>Ga0302314_10003000_pt1 | contig 31271 bp, 24 predicted proteins | sample III_Palsa_N2_3_FD_200533 | JGI IMG/M metagenome (GOLD analysis project Ga0302314, IMG submission 200533) | Peat permafrost microbial communities from Stordalen Mire near Abisko, Sweden - III_Palsa_N2_3 | ecosystem: Environmental > Terrestrial > Soil > Palsa > Peat permafrost | place: Sweden... | reverse complement strand
ACAACTGCCGCGCGCTGGCCCGGCGGCTGGACCTTCCTTCCGGAGCACGGGTCCTCCAGTTCTCGGCGGCGACGGTGGACATATCCCTGGAGGAGATCTACAGCGCTTGGGCGGTCGGCGGAGTCGTCGTCACGCTCAACGCGGCTCTGCGGTCCGACCTCGCCGCCTTCGCGGTGTACCTCGAGAGGTACCAGGTCCAGGTCCTCGATCTTCCGACGTCGTTCTGGCTGCTGTGGCTCGAGGCGATCGAACGCGGCGACCTGCCGCAGCCTCCGGCCTGCCTGCTCGCCGTCGGTGTGGGCAGTGAGGAGGTCCCGGCGAAGGCGATCGAGCGCTGGAAACGATCCGTCGATGCCCGGGTCGGGCTCTTCAACCTGTACGGGTCGACCGAGTTGGCGGCGACGCCGGTGGTCCAAGGGCCGCTGGCGGACCCCTCCGCCGACGCGGCCTCGGTCGGCCGCCCGGTCGAGGGCGTCGAGGTCCAGGTCCTCGACGAAGCCCTGGAGCCCGTCGCAGCCGGTCGACCCGGGCAGCTGTACTTCAGCGGTCCCGTGCTCGCAGACAGTTACCTCGGCGACCCCCGGCTGACGGCGGCGAAGTTCCAGCCGAATCCGTACAGCGACCTTCCCGGCGCCCGCATGTACGCCACGGGCGACGAAGGCACACTCACCGCGGACGGCAGCATCCAGGTCCACGGACGGGTCGACGGTCTGCTCAAGGTCCGCGGCTTCACCGTTTCGCCTCAGCGGATCGAGGAGGTCATCACCCAGGTGGACGAGGTCGCGCGCGCGGCCGTGCTCCTCGACGAGAGCGTGTCCCCGGCCCGGCTCACCGCGACGGTCACCCTGCGGGAGGCCGACGCCGACGACATCACCGAGAGCTGGCGAGAGGTCTACGAGGCGATCTACGGCCAGGACGACAGCCTGACGTCCGGGTGGTTCAGCACCGTTGACGGCTCGCCGATCCCGCAACCGCAGATGCAGTCCTGGTTGGACGACATCGTCGGGAAGCTCCGGGCGCTCAGCCCGCGGCGCGTGCTGGAACTGGGGTGCGGCACCGGGATGCTCCTGCGCGAGCTCGCGCCCGAACTCGAGCGCTATGTCGGCGTGGACTTCTCCCGGGAGGCCGTCGAGTACCTGCAGGACCGCGTTCCCCAGCTGCCCGGTCCGGTCGACGTGTCGCTGTACTGCGACGAGGCGCTGGCGTCGCTCGGGCATATCCAGGAGGTCTTCGACCTCGTCATCGTCAACTCCGTGACACAGCACTTCCCGGACGCCGACCACCTTCGCGAGGTGCTCACGTCCGCGGCCGCGCTGACCGCACCGGGCGGGGCGATCTTCATCGGGGACGTCCGAGACCTGGACCGCCTCGAGGACTTCCACCGCTGGGTCGTGCACCATCGCGATCCCGACCGGTCCGATCCGGCCGCCCGGGTCCGCGAGTCCCTCGCGCGCGAGTCCGAGCTGGTGGTCTCGCCCAGCTTCTTCGCCGCGACGACGTCACTGGCCGGACGGCCCGCAATGGCACAGATCCTGGCGAAGTACGGCGACGAGGCCAACGAGATGTCGTTGTTCCGGTTCGACGTCGTGCTCCGGCTGGACGCCGCCGCGGCCCCCGCCGAGACCGCCGCGCTGCCCACGATGACGTGGACGCAGTACCTCGCGCAGCCGGAGCCGCCTGGTGGCCGGACAGCCTCTGTCATCACCGGAGTGGTGGCGGCTCGGGCATTGGGCGCCCTGCCCGGCAGCGGCTTCCCTCCGGCCGAATCGGCTCACGCGGTCTCGTTCGTCGCATGGCGAGAGGAGCTTCGGCGCTCCGGACTCGAGCTGGTGGCCAGTCCTGATCCGCGCCGTTTCGGTTACTACGACGTGGCTCTCCTCACACCCGCGCACGCCGACGCGGTGTCCGCCTGGCTGCGCGACCGGCGCATGGCGGCGGGAGTCGTCCGGCTGACCAACAAGGAGTCCTCCTGGGACGTCATCAGGTCCAAGATCATCGCTGTGGTGATGGCCACCCTCCCGGAGCACGAACGGCCGGCCGAGTACCGGCTCGCCGACCGCGTGAACGGCATGGCGCCGGAGGCAGTTCCCGTCGTGGCGGCCGACCACCATGACCACCGGGCCGCTGCCCCGGCGGCGGATCCCCGTGCCGTCGAGGAGGCGCTCGCGGAGATCTGGCGCTCGGTGCTCGGCGATCAGCACATCGCGTCCGACGACGACTTCTTCGAGCTCGGCGGGAACTCCCTGCACCTGACGCGGGTACTGGTCCGCATCCAGAGCACGCTGGGCATCAGGATCTCCGGCGAGGACTTCTTCGCCTCGCCGACGATCGGCCGGCTCGCGGCGCTGGTCAACGACCGGCGGCGGTCGGGTGCGCTCGCGGTGGCGGCGCAACCGGTGCGAAGCGATCGCAGCAGCGGTCCCGCTTCCTTCGCACAGGAGCGGCTCTGGCTCATCAATGCGCTCTTCCCTCAGTCGCCGGCCTACAACGCGCCGTTCGCCTTCGATCTCGACGGTCCACTCGACGTCGCCGCGCTGAAGGTCGCGGCCCTGCTGATCGTACGCCGCCACGAGACGCTGCGGACGACGGTGGAGATGGTCGACGGCGTCCTCGCCCAGACGATCACCGACCACGCCCCGCTGGTCGCGGAGATCACCGTCGCCGGTACCGACACCGCCGGCCCGCCGGACACCGAGGAGCGCGACTTCATCGTCCGGCCCTTCGACCTGGCCGGCGAGTCGGCCCTGCGGGTGGGCTGGCGTGCCAAGCCCGACGGGCGATTCCGGCTGGTGTTCGTGGTGCACCACATCGCCTTCGACGAGCTGTCCATCAACGTGTTCTTCGACGACTTCGCCACGGCCTACAACGCTGCGCTGGCGGGCGAGGAACCGGCGTTCGGGCCGATGCCGATCAGGTACCTGGACTACAGCAGCTGGGAACGCGAGTGTTGGCAAGCCGCCGACGAAAACCAGGCGCTGCGCGAGAGGTGGGCGGCCTACCTGGACTCGGCGCCAACCCTCCTGGACTTCCCCGGCGACCGCCGCCGCGAGCTCATACCGAGCGGTCTGGGCGACCGGCAGGAGCTCGACCTGCCAGCCGCACTGGCCACCGAGCTCGCGTCGCTCGCGCGCCGCGAGGGAGTCACGCCCTACCAGCTGTGGCTCGGCCTGTTCAGCCTGTTCCTGTCGAACGAGGCAGGCTCCAGGGACTTGGTGATCGGCGTCCCCAGTGAGAACCGGACGATCCCCGATCTCGACCAGGTCGTGGGTTTCTTCGTCAACACGCTCCCGGTCCGGATGGATCTGAGGTCGAACCCGACAGTGTCGGAGGTCGTCCGGGAAGCCGCACGCAGTGTGCTGTTCGCACAGAGCGGCCAGGCCATGCCGTTCCAACTGATCGCGGAGGCGGCGGGGGTGGTGCCCGACCTCGGCCACAACCCGCTGTTCCAGTCGATGGTGGTCCTGGAGCCGCCCAGCGAGATCGCCCTCGCCCTGGACGGGCGCCCGCTCGATGTCGTCGACCTCCCCGAGCTGAGCTCCACCGTGGACCTCTCGCTCATCGTGCGCCCGCGCGACGGCCTCTTCACGGCCCACTTCTGTTACAGCACCGACCTCTTCGACGACGCGACGATGCGCCGCATGGGCGAACGGTTCGTCGACCTGCTGCGGCTCGCCGCCGACGACCCGGACCTGCGGGCGTCCGACTTCAACCGCGGTGGAGAGTCGGTGGTGCACGGGCCACGGACCGACGTCGACATGCTCGTGCCGCTCCACCTCCAGATCCGGGACACGGCAGCGGCGTCGCCGGACGCGCTCGCCGTCGTGGACGGGGACGAGCGGTACACCTTCCGACAGCTCGTCGACTGGGCCGACCGGATCGCGGAGACGCTCGCACCGGTGGCAGCGGCGGGCCCGGTCGTCCCCCTCGTGCTGGACGCCGGAGCGGCCGTGATCGCCTCGATGCTCGCGGTCAACAGCCTCGGGCTGGCTTTCGTGCCGGTCGACCCGACCTGGCCGACCGACCGGATCGACCTGATCCTGCGGGACGTCGGTGCGGACTTCTATGTCGTGGCGGCTTCGCAGGCGGCGGAAGTCGGTGCCGTCAGCGGCCGGCCGGTCGTCGTCAGCGCCGCCGGCGAGCCGTCGGTTGCGGGCCGCACCTGGCTCGGCGGGCTCGACGACGTCATGTCGGTGATCTACACCTCCGGGAGCACCGGCCGCCCGAAGGGCGCGATGAACCGGCACCGCGGCATCGCGAACCGCTGCGACTGGATGACCACGGAGATGGGCGCCGAGGCCCGGTCCCGGGTGCTGCAGACGACGGCGCCGTACTTCGACAGCTTTGTCTGGGAGAGCCTGTGGCCGCTGGCCGGCGGCGGCACCTGCGTCATCAGTCCGGTGTCGTTGCAGGTCGACCCGGTCGGCCTGGCGAAGGCCGTGGCCGAGCACCGAATCACGGCGCTCGACATGGCGCCGGCGCTGTTCCGGCGCCTGCTGGAGCACCTCGCCGGCGACGACGAGGCGCGGTCCGGCTTCGAGTCGGTGCGGGTCGCCGTGGTCGGCGGCGAGGAGATGACGCCGGCCATCAGCGTCCTGCTGGAGCGGCTGGGGCCGGGACTGCGGGTCTACAACCTGTACGGCCCCACCGAAGCCGCCATCGGGTCGGTCTACCACCCTCTCCGAGTGGGTGAGCCGCTGCCGGTGCCGATCGGGCGTCCCCTTCAGAACACCGGTGCGCTGATCCTCGACGAGATGTTCCGTCCTGTCCCCATCGGCGTCCGCGGCGAGCTGTATCTCACCGGCGTGTGCGTCGGCGCCGGCTATGTGGGCAACGCACACGCGTCGCGCAGCAGATTCCTGGAGACCGCGGAACACGGGCGCATCTATCGCACCGGCGATCTCGCCCGCCTGCGCCGCGACGGCGAGATCGAGTACTTCGGGCGCCTCGACGGCCAGGTCAAGGTCAACGGGGTCCGCGCGGAACTGGCGGAGGTGACATCGGCACTGTCCGCGGTCCCCGGGGTGGCCGATGCGGTGGTCGTCGCGATGCCGGCGAACCCACCGGGGACGACCGACGGGGGGTCGCCCGGCGCGCTGGCCGGCCGGTTCGCCGACGCCCTGCGGTCGCCGGATCCGCAGCGGCGGGCGTCGGCCGTCGCAATCCTGGAACTTCTCGAGCACGAGACATCGATCCTTGAGGGAAGCCATGCGTAGGAAGTACAAGGACATCTCGCTTCAGCTGGACTTCGCCCGCGAGTCGTTCATCGCGGCTCCGCGCCCGGAGCAGCGGCAGTGGGTCACCAACCGGGCGGTCGACGAGCTGATCGAGCAGCTGCGGTATCTCGACGTCGTCGCGCCGAGGTACGTCGGCGGCGCGACTCGCCGGGAGATCCCGACCGGGGAGTGGTCAGGCAGCACAGCCGACTACTCCCAGCAGGAGCTGATCATCGAGGATCAGCAGGTCATGCAGGACTGGGAGATCCCGCTCATGCGGCGGATGGCCAACATCGCCGCCTGCGGGCACGGCGACGTGCTGGAGGTCGGCTTCGGCCTCGGCCTGTCCGCGACGTTCATGCAGGAAGCCGGCGTCACCTCGCACACCGTCGTCGAGTACAACGAGCAGGTCGCGGCCGTCGCCCGCGCGTGGGCCGCGAAGCGTCCGGACGCCGACATCACGATCGTGCGGGGCAGCTGGCAGGAGGTCGTGCCCTCGCTCGGCCTGTTCGACGGGATCTTCTGGGACGCCTTCCCGACCAGCGAGGCGGAGTTCGATCAGTACGTGCTGCGCGACTCCACCTTCGCGGAGGCGTTCTTCCCGCTGGCCGCGGCGCATCTGCGCCCCGGCGGTGTCTTCACCTACTACACGAACGAGCGCGAATCCCTGAGCCGCCGACACCAGCGCAGTCTCCTGCGCTACTTCAGGAGCTTCCGGCTCGAGGTCGTTGCCGGCATGGCCCCGCCGCCGGACTGCGAGTACTGGTGGACCGACCGCATGTGCGTTGTCACGGCCGAGAAATGACGGTGGATACGATGACTGAGAACAGTGCACTTCTCGACGGCCTGACAGCCCGGATCGAGGCACTCAGCCCGCGGTTGCTGGCCCGGGCGCACACCATGCTGGCAAGCCTCTCGGACGGGCCCGGGGCAACGGAGCTGACCGCTTTCGTGGTGAGCGACAGCGCCACGGAGTCCGAGATCCGCAGCAGTCTGGTCGACCGGCTTCCCCTGTCGATGATTCCGGCCCGAATCGTCCGAGTGCCGCAGATCCCGCGCACCGCCGGCGGCAAGGTCGACCGCACCCGACTACGGCTGCCCGCGACCCCGGAGCCCGCGGCCGCCGCCCCCCGAACCGCCGGACTGGACCGGCTGATCGAACGGGTCTGGCGCACCGCCCTCGGCTCCTCGCCCCTGAACGGAGTGGCCGACTTCTTCGCCGCGGGCGGCACCTCGATCGTCGCCATCCGTGTCCTGTCGCAGCTGCGCGCGACGCTCTCCACCGATCTGCCGTTGTCGTCGATATTCCGGCACCCGCGGTTCGACGACTTCGCGGCGTACGTGCGGACCTGCGGCGATGACGGCGCCGACCTGGACGCGCTTGCCCTCGCCGCGCTCGCCACACTGGACGACGCGCCCGGGCAGAGCGCCCCGCAGATCGGCTGAGGGGACGCATCGATGGGACTGTACGAAACCTACTCACGACTGGCACCCGACGAGCGCCGCGCGTTCGTCGAGCTGCTCCTGGCCGAGGACGGCGCCGACGCCGCGCTCCTCCCATCGGCGGCGCAGGCCCGTCTGGTGTTCCTCGACGAGGCGTCGGGCGGAACGGCGGCGTACAACCTGCCGTGGGCCGGACGGATTCGCGGAAATTTCGACCCCGACAGTGTCCGACGCGCATACCTGCGGCTGTGGCGACGACACGGACAGCTGCGAAAGCGCATGACCCACGCCGCCGGCCGCATGCTGGCGCTCGACGCCGACGCCCCGCCGCCTTTCGCCGTCCTCATGCGTGAGGGTCTGGCACCGCACGAACGCGAGGCCGAGGCGCAGGGCCTCGCGGCGGACGACGGCGCTACGCCGTTTCAGCTCGACGGCGGTCCGCTGGTGCGGGTGGCAGTGATCCGGTTCGCGGCCGACGATCACCTCCTGCTGCTCAACGTCCACCACGCAATCGCCGACGGCTGGTCACTCGACATCCTGTACGGGGAGCTGGCGCGACTCTACGCAGAGGAGACCGAAGGCACTCCCGCCAACCTGCCCGACCTGCCACTCGAGTACGGCGACTATGTGGCCTGGCATCGGACGTTCACCTCCGGCGCCACCGGTGACCACGAGCTGGAGGTGTGGCGGGAGATGCTCGCCGACGCCCCGCAGTCGATCAACCTGCCCGTCGACTTCCCCCGGCCGCGGACCACCGACTTCGCTGGTGCGAACGCCCACCGCACAGTGCCGGCCGGGATCGCGCGGCAGCTGACGTCGCTGGCACTCGCCAACGATGCGACACCGTTCGCGGCGTGGCTCGCCGCCTTCGCCGCGGTGCTGTGCCGTTACAGCGGCGACGACGACCTGGTGGTCGGGACGCCGGTAGCCGGACGTTCCTCACCGGACCTCGCCGACGTCGTGGGCCTGTTCGTCAACACCCTGCCACTGCGACTGGACCTGTCGGGCAATCCGACCGTCAAGACGGTGCTCCACCGGATCCGTGACGTGGCGCTTCGGGCCTTCGAGCACCCCGAGATCCCGCTCGACCGCCTGGTGGAACTGGTCGCTCCGGTGCGGGACGACAGCCGGCAGCCGCTGTTCCAGGTCTCCTACTCCTTCGTGCCGTACGCTACGGCCGCGGCACCCGAGTTCTCCGGCGCCACGGTCAGGTCCGTGCAGGTGGACGGCACGACCGCGAAGTTCGACCTGACCCTCGTCGTGACCGAGCAGGCCGGCGGGGACGTGGTGCTGAGCCTGGAGTACGCGACAGCGCTCTTTGCGCCGCAGACAGCCGCGCGGCTCCTGCGCTGCCTCGAACTCGTGGCTGAGCAGGCGGCCCCCGACGGGGAGGCAACGATCGCCTCGATCGCGCTGCCGCACACCCCGGAGGTACCGGAGCACCCCCAACTCTCCAGTGATCACGACAACTTGTACGACCTGGTCAAAACCGCTGCGGACCGGGTCCCGGACGCCACGGCGATCACCTTTGCGGGCCGGGGTACGACCTACCGGGAGCTGATCGGCGAGGCCGACGCCCTGGCGGCCCGGCTGGAGGCGAGCGGCGCCGCCCCGGGATCGCGTGTCGGGATCCTGCTGGAACGGGCACCGCGGCTGATCGTCGCGATGCTCGCGGTGCTCCGTGTCGGCGCAGCCTACGTGCCGTTGGACCCTGCTTACCCGACCGACCGACTGCAGTACATGCTCGGCGACTCGGGCGCGGCGCTGGTGATCGTCGACCCCGACGAGTGCGCGCTGCCGCTGCCGCCGGGTGTTGTGGCGGTCCATCCGGACGACGTCGGTGAGGGTTCGGTGCCCGCCGTTCCCGCCGTCCCGTCCGCGCTCGCCGCGGGCCGGCAGACCTGGGCGTACGTCCTGTACACGTCCGGCACGACCGGACTGCCCAAGGCCGTCGTCGTACCGCACGGCAGTGTCCTAGCCATGATCGAGGCCACCTGGCACATCTTCGGACAGAAGACGATATCGGCCTCGCTGGCCGCCACCTCGGCCTCGTTCGACCCGTCGGTCCTGGAGATCTTCCCCACGCTGGGCCTTGGTGGCACGGTGCACCTGGTGGGGTCGGTCTTCGAGACGCCCTCCGGACCGCAGACCTGCACCGCGAAGTTCATCACCGGAGTACCGTCCCTGCTGACAGCCGGAGTCCAGCACGGGGCTCTCGACGTCCGCGGTGCGACGATCGCCTTCGGCGGCGAGTCCTTGACGTCGGCGACCGTCGAACATTTCTACCGCGCGGGTGCTCACCGGGTCTTCAACGTGTACGGCCCGTCCGAGGACTCCACGTACTCGACCTGGTCGCTGGTCAGAAGAGGAACCACGCGGCCGCGGATCGGCGTCTCCGTCCCGGGCAGCCGCGCCTACCTCCTGGACCGTGCGGGCCGGCCGGTGCCGCTCGGCGCGGTGGGCGAGATCCACTTGGCGGGCTCCGGCCTCGCGTGCGGCTACCTCGGCCGCCCCGCCCTCACCGCAGACAGGTTCCTTCCGGACCCGTTCGCCGACACCCCTGGGACCCGGATGTACCGCACCGGCGATCTGGGCCGGTGCGGGCCGGACGGTCGGCTGGAGTACCTGGGCCGCATCGACCGCCAAGTGAAGGTGAACGGCATCCGGATAGAACTCGAGGAGCTGGAGAGCACGCTTCTCGAGGTGCCGGGCGTGGAACAGGCCGTCGCCGCCGTCATCGGGGCCGGCGAGTCGGCACGCCTCGCCGCCTACGTCGTCGCCGGTGAGGGCAGCGCGGCGGGAGCGGAGGAGATGCGCGAACTCCTGCTGCGGACGCTGCCTCGGCATCTCGTCCCGGCGGTCATCGAGCGAGTCGCGCAGTTCCCCAGGCTGCCCAACGGCAAGGTCGACACGACCGCACTCGCGCAGCAGACCGCGGTGCCGGGTCCGGCCCACCCGCCGGTGACGCGCCCCGTCGTCGGCGAAACTGCCCAGCGCGTGGTCCGGCTCTGGCAACAGGTCCTGCCGGGCTCGACGCCGCACGCCCAGGCGGACTTCTTCACAGCCGGCGGCAACTCGCTGTCCGCGCTTCGGCTCGCAGTCGGCATCCGTCAGGAGTTGGCCGTCGACTTCAACGTCGCTGACGTGTTCCAGGCCCGGAGCCCCGAGTCGATGGCGAAACTCGTCGACACCCGGCGCCGCCGGTCGGCCACCGGCGCCGTGCTGCGCCCGACGACGGACGAGGGCCTGCGCTCGCAGCTCTCTCCGGCCCAGGCACGGCTGTGGTACCTCGACGGCATGCAGGACAGCGGAGTCGCCTACAACATCCCGGTGGGCTACCGGATCAAGGGGGAACTGGACGTCGCTGCGCTGGCCTCAGCCTTCGAAGAGGTCTGCTGCCGGCATGCGTCGCTGCGCACCCGGATCCGGGTCGTCGACGGAGTTCCGCGGACGTACCTCGCCGCCGTCGAGCCGATGGCACGGTGGGACCGCTCCGGGACCGAGGGCAGGGAGCGGGACGACCTGGCGGCCGCTGTCCTCGCCGACTGCTCGGCCGCGCCGTTCACCCTCCCCGGCGGCCCGCTCGTCGCGGCGTCGCTGGCCACGCTCGGCGAGCGCGACCACCTGCTCGTTGTGAACTTCCACCACATCATCGCCGACGGCTGGTCGGCGGCGATCTTCGAGCGTGACCTGGGGCAGGCGTACGCCGACCTGCTGGTGCACCGACCGATCCGGTGGCCGTCGGCAACCGTCGACTACGGAGACTACGTGGCCTGGCAGCGCGCCCGACTCGCCGAAGGCGCGTTCGCCGACGGCATCGGCTTCTGGCTGGGTGCCCTCGCGGGGGCACCGGACTTCGTCGACCTCCGTACTGACTTCGAGCGGCCGGCCGCGCAGTCCTTCCGAGGCGCCGGGCTGAGCGTCGAACTGCCGGAGCACACCGCCAGACGGCTCGCGCAGCTCGAGGCCGACCACGGTGTCACCCCGTTCATGTCTGCGCTGGCACTCTTCGGCCTGCTCCTCATCGAACGGGCGGACACCGACGACGTCCTCATCGGGACCCCGGTCTCGGGCCGTTCCGAGCCGGAGCTGAACGAGGTCTTCGGACTGTTCGTGAACACTGCGGTAATGCGGGTCGACGGGACCGGGAACCCGGTTTTCGAGGACCTCCTGGCCCGCGTCGGCGAGTTCGCCGTCGCCGCGTACCGGCATCAGGACGTGCCGCTGGACATGATCGTGGAGACGCTCAAGCCGCGTCGCTCGGCCGCGTACAACCCGCTGTTCCAGGTCACGTTGAGCTACGAGTACACCGACGGCAGCGGCCTGTCCCTGGGCCCTGCCCGGGTGACCGCGACGACCGGCGCGACCGGGACATCCAAGTTCGACCTGAGTCTGACGGTCACACAGTCGCCCGACGGGCGGCGGTGGCTCGGTATCGAGTACGACTCCGATCTCTTCCGACCCGACACCGTCACCGCGATGGCCGACCGGTTCAGGGAACTGGCCGACATCGTCTGCGCCGACCCGCGTCGTCGGATCAGCGAGCTCGTCGACCGGCCGGACCAGCCCGACCGTACGGGCCTGCGGACCGCCGCCGATACCGGGGCGCAGCAACCGACGGCCCCGCGCGGCCCGTCGGACGACACCGAGCGCCGAGTCCTTGCCCTGTGGAACTCTGTGCTGCCCAGGGCCTCGTGGAACGTGCACGACGACTTCTTCGACGTCGGCGGTCATTCGCTGTCGGCCATGAGTCTGCTGGCGGTCATCAATCGCGGCTTCGCGATCGCGCTTCCGCCAGCCGTGCTCTTCGAGGCGCCAACGGTCGCTCGCCTTGCCGAACGCGTCCGGATGATGCGGGACGACGGGACGCACGTCGCGGTCGGCGACGGGACCGAACGCGGTGCCGCCGTGGTCCTGGTACCGTCCCTCGACGGTGATCCGTACGTGTACTCGGCTCTCGTCCGCGAGTTGGTCGACGATGTGGTCGTCCGCGCGCTGGATGCGACGGCCTTGTCTCTGGAGGAGTCCTCCGCTTTGCCTTCACTGGTCCGCGCCTACCGGGACCAACTTCTCGACCCGGGCTTCAAGTCCCTTGTCGTCGCAGGCTGGTCGATGGGCGGCGTGGTGGCGAGGGCTCTGGCGCTGGAGCTGCAGGACGCGGGCCTGACCGTTGGCGTCGTCATCATCGACTCGGACCCGCCCCCGGTGACTCTGCCGTCTGCGGAGCTGCTTGCACTCGCGGCGAACGCCAGCGATCCGGACGGAGCCCGCGGGGTCCTTTTGAGGTTCTTCCCCGAGTCCGCGACGTCGCTGAGCCGGCCTGAGAAATTGATCCGGTTGGCGGCGGGTCTTCGAGCCCTTGTGGGCTCCGAACCGCAGGTCCGTGCGATCGACGGCGTATACGTCCGGCGCGGCGACGCCGCCGATCCTGAGGCCGCCGCGTACTGGAACCGAATGTGCGGCGGCCTGCTGCGTGTCCGCACTGTCCCCGGCGGCCACTTCGACCTGGTCGGGAGCGAGCACGCCGCAGCGCTGGCCGGGATCATCCGCACGGAAGTCCAACGAGCCGCCAGGAGGCCGGAAGCGTGAGACTCGGAAACGAATACCGCAGGATCTGGGCGGGCAACGCAGCGTCGAACCTCGCCGACGGCATCACCTTCGTCGTCATCCCCCTGCTCGCCGCCCACGTGACGCACAACCCACGGGCGATCGCCGCCCTGGACGTCGTCTACGCCCTCCCCCGCATCCTCGCCGTCCTTGGCATCGGTGTGCTGGTCGACCGCACCGACCGCAAGCGCCTGCTCCACGCATCGAACTTCGCGTTGGCCGCCCTGTTCGCGATCCTCTGCGCAGTGCGAGCGGCCGACGTGCTGTCAATGCCGATCCTCTACGCGGTCTTCGGCACGGTCGGCCTCGTCAGGACGCTGGCCGACAGCTCGGCCTTCGCCGTACTGCCGCAAGCCGTCTCACCAGAGGACCTGGACAGGGCGAACTCACAGATCACGGCGACCCAGATCGTCCTTGACGAGTTCATCGGCCCGCCGATCGGCGGGCTCCTGTTCGCGACGGCGGCGTTCCTGCCGCTGATCATCAATGTCCTGGCATTCTGCGCGGCCGGCTTGTGCTACCTCGCACTCCGCGGCGACTACACGGTGCCGACCACCGAGGCCCGTCCCGACCGCACGGTCCTCACGGACATCAAGGAGGGCTTCAGCTGGATGCGTGGGAACCGGACCGTGCTCCTGCTGACCGTCGTCGGAGCACTCGCCAGCATCGGCTACATGATCCCTTTCTCCTGCCTGGTGCTCTACGCGAGCCACGTCCTCGGCCTCAACGCGGCCGGCTACGGCCTGCTGCTGTCCGCTTCCTCGCTGGGCGGCCTGGCCGGCAGCTGGGCCGCCGGCCGGCTGCGCCCACGGATCGGCTACGGCTGGTCCATCGTCGCGGCTCTGGCACTCGGCTCAGCCGCCTTCATCGTCGTCTCCGCCACCACGAACGTGGTCGTCGTAGCCGTGGCGCTCGCGGCATACATGTGCCACGCAGTCGTCTGGAACGTGTTGGCGTCGTCGGTGCGCCAGAAGATGGTGCCCATGGAGGTCATGGGCCGGGTCGGCTCGGTCAGTCGGCTTCTGGGGCTGACCGGACTGGCCGTCGGTGCGCTCGGCGGCGGCTGGCTCGCCGGTGCATTCGGCCTCAGAACCCCCTTCGCCGTGGCAGCCTCATTGTTCGCCGTGGCATCGCTGCTCTGCGTGGGGAACCTGAAGCAGCTCCGCGCGTGGGAGCGAAGCACCGCCGAAGCCGCACCCGCCTCTGTCGTCGAGGCGGCGGCCGAATCCTGACGACCGATCCACTGGTCGTCCATGCCAGGCGAAGGAACACGAGTGATCATCCTGCCGCAGCACCAAGCAGGCACTTCAGGACGTCTGCTGCCAGCTCGGCCACCCGCGCATCGGCGCAGACCTGGCCCTCGGGTTCGACTGCCGGGGTCCAGGCCGCCAGCCCTGCCGGTACAGGAGGCAGCGGCGCCTCCGCGCCCAGGACCACCTCCGCCCCGCCCGCCAGGACCGGAGCCAGCGGCACCGCCGGCACCCCCGTGCGTCGCCGTACCCGGTGCCTTGGTGGACACGATCACCGTCGTGGTCGGAGCTGGGGGGCCGGAGGAGCAGTCGGCGCGACTGGCTCTTCCGGAGGAGACACCAAGGTCTATGCGGGCACCGGCACGACAGGACCACTACTGCTGACCGCACTCGGCGGTGTCGGTGGAGGCGCAGGTAATAACTACGGCGGCGGCTGCGGCGGCGACTTGTCCGGATGTGCGAATCGCGCCTCGAACAGCGGTGGTGGTTTCACGCGCGGCGGCGGCAAGGGCTCCGGGCCAAACACCAACGGCGTTGGCGGCACCGGCGGATTGCCGGTAGCCGATGGGACCAGCCTTCCGGCTCCCCCGTCTGCAAGTGGGGGCAATGGCGGCGGCAGCATTGGCAACAACTCCGATGCCACCGGCGGGTCGGGCAGCGACGGTGAAGTCCTGGTCGTCTGGTCGACGAGGTACACCCTCCACCTGCCAGGGCCGCCACCAGCTCTTTCCGGCTGCTGATCGGCCCTCTCAGGCCCGAGGGCCAGTTTCGCCACGGTGGCGGTTCGAGGGGGTGTTGACGAGTAGGGCTGATCAGCAGCATTCGAGGCCGCTGGGGATCGCTTCTCATTCGGAGGATGATCGCTTCCCGCGCGGATGCGTGATCGGCTCGGCCGCCGCCGCGTGGCATCATCCAGCGGTTGCCTCGAAGCCATCGTCATGGGGGTTGTAAGCCGTGGGGATCTGGGACGTCAAGCCGGATGGGGAACGAGAGTGCTGGTCCTTCACGGCGCTCGTCGGTGTGGGGCCGTTGCGGTTCGGCATGACTCCGCAGGACGTGGCGGCGGCCCTGGGCACCACGCCGGGGATGTCCGGGCAGGGTGCCGGTCATTTCACCGGGATCGGCGTGACCACGTATGACAGGCATGAGCGCTTGGAGGGTGTCGCCGTCGACGCGCTGAGGGGCCCGCAGGTGACGTTGGACGGCACGGCGCTGGTCGCCCAGGTGCCCTCGGTGATGGAGGACTGGATCCTCGATCACATCGGAACGCGTGGCCTCGACCTGTGCTACACCCACGCGGGGGACCCGGGGTCTGCGGACCTCGGGCTCATTCTGCGGGCTCAGCGGGCCGGCGATGTTGTCCTCACCCGACCCCTGTTCCTTGTCCGGGAGTGGGTCATGAACTCCTGGGACTGCGTCCCCGGGCAGGAATGGAAGACGTTCTGACGCGTCAAGATCCCTACCGGGGGCGCTGACGAGTAGAGCTGAAGCGGCTCAGCGCTGGTTCGTTTCGGGGCGGAGTCGTGCGTTGAGCCATTCCGCTGGATTCCACATGACCCGCGTGGCTCCGACCGGCTGGAAGGCGATGTCGGGGTCGTCGCTGTGCACCAGGCACAGAACGCGCCGCCCGAAGACCGCCGCGCTGCGGGCCTCTCGCCGGGCGGCGCGGTGTGCTGGGCCAGAGCCGCTTCGACAGCGGCCTGAGCAACCGCGGCAGTGCCTTTGACCTCGCGGCTCCTCAGCCACGTCTCGATGCGCCGCACGCCGCCGCGCCGGACGGCTGCCGGCCTCTGAGACGGCGACAAGCCCACAGCCATACCCGAGTCCCCGGGTCCGACGATCGTACGAACGACCGCCTCGTACCCATGCATGAAGGCAGGACAGGCTCAGAGCCACCCTCTGCGGGCCGCCTTGCAGCCCGCCTCGAAGCGGCTGACCGCGTCCAGACGCTCCATCAGCCGCGCCGCCATCCGGCGGACCGACCGCAGCGACATGCCCAACTGCTTCCCGGCCCGCTCGTCGGTGCTGCCGGCGGCTAGGAGCTGCAGCAGCCGCCGTTCGGTCTCCGTCAGCTCCGGCGGCCGATCACGGTCCGTCGGCTCCCCCAGCGGTTCGGCGGTGCTCCAGGCCTGGTCGAAGGAGAGCCGCAGGGCCGACACCACACTGTCGTCCCCGATCAGGGCCGAGCCCTTGCCGCGGTCGCCCTGATCCATCGGCAGCAGGACCAGCCTGCGATCGAAGATGAGCATGTTCGGGGGCGGGACCGCCGCGGTGCGCACCGCGGCTCCCTGGGCGACCGTCCACCGGGCATGGTCGCAGACGCCCCTGCTGCCGCGGGCGCGCGCCGGGTAGAGGATCCTCACCTGCACGCCGGCGGCCAGCACCCGCGGGTAGAGGTGGCGGGCGGCACGGGGGCTGACGGTGGCGCAGTCCTCGACCGGCAGCACGGCCAGGCACTCGAAGGCCACGCTCGAAGCCGCCCGCTCCAGGAATCCGAGCACCGCACCGGCGCCCACCAGCGGCACCGCCCCCACAGCGCCCCCGTCGCCCGGAACGACGTCAACAGGTAAGTCACCCAAGGCATCTGATGTCATGTCACCCCAACCTAGCGATGGCGCAGGCATGGCAGCAGGGGCTTTTCGGCCGTGTACGGCCAAGCCCCCGCCCGGCGCGCGGGACGCCCGCCGGACAGGGGCCGCCGACCCAGGCAGTCAGGGCCGGATCAGCGCCGGGTCAGCTCCAGGGATTGGCGGGCTGGTCGTCGATCGCCACCCAGAACCGGACCCCGGTGGGGATGGTGCCGTAGGCCCAGAACGACCAGCCACCGGTGCTGGCCAGGCCCGTACCGTAGTGGCCGTCGTGGAACTCGGCCTCCTTGGCCCCGGTACCGAAGTAGGTGACGCACAGGGCGTCCGCCGTCGCCTCGCTGGTCAGCGTGGTGCCGGAGACAGCGGGAGTCAGGCCGACCCAGCCCTCGCCCCAACCGGCGTAGAAGCCGGGCGTGATGTCGGCCGGCGCCGGAGCGCCGTTGGCGACCAGGCACAGCACCGGCAGGACGGCCGTGGCCGGAGTGTCGCCCTCATAGGCGTTGGTCGTGGCGTCGTAGCTGACATGCACCTCGCCGTTGGACTGCTGCTGCGCCACGGTCCAGGTCATTCCGGCGTGCGTGGCGGTGTCCGGGTGGACGGTAGCGGCCTGGACGGCGCCACCGGACGCCAGCAGGCCACCGGCGACCACAGCCGTCGCGGCGAACACTGCCAGTCGTGTGCGGGACAGGACCTTCATCTGGGATTCCTTCCTCGTACAGGGAACGGTCGATGCAGACCCCGTCCTCGGCCGTCGGACGATCGCTGCGGCAGACACCAGGACGCTAACCTCCACCGATCCACCGGCGCACCGCACCCGCGACGGCCTGGCACCTTGCTGCCCGATCGGCCCCGAACCATTGTCATGTCCCCCCAGAAATGCCATCCGGGCCACCCCGGAAGCCCATCCCCCCGACACCCGGCCGCACGACAGCAGGCGGGACACCGACGAGCGCTGCTCCGAGAGCGCCGACCTGTCCGTGGACCTCACATGGCGGTACAGGAGGCCGAGCACGACGCGGAGAGTGACTTGTTGGACTATCGACGTGCCTGTTCTGGGTTTATTCGGGGACCCGGACCGGTCCTTGCTGGCCACCGTTGTTGTAGATCACCTGGCCGGTGATGAAACCGGCGTCCTCGGAGGCGAGGAAGGCGACCACGGCTGCGGTGTCCGCGGGCTCGCCGATCCGGCCGAGCAGGAACGCGGACCCGGCGCGCTCCCGTTCATGGTCCGAGAGGTGTTCGAACGGGCCGGTCGCGGTACTGCCCGGGTTGACCGCGTTGACGGTGATTCCACGCGAGGCGAACTCGATGGCCGCGACCCTGGTGGTCTGGTCGAGGAAGGCTTTCACGCCCGAGTAGAGCGCGATGCCCGCCATCCCTGTGCTGGTGACGCCCGAGGAGATGTTCACGATGCGTCCGCCGTCGGCCAGAGTGTCCGCGACCGCCCGCATCATCAGGAACGGCGCGCGGGCGTTCACGGCGACGAGTCGGTCGAAGTCCTCGAGTGAGGTGCGCGCCACCGGCGCCCAGTGCGTGATCCCGGCGTTGTTCACCAGGATGTCGAGCGTGCCGAACTCGGCGAGCGCGGCGCTCACGACTGCCCCGGCGGCCCCGGGTTCGGCCAGGTCCGCACCGATCGCCCGGGCGCGGCGACCGAGGTCGCGCACCCGCGTGGCCGCCTGCTCGGACTCCTTCCTGCCGGTGCGGTAGGTGAAGGCGACGTCGGCGCCCTCCGCGGCCAGCCGTCGCACGATCTCCGCGCCGATGCCCCGACTGCCGCCGGTGACCAGCGCGACCTTGCCCGCCAGCCGATTCGCGACGTCCATGGCGACTCCTCGTTCCCTTGTCGTGGTCTCCGTGTCACGGCGAATGGAGCCTCGCCGACCGTGATCAGTAGACCGGACAGGTGAGTCGGACAGAAGGACGCGCTGGCTCTGGCTCCATACACTGCGGGTATGGATGACGTCGAGGTGCGCGAGCTCCGGTACTTCATCGCGGTCGCCGAGGAGTTGAACTTCACCCGGGCTGCGGCGCGGCTCGGCATGGCGCAGCCCCCGCTGTCCGCCGCCATCGGCAAGCTCGAACGCAAACTGGGCGTGCCGCTGTTCGAGCGCACCAGCCGCCGGGTCGCGCTGACCGGGGCCGGAGCCGTGCTGCTCGACGAGGGGCGCGCCGCGGTCGAGGGTTTCGCCGCCGCGCTCGCGCGCGCCCGCCGCACGGGCACCGGGCCCGGGCGTCTGACTCTCGCGGTCAAGCCGGGCGCGGGAACCGCGTTGCTCAGGGAGGTCGTCCGGCGGTGTGGCGATGATCCGCAGATCCCCGGGGTCCACGTCCTGTTCGGCCACCCGGGCGGGCCGGCCGCCGCGCTGCGGGCCGGTGCCGCCGACGTCGCCCTCCTGCGCGGCCCCTTCGACCAGCACGGCCTGGACACCGAAGTCCTGTTGGTCGAACCGCGGGTCGTGGTTCTGCCCGCCGACCACCGCCTCGCCCGCCGGGGCGGGTTGCGGCGCGCCGATCTGGCCGGGGAGCCCATGCCGCACTGGGCCGGGCAGCGCGACCCGGCCGCCGTCGCGCACTGGACCGGTGCCGACACTCCGCAAGGCGTCCGCGTCGACGACATCGCCGAGGCGCCGCGAGGGCCGGAGATCAACGACATCAACCAGCTCCTGGACGCCATCGCGCTCGGCAACGCCATCGCCTTCGTGCCGGCCTCCGTCGCGGAGCAGAACCGGCGGCCGCAGCTGGCCTTCGTCCCGGTCGACGACCTGAGCCCGAGCCAGGTCGTCGTGGCGTGGACCGCCGCCAGCCGCTCGCGCGCCGTCGCCGGATTCGTGCGCACGGCCGTCGATGTGGCCTCGCGCCAGCGCGAGCACGCCACGGCCTCCGCTGAATGACTCGAAGACCAGGGCCCGGGAACCCAGGTCAGAACGAGGTCCTCAGGCACCGCCGGCAGATGATGGCGCAGCCCGGGGTGACGAAGGCCTGGTGGATGTCGTCACGGATCTCTCAGCGGGTGCGCAGGCAGCGGAACCCGTGCAGCAACGCGATGGCGCCGCCGACCACCCACCCGGCGATGCACGCCCGGGCCGCAGCCGTGGTCGGTGCCGGGCGTGGGTCGCCGGTTGATGGCTGCGGCGGAGGACTGGGCGCGGGCCCGTGGGCTGCGTCATCTGACGCTGCAGACCGGGGCTGCCAACGCGGAGGCCCGGGCGTTCTACCGGGCCTTGGGGTATCTGGAGGAGGAGGTCCGGCTGACCCGCTCGCTGGCAGGTCTCGACAGCTGAACGGCGGAGCCGTGGATCGGTCAGGCGGGCTTGGCCGGGATCGGGTCCAGGTGCGGATGGGTGAGTCGGGGGCGAAGCCGCTCTTCGGTTCGGCGCGGGCATTGTGCCAGCGCAGGTAGGCGCCGATGGCGGCGTTCTGCTCGCCGCAACTTCACCGGATCCTTCGCGGTCCGGCTGATGCGCTGCAGCCGACGGCCCTCCTCCATGCTCACCGGCCGGACGAACACTTCCGGACGACGCCCCACGACCACCTCCACGATCACGACCTGGAAGCAGTCAGTCGTGCACCAGACGCCAGATCACATACACGGCCAACTGTCTGAGATGAGCCACTAGCAGAGATCGGCACGGCGAAACCCTCCCGACCCGGACAGTGCCTGCCGCGCTGCGAGAGTTCCGGCGCAGGCCAGTGCCGTCGCCGCCAGTGCCTCGGTCACCGCGGCGGGGCGGCACCGGCGGCTGGCGGCAGCCAGGGCGATCATGCTTCCCGCATGCAGCAGGTCGACCTCGACGCCCAGGGCCAATGCCGTGGGCGTCGGCTCCGACGCCGTCGCCGCCGCCTGCACCAGTTGGCGCAGGCCCATGGCCCGCACCGCGCTCCGTGCGGCGTGTCGGTCCGCCCTGTGCAACAAGGGCAGGGTGGAGAGTTGCAGCAGGCCGTATCCGGCGCGCACAAGCGCGAGGCGGTTCACCGGTGGGACCTCAGCCCGGCCGCGGCCGCGGCGGACAGGCCGGCTTTGCCCCGGGCGGCGCAGGCCTGCGCGGTGGCGCGGCCGATGCCACCGCTCGCTCCGGTGACGACGACGACCTGTCCGGGCTGGGGTTCACTCATGGGTCTCTCCTTGGGGTTGGCTGGTCGATGGGTGGGTCAGGGAGGGGCAAGGCGTTGAGCGGTCTCCAGAAGCAGGGCGTGGACGAAGGCCTGCGGAAGGGTGCCGCACAGCAGGAACGCGCCCTCGGACTGGTGCGGCGGGCGCTCCTCCTGGCAAGAGCGGTGGACGAAGCCGTCGCGGCCCAGCTCGTCGATCACCGACCAGCAGGCCGACTCCCGACGGGTCAGCGGACGGGGCGTCGGCGGCGGGCGGAGCGTGCGCCCACGTACGCCACGTCGGCGATGAACAGTAGGCAGGCGATGGCGAGCAGGAAGGTCAGTCCGTGGACGACCGCGCCGACAAGGCCCAGCGCGATGGCTACGATGACGACGATCAGGAACGCGACCATGGTGGGCCCTTCCTCCTGGAGTGGATGCGGACGGGTTCAGCGGCGGGCGAGCTGTCGTTCCCCTGCCGTGCCGGTCCGGTACGGCAGGTCGTAGTGCTGGAAGAGCGCTTCCTCGTTCTCGGCGGGCAGGACGTCATCGATGCCCATCGAGGGGGAGTCCTTCACCAGGGCCTTGTCGTAGGCGACCTTGACGTATCCGGGTCCCACGATCGCACCGGCGAGCGGGACGAAGACCAGGCGGTGACGGGTGGGCAGGCCGATCGTCACGGTGGCCATGGCCGGCTCGTCACTGCTGGTGTCCACATAGACCGCCTCCAGTGAGCCGATCCTGTGATCCCCGGGGTCCACCACGTCCTGGGTACGCCATTCGCGGATGTCCGCTGCCTCGATCATCGGGTTTCCCTTCGCGCTCATCGGCGCCCCCACCGGGCCCGCCGAAACGGCCTGGTACAGACGGCTCACTCCCCCACGTGCCCGCTTTGCCTGCGGGTACACCGGTGATTCGCCCGCCGACCCCCGGGCGCGACCAGGCCGGGCGCGCCAGTCGGCCCTCCGTGTTCGTGGGGGGTCGCGGAGGGCCGAGGCCTGCGGCGCAACGGCGCCGTACTCCCACGCCTACCCAACAGACCGTCAGATATTGGCTCCGACACCACCACCCGGGTTGGCTTCACCCGAGGTTCCCCTGACGCTGTCGAGGGAGCCGACGTCACCGGGTTGCCGCTGCCGCGAACCGGAGCAGCGGCGAATTTCGAGGTGGGCGTCGGAGGGAAGACGCTGGAGCCAGGGGTGTACGGGTTCGTTCACGGGGGGGTGCCCCGGCCGTTCCTGATCGGCCCGGCCCGTGCCCCGTCGGGACCACAGGGGGCCTGACCTGCGGATAGTCCGCTGCCTGGTTCTCCGCCGAGAGTCACTGGCGCGCCGGTGGCGCCGACTCCGCCGTTTGCCTTCGCTGCGGAGGGTAGAAGCCGTTCGACAGCCGGTGGACACCGGCACGGACCCGCCGGGGCAGCAGAACGACCCACCGCCTCCGGCCGCGGCCGAGACACTCCCCACGGAAGAGGCACCTGCCATGTTCATCAGCCTTGGAACGATAGTCCTGATTGTGATCATCGTCGTGATCGTCATGGTCCTTCGGCGCGGCTGACCGAGTGCCGCGGCCGTCCTCCGGCCGCCCGGGCGACGATGTCGCCGGGCGGCACACCACGCGACAAGCAATGTTGTCGGAATCGTCGGCGGAGGCCTACTCTGGGAGACATGCCCGGGACCCACTTCACCCTGGCGCTCTCCGAGGCGGAGATCGCCGGCATCGCCGATGCCGCTGTCGCGGACCTCGCCCGGCGGTTGGCGCATCGCGCCTTCCGTCCGCTCGGCGACACGGACGCCCCACCGACCACACCGGTCGAGAGCAACCCGCTGGCCTGCCTGCACGCCCTGATGCACCTGCAGCGGGCGGTGGAACGCCAGGTCAACCACCAGGCCGAGCTCGCGGCCCAGTCCGGTGCCGGCTATCCGCAGCTGGGGCACGCCTACAACATGAGCCGCCAGGGTGCCAGGCAGCGCTGGCCCGGACTCGTCCAGCACCGCACGCCCCTGCCCGATCCGGCCGAACCAGCCGCCCCCGGGCCGGGTTGATGGCGCTCGCACCCGTGCGAACGCGCGGAGTGCTCCTGGTCGAGGACGACCCCTCCGACGCCCGGTTCGTCCAGGAGGTCCTGCTCAAGTACGGGGACACCCGCGCGGTCACCCAGGTGCCGGACGGCAGGGCCGCCCTCGAGTACCTCCAGGACCCTGCGCAGGAGCGGCCCGACCTGATCGTGCTCGATCTGAACCTGCCCCGGATGAACGGCAGTGAGCTGCTGGCGATCCTCAAGCAGGACGTGTCGCTGCGGGCGATCCCGGTGGTCGTGCTGGCCGCCACCACCTGCTCGTCACACATCGGCGACGCCTATCGCAGGCACGCCAACGCCTACATCACCAAACCCGTGGACCCGGACGACTTCGCGCAGGTCGTGCACCGCATCGGTGCCTTCTTCCTCGACACCGCCACCGTCCTGCCACGGAGAGCGGACCTGTAGTCGATCGAGGTCACACCAATGGCCTACGCTGCGCTCAACCGTTAAGAAAGCGTCAATTCCCGCCGCCGAGCGGGGAAATCGGAGGAGCGGGTCATGACAGAGGACAGCGAGTTCGCCAGGCTCGGGGAACTGCTCTCGACGCAGGCCGAGGACCTGACCACAGGCTGGATCACAGCGGTCACCACTTCGCTGCGCGGCCGGGTGAGCCGCGCCGAGATCGAGCGCGAGCTGCGGGAGCTGTACGGCGCGCTCGAGGCCGCCCTGCGCCGGAGCCAGGGCCGGCCCGACCCGCACGGCGAGCAGTTCGCCGAGGTCCGCGCCCTGCTGGCGGAGCTCTCCCGCACCCGGGCCCGGCAGGGTTTCACCCCCAGCGAGACCGCGGTCAGCGTCCTCGCGCTCAAGGGCGCGCTGGAACCGCTGCTCGGCAAGGAGCTGGACGCCCCCGGCTTCCGCGCCTACCTGCACCTGTCCACACTGCTGGACGAACTGGGACTGTTCACGGTGGAGACCTACGCCCGCGCAGGAGCTGATCAGCGCGCAGGCCGAGCAGCTGCTCGAACTGTCCACGCCGGTGGTCAAGCTCTGGGACGGCGTGATCGCGGTGCCGCTGGTCGGCACCCTGGACTCGGCCCGCACCATGGTGGTGATGGAGAAGATGCTGCAGGCGCTGATCGACACCGGCTCCGAACAGGCCATCATCGACATCACCGGGGTGCCGGCGGTCGACACCCAGGTCGCCCAGCACCTGCTGAAAACAGTGGTCGCGGCCCGGCTGATGGGCGCGGAGTGCTCGATCTCCGGGATCCGTCCGCAGATCGCGCAGACGATCGTGGCGCTGGGCATCGACTTCGGCGACATCGTCACCAAGGCGACGCTCGCGGACGCGCTGCGGCACGCACTCAAGCGCTCCGGTGTGGAGCTCGGTGGCCGGGACGGTCGGCGAGCATGAGCGAGCGCGTGCCGATCCTGCAGATCGGCGATGTCCTGCTGGTCTCCATCCAGACCGACCTGGACGACCAGGCGGTGGTGCACCTGCAGGACGACCTGGCCGCGCGCGTGGTCGCCACCGAGGCCCGCGGCGTCGTCATCGACATCACCGCCGTGGAGATCGTCGACTCCTTCGTGGGACGGATGCTGGCCACCATCGCCTCCATCTCCCGGATGCTGGACGCGGAGACGGTGGTGGTGGGCATGCGCCCGGCCGTGGCCATCACCCTGGTGGAACTGGGACTGTCCCTGGGCGGGGTGCGCACCGCGCTCAGCCTGGAGAAGGGCCTGCAGGCCCTGGAACGCTCCCGCGGCGCGCGCACAGATCCGACGGCCTGAGATGCGTGCCGAAGCGGATCCGGTGGTGCTGGACATCACCGCCAACGACGACGTGGTGCGCGCCCGGCAACTGGTGCGCACCCTGGCCCAGGAGTGCCGGCTGTCGCTGGTGGAGCAGACGAAACTGGTGACCGCCGCCAGTGAACTGGCGCGCAACACCCTGGTCCACGGCGGCGGCGGAACCATGCAGGGGCACCTGGTCGACGACCGGGCGCGACGCGGGGTGCGAGTGGTGTTCGCCGACTCGGGCCCGGGCATAGCGGACCTGGAACTCGCCCTGACCGACGGCTGGACCTCGGGCAGCGGCCTGGGCCTGGGGCTGAGCGGATCGCGCCGACTGGTCGACGAGTTCGAGATCGACAGTGCCCCGGGGCGCGGCACGACCGTGACCGTCACCAAGTGGGCACGATGAACACCCACCTGCTGGAGAGCGAGGACGTGGCCTGGTTCCGCGACGAGCTCACCGCCGCCCGAGGGGTGGCAGCGGCTCTTGCGCGGCGGGTGGGCCTGGACGAGCAGCGCGCGGCCGAGGTGGCCCTGTGCGTGTCCGAGGCCGCGGGCAACCTCACCAAGCACGCCGTGGACGGATCGGTGCTGCTGCGGGTGGTGCGCAGCGCGCAGGTCGCCGGGGTGGAGGTGCTGACCATCGACTCGGGACCGGGCATGGCCGATGTCGCCCAGTCCCTGCGGGACGGCTCTTCCTCGACCGGCACCCTCGGTATCGGCCTGGGCGCCCTGGCCAGGCTCGCCGACAGCCTGGACATCCACTCGCTGCCCGGGCGCGGCACCGTCATGGCGGCCCGCTTCTGGAACCGCGGCACCGCACGCGGCTTCGCGACCGAGGAACCGGTGGTGGCGGGACTGACGCGGGCCATCAACGGCGAACAGGTCTGCGGCGACGCCTGGGCCGCACGACTGGACTCCGGGGGCGAACGGGTGGCGACCGCCACCGTCCGACCGTCCACCGCCGCCGGTTTCGGTTGGGCCGCCCTGACCGCCGCAGCCGACGGCGGCTCGACGAGGGCGGCGCCGGTGCCCGCGCGGTCCCCCGAGCACAGCGCGGTGCTGGTCATGCTCTGCGACGGCCTGGGCCACGGGCCCCTGGCCGCACTCGCCGGCACGGCCGCCGTCCAGGCGTTCCGCGACGGCAGCGCCCGGACGCCCGAGGAGGCCATCCAGGAGATCCACCGCGCACTGCGCGGGACCAGGGGCGCCGCGGTGGCCGTCGCCCGGATCGAACCGGCCGCGGGCCGCCTGCTGTACTGCGGCGTCGGCAATGTCTCCGGCGTGCTGCTGGGCCCGCACTCACGCGCCGGGCTGATGTCCCACCCGGGCATCGTCGGGCACCAGCTGCGCGGCCTGCGCACCTTCGAGCAGCCCCTGCCGCCCGGTGGCGCCCTGGTCATGCACTCCGACGGCCTGACCGACCGCTGGAGCATCGACACGCTGCCCGGTCTGCTGCTGCACACGCCGCTGGTGGCGGCCGGCCAGCTGCTGCGCACCGCCGGGATCCGGCACGACGACGCCGGCGTCGTCGTCGCCAAGGACCTGTGGTGAGCGGCCGCGAGCGGCTGCTCCAACTCTCGGTCGCCTCCGACCAGGATGTCTTCGCGCTGCGCCGCTATGCCAAGACGGCGGCGGCAGCGGCCGGCCTGGAGGGCCAGGACCAGGTCCGGCTGGCCACGGCGCTGAGCGAGCTCGGCCGGGACCTGCTGCGCCCCGGCGACCCCATGTGGGCGAACTTCGCCCTGGAGCTCCGCGAACCCGCGCAGCTGGTCGTGGAGCTGACCTGGACCGACGACAGGATGCCGGGCCGGGAGTCGATCCTGGCCGTCTCCCGGCTGCTGCCGCAGATCGATCTGCGGCCCGAGGCCGACCGGATCGTGCTCGAATGCGCCGTGCCCCGAGCCGCGGACACCGGGGCGGAACTGGCGGCCCGGGTCCGCACCGCCCTGCGACCGGGCGTGGGGGTGAGCCTGACCGAGGACCTGCGGGCCCAGACCAGTGATCTGATGGCGGCCCTGGAGGAGTCCCGCAAGCAGCACGAGGAGCTGCAGCGGCTGAACACCGAACTGGAGGAGACCAACCAGGGCGTGCTGGCGCTGTACACCGAGCTCTCCCAGGAGTTGGAGGAGACCAACCGCGGGGTCGTCGCCCTCTACGCGGACCTGGACGAGAAGAGCCGGCTGCTGCAGGAGGCCAGCGAGTCCAAGACCCGGTTCTGGTCCAACGTCAGCCATGAACTGCGCACCCCGATCAACTCGGTGGTCGGCCTGTCCCGGCTGCTGCTCGACCCCGGCTCCGATCCGCTGACGGAGGATCAGCAGCGCCAGGTGGGGCTGGTCGGCGCGGCCGGAAGCCTGCTGCTCGCCCTGGTCGACGAGCTGCTCGACGTCGCCAAGGCGGAGGCCGGGCACCTGGAGCCGCATCTCGCCCCGGTGGACCTGCGCGGGACGCTCTCCCAGCTGCGCGGGATCATGCTGGCCGCCCCGCAGCCCGGGGTGACCCTGCGGTTCCCCGACACCGGCCTGCCGCTGTTCGACACGCTCCCGGTGCTGGTCACCGATGAGGTGATGCTCGCCCGCATCCTGCGCAACCTGCTGTCCAACAGCCTGAAGTTCACCGGCCGCGGGGAGGTACGGCTCGATGTCGCGCGCGAATCGCCGGACTCGGACTGGCTGCTGTTCACCGTCACCGACACCGGCGTGGGCATCCCGCAGGACCAACAGGCCAAGGTCTTCGAGGAGTTCTACCAGGTACCGGGCCCGCATCAGCGCAACCACTCGGGCACCGGACTCGGCCTGCCCTACGCCCGGCGGCTGGCCGGAATCCTGGGCGGCACGCTGACCCTCGACAGCCGCCCGGCGGAGGGGACCCGGGCGGTGCTGCGGCTGCCGGTGCAGGGCAGGGAACCCCGGCCCCGCACCCAGCAGCCCGGGCCCCGCCTCGGCACGGTGCTCAGCGCGGACGACGACCCGGGCTTCCGGGAGTCCTTCCGCCCCCAGCTCGAACAGCTCGCGGAGCGGGTGGTGGAGGTCCACGAGGGCCACCTGGTGGTGGAGGTGGCCCGGCGGGAGCGCCCCGACGCCGTGCTGCTCGACCTCCACATGCCGGGCACCGACGGCTTCACGGTACTGGACCACCTGGCCGCCGATCCGCATCTGCGCGACATCCCGGTGGTCGTGGTCACCTCGGCCGATCCGTCCACCGTGCCCCGTCACCGGCTGGCCCACGCCGTGGCCGTCCTGGGCAAGCGCACCCTGACCGTTCATCGACTACAGGACCTGCTGGCCGCCGAGACCGGGAAGAGAAGCAGCCATGAGCACCCGTGAGACCGCCGACGACACCCCGGCCGTCCTGCTGATCGTCGAGGACAACGCCACCAACCGCTACATCCTCGGCAGTTGGCTGCAACGCGCCGGACACACCGTCGTCGAGGCCGTCGACGGCACCCACGCGCTCTCCCTGCTGGCCGCGGCACCGGCCGAGACGATGCCCGAGCTCGCCATCGTCGACGTCAGGCTCCCCGACATGAGCGGATTCGAGGTGTGCGAGCAGATCAAATCAGCCCCGCGCACCGCGGGCATGCCGGTCATCCATGTCTCCGCCGTGGCCGTCGCCACCGACGACCGCACCCAGGGCCTGAACCGCGGCGCCGACGCCTACCTCACCGAGCCGATCGCCCCCACCGAACTGCTCGCCACGGTGACCGCGGCCCTGCGCTACGCCCGCGCCCGATCCCGCGCCGAGCGCCTAGCCCAGCGGCTGAACGCACTGAACGAGGCCACCCTGGCGGTCTACGCCGCCGAGAACACCGAGGCCTTCGCCGCCGCGGCCGCGCGCGGCGCCCACGCGCTGACCGGCTCCGCGGTACTGGTGCTGGCGCAGCCACCACAGAGCGAAGAGGTCTGGCTGACCCTCTGCGCGGGCGAGCAGGGTCCGGTATCCCTGGCCACGGCGCACCACCTGCTCGAACGGCTGACCAAGGTCACCCTCGGCGACCGCCTCGGCGTCGAGGTCACGCCGCTCCCCGCCGCGGCCTGGAGCGGCCACCTGAGCGGGAGCACCGTCGCCGCCGCCCTGACCGGCGACGTGGCGGTGGTCGCCGCCCGCACCAAGCGCGGCCGCCCGGCGGTGTGCCTGGTGGTGCACGGCGCGGCCGCCCGCACCGACGAGGACCGCAGACTGCTCGCCCAGTTCGGCCAGGCCAGCGCCCTGGCGCTGGAGGCGCTGCGCAGCTACAGCGAGGAGCACTCACTGACCCTGATGCTGCAGCGGGCGTTCCTGCCGGGACGGCTGCCGGACACCCCGGGGGTGGAGCTGGCCGTCCGCTATCTGCCGGCCACCACCCAGGGGGAGGTCGGCGGGGACTTCTACGAGGCCGTGGAGACCGGGCACGGCCTGCTGCTGGCCGTGGGGGACGTCGTCGGGCACTCCCTCCAGGCAGCCATCGTCATGGGTGAACTGCGGCACGCGCTGCGCGCCTACGCCATCGACGGCGACAGCCCGCAGGCGCTTCTCGAACGGCTGGACGCCCTGCTGCTGCGCGAGTGGCCCGGCTGGACGGCCACCGTCTGCCTGGTCCTGGTGGCCCCCGACGGAAGGCAGGTCGAGATCGCCAACGCCGGACACCTGCCGCCCCTGCTGATCACCGCGGACGGCGCCGCCCACTACGCCGCCGACCACGGCACGCTGCTCGGCGTCGGCGTCCCCCAGCCGGGTTCCACCACCCAGGACATCGCCGACGACACCAGGATCGTGCTGGTCACCGACGGCCTCATCGAGACCCGCAGCACCGACCTCGCCGACCAGTTGGAGAAGCTGCGCGCCGCCGCCGCATCCGCCCCCTGCGCGCCCGAGGCGCTGTGCGACACCCTGCTCGACGCCTTCGGCCAGGCCGGGGACGACGATGTCGTGCTGTTCGCCGCCCGCATCCGGGCCCAGGTCAGCGGCCGTCCTGCGCCGACGGCACGGCGGCGGTGAAGGTACAGGGTGTGGTCGCCCGGCCGGATCTGCGCGGCGTCGATCTCCGTGACCAGTTGCTACAGCTCCAGCACGTGGCCGGAGGCGTCCGGGCCGGTGATCGGTGACCTGGTGGATTGTCCCAGGGCCCAGAGGTAGCCGCTCAGCGCTCCGCGGGTGACCTTGGTCTGCCGCTGGGGTTCCGCTGCGGCGGCGTACCGGGCGCGGTGGCCCGCTCCACCTCGGCCCGGGGGCGTGCCCCGGCCGGGCCTGCTGCCGTCGGTGGCACCTCACGACCCGTCATGTACCCATGCCTGGCCCGATCCGGGGCGTCCATGCATGGTGCGAACGACGGGATCCGTTTGCGGGCGTGGAATCCGGCAAGCCGACTGTAGGGGTCGCCGCAGATGCGCGGCCCTGCTTCTCAACTCCTCAACGGACGGCGGATCATGGGCATCGGCGGTTGCATCTTCGTTCTCGCGCTGGGCGCGATCCTGACCTTCGGCGTCGACTGGCATCTCGCCGGCATGAATGTTCATGTGGTCGGTGTGATCCTCATGGCGGCGGGTCTGCTCGGGCTCTTCGCCTATCTCGGCATCTACGGTCGGCGGTCCCGTACCATCGTCCGACCGGACGGCGAGGAGATCGTGCACGAGCGCCGCTACTACGACGGCCCGTGACCCTGCCCGCCGCGTGCGGCATGCACTCCCGGGCCGGCCGCCCCGTTCGCCTCACGCCCCTGCGGAGGGCTTGGCCGCCGTGTCGAGGAAGAACGTGTCGATGCTCTGGACCGCGCGGATGAAGTCGTCCAGGTTCACCGGCTTGGTGACATAGGCGTTGGCGTGTCCCTCGTAGGCGCAGGTGACGTCGTCCGGAGCGGCGGAGGTGGTCAGCACCACGGCCGGCACCGTGGCCAGTGACGGGTCGTTCTTCAGCACCCCGAGCAGTTCGCGTCCGTTCATCCGGGGCATGTTCAGGTCCATCACGATCAGGTCGGGGCGGGGGCTGCCGGGGTCACGCAGGTAGTCCAGGGCGGCGAGGCCGTCGCCGACGCGCCGGATGCTGCGGGTCAACCCACGCTCCAGCATCGCCTCCTCGATGAGCAGGGCGTCGGCCTCGTCGTCCTCGACCAGCAGCACGAGGTTGGGGCGGGCCGGGGCGGCAGTGGTCATCTCTGGACATCCCTTGGAAGCATCGACTGCGGCACGAGCGTGGGCCCTGCGGCTGTGGTTTGTTCGCCGTGGCCCCACCTTACGCAGTGCCGGAGCTCGCGACAACGAGAGTTGTCGCCATTGGCGGTATGCTTTCGCCGCCCGGTGAGCCTATGGCGTGGCCCGCATCCGGAACAGCCCCGTCCGGACGCCGGTCGGCAAGGAGAGTGGAGGGTCCGCTGTGGTGGGTCGAGCACAGGAGGCGTCCCCCGCTGCCCTGGGGGACCGGTCCACGGCCGTCGGCCGGCTGGGTGTCGGGGCCTGGACGACGCGTCGCTGGCTGACCGCAGGCGTGTCGACGGCCCTGACGGTCCTGCTGCTGCTGGGCGTGCTGGTGGTGTGGTTCTTCGCACACTCCACCGCGATCAGCAATCAGCTCACCGACCGGAGCGACCCCGCGCTGGTGGCATCCGTCCAGCTGGAGGAGTCGCTGGTCGACCAGGAGACCGGCAGCCGGGGCTATGCCATCGCCGGCCAGACCGACTTCCTGCAGCCCTACGACGAAGGGCTGGCCCTGGAGAGGACCTCCGTGGCCCAGCTGAGGTCGCTGACCACGGGCGACCGCAACGCCACCGCGGACCTGGACCTCGTGCTCGCGCGCGCCGGGACCTGGCAGCACGACATCGGCAGCCCCATCGCCACCTCGCCCGCCGGTCGGCCGGTGCCGGCCGCCGTGGCCCAAGTGGACAAGGGCAAGGCCGAGTTCGACTCGCTGCGCGCAGCCCTCTCCGCCGAGCAACAGCATCTGCAGGCCCGCCGCGTCTCCGCCCAGGCCGATCTCCGGGACGCCCGCTCGCTGCGCGACTCGCTGTTCACTGCCATCGCCCTGGTCATCCTCGCCGTGGCGGTGCTTGTCTTCATCGGACTGCGCCGTGGCGTGAACGCCCCCCTGGAGCGCCTGTCGGGACAGCTCCGCAGGGTGTCCCTCGGCGACTTCGACCAACCGATCACCGCCAGCGGTCCCGCCGATCTGCGGCAGCTCGCCGCCGACGTCGAAACCATGCGCCACCGGCTCGTCGCAGAGCTCGCCACCCGCCGTGCCGCCCAGGAGTCCGTGGACGCGCACGCCGCCGAACTGGCGCGGTCCAACG
>Ga0302314_10002998_pt1 | contig 31298 bp, 30 predicted proteins | sample III_Palsa_N2_3_FD_200533 | JGI IMG/M metagenome (GOLD analysis project Ga0302314, IMG submission 200533) | Peat permafrost microbial communities from Stordalen Mire near Abisko, Sweden - III_Palsa_N2_3 | ecosystem: Environmental > Terrestrial > Soil > Palsa > Peat permafrost | place: Sweden... | reverse complement strand
TGTTGGATTCGATGTTGCAAGTGGCCGCATTGAAGGAGCGGCAAGGGAGCTGATCCTCGCCCGCTTCGAGCTCGCAACCGCAGCGAGCTCGCTACCGTCCTTTTTGTCACCGTCGCGGAGATTAATGCCCCGACCCGGCGTCTGCCGCCCGGTCCTGGACGCTTGGCCACCGCCGGCGCGTCCCGCCGCTGCCGCACAGACTGGTGCGGCAAAACAGGAGAAATGCTCCAAAGTCTTGCATATGCAGGCAAGCATTCATGCTTCGTAGGACATGACCCGGATCGCTCCCCCATAGCTCGAGCAATTGAAATGCTTGAGGAGACAATACTAGAATAAGAAGTAGCATATACGGTACGCGGGGGTGGACCTGGCCATGCAGGACGGCTTGCAGAGCACTCGGTGGGCGAATATCCCGCTCCACCGCCAGCTGACCCGTGTCGAACGGGGCCAAATCAAATATATGGCGATCGCCGCGGCGACCGGGTGAGCTTCTTGACTAAATTTTCAATCACTGCGTGGAGAGCTTGGCTAGCTCTCGACGAAGACATGCGAATTGCGGAGATCGGACTCGGCGTCTGATTGCTTTTGGGGCGCTGGTGCCTGTCGATGACGAACAACGAGAGCGGCGACCACAGTCGCTCCACAGGGCTTAAAAGAGGGAGTCAGTCATGAAGTTCATTTCGAGTCGTTTTCCTTTATTGGCTGCGTCCCTCCTGGCATTGCCGCTAATCACCGCCCCCGCTCTCGCCCAGCAAGCCCCCCCCACCACAGGATCGGCATCAAACGATGCTCTCGAGGAGATCGTGGTAACCGCTCAGCGGCGCGAGGAGAGCGTCATGCAGGTGTCGGATTCCGTTCAGGCATTCAGCGGCAACCAGCTGCAACAGGCCGGCATCACGCAGCTCACCGACCTGCAGTACATCACTCCCGGCTATATGCCGACCGAGGGCTCGGGCTATACGCAGATCTTCATTCGCGGCGTCGGCAACAGCATCTACGTCGGGGCAGATCCGAGCGTCGCCACTTACATCGACGATGTCCCGCGCATCTACGGCACGATGGTCAACAACTTGATCGACGTCGAGCGCATCGAGATCCTGAAGGGCGCACAGGGCGGCCTTTACGGCCGCAACGCGACCGGCGGCGTCGTCAACATCGTCACTCGTCAGCCGGATACCGAAACCTTTGCGGCGAACGGCCTCATCGACTACGGCGACTTCAACACTTTCCGCGGTGCCGGTTACCTCAATATCCCGATAGCGCCGATGGTCGGCTTCAGCATGGCTGTCGAGCGGGATTCGCACAACGACTACATCCGCAACATCTCGCTCAATCGGACGCCTTATACGGCCGCGATGTTCCCCGGCGGGTCGCTATTGGGATCGGCCGCAGATACGGCAGCCTTCTTTAACACGGGGGTGAACCCTCCGGAAGGCTACGCCGACGGCAGCTTCACGGCCACGGATGCGAAGCTCCTGATCAAATTCAGCGATACCTTCAAACTCACCATTGCCGGCGACGATTCCATCAAGACGGACAGCGACGGCGGCCAGCTTTACCAAACGAGCCCCGCGAACAATCAGGCAACGCTCACCGGATTGCTCGACGAATTTACCGGCGCCAATGCGCAACTGCCGCCCGGATTTCTCGTCGGCTCGGGCGGAAAATTCACCGTCTCCGCTGGACTTCCCGCAATCGTCAATCTGATCGACAACGGCATCTCCGGCACGGCCGTGTGGAATGCGCCCGGCGTCGACCTGACCTCGATCTCAGCCTATCGCCATCAATTCTCGAATTTCTTCCAAGAGCTCGGCGCCGATACCGTGCCGCTGGAATCGGTGTCGGTGCGCAATTTCAAGAAGTTTCTGTACGAGGAGCTGCGGGCCGTATCGACGGACTCGGGACCGTTTCATTTCCTCGGCGGCGCCACTTTCCTGCACAACGACTTCACGGGTAACACCCAGGCGTTCGTGCTCAATCCGCTGTACACGGCGCCGCTCACTCACGTGAACACCTATGTCAAAGACGAATCGGTTTATGCGCAAGTCGGCTACGATTTCACCGACAAGCTGAATCTGACGGTCTCGGGGCGCTATATCCACGAGTCCAACGAGACGGGCTTCGAAGAGCCGGTCGTCTCGAACGCAAGCACTTCGGAATCGAAAGGCCTGCCGTCCGCGACGCTCTCGTACGCGATCGATCACGGCACCATCTATGCGCGCTACGCCCGCGGCTTCAAGGCGGGCGGCGTGAACCCGGTGGCCTCACCGAGCGTGTTTCCCAACCCGAACGAGGGCAGCGTCTTCGGACCTGAACAGGTCGACACCTATGAGGTGGGTTATCGCCAAGCGCTGCTCGACGGCAAAATGCAATTCACCTCGGCCGCCTTCTACAACAACTACAAAGACCTGCAAGTCTCGGCGCATGCTCAAGCCGCCTATGAGAGCGAAATCGTTCTGGCCATCGTGAATGCCAAGTCGGCCCGCACCTGGGGCTTCGAGGAAACCCTGCAGATGCGCGTCGCGCCGCCGCTGACGCTCGGACTCAATGCAGGTTATCTCAACGCCGAATACACCAACTTCGCCATTGTGAACAACCCCGTGCTCGCCGACTTCGACCTCAGCGGCACGACCATGATCAATGCGCCGAAGTGGCAGATCGGAGCGACCGCGTCCCTCGATCAGCCCTTGACCGGTAGTTTGCATCTGATCGGCACGTATCTGGAGTCCTATACGAGCGCGGTCAACTACGGGCCGTCCGGGAACCCGGGCATTCTGCCGGTTCCCGCAGGATGGGCGTACTGGCTGGCCAATCTTCGCTTCGGCATCGGCGCGGCGGACAGCCGTTGGACTGCCCAGTTCTTCGCCAATAACCTTTTCAATCGCTCGTACATCACCGATGGGCAATCCGCCGCGGCGACCGGCGACCAGCTGATTTGGGGCTATCCGCGCATCATGGGCGGCGAAGTCACGTTCAAGTTCTGAGCGGACCGGCATGGCGCGAATACAGCTCTCGGGGTTGGCTATCGAGTATGAGCTGATAGGCCCTAAGGATGCCCCGGCCATCGCACTCACCCCGGGCGGCCGTTTCGCCAAGGATAGCCCCGGTGTGCCCGAACTTGCCGAGGCCCTGGCCGCGGGCGGGCGCCGAGTATTGCTGTGGGACCGCCCCAATTGCGGCGCATCCGATATCTCCTTCGCGGGAGACAACGAGTCCGATCTCCAGGCTCGCACGCTCATCGAGCTCATCCGTGCGCTCAAGCTCGGCCCGACGGCGTTGGCTGCGGGCTCGGGCGGTTCACGGGTATCGCTCATCGCCGCCGCGCACGATCCCGACGTCGTTTCGCATTTGATCGTGTGGTGGATCAGCGGGGGAGCGCTCAGTTTGATATCGCTCGCGTCCTACTATTGCGTCAATTCCGCCATCGCAGCGAGCCGCGGCGGTATGGCTGCCGTCGCCGATTTGCCGGCGTGGTCGGAGCAACTCCGGCGTAACCCCAAGAACCGCGATATCCTGCTCGCGCAAGATCCGGAACGCTTCATCGAGACCATGGAGCGTTGGGCGTTGGCATACATGCCCTCGAAGTCATCTCCCGTACCCGGCGCGTCGAAGGAAAGTTTCGCGCGCCTGTCGATGCCGGTCTTGATTTACCGCAGCGGCAAAAGCGATCTCAGTCACACCCGCCATACCAGCGAGTGGATACACGAGATGATCCCGCACTCGGAGCTCAGAGAGCCGCCGTGGCCGGATGACGAGTGGAACAATCGCTCGGATTACGCCGCGAAACATGGCAGCGGGCACTTTGCAGGGTGGCCCGCGCTCGCTCCGGCAATTCTCGATTTCACTCGCCTACCTGCTCGCTAGCCAAGGTCGTGGCGGAGCGTGTCCCTAACGGGCACCGCTCGCACATCCCGCAGTTGCGTCAAGGCCAACAGCCCAATCGCCAGCGCTGCGATGACGTACCAAGGCGGCGCGAGCGCGCTCCCCGTGGTATCGATCAACAACTTCAAAACGAACTGCGTGGTGCCGCCGAGCAGCGCCACGCCGGTCGCGTACGTCATGGCGAACACGCCCGACCGCACGGTGGGCGCCAGACACTCGACGAGAAAGGCCTGCATACACACGATGGCGCCTATGTGAATCGCGGCAAGTGTGGCCGTAACTACAAATAGAGACGCGGCCGTGGGCACGCGATTGATGAGCACGAAGGCAGGCAGCATCAGCAGGAGCAACAGCATCAATGCGCTGACGAGGATGCGGCGATGACCGAAGCGATCGCCGAGCCAGCCGGCGGCATAAGCGCTGCATAGATATCCCAGACCCTGCGCTATGGTTGCGACGAAGGCAAGGCGTGCGCCGAGCTTCAGCGTGTCCTGGACGTAGGTGGCAAGATACGTCAAGGCGTATCCGGCAATCGTACCCGCACCGACGACGAGCAAGCCGACGAAGAATACTCTCCACGGTGATTGACCCGCCGGTTCGCGCTTCGCCTCCGCGACAGCGCTCTCGATCGTCTCGGGCAGTCGGCTGCGAATCAGCAAGCCGATCGGTACGACCAGGACCCCCAGGAGAAGCGCGATGCGCCAGCCGTAGGAATCCAGATCCGCAGGCGACAATAGCCGCGCGAGCGCGTAGCCGATCAAACCCGAGCACAGCACCGCAAGGCCCTGCCCGGTTCCCAGCATGGAGACATAGCGCGCACGATAACCTTGCGGGGCAGCCTCCGCGGCGTAGGCCGTGATGGGACCCACTTCCCCTCCCAGCGCAAACCCCTGCAACAACCGGAACCCCAGCAAGAGGACGGGCGCGGCAACCCCAATCTGTGCATAAGACGGAGTCAGTGCCGTTCCCAGGATGCTCACTCCCATCAACCCGAAGGACCACATCATCGCCGGTTTGCGGCCGGCTCGGTCGCCGTAGCGACCGATGACGATCGCGCCCAAAGGCCGCATGAAGAAGCCGACTCCGAAGGTCGCCAACGCCAAAAGCAGGCCTCGCTCGGCGAATTGCGTGGGCACGATGGCGCGCCCGATTTGCACCGCGAAGAAGCTGAATATCATGAAGTCATAGAACTCGAGCGCGTTACCGAGGCTGATTGCCACCATCCGCTTGAGCGGCACGAATCCAGCCTGTCGCGACGGGCTCCGTTCCATGGGCATTAAGTTCATGAGCGATTCACCCACGTGTTCGGCAGGGTAGAATAAAGCTTATTACCGATCGGCAGGCAAGACATGTCTTTCACCGCGCTCGCAAAGGGTCGCTATCTGGAAGCGTTGGCCATCGACGAGCGCATCGTCTGGTTCAGCGACGTCATTCTGGGTGGAGTTCAAGGCTTGCAGCCGGACGGCAGCGTCTCGCATTGGCTGACGGAGAGACATTGGATCGGGGGCATCCTGATCAACGAGGACGGATCGCTGCTCTGCTCAGGTCCAGGTGGAATTGCCTGGTTCAATCCCGCGACAGGCCGATCGGGCACGTTATTGAGCAGCATCGACGGCGCGCCGCTTGCCGGCGTGAACGAGATGTGCCCCGACGGGAGAGGCGGACTGATCTTCGGCACGTTGGATCTGGCCGCCATCGTGAAGGGCGAGCGGCCCGCGCCGGTTGCGCTTTATCGCCTCGATGTGCGGGGAAAGGTGACGCTTCTCTGCGACGGCCTCGCCTTCTGCAACGGTCTGGGTATCAGCTCGGATGGCACGATGCTCTACCACAACGAGAGTTTCGTCGGCACCTTTGCCTATGACGTTGCGCCCGACGGCAGTCTCGACAATCGCAGAATGCTGATCGAGAAACAGGACTGCGACGGTATGGCCTTGGATACCTGGGGTAATCTCTGGATCACGGGTTTCAGCTCAGAAGAACTTCTCTGTCTACGGCCGGACGGGGCCGTCCAGCAACGCCTCATGCTGCCCGGCGGCGCGTGCACCAACGTGCGCTTCGGCGGCCCGGACGGGCGCGAAATGTTCGTGACGACCGTTCCGCTGACGGCCGGTCTTGAGATCGCGAAGGGGAATCTGCCCTCGGCACTCGATTCGGTGCTATATCGTGGCCCTAGCCCGGTCGCCGGACGAATCAACCTGCGAACTCAATTTCGCCTCGGGTGAAGACCTCGGATCTCTTGCGTCGCGTCGCGGCCGCGCTCCTGGCAGCGGTTTGCGCCGCCAGCCTCGTCGGCTGCAGCGGCTTCAGCTACTTCGTCGCGAATGTCCCGAACGCCTTCGGCTCGTTCCGCCGCACGTCCGATCTATCCTACGGCGACGATGCGCGCCAGAAGCTCGACGTCTACGCGCCGAAACAGCCGGATCATCGGCCCGTGGTCATTTTCTTCTACGGGGGGACCTGGTCCGCGGGCGAAAAATCCAATTATGCTTTCGTGGGCGCCGCACTCGCCGAGCGCGGCTATGTCACGGTAATCCCCGATTATCGTCTTTACCCCGCGGTCAAGTTTCCGACGTTCATCGAGGACGGTGCGCGCGCAGTCGCCTGGGTTCAGCAACACGCCCGCGAGTTCGGCGGCGATCCCGACCGCCTCGTGCTCATGGGACATTCCGCCGGCGCGCACATCGCAGCCTTGCTCGCGTTGAATCCCAGCTACCTCGCCGCGGCCGGCGTGCGCCCGCATTCCATCGCCGGACTCATCGGATTGTCGGGCCCTTATGCCCTCGCTCCCGACACGGATACGCTGCACGCGATCTTTGGTGCGCCTTACGCTCCGAACGACTGGCAGCCGGTGCACTTCGCCACCGGAACCGCGCCCCCGACGCTGCTACTGCACGGCGCGGACGACAAGGTTGTCTATAGCGCGCACACGGAAAAGCTGCGCGATGCGCTGCTTGCGCAGGGTGCCTTTGTCGAGACGCATCTTTATCCCGGGCGAGGCCACGCCGATACCATCGCATCGTTCACCGTCGTGGCGCGTTACCGCACACCGGCACTCAAGCAATCTTTGGCGTTTCTCGATCGCATTGCGGCCGGCAGCCGCGCTTCAGCTGAGGTCACGCGCCGGGGAAACCCCTGAGCGAGGCTCAGCGCTTGAGCGCCAAGGTCAGCCCGTCGCCGATGGGGACCAGCACGGCATCCACCCGCTCATCGCCGTGCACCTTTTTGTTGAGCGTGCGGATGGCGACGGTGTCGGGCGTGTCGTCGGAGGGGTCGGCAACCTGGCCGCTCCACAGCACATTATCGATGGCGATGAGCCCGCCGCGACGGACAAGCTTCAGCGCGTACTCGTAATAGGTGTCGTAATTCACCTTGTCGGCGTCGATGAACGCAAAATCAAACGTGTCGCCAGCGCCTGCCGCCACCAATTCCTGCAAGCTCTCGGCCGCTGGTCGGAGCCGCAGCTCGACGCGATCGGCAATGCCGGCCTTTGCCCAATGGCGCCGCGCGATCGATGTGAATTCCTCGCTCACATCGAGCGCCAACACCTTGCCCTCGGGGCCCATCGCTTTTGCGACGACCATGGAGCTATAACCCGTGAAAACGCCGACCTCCAGCGTCCTGCGCGCGCCCAGCATACGCACGAGCAAGCCCATGAACGCACCCTGCTCCGCGGCGATCTGCATACCGGCATGACGATGGTGGGCGGTCTCTTCGCGAAGCGCTGCGAGGTCGGCATCCTCGTGCAGACCGACACTGCGGATATAGGCAACCAAGTTCGCCGTCAGATTGATGGTGTCGCGAGACATGCGGGTCTCCTAATGGTTGTGGGCACGCGTTTTTGAGACTGGTGGCCGCATTATCTCAGGGGCGGCCTGCCCGCGCGAGGTCGCACCCTCAAGGTCTCAGCCGCAACCCATCGCTCGCAAATGCGACCGCACCCGCGTAATCGGCTGCGATCGAGGCGTTCACCGCCGCGCGATTTTGCTCGACGGCGGGAGACAGATGGCTCAGCAGCAACCGGCCGATGTGATCGTGAGCGGCGAGCTCGCCGATGGCCTTCGGCGGGGTGTGCAGTGAATACAGTATGGCCGGCGAACCAGGCGGATCGAGCACCACCGCATCAAACACCAGTAGATTCGCGCCTCGCGCGATGCTCTCGAGCGCGGAAAGTCCATGGGCATCGATATCGCCGCTGAACACGACGCTTTGGGCGCCGACGTCAACTCGATAAATGATGGCCGGCGCATCATCGTGATGACCCCGAAGCGCACGGATGGTGACATTGCCGCGCTGATAGATGACTTCGGGCTCGACGCCATGCGCCGTACGCGGAAGGTCCGTCGCCGTAAAGCTTACCGGCGCCGCGAAATCCTTGAGATACGCGAATGCGCCCTGGGGGCCGAACAGCATCTCCACGAAGCGATGCGTCGACGGGAAGAAAGGAATGTTGCCCTTTGCGGGATGGCCGTCAGGACCGAACACCTCGAAGTGGATCGGGTGCGACGCCGCGACAGCGCGCGCCTTGACGATGCCGGGTAACTCCGCGGCATGATCGATGTGCAGGTGGGTCAGCAAGACGACGTCGAGTTCCTCGAGATCGACATGCGCCTCGCCCAGACGCGCAAAGGACCCCGGACCTGCATCGATCAGGATGGACGGCTTGCCATTGACCACCAAGACGTAACTCGAAGACGCTCGGCCCTCGGCGCCGGGACCGCCCGAACCGAGCACGAGCAACTCCACGCCCTCCGCGGACGATGCGGTATTCTCGGCGGGCGCCTGCACCGGTGCCGCGGCAAGGATCATCGGCATGGCGAGGAGCATTAGCCAGGGCAGGCTCGAAAGAAACTTTCCCATATAGAAGCCCGCGTGCTCGCTATCCCGGCAACAGCTGAGCATACTAACCCGAGTCGACTTGCGATGGTGCCCTGCGAGGGGCGCCCTATCCAACGATCAGGTTTTGCCTATGAAGAAACGCGCAGCGGTTGTTGCCTCCTTTTGCGCCGCAATCGGTCTGACGTCGGTCGCGGCTTCGGCCACGGCGGCCGACATTTACGATGCCGCATTGACTCAATCCTCTCGACCCGCATCGGACAGGGAACGCGATGCCCTCGATCATCCGGCCGAGCTGTTGCGCTTGGCCGGGATTGCGCCCGGCATGCACGTGGCGGACGTACTGTCCGGCAACGGCTACTACAGCGAGCTCCTCAGTTATATCGTGGGTCCCTCCGGTAAGGTGCTGCTGATCAACAACGTGCCCTACGATGGCTGGAGCAGCGGCTTGAGTGCGCGCCTCGCCGCCAATCGATTGCCGAATGTCGAGCATTTGACCGTGGACCTCAATCACATGAACTTGCCCGCGCACAGTCTCGACGCGGTGCTGCTCATCAAGGTGTATCACGATCTGTACTGGGTCAGCGCCAAGGACGAGTGGCCCCCTATCGATGTCGACTCGGTGCTCATGCAGCTGGCGGGAGCGCTGAAGCCCGGTGGAAGATTGTTGCTCGTCGATCACTCGGCCAAAGAGGGGACCGGAGCCTCGGCGGCGACTCCGCTGCATCGCATCGAAGAGACCTATGCCATCAAGGACTTCGAGGCTCACGGCTTCAAGGTCGTCGCCAAGAGCGATCTCCTCCGCCGAACCGACGACGCGCGAGACCAGTTGACCTTCAAAGGACCGATGCTCGGCAAGACCGACCGCTTCGTGATTGTATTTCGAAAGATCTGATATCGATTCAGGCGGGCTAGCGCAGTTGAAAATCGCCGCGTCTAAGGAGTCGACCAAGTCGAATCCGCAAGGTGCTCGTCCATGGCGAGCCCGGGTGCGCATTGATCCGAATAATAGGCGCTTTGCATTCCGCCTATTTTTCCTCGCTCCTGGTAGCTGATGTTGTAGATGTCGAGGGCATTTTGTTTGGCCACCTCATCGGGCACTCCCAAGAGCTTTGCGGAGCGGTAATTTCGCTGAATCGCCTGGCACTCGGTCCGCGCCTCGTTCATCTCGCCGCGGATATGCATGCTCTCATGAGTAAAAATGTCCAGGCTCTCGAGCTCGCGTTGATTTGCCCGCGCCGGATGTCGCAAGTAGGAGCCCAGAATATCGCACCACGGAGCCTGGATTCCGATTTTGCCGGTGCGCGGGTTCGCATGGCCGGCAAACAGCATGTCCGGGTCGAGCATCGTGTCGAACGTGGTGTTGCAGTGAACGCTTGCCGGGTGATTGTCGGCGAGCTCGGTGGCCATTCTGGACAGGAACCACTCGAAGTACCAACGGTGGACGGGTGTCCATGCGAGAAGCACGCCGAGCACCAGCACGATCACAAGATAGGGCTTGGTTATCGGCGTGGGATGGTCGAAGCCGGCAGGCGGGACGATGCTCGCGCGGATTTCGCGAAACGCGCACCAGAAGAAGAAGAGCGATGCCAGCATCCATAGCATGGGAGACCTTCACCCGCGTGCAAACCGGTTTATCGGGTCCGGCGCGCGCGGGCACCAGGCCGTCCTATTGATCCTTGCGCCACCCGCCGCCCAAAGCCTTGAACACCGCGATCTGATCTTGGACGAGCTCGGCGTCCGCCGAGGCGACCGATGCATCCAGAGCAACCAGGGATTGCTCGGTGGTGAGCACATCGAGGTTGCTCACGCCGCCCGCGAGAAACTCATTTCGTGCGATGTCGAAGGAGGTGTTGATCCTATCCTGCGCCAGCGTGAGCGATCGTCGATGCTCGAGCGCCGCCGTGTACAAAGCCAACGCCTGCTCGGTTTCCTTAAGCGCGGTAAGCACGACCGAATCGAACGAGGCCAGTGCCGCTGCCTGATAGGCCTTGGCCTGCCGGATGCGGGCACGCGGCCCGGCCTGGTTTGGAAAAGTCCAGCTGATCGAGGGACCGATGCCCCAGGTCTCGCCGATGTTCGTTGCAAGCTGGGAGACCTGGACCGCGGCGCCGCCATAAAGACCCGACAAGCGAATCGTGGGATACAAATCCGCCGTCGCGACGCCGATCTGCGCGGTCGCGGCGGCCAGCCGCCGCTCGGCCTGCCGCACATCGGGACGTCGCCGGATGAGCGCCGCGCCGTCGCCTATCGGTAGGAGTGCCGTCAATTGCGGCGGGCGCCTGCACGCCTCGACGTCGCGCGGCGCCTCCGTCGGCGTTCGGCCAAGTACCGCTGTAAGTTCGAACAGAGCGGCGCGCCGTTGGCCTTCGAGGCTCGGGATACTCGACCCGACCTCCGCCACCAGCGCCTCCGCGCGCTTCACATCGTACTGCGAGTTGCCGCCCGCCTCGTAACGATTGGTGGTGATATCGGCCTGGTGCGACACCACATCGAGGGATCGGTGCGCGACGTCGATCTGCTCGCCGAGCGCGCACACCGCGGCGTAAGCCCGCGCGGTCTCGGCGGCGACCTCCACCTTCACGCCGTCGCGCGCAGCGGCCACCGCATCGGCATTCGCGTTCGCCGCCTCGATGGCCCGGTGCACTCGGCCGAACAGATCCACCTCGTAGGCCACCTGAAACACATCCTCGAACAGCCAGATCGTCGCGGGGCGCTGGCCTTCGAGCTCCAAGATCTCGTCGGTGACGGCATCACGGCCATAAACACCGCCCGCGACGATCCCCGTGGAGGGATAACGATTGGCGTGCACCGCGGACAGAGCCGCACGGGCAGCCGCAAAGTTGGCGTCCGCCGCCGCGAGATCGAAATTCGCCTTGAGTGCCTCCTGCACGAGCTCGTCGAGCCGTGGATCGTCGTACAGGCGCCACCACGTATCGGGAGGCGTAGCCGTCGTTTCCACCGCGGCGTTCAAGGATACGAACGGCGCTTCCGCCTTCGGCGGCAGCACTGGTGCGTGGTAGTTCGGCCCCACGCGGCAGGCCGCGAGGCAAGCACCTGCCAACGCCGCCGGCGCCAGGCGCCTCCAGGGCGGGTGTGCGTTCATCCTTTCGCCTCGGGCACGGGAAAGAGCGGCGGGGGAGATGCCGGGCCTACGGGAGCCGCTTTTCGGAACGTCACGATCACGAGCATCACCGCGGTCAAGAATGCGACCGCGACGAAGCCATCCATCACGGCTTGAGTCGTTGCCGCCACGCGCACCACATTGCTCAGCACGGTTTGTCCGCGCTGGATCGCGCCCGTGGGATCGACGACTCGGGTGGTCACCGCACCGTAGGCGCGCACGCGCTGAACCACGTCGGCATCGCCAACCCTGACGTGCTGCCCGATGAGGTTCGAGGCCACCTGGCCGCGCACCCTGGCGAGGGTGGTGACGAAGGCCGTGCCTATTTCCCCTCCCATAAGTCGCGCCGTCTGCAGCATTGCGCCGAAGGTGAGCGCGTCTTGGGGCTTCAGATGCAGAACGCCGAAGAAAACGACCCCCGATAACGCGAAACTCTGCCCGACCGCCTGTAACAGCGCCGAAGGAAGAAACTGGTAGGATCCCCAGATAGGCGTCAGGCCATAGGCGACCATGAGACAGGCGACGCTGATGAAAATAAACCCGATCGAGGCCACCAGGCGCGCGTCTGTCCGGCGCAGCATCAAGGCTGCAAGCGCACAAATTATGAGTTGCGGAATCGCAATCCAGATGAGCGTTTCCCCGACCTCCAGATCACGGTAGCCGCGCACCGAGCCGAGATAGAGCGGAATCAGATAGGCCGTCGCAAGAATGGTGAGCCGCAGGAACGCGATGAATACGAACTGAAACGGCAAGGGCGAGGTGAAAAGCACTTTGATATTGATGAGCGGGCGAGGCGTCACGGCTTCGTGAATGAAGAATGCCGCGAGCAAGACCGCCCCTCCCGACAACAGGCCGCATATCAGCCCCGAGTGAAGCCAGTCCAATCGATTGCCCTGATCGAGGCCCGCATAAATCAAGGCCAGGCCGGAGCCGCCGAAGATCAGCGCAAAAATGTCTGGAGGCGGCCGCACCGTGATGGGCTTCTGCGCGATCCCGCGATGCAGACACAGTGACATGATCAATGCGAGCGGGACGTTCTGCCAGAAAATCCAGCGCCAGGAGTGGTGCTCGGTATACCAGCCCTCGAGCGAGGCGGAGATGTTGAGCGACAGCTCCAGATTGAGGGCATAGACCGCAATGCCGATTGCCCAATACCTGGGCGGCGTGTTGAGCAATATGAAGCTCAGCGTCAACGGTATGAAGCATCCCGATGCCAGGCCGCCGAGAAATTGCAGCGTGAGCAGCATGGGCAGGTTGGCGGAGTAAGGCGTCAGCAGTGATATGAGCGCAAAGGCGATGGACGCGCCGATCAAGACGCGCCGCGGGCCGTACGCCGCTCCCATCCAGATCGCGGCCAGCGTGACCGACATTTGCGCGACGGTCTGAGCCGTCGTGATCCAAGCGCCTTCGTCGAAGCCCGCGCTCACGGCGCCGCGTATGTCCGCGAGGCCGAACGTGGACAAGCGTCCGTTCAGTGTCGATATGAACGTGCCCATGAGCACGGCGACCAGACCCAGCCACGGTATGGATGTCGGCGGAGTCGCGAGAGTCGGTGCGGTTACGCCGGATCCGGCCGCAGGCGCCGTAGTATTCATCGGCGCTTGCCGTCTCTGGCGTCGATCCTCGCCTCGACCGACATGCCGGGCACGAGACGATCCGCGAGGCCGTCGGCATCGTCGATGAGGATTTTTATGGCAATGCGCTGCACGACCTTCGTGAAGTTGCCCGTGGCATTATCGGGTGGCAAGAGCGCAAATTCCGCGCCCGATGCCGGCGAGAATGCCAGCAGGTGTCCGCGCAGCTTGTGACCGGGAAAGGAGTCCACGGTGATCTCGGCCTTCTGACCGACCGCCATGTGGGTGATCTGAGTTTCCTTGTAATTGGCGATGACCCAGACGTTCGGCAACGGGGCGAGCGTGGTGATCTGGGTTCCCGCCCCTACCAGCTGCCCGGGCTTCACCTGGCGCTGCCCGATGACCCCCGACTGCGTCGCGGTGATGGTGGTGTAGCTCAGGTTAAGCTTCGCCACCACGAGCGCCGCTTCGGCCGAGGCAATCTGTGCCTGGCTCTGCTGTAACTGTGCCTTCAGCACCGGCAGCTCACGCTCGGCAGCGCTCGCCTGTGCCCGGTTTTGCGCGAGCTGCGCGGTCAGCTGCGCACGCGTGGTCTCCAATTTCTCGCTGGCCTCGGTCGAAGAAGAGCCGGTTTGCAGCAGCCGTTGTTGGCGCGCGACGTCGCGCTCGTTCTGAGCCACCAAGGCCGTGGTGGCCGCGACCACCGCCCGCGCGGCCTGAATGGTCGCGAGCTGCAGCTCCTGCTGGCCCTTCAAGGCTTCGGATTGCGCGGTCGCGGACTCGATGCTCGCTTGGGCCTGCGCGACGGCCGCCCGGTAGTCGTCATCGACGAGCTGCGCGATCACCTGACCCTCCCGCACCCGCTCGTAATCCTGCACGGGCAACTCGCGCAGGTAGCCGCCGACTTTGGCGGACAGGGGCGTCAAGTCGGCCTGCAGGTAGGCATCGTTCGTCGTTTGCCAGCCCTCGCCACCCTCCCACCGAGTCCAGTTGGTCGACACGACGATGATGATGCCGACGGCGACGATGAACACGAGGATGCGCCACGTGAACTCGAAAGCCTTGTTCCAATCGACTTTCGAAATGGTGCTGGCTCCCCGGAATCGTTATCGCTGGTCCCGGCTGAATTTGACCATTGGACGGGCGAGTCGGCAACCCCCTCTCGAGCGGCGTACACTAACCGAGCCGGCCGGACGGCGTCCCGGAAAGTTCGATGTCGCACTCCGACGAATATGGCAACCCGATCGTGCGCGCGCTCGCTATCGGCTGCCTGATACTCGGCCTCGGCGCCGAAAGGACTGGCAAATCTGGCGCATCCATATGGACGTCGATCCCGAGGTCGCAGAGTTGGCGGGGTCGGACACCTCCCTCGATGCGGTATGGGCGATGAATCTGATCCGGCACGACCCCCACAATACGCTGCAGCTGATTCCCTACACCTTGTTGCCTTCCGTACACATGGAGTCCGTGAAGGCATCCGACTTCGACGAAAAACAATGGCTGTCGCTCGACGCGTGCGTGCTCGCCGGCCGCTTCACCCCCTCGCGCATCGTTGCGGAAGCCCCTACTGATGCGACGTGTGTGGCCGCGACCATGGGACTCGGCGGCAAGCGGGCGTTGTTGCCGACTTCGGTCGAGCGCGAGGGCAACCGGCTGCGCGTGCAACTGATCTATTTCGGCAAGCCCTGGCGCGTGGACGCACGGCGCGCGTCATAGATTCAAAGCCCCTGCCCCTCGCGATGCCCTAATTGCATATGCAGATGACAGAAGAGTAGTTCCGTGTCCTGTCGAGATCCCGTTATTTTGCTTGGATGAAATATGAAACTGGGATGCCGCGCGGCGCGGCCGTGCGCAACGCGACTTTGACGCGCGTGCGAACTGGTTGGCTGCTCGCGGTTCTGGGGATCCTGACGTTGGCCGCTTCGCCCGCCTCGCATGCGCAGTACTTTTCGCTGGCCAAAGGCCCCTACCCGCTCGAGTTCTACGATATCGACTTCTCCTCGCTCGCGGATCCCGCGAACCGCACCGGCGTGCTGGACTCATTGCATTACATCCCGCTTGGGTGGGGATCGGAGTCCTATCTGTCGCTCGGCGGAGAAGTGCGCGAGCAGTACTGGAATCAAGTGAACGAGGCAGACGCACTGCGCAAGCCCATCGATAACAGCTACGACTTGCAGCGGGTGGCGTTCGACGCCTACCTGCACTTCGACTCTCACTTCAGCGCGTTCGGCGAGGTGCTCCGTGCCGACTCGTTCGACAAGGTGAGCCCGAGCACGACCGATGAGACGCGCGGCAGGCTGCAACAGGGGTTCTTGCAGGGCGAGGATACGATCGGGCCCTTGGACCTAACGGCGCGAGTCGGACGGCAGGAGATCATGTTGGGATCCGACCGCTTCGTTTGGATCAACGACAGCTCCAACGTGCGCACCACTCAGGACGGCGCCCGAGTGCATGCCGGCTTCGGCGACGGCTACACCCTGGATCTTATTGTGAGCCGGCCCGTGACCTCGACCTACACAGCCTTTGACGACTGGAACTCGCATGCCGGCAGTTTCGGAGCGGCCTATGCGAGCGAGCCCTTGCTCGGGAGCCAGCTGCACGTCGATGAATACTATTACTACCGTCGCCAGTCGAACATCCAATTCGCCAAGCTGACCGGCACCGACGATCGCGAAACCGTGGGCGGCCGCGTATGGGGCGCGTTCGGCTCGTTCAAGTACGACAGCGATTTCGCCTACCAATGGGGAACCTACGACACGACCACGCTTGCGAAGACCGTCTCGGCTGTCGGCACCTCGACGCGGTTCCTGTACTCGTTCGAGGATGTCCCGCTCGAGCCCGGAGCGTGGTTCCAGACCAGTTATTTCAGCGGGACCGATAACCCGCGCAGCCACACGATCGGCACGTTCAACGCGCCCTTCCCGCGGCCCACGTTGCTCAACTATGCGGGGCTCGACACGCTCGAGAATTTGATCGAAGCATACCCCGCGGTCCTCATCACGCCGGTCTCGCAATTCAGCTTGAGATTCGGACCCGAGGCTCTGTGGCGAGCGAACGTGAACGATGCGGTATATGTCTCGCGCACCACGCCGCTGACCACGACCTTGAACGATCACGCGCGCTACATCGGCACGAACCTCATCGCGACGGCACAGTGGGCCATTACGCCGAACGTCATCCTGTTCGCGGAGTATCTGCACGAGATTGCCGGCAAGGCGATCACACTTGCGGGCGGCCATGACGCAGAGGTGGGCGTGGTGCAACTCGACGTCAACTTCTGAATGGGACCGGCCGGCCGCCGGGGCAAGATCCACGCGCCAAAGACCGTGAGCAGGCCGAATGCAATCCCGCCAAGGCTCACCACGCGAGAGCTCGATGCGGCATCGAGTCTCGCGCAGCGAAGAGCTTGGTTAATGCGGCGGGTTGGTACCCGAGCCCGGCGGCGTGACGGGAGTGGCCGGCGGTGTGCCCGAACCCGGTGGCATACCCGGCGCACCAGGCGTAGTGCCGGAGCCCGGGGGCGTGCCGGGCGATCCCGGTGTCGAGCCCGAGCCGGGAGTCCTGCCGGGTGAGCCAGGGTTGGTGCCCGAGCCGGGGTTGGTGCCCGAGCCGGGGTTGGTGCCCGAGCCGGGGTTGGTGCCCGAGCCGGGGTTGGTGCCCGAGCCGGGGTTGGTGCCCGAGCCGGGGTTCGTGCCCGAGCCGGGGTTCGTGCCCGAGGAGTTTCCGGGTGATCCGGGCGAAGAAGAACCAGGGGAGGTACCTGACTGGCCGGCCGTGCCAGATGAGCCCGCCGCCGCTCCAGGGCCACCTGCCCCTCCGCCACCTGCCCCTCCGCCGCCCGCTCCTCCGCCGCCTCCGCCTCCTTGCGCTAAGGCGAAGCTGGCAGCCGCGAAGCTCAATGCGAAGGCTGCAATTGCGTGAGACTTCTTCTTCATAAAAGTGGTCCTGTGTGATTTACCGAGAACCCAGACGCTACGTGCCGCGGCGCGAGCAGGCTGTCGGCAATGGGAATGATCGGCTGTAGGCAGGACGCCGCGCTCCGCACGGAATTACTCCGAGGGAGCATTCTCACGCACCGCTTCGCCAATGCTTGGTTCCGATGCGCTCAGCGATCCGCGGCGTAGATCCGCGGTGCTACATCGCTGATCGGCGCATCGCGCCGATAGAGCTCCACGTCATCGGGCACGTCGAGCGCGCGCGCATAGCGATGTCCGCTATGCACGGCGTGCACGATGGCGCCTGGAGCGCGCGCATCTCCGATACATGTCACCGACGCGATGCTCGCCGATTTGAGATCATCGCCGCGCGCCGCAAGCGCGTGGTAGAGCGCATCGTTGGGGCGTCTTAGTCCGACGATGAGCAGCGATCGGCAGGGCAACCGGATCTCCGCGTCCGTGAACTGGTTTCTCACCGTTGCGGTCTCGCCGTCGAAGCCATCCACCCGGCTCAAGGTATGCAAGGCGACATTGGCGCGCGCCAAGGCTCGGTGCACTTGCGGCTGCTCGTTGGTCATGATGGTCCAGGCGGACGCATGACCCGCAGGCGTCACGTAGCTCACGGGGCCACCGCAAACAGCGGCGAGATATTCGGCAAGGATGCCGCCCATATAATAATTGTCAAAATCGAATACCAGGACGGGCGCCTGCAGCGTCGCGCCGGCGGCGATGTCGTCCGGGGTATAGACCCCGGGGACGTCGAGTTCGGCGATCGGAACCTCCATGGCGGAGTACAGCATGCGCGACCATCGCGCTCCGGTCGCGACGACGACGTGCGTGTGCTCAAGCTCGAGGATCTGCGCGTCGTCGAGCTCGTTTCCCGGGTATAGCGTGACATTGGACAGTTGCGCAAGTTGCGACAGGCGCCAATCGCGCACGCGGCCCCAGGTGGCGAGCCCCGGCAGGCGCGTCTCGAACCGCAGCCGGCCGCCGAATTCCCCGGCACTCTCCGCCAGAGTCACCGCATAGCCGCGGCGACCCAAGGTCAGGGCGCACTCGAGACCGGAGGGGCCTCCTCCCACGACGAGCACGGACGCACCGCTCGCTGCGCGGGCGACGCGCTCGGGGTGCCAGTCGCGACGCCATTCCTCGCCTGCAGTAGGGTTCTGGGTGCAGCGGACGGGCACGCCGTCATGCCAGCTCGAGATGCAGATGTTGCAGCCGATGCATTCGCGGATGTCTTGCTCGCGGCCCTCGCGAATCTTGCGCGGCAGAAATGGATCGGCGATGGAGGCGCGCGCGCCGCCGATCAGATCCAGAACACCCCGCTTGATTTGCGACACCATGGTGTCGGGTGAAGTGAATCGCCCGACTCCGACCACCGGGCGCGAGGTCAAGCGCTTGACGAAGTCGATCACCGGCTCATGGCTCCCCTCCGGAGAGAAGCGCGAGGGCGCGCAATCCGTGGGACTCGAGTCCATCTTCACGTCCCAAAGATCCGGCAACTCCGCGAGGAGCGACACCACCTCGTGCGCCTCGGACTCGGCGTGCCGTCCGGGTCTGCCGCGAAGCTCCTCGAGACTGATGCGCAAGGCCACCGCCGCATTGCCGCCGACCGCTTCGCGGGTCACCTCGATGAGCTGCCGCACGAGGCGTACCCGATTCTCGATAGAGCCGCCGTAAGCGTCGGTGCGCCGGTTGTACTCCGGCAGCAGGAACTCGTAGGGAAGATAACCCATGCCCGCATAGACATAGATGATGTCGAATCCCGCACGCCGCGCCTTGCGTGCGCCCTCTGCCTGCCACTCGAGGAGCTTGCCGATGTCCCGCTCATCCATCGCGCGGGGGCGTTGATTGCCCATGAAGCCTACGTGGGTAGCCATCCACGGAACGCCGGAGGGTGACAGTGGCGGCAGGCGGCTTGCTCGGTTCATGACCGAGGCTCCGCCGTGCCAGAGCTCGATGCCCGCCAGTGATCCGTGACGGTGCACCGCGTCGACCGTCAGCGCATGCGAGCGGACGTCATTCTCATCCCACAGAGTCGCGAATGGCAGCGGCGCATCATCCGAGCTCGGATGAATCGACACAGCCCCCGTGCATACCACCCCCCATCCGCCTTCCGCCTTGGTCTCGCGAAAGCGCGCGCGCACGTGTGGCAAGGCGTTCGTCATCCCGCTCGCGTGGGGTACTTGGTAGAAGCGGTTGGGTGCGATGACCGGTCCGATGCGCACCGGATCGAATAACACGGCATATCTCGGGTTCACCGCCTGGGCGGATCCAGAGGGCGACGACGGGGTTAGAGACTCTTCCGGGACTGAATGCAAGGACATGACAGCGGTGCTCCGATCTGGGGGACTTTGGCTGGGCCGGCCGGGGTCACTCGCCCGGCGCTTCTTTCGAGCGAGTCGTCGTTAGTTCTGCGAGGTTGATGTTCTCGATCTCGGGCAGCGCCATGATGACGCGCGTGGCCCAGCGCTCCCCCGCCGCGAGATCGGCGCGATACAACTCGCGAGCCAGTTCGCCGTCGCGCGCGACAATGGCGGCGCGAATCTTGGCGGGCCCCGTGCTCCAAAACCTCGCAGCTTCCCGCGGTGGCGTGCCAAGAAACAAAACCCGCAGCGACAGATTCTGTAAATGCCCGATGGTGCGGGCGAGCAGCGCGTTGCCGGTGGACTCGGCGATCGCCGAATTGAAGTCTCGATTGGCGAGCAGCACCTGAGTGAGCGCCTCGTTCTCATCCGTCCATCGGGCCTCGCAGACCTGACGCAGCCGATCGAGCCGCTCGATGTGCGCGACATCCATCCCGCGCTCCGCCGCGAGCTTGGCACCCTCGGGCTCGAGCAGATAACGCATCTGATAGAGATCTCGAACTCCTTTCAGAGTGAGGGGCGAGATCATCGTGCCGCGCTCGAGGGTTTTCTCGACGAACCCCTCCTGCATGAGGCGCGGCAATGCCGCACGCACCGCCGCCATGCCGAGCCCGTAGCGGCCTGCCAACACGCGCTCGGATGTTTTCTCGCCGGGTCGCAGGGAGAAGGTGAGGATCTCCAGGCGCAGGAGCTCATACGCTCGATCATTGAGCGTTATCGGCGCTGGATCACGCGCCTCGGCGGCCCCATGGGCAAACCGGAGTTTGGCTTGAACGTACCGCACTGCCTTCTCCGCCTGATTCTTGAGAGATTTTGACATGTCATTACACGCTTGTCGACATGTCACCACGGCTGACCCAGTCTTCGCCCCTGCGGCATCGACCTGGGGTAAGGTCGCCCCCATGGAAGCCGCCAAAGCTACGGCCCTGGAAGGCGACTGGGCCAAGCTCGAAAAACTCATTCGTGACATTCGAATCGCGCTGTTGACGACCGTCGATCTGGACGGGCAATTCCACGCCCGCCCGGTGCAGACTCTGCAACTCGAGGGCCGCGATACGCTGTGGTTCTTCACTGACTGGAGCAGTCCGAAAGTGCACGAAATGCACCAGGACGTCCGCGTGGCCCTGGGGTACGCCGATCCGCAAGCGCACACCTACGTTGCGGTGAGCGGTTCCGCGACTCTGCTGCGCGACCCCCGTAAGGCCGGAGAGCTCTGGAGCATCGAGCAGCGTGCGTATTATCCTGACGGCCCGCAGGACCAGCGTTTGGCATTGCTGCGCGTGAGCATCGAGCGCGCCGAGTATTGGATCGCTCCGGGTCCCGTGTCCTATCTGCTCGCGGCAGCGAAGGCGGCGGTCACGCACGTCCCCGCCACGGTGATCGGCCAAAACCAAAAGCTCGATTGAGCGCGCGCTACCAAATGCGCACGCGCTGCTCGGGGGCAAGATAGTAGGCATCTGCGGGCTTTACGCCGAAGGCCGCGTACCAGTCATCGATGTTGCGCGTCGGTCCGATGACGCGGAAGGCGCGCGGCGAGTGAGGATCGGAAGCCACTTGCTTGCGCACATAGTCGTCGCGGACTTTGCCGCGCCAGGCTTGTGCCCAGCCGAGCAGCACGCGTTGATCGCCGGAAAAGCCGTCGAGGACCGGAGCCGGCTTGCCGTTGAGCGAGCTTCGATACGCCTGAAGCGCCACGTTCAGCCCGCCCAGATCGGCGATATTCTCGCCCATGGTCAAATCGCCATTGATGTGCACACCGGGAAGCGGCTCATAGCTCGAGTATTGCGCACCCAATTTCTTGGCCCTCGCCTCGAAGGCTGCGGCATCCGCCGCGCTCCACCAATCCCGCAGTTGCCCGGAGGCGTCGAGCTTGCGGCCCTCGTCGTCGAAACCGTGAGTCAGTTCGTGCCCGATCACCCCGCCGATGGCTCCATAATTCACGGCAGGATCCGCCGCAGGGTCGAATATGGGCGGCTGCAAAATGCCGGCGGGGAAGACGATGTCGCGCAACGATCCGTTATAAGCATCGTTGGTTTGAGGGGTCATCGACCAGTCCGTGCGGTCGACCGGCCCATGTAATCGCCCCGTATAGAACGACCAATCCACCTCGGCGGCGCGCCGCACATCGCCCACGAGATCATCGCCGCGGATCACCAGCTTCGAGTAGTCGCGCGGATGATCGGGGTACCCGACCTTGATCTGATAGGTATCGAGTTTCTTGAGCGCCTCCAGTTTGGTGGCCGGCGTCATCCAATCCAGCCTCTGCAGCCGTGCGCGCATCGCCGCCTTGACGTTGATGACGAGGGCCTCGATCTTCGCCTTCGCGGCCGGCGGAAAGTATTGTGCTGTGTACAGCTCGCCGACCCCAAAGCCCATGTTGCCGAAGCAATCGACGCGATCGCCCATGCAGTCTCCTCCGCCTACCGCCCGCACGGCTCTTTTCCAACGGACGGCCTCGACCGGCTGACCGGACAGAGACTTATCGCGGAATTCGAAACGCGCCTCTGAGAAGGGCCTCGACAGGTAGTAGGCAGCGTTGTCGGCGACGGTAAATGCCTGCCAGGCCTTCAGCGTCGCGAGGGGAGTCGCCCGATAGGCGGCAACAATGCGCGGAAACGCGGTCTTTTCGGCCACCACGACCCGATCGATGTCGCTTAAATTTGCCGCCCTCAAGAAATCCCGCCAAGGAAATCCCGGTGCCAAGGTCTCGAGCTGCGCCACGGATTGCGGGTTGTAGGTCGCCTCGACGTTGCGCTGCTGCGCTTTCGTCCAGCTCGCCTGCGCGATTCGGGTCTCGAACGCGACGACGGCGGCCGCGCTCGCCGCGGGATCGGACCAGTGCACGAGGGTCAGCAGCTCGGCGACGTATCGCTGATAGGCCGCTTTCTGCGCAGCGAAGCCCGGCTCGAGATAGTAATCACGGTCCGGAAGACCGAGGCCCGCCTGGCTTACGTACACGGCGTAGCGGCTCACGTCCTTGAGATCGGCGTCGGTGGCCAGCGAGAAGGCGGTGCCATAGAACTCATAGCCGCTGCGGCCCATGAGCGCCGCGATGTCGTTGCGGTCGTGCGCATTGCGAATGGCCTCGAGCTCCGGCTCGATCGGCTTTGCGCCAAGCGCCTCGAGTTGCCTGTCGTCCATGAAGGCCTTGTAGAAGAGCCCAACCTTGTCCGTGAGCGACGGCGGCCGCGCGGGTGCCGTCGCGGCCGCCGCTTCGAACAGATCGTGCAGGCGCGCCTGCGTGCGGTCGGTCATCTCGTAACGCAACGATGCCATCGGCTTGTCGGCGGGGATTTCCGTCCGCGCCAGCCACGCTCCGGACGCGTAGCGATAGAAGTCATCGCCCGGCTTTATTTGACGGTCTAGTGCGGTGAGGTCGATACCCCATGCCCCGTACAGCGGCTTGGCCGCGTCCTGCGCGTTCGTTCCTCCCGTGACCGCCAGGCAGGCCGCCGCGAGGCACGTCCCGAACAGTGACGACGCCATGTCCCATTTCATGTCACGCCTCCATGCGCGGCACGGCATCGATGACATCGTCCATTGAACGGAACTGTGCGGGTGTCTTGAGCAGCGTCATCGCCATCGCGAGGGCTGCCGCCTCGCACCGCGCCCGCATGCTCGCATCGGCAATGCCGTCGAGATCGAGCACGTGTGCGAATCCCAGGATACGCCGGATCATCTTGCACGCGCCGAAGCCGAGCATGTCGGCGAACAGCCCATGCATGAAATCCGCGCGCGCCCGCGCGAGCGCGCCTTGATCGCCGCGCTCGCCGAACATCCTCGCCGGGAACGCATCGCCATCCGCACCCTCGGTCCAGAGGGCCAGGAACCGGTCGTGAAACGCCGTCCAAAAAGTCCGTGCCTGCTCCAAAATCCAGTCACGGTAGGCCCCGCGCTCGCCGGCGCCGCCGGCGTGGCCGGGCTGTGAATACCAACTCAATAATAGATTAGCGAAAAATGCGCCGAGATCGAAACCAATGGGGCCGTAGAAGGCGAACTCTGGGTCGATGACGCGGCTGTCCGAGTCGGTGACCATGACCGAGCCGGAATGTAGATCGCCGTGAACGAGCGCCTGCGGGCAGCTGAGAAACTTGTGCCCGAAGCTCGCAGCCGCGGTCTTGAGCGCGCCGTCGAGCCGCAGCGTCCGCACCGCGCCGTCGAGCTGCGGCGAGGTATGGCGGTTGCGCTCTGCCGCGAAATACGGCTCCGCGAAAATCAAATCGACCGTGATGCGTAAAAGCGGCTGATTGCGCGCGAACAACGCGATGCCGTCCATCTTTTGCTCGAATGGCAGCGCAAGGTCCGAGGTAAAAAAGCAGGCACGCGCCACGTACTCGCCGATATCGCGCGCGACACGCGGGTAGCGCCGCCCCGCGATCAAGCCCTGACGCAATATGACATGAGGCGAAAGCCGCTCCATGACGATGCACTGCAGCTGCGGGTCATAGTGGTGGAGTTGGGGAATCGCGGCGCCCACGTAGGGTGCGACGCTTCGGAAGTAGGCCTGCTCGAAATAGGCTCGCTCCGCCGACATGGGCCAGCTCGGGCCGGCCACACGCAAGTACGGCAGCGCCTGCTTGACGCACACCGAACCCGCGCGGCCTTCCACGATGAAGACGAGATTCAGATTGCCGTCCCCCACCTCGCGCACCCGCCACGCAGCCGGCGGCCCGCCGAGCAGCTTGCGTACTTCCTCGAGACCGGCCAGATACGCAGGCAGCGTGTCCGCGTCCAGAACTCGGTACGCTGCGGCGCTCACCGCGGTTCCGGGTGCACGCGCCCAGCAGCCGGCGGCATATCTCCACCGAATTCGAGATCGGGCTCGGGGATGTCCTGCCGCCCATAGGTGCGAAACTTCTCGAGCACGCGCGCCATCTCTTGCGCGTCGAGGATGTCCAGGCGACCCAATGCGAGCGCTGCGCAATACTTGGTCGCGAGATCCTCGACCTCCCCGGCGAGCGCGACGGCGGCAGCGACGTCCGCCCCCAAAGCGATCACGCCATGATGGGCAAGCAGGCACGCACGCCGGTCCACGAGCGCCTCGAGCGCGGCATCCGACAGCGCCTGAGAGCCGAACGTGTAGTACGGCGCGCAGCGGATATCGTCTCCGCCTGCGACCGCGACCATGTAATGAAACGCGGGTATCGCGCGCCGCGTGCACGCGAGCGCGGTGGCCATCGGCGAGTGCGTGTGCACGATCGCGCCGATCTCGATGCGGGAGCGGAAGATGTCGCGATGGAAGCGCCATTCGCTCGAAGGACGTCGGCGTCCGTACCAACACCCGTCGAAAGTCACGACGGGTATGTCGGAGGGTTCGAGCTCCTGGTAGGACATGCCGGTTGGACTTACAAAAAAGCCCTCGGCGTCCCGGCGCGTACTGATATTGCCTGAAGTGCCGGGGGAGAGGCCGCGGCTCGCGAGCTCCCGGCAGCCGATGATGATCGATCGGCGCAGCTCCTCGTCCCTTTCCGTGCTCATGAAGTGGGGCTCTCCACCCTGCGCCTCTCGGGATAGAGGGTCAAGAGACCCTCGGAGCTCGCGGCGCAGATCCCGCGCTCCGTGATGAGGCCTGTCACCAGTCTCGCCGGCGTCACGTCGAATGCGTAGTTGGCGGCCGCACTCGCCGCCGGCACCACTCTCACCGTCTCCAACACCCCGGTGGCCGTCAGCCCGCTCATGTGCGTGAGCTCCGCGGCGGCGCGCTGCTCGATGGGAATGGCGCGCCCATCTTCGAGCGACCAGTCAATGCTGCTCGCGGGCAGCGCGACATAAAAAGGCACGCCGTTATCGTGGGCGGCGAGCGCCTTCAGATAAGTGCCGATCTTATTGCAGACATCTCCCGTCGAGGTCGTTCGGTCGCTCCCGACCAGCACCAGATCCACCAAGCCGCGCTGCATGAGATGCCCGCCCACGTTGTCCGCGATGACGGTGTGCGGCACGCCATGCGCCGCGAGCTCGTAGGCCGTAAGCAGCGCTCCCTGATTGCGGGGTCGGGTCTCGTCCACCCACACATGGACGGGGATCCCCATATCGTGGGCCATGTAGATCGGCGCGAGCGCCGTACCCCAGTCGACGCAGGCGAGCCAGCCGGCATTGCAATGGGTGAGAATATTGAGCGGACGCCGGGCGGCGAGCCGGCGAATGATTTTGAGACCATGCGAGCCGATGTGGCGGCAATGCTCTACATCCTCATCGCAGATTCGGGCGGCCTCCTCGAACGCCGCCCCGCGACGTTCCGTCATGGCCAACTCCTCGAGCCTAAGACGCACACGGCGAAGCGCCCACACCAGATTGTGCGCCGTGGGGCGCGTGGCGGCGAGTATTTGCTCGGCGGCGTCGAGATTTGCATCCGATGCATCCGCACGCGCGGCAAGCGCGAGCCCATAAGCGGCGGTTGCGCCGATGAGGGGGGCGCCGCGCACGGCCATGGTGCGAATCGCCTGCGCGGCGCCCTCGACGCTCGACAGTTCCAATAGGCCGAACTCGAATGGCAGCCGCGACTGATCGATGACGCGAACGGGGCCCTCGGCAGTCGGCCAGATGGTCCGATAATGAATCCCAGCGATGTTCACGAGCGGCAGTCCGCGAGGAAGGCCTGCCGGGCCGGCGGTGCGTCGATTTCGGCGGCAAGTTGCGCGGTAAGCTCGGTCCAGTTGGACGCCGTCGCCGCCGCACGCTTTACCAGATAGGCGGCGACTGGTCCCACATGCTGCGCCAGACGCCGTTGCAGGGAACCAAGCTCCTGGTCCGAAAAGGCGGCCCGCGGGATCTGCCGCGGCAGGACGGGCGGAGCAGCGGAGACATCGCGCGCCGGCGCCTCGAGCAGCGCGCTCACCTGGCGGCAGAGCTGCTCACAATGGCGGGTGAGCGGCGGGGGAAAGGCGTCCAGCCAGTGCTGCGCACTCAGGAAGTACTCCATGCTCTTCGTCGGCAGAGCCTCCTCGATCCGCACCGTCAGCACGGGAACCTGCCGGTGGACTGCCCGTTCGACTTCCCGACGCACCTGCGGCGAGCTGTTCGAGGCCCCGGAGAACAGCAGCAGCATGATTTTCGAGGCACCGATCGCCTCGATGATCTCCGCCGCCCATTCTGACGAAGGAGCAACATCACGGGGCGCGATCCACACCTTGATGCCGCGCGCCTCGAGCTGCCCTACGATCTCGAAGGCCTGTTCCCGGTCCGGCTGCGAATACGACACGAAGACGTCGGCGCGCATAGCTCAATGCTCGAGCAGCTTCAGGGCTTTTTCCAGACTGATACGCATGCGCTCGAAGGCGCGTGCGAGCGCCGTGATCTCCGTGCTTCCCCGTTCAGGAAAGCTCTCGGCGGGCGACTCGCCGCGGCTCAATGCGTCGGCGATCAGCGAGATACGGCGCAGCGGACGCACGCTCAACCCATAGACCAAGGCATTCGTGAGCACAAGCAACACTAAGAACACCGCTGCGATCGCGATCACGATGCCTTGCAGAGCTCGATGCGCGTCGGCTTCGGCCGCCGCGAGCGGCACGGAAATGACTCGGGTTCCAACCACCTCGTCCGGCTGCCACCCGAATCCATTGTTCGCTCCGTAGCGAGCGCGCAACGTAGCCGGCGCCGCGCTTGCCGAGCCGTGACACGTGAGGCATTCGGCCGTGACTCGGATCGGCCGCGCAAGGTAAAGCGAGCGGCCGAGCGGCGTATCGCGCTCGCCGACGATCTCGTGCGCCTCCGGGGAATTGCGAAACTGCTGAATGAGATCCGCCTCCCAATCCATGGCGCGATCGCGGGGGTTCGTCGGGTTGAGCGTGGCCTCTTTGAAAGAATACTCCGGATGTTGCGCGTGCAGCTTCAGAAAATTCTGGGTGGTCGCGTAAAAGGGCACCGATTGCGGCAAGAACGTCGACTGCATCGACTCTTGCAGCAGGGGCAGAATCTCCTCGGACGTATAGGCGAAGGTCGCGACCGCGCTATCCATCATCAGCCCGGCCTCGCGCACCAGCTCATGCTGTGCGTTGGCCGCCAACAGCCGCGAACATACATAGATCAACAAAAGCGCCGCGAGCACGAACGCGGTCCCGAGAGCGAGGTTCATTCGCAACAGCAGATTCATGTCATCCCGGTGCGCGCTAAGGCGCGCAGGTGCGAGTTTGACAGACGGGCGGCCGGCATCGCAATTGCCAAGCGCCGGCCGGATGTGTGTAATGAGGCGACGGAGATCCGAACGAAATGACCGAATTGCCCATATTCCGAGGTACCGGCAAGCCGGGCTTTTCCAGCGCCGTGCTCGATGTATCCGCGCACGTGATCGCGCGCAAGCTCCCCCGCGAGGTCGACGTGCGCTTTGCCGATGAGGGCTGCATCGTGCGCACGGCCGAGGGCGCGGTGCGCGCCAAGCCCGGCGACGCCATTCTCACCGGCACCTCCGGCGAGCACTGGCGGGTCTCGAGGTCGCACTTCGCCGAGAAATACACTCCCGTCGCTCCGACCATCGAAGGTACCGCCGGCCGCTATCGCGCCAAGCCTTATCAGGTGCTCGCGCTGCGCATGGACCAGCACTTCCGGGTGATTCTGAGCGACGGCGCCTCGGAGCTCACGGGACGCGCCGGCGATTGGTTGGTCGACTACGGTGACGGTAGCTTCGGCATCGTTTCGCCGCTCGTTTTCGGCAATACCTACGAAATCGTGAGTTAGCTCCCGTGCTGCACCGGCTCGTCGAGAAGATCTTTCTGTACCGCTCGCCCGCGAGCCGCCGCAGCGCACCCCCGATCGTCCCTCCGCCCGCCGCCTTGCTCCCCCTCATCCAAGAACTCGACTCCGAGCGCCGCCGCTACGACGAGCGGGCGATGGACTTCGGGGAGCGCTACCGGAGCGGCTTCTGGCTGATTTATTTGCTGAGCGCCGTGGCGGTGTTGTTTGCCGTGCTGCCGCTTGCGCTGGGATGGGACGACAACCGGCACGTATTGCACCCCTATCTCGGCATCTGGGCGCTCGGCGAGGTCCTCATCATCAGTGCGGTAGCCGCCGTTTATTGGATTGGGCACCGGCGTGACTGGCAGGGCGAATGGCTGCGCGCGCGCACCACGGCCGAGCTCATCGGCTATTTGCCGATGTTGGCACCCTTGGTCGATTTCCGGCGCAGCACGGAGGAGGCGGACTGGTATCTGCGCGTATTCGATCCCGGCCAGAATTTGCGCGGTAACCGGGAGGTAACGACGCTCTGTCGCCGTCACGAGGGAGCGATGCGCGCGGCGCTCGCCTCGGTGTGGGCCGATCCGCAATTCGTCGCCGCCTACGCCGATTGGGCGGCGAGTATCCTCGAGTCTCAAGAGTACTATCACCGCTCGGTGGCGCTTCGCCAGCACGTGCTCAAGCATCGCATTCACACGGTCAACATCTGGCTGTTCGGCCTCACGGCTTTGGGTGCCCTGACCCACCTCATTCTGCACTCGCTGTATCTGTCGATCGTAACCACGTTCTTTCCCGCCCTCGGCGCATCGCTCCACGGCGCGCTCGCGCAATCCGAAGCCTACCGGCTGGAGGTCGCATCCGATCGGCTCGCGAAGGATTTGCGCCTGGCGGTTGCCAGAATTCGCGAAGCCGCTGCCGGGCCGGAGCCTGCGGCACGCAAGCTCGCCGGGGCCGGGGTGGCCTTCGTGACCGATGCCGCGGCCGTGGCGCGGCTCGTCAGGGACGCCGTGGAATCCGCCTTGTCGTTGATTCTCGAGGAGCACCAGGACTGGCACATGCTGGTGAGGCCGCACCGCCTGCCGCTCGGCTGATCACGGTCTTGCTCAGGCGGTCGGAACGAATTCCTGGTCGTCCTGGTGAGCGCGCTCGAAGGCGAGGAAATTGTAGTAGCCGCAGGCATTGCCGTAGGGGTATTTGCGGCACACGTTGGGGCGAGCGTGATACACCGTGCAGCGTCGGGTCTCTCGGTCGAAGAGCCGGCAGACCGACTTGTAAACGTGGTCCTTGTGATGTCGCAGAATGTATTCGTCGACGTCGCCGACCCGATAGCGGTAGCTCAGCCGGCGCCGCGCGAGGCGCGCGCTGATCCCGAAAAATCGTGCCAGACGGCTGATGTCGTAATCGCTGACCACGATGCGTCCATGACTGCAGCAGTATCCCGGGCATTTGGCGCAATTGAATTTCATGTCTCTCGATCCTCGTGAACCCAGGACACTATCGCTTTCGCGGTCCTTCTGCCAAGTCCCATCTGCGGTTAGGGTCGATCGAGAAACTCGCCGATGATGGGATTCAGCCAGCCCGACCGGCTCGAGAAAGTCATGTGGTCAGTCCCGGGCAGCACGCAAAGCTCGGCGTTCGCAAGTGCATGGAAAATCTTCAGCGTATGCTCGAGCGTAATGGCGTCGCGATCGCCGGAAATCACCAGTACCGGCTGCTGAATTTTCTCGAGCAACCCGAGATTCAACTGCTCGTAGGTGGGCGAAGTGAGCCACAGCTGCGCGAGCTTCTCGTCGATCGTCGTCGGTTTGGGAATTTGATTGGCGCGCAAATCCTCGAGACTGTCCGGATTCAATCCGTCGGGAGCGATGTTGACGCCGCTGATGATGAGCCGGCGCACGAGATCCGGATGGCGGATTGCGAGCATGAGCGCAAGGATGCCGCCATCGCTGAACCCGACGACATCCACTTGCCTGAGCTTGAGCTTGTGGAGCAGCGCGACTGTGTCCTCCATCATTCCCGTGTAGCTCAAGGCTCCCGGCACATCGGGAGTTCGGCCCTGCCCCACCTGGTCGGGCGCGACGATGCGATGTCGTTCGGAGAGGAAGTCCAACTGGCGCTCGAACGAGTGCTCCCCCGAATCGCCGCCCCCGTGCAGCAGCAGCAGCGTCGGTCCGTTCCCATGCAGCGCATAAAATAGACGGTGGTCATTGACGACCGCCACGTGCCAATCCTGCGCGGGTATCACTGCATGCGCCTCGCCGCTTCCGACACTCATCAGCCACCCCACATAGCAAGCCAGGGCCCAACGCTTCATCGCGAACGCATCATTTTAACTCCGCGGCAGGCTTCGTTGCGTACCCTGCTACGCCGCATCGGCATCTGCTCACCAATGCGCACCGAGCACGGCTGTAGGAGCACGGGGACAACCGCTAGCGGCGCTTCTTGATAGCACTGGCGGCCGCGATTTTTTATCGTATGCCTCACTACTAGCAATCGTAAAGAGGTAATTCATGAAACGCATACTGATGAGCGCGGCATTTACGGGTCTGATGGCCGTGGGGTCGTACGCAGTCGCCCAAACGGATCCATCACAGTCCGGGCAATCCGCCCAGTCGGCGCAAGGGGGCACGGATTACGGCAATTCCGGCAGCAGCAACAAGCCGGAAACGATGAAGCGATGTATGGCGCGACAGAAGTCCACGAACAGCAGCATGACTCACGAGGCCATGCAGACGACGTGTAAGAACGAGATGAAACAGCAGAAGCTCCAGCAGCAAGGCCAGGACTTGGCCACAGGCACGCAGAATGGCAACGGCACGCAGGCTCAGCCCAAAAATTGAGTTCAAGCCCGAGGGTTAGACGCAATCAGGGCCTCGAGCGCCGGCGGTTGCGCCCCATCGACGGGGCGTAACCA
>Ga0302314_10002997_pt1 | contig 31302 bp, 32 predicted proteins | sample III_Palsa_N2_3_FD_200533 | JGI IMG/M metagenome (GOLD analysis project Ga0302314, IMG submission 200533) | Peat permafrost microbial communities from Stordalen Mire near Abisko, Sweden - III_Palsa_N2_3 | ecosystem: Environmental > Terrestrial > Soil > Palsa > Peat permafrost | place: Sweden... | reverse complement strand
TCTGGGCGTGGTGTCGCTGATCCGCGTGGTCAACGGCCGCATCCAGAAAGGCCAGAAGGTGCGCGTGCTGTCCACCGGCAAGGACCACGAAGTCACCATTCTCGGCGTGCATTCACCCAAGCGGGTGGTGAAGAACGCCCTGGAAACCGGCGAAGTCGGCTTCCTCGTCGCCGGCATCAAGGAAATCGACGGTGCGCCGGTTGGCGACACGCTGAGCGAAGGCGGCCGTTACTCGGTCGAACAGCTGCCCGGATTCCGTCGCGTCCAGCCGCGCGTGTTCGCCGGCATGTTCCCGGTCGACGCCGACGAATTCGAGGATTTCCGCGAGTCGCTGAAGAAGCTGCGCCTGAACGATTCGGCGCTGCAGTTCGAGCCGGAAAACTCCACCGCGCTGGGCTTCGGCTTCCGCATCGGCTTCCTTGGCATGCTGCACATGGAGATCGTGCAGGAGCGCCTGGAGCGCGAGTACAACCTCAACCTGATTACCACGGCGCCCTCGGTGGTTTACGAACTGGCCATGGTCGGCGGCGAGGTGAAGAAGATCGAAAACCCCTCGGATCTGCCGGATACGACCGAAGTCGACGAGATCCGTGAACCGATCATCCTGGCCCGCATCCTGATGCCGCAGACCTATGTCGGCCCGGTCATGCAGCTGTGCATGGAAAAGCGCGGCGTGCAGAAGAACCTGAAATACCACGGCAACCAGGTGCAGCTCGAAGTGGAGATGCCGCTGGCCGAGGTGGTGCTGGATTTCTTCGACCGGCTCAAGTCGGTGTCGCGCGGCTTCGCCAGTTTCGAATACGAATTCGTGCGCTTCCAGGCCGCGGACCTGGTCAAGCTCGATGTGCTGGTCAACGGCGACAAGGTCGACGCCCTGGCCAGCATCATTCATCGCGACAACAGCTTCGCCCGCGGCCGCGACCTGACCGAGCGCATGCAGGAAGTGATTCACCGCCAGATGTTCGACGTCGCCATCCAGGCGGCGATCGGCGCCAAGATCATCGCCCGCACCACGGTCAAGGCGCTGCGCAAGGACGTCACGGCCAAGTGCTACGGCGGCGACATTTCGCGCAAGCGCAAATTGCTGGAGAAGCAGAAGGAAGGCAAGAAGCGCATGAAGCAGGTCGGCGCCGTGGAGATTCCGCAGGAAGCATTCCTGGCGGTGCTCGGCGTGGAACGCAAGAAGAACTAGAGAGAAACATCAGCCATGAGTTTTGTCGAAGGCTTCAACCTCATCCTCACCGTCCTCACGGTCATCACCGGCCTGGTCTGGCTGCTCGACAAGCTGTGGCTGGCCCGCCGCCGCCGCGCCCTGGCGACGCCCGAGACCGAAGCCCGTCCCGGCGCGGTGGTCGATTTCTGCGTCAGCCTGTTCCCCGTGATTCTGGCGGTGTTCGTGCTGCGCTCATTCGTGGTCGAGCCGTTCCGTATCCCGTCCGGATCGATGAACCCGACCCTGTACAACGGCGATTTCATCCTGGTCAACAAATTCGGCTATGGCTTGCGCTGCCCGGTGGGCAACTGCAAGCTGGTGAATATCGGCGAGCCCAAGCGCGGCGATGTGGTGGTGTTCCGCTATCCCGCTCAGTCCAATACCGACCCGAACTTCGGCAACGATTTCATCAAGCGCGTCATCGGCCTGCCCGGCGACCACCTGCGGTACGTCGACAAGGTGCTGACCATCAACGGCCAGAAAGTGGACGTGCAGCCGGCGGGCGTGTTTCCGGTGGACGGCATCGCGCAGCGCTTCGCCGAGGATCTGCTTGGCGTGCACCACGACATTCTGATGAATCCCGGCCAGCCCAGCCCGGAAGTGGACGAGGTCGTGCCTGCCGGCCACTATTTCATGATGGGCGACAATCGCGACGGATCGAACGACAGCCGCTACTGGGGCTTCGTCCCGGAAGAAAACCTCAAGGGCCGGGCGGTTCTGATCTGGATGAGCTGGGACAACGGTCTGGCCTTGTCCCGCTTCGGCAAGCTGATCCGCTAAGATTGAGGCTGGGATAGGGGAGTGCGCTAAAGATGAAAACGATGCATGGGCAACGCGGCCTGGGTATTGTCGGCCTGATTTTCCTGCTGGCGCTGATCGGCTTTGTTGCACTGCTGGTGATCAAGTGCCTGCCGCTGTACCTGAACCAGATGACCATCGCACGGGATCTGCATGAAGTGGCCACCCAGGTCAATGGCGCGGGCAGCGAAATCGATGTGACCGATGTGCAGCGCGACATCCAGCGGCGCTGGGATATCGACTACGTCAACCAGATTGAGGCGAGAGACATCAAGGTGGGCAACACCCCCCAGGGTCTGGCCATATCCTACGACTATGAGGCGCGTGCGCACCTGTTCTACAACATTTACATTGTCATCCATTTTGCGGAAGACATCCCCTTGCACGGCCACGCAGTCGGTTGAACGAGGATCTTGCCCGGCTTGAACGCGCACTCGGCTATCGGTTTCAGGACGAGAGCGCGCTGATCCGCGCGCTGACGCATCGCAGCGTCGGCCACGACAATAACGAGCGGCTCGAATTCCTCGGTGACGCGCTGCTCAACTTCGTCGTTGGCGAGGCCGTGTTCCTGCGCCTGCCCAAAGCGGCGGAGGGCGATCTGTCGCGGATGCGCGCCATGCTGGTGCGGGAAGAGACGCTGGCCGTGGTCGCCCGCCGCATCGAACTCGGCGAAGTGTTGCGCCTGGGTTCCGGCGAGCTGAAGAGCGGCGGCTTCCGTCGCGATTCCATCCTGGCCGACGGACTGGAAGCCTTGATCGGCGCGGTTTATCTCGAAGGCGGCTTCGCGGCGGGGCGGGATCTGTGCCTGCGCCTGTTCGCGCCGGAGCTGGATCATCTGCCCGATCCCGGCACCCTGAAGGATTCCAAGACACGCCTGCAGGAGCACTTGCAGGCCGCGGGCCGGCCGTTGCCCGAATACACGGTGCTGAGCGAGGAGGGCCCGCCCCACCGGCGCAGTTTCCGGATACGCTGCCGTCTTCCGGACGACGGCAGCGAAAGCGCCGGCGAAGGCGCCAGCCGAAAATTCGCCGAGCAGCAGTCCGCAGAGCGTATGCTGAACAGTCTGATTGAAACAGGAGGGCGTCATGCTTAGTGGTATCGTCGCCATTGTCGGGCGCCCCAACGTTGGAAAATCCTCGTTGCTCAACGCCATGGTCGGCCGCAAGGTCAGCATCGTCGCGCCCAAGCCGCAGACCACGCGTCACCGTATCCAGGGCGTGCTGCACCGGCCGCAAGGGCAGGTGGTGTTCGTCGATACGCCGGGCCTGCATCGCAAGGCGCCGCGCGCGCTCAATCGCTACATGAACGAAGCGGTGACCGGGGCCCTGCACGATGTCGATCTGGCGCTGTTCGTGGTCGAAGCCGGCCGCTGGACCGACGAAGATCAGGCGGTGCTGAAAAAGCTCAAGCTGGGCAAGGCACCGGTGGGCCTGATCGTCAACAAGATCGACAAGCTGGACAAGAAGGCCGACCTGTTGCCGGAAATGGAAAAGCTTTCGGCGATGCATGCCTATTCCTTCATCGTGCCGCTTTCAGCCAAGTCCGGCGACAATCTCGATGCACTGGTGCGCGAACTGTTTTCGCGCATGCCGGAAGGTCCGCCGCTGTACCCGGAAGGACAGGTGGTGGGACACGATCTGGGCTTCACCGTGTCCGAACTGGTGCGCGAGAAACTGATGCGCGCCCTGGCGCAGGAATTGCCCTACGCCCTGACCGTGGAAACCGAAACCCTGGATCATTCCGGCACCATCCTGCGCGCCTCGGCGGTGATCTGGGTCGAGCGCGACAACCAGAAGAAAATCGTCATCGGCGAGGAAGGCTCCATGCTCAAGCGCGTGGGCAGCGCAGCGCGGCGCGAACTCGAATACATGACCGGCGCCAAAGTGGTGCTCAAGCTGTGGGTCAAGGTCAAGGAAAACTGGACCGACGATCCGCAGGCGCTGAAGCGCTTCGGCTACCGCAACAGCTGAACTGTGTCGCAACGAAAAACAATCTCGCGCAAAGACGCAAAGACGCCAGGAACAGCTTTTTTTAAGATTATTTCTCTTTTGCGTTTTCCCTTTGCGTCTTCGCGTCTTTGCGCGAGACGCCTCTTGTCGATTGCGGGGCCGCGGGCCTGCTGATGCGGACCCGCATCGAATTCGAGCCGGCCTATCTGCTGGCGCAGCGGCCCTACCGCGAAAGCAGCCAGCTGCTGGAGATTTTTACCCGCCAGCATGGGCGGCTCGGCCTGGTAGCGCGCGGCGCGCGCGGACCGCGTTCGAAACTGCGTGGTGTCCTGCAGCTGTTCTCGCCCCTGCTGCTGTCCTGGACCGAGTCGGGGGAACTGGGCACCCTGACCGCGGCCGAAGCCGACGGCGCGACGGTCAATCTGAGCGGCGAGCGGGTGTTTCACGGCTGGTATATCAACGAATTGCTGCTCAAGCTGACCGAGCGGCATGACCCGCATCCCTGGCTTTACCGCGACTACATCATGGTCCTGGCCGAGCTGCCAGGCAGCGGCGGCGAGGCGGCGCTGCGTGTGTTTGAAAAGCGACTGCTGTCCGGAATGGGCTACGCCCTGCCCTTGACGCCGGAGCTGGAACCGCAGCGGCGCTATCGCTTCGACCTGGAACAGGGCGCGCGGCCCGCCGCTGCCGGCGATGCCGACAGCTATGCCGGCGCCAGTCTCATCGCCTTGTTCGAGGAACGGCTGGAAACACGCGAGGCCCTGCGCGACGCGCGTAAACTATTGCGCGCCGCGCTGCAGCGCCAGCTTGCCGGCCGCGAGCTGGAAACACCCCAGCTGCTGCGCAGCCTGCGCAAGCTGTGAACATCCCCGTACAAGAACCGGGCATCGATGCCCGGACTGTTCAAAAAAGCCGGAGTTCTCAACCGATGGCTCAACCAAGCCCGATCCGTCTGGGCGTCAATATCGATCATGCCGCGACCCTGCGCCAGGCGCGCGGCACGCCCTATCCGGACCCGGTGGAGGCTGCCCTGCTCGCCGCCGCCGCCGGGGCCGACAGCATCACCTTGCACCTGCGCGAGGACCGCCGGCATATCCAGGACCAGGACGTGGAGCGGCTGCTGCCGCGCTGCCCGGTACCGGTCAACCTGGAGCTGGCGGTGACGGCGGAGATGGTGGAGTTCGCCTGCCGCCTGCGGCCGCAATATGCCTGCCTGGTGCCGGAGCGCCGCGAGGAACGGACCACCGAAGGCGGGCTCGATGTTGCCGGCCAGCAAAAGGAGATCGCCGCCGCCTGTGCGCGGCTGGCGCAGGCGGGCATCCAGGTGTCCCTGTTCATCGATGCGGAAATGCGCCAGCTCAGCGCCACGCTGGACTGCGGCGCCCCCCATGTCGAGATCCACACCGGTGGCTATGCCGATGCCTTGACCGCCAGCGCCCAGACCGACGAACTGGAGAAGATCGCCGCTTTCGCCCGCGCCGCGCGGGGAGCGGGGCTGCAGGTGCATGCCGGTCACGGTCTCAATCTGGACAACGTGGCGCCGATCGCGGTGATCCCGGAAATCGTCGAATTGAATATCGGTCATTCCATCATCGGTCGCGCCCTGTTCGTCGGCCTGCCGGCGGCGGTGGCGGAGATGCGGCGGGCCATGGCGGAAGCGCGTTACGGCCTGGCGGGCGGTGCCTGAGCGGGCTGCGGCGGCAGTGCCGGAGCGCGCGGCGCCGGCAGGATTCGGCTGCCATGTCCGCCCGGGAACGGCTTCGGAGCCGGTAGAATAGACGAATGGCCATCACCACCATCGCCGGTACCATCGGCAATACCCCGCTGGTGCGCGTCACGCGCCTGCCGGGCATTGGCGACAACACCCTGCTGCTCAAGCTGGAGGGCAACAATCCCGCCGGTTCGGTGAAGGATCGCCCCGCTTATTCAATGATCAACCGCGCCGAGGAACGGGGCGAGATCAAGCCGGGCGATACCCTGATCGAAGCGACTTCCGGCAACACCGGCATCGCCCTGGCGATGGCTGCCGCGATCAAGGGCTACCGCATGGTGCTGATCATGGCGGCGCATATGAGCGCCGAGCGGCGCGCGGTGATGAAAGCCTTCGGTGCGGAAATCGTGCTGGTGACGCAGGCCCAGGGCATCGAATATGCGCGCGACCTGGCCGAACAGATGGAGCGGGACGGCAAGGGGCGGGTGCTCAACCAGTTCGCCAATGCCGACAACCCTCGCGCCCACTATGAAGGCACGGCTCCGGAAATCTGGCGCGATACGCAGGGCGGCATTACGCATTTCGTCGCCACCATGGGGACCACCGGCACCATCATGGGCTGTTCGCGCTTTTTCAAGGAGCAGAATCCGGCGATCCAGGTCATCGGCGTGCAGCCGAACGGCGAGTCGTCCATTCCCGGCATCCGCAAATGGCCGGAGGCCTACCTGCCGAAAATCTTCGACGCCAGCCGCATCGACCGCGTGATGGAGGTCAGTGCCGGCGACGCCGAGGACACCATGCGCCTGCTTGCCTCCAGCGAGGGCATCTTCGCCGGGCCGTCCTCGGGCGGTTCGGTCTGGGCTGCCCTGCAGCTGTGCCGGACGCTGCACGGCGCCACCATCGCCGCCATCATCTGCGATCGCGGCGACCGCTACATTTCCACCGGCGTGTATCCGGACTGATGAGTTCGGCGCGCACCACGCTTGCCGGGATTGCATTTCCCGAGGCGGCTGCCGGTCAGCGGCGCTGGACGCCGAAGCCGCTGGTGCGGCTGGCGCTGGCCGTCGATTGCGCCGCGCTGCTGGCTTTGCTGGCGTTCCCGCCGCACTGGCGCGCCGTCCTGCTGGTGCTGTTCGGCAACCACCTGTGGCTGGGCAGCATCGGCATGTGGCCGAGAAGCCGCCTGATCGATCGCAATATCGTGCGCCTGCCCGCGGCGGCGCGGCAGCGCGGTGAGGTCAGCCTGACCTTCGACGACGGGCCGGACCCTGCGGTGACGCCGCAGGTGCTGGACCTGCTGGACCGGCATGGCGCCAAGGCCAGCTTCTTTTTCCCGGCGCTGCGGGCCGCCGCGCATCCCGCGCTGGTGCAGGAAGTGATCCGCCGCGGTCACAGCGTCGAGAATCACAGCTACCGCCATGCCAACAGCTTTGCCTGCTACGGCTGGGGGCGCCTGCGCCGCGAGCTGCGCAGCTCGCAGGGCCTGATCGCCGGCCTCGCCGGGCGCGCGCCCGAGTTCTTCCGCGCACCGATGGGTTTGCGCAGTCCCTTGCTTGACCCGGTGCTGGCGCTGGCCGGTCTGCGTCAGGTGTCGTGGACGCGCCGTGGCTACGATTCCGTTTGCGGTGTCTCCGGCAAGGTGCTGCGGCGCCTCGTCCACGGCCTTGCAGCGGGGGATATCCTGCTGCTGCACGATGGCCGCGCCGCGCGTGCGCCTTGCGGTGAGCCGGTGGTGTTGATCGTCCTGCCGCAACTGCTCGGGCAAATTGCCCAATCCGGGCTGAAGAGCGTGTCGCTGCCCATGGCCTTCCAGAACAACTAAATGCCCATTCGCGAACCCATCCTGGTATTCGATATCGAGACCGTGCCCGACGTCGACGGCTGGCGGCGCATCCACGGCTTTGCCGATATTGACGACGTCGCCGCGGCGCAGGCGATGTCGGCGCAGCGGCAGGCTGAGAAGGGCACAGACTTCCAGCCGCAGCATCTGCACCGGGTGGTGGCCATTTCCTGCTGCCTGCGCAGCGGCGACGATTTCCGGGTGTGGTCGCTGGGCGAGCCGGATGCACCGGAGGCGGAATTGGTCAAGCGCTTTTTCGATGGCGTCGAGAAATACCGGCCGACTCTGGTGTCCTGGAACGGCTCCGGCTTCGACCTGCCGGTGCTGCACTACCGCGCCCTGATTCATCAGCTGAGCACCCCGCGCTACTGGGATACCGGCCATTTCGACCGCGAATCGAAGTGGGATAATTACATCAGCCGCTATCAGTTCCGCCACACCGACCTGATGGATGTGCTGGCCCTGTACCAGGCGCGTGCCTATGCACCGCTGCATGAAATGGCCCTGCTGCTCGGCTTCCCCGGCAAGCTGGGGATGGATGGCTCCAAGGTGGCCGAAGCTTTCCACGCCGGCAAGATCGGCGAAATCCGCGCCTACTGCGAAACCGACGTGCTCAATACCTATCTGGTCTACCTGCGTTTCCAGCTGATGCGCGGCCTGCTCTCCGCCGCCGAGCACAGCGACGAAGTGCGGCGCGCCCGCGATTTCCTGAGTCAAAGTCCGGCACCGCACTGGGCCGAGTTCCTGGCGGCCTGGGACAGTTCTGCCGGAGCAGCCTCCTGATGGGATCGCGCTCACGCCGCCGGGCGGCTGTATCCACGGAAGAATTCACCGCCGACATCGCCGACCTCGCCCATGACGGGCGCGGCGTCGCCCGCATTGATGGCAAGGTCACTTTCATCGCCGGCGCGCTGCCGGGCGAGCGCGTGCGCTACCGCTTGAGTCGCGTCACCCGCGATGTCGACGAAGGCGCGGCGACGGCAGTGGAGCAGGCCTCGCCGCATCGGGTCGAACCCGGCTGCGCGCATTTCGGCGTTTGCGGCGGCTGCACCCTGCAGCACCTGGCGCCGGAGCAGCAGGTGGTGTTCAAGCAGAAGCAGTTGCTGGAGGCGTTGACCCGCCTGGGAGGCGTGGAAGCCGAGGAAGTGGCGGCCCCGGTGACCGGTCCGGTGTGGGCTTACCGGCGCCGCGCCCGTCTCGGCGCCAAGCTGGTGCCGAAGAAGGGCGGGGTACTGGTCGGATTCCGCGAACGCGAATCGCCCCTGCTGGCGGCGATCGAGTCCTGTGTGGTGCTGGACGAGCGGATCGGCTTGCGCTTACGCGCCCTGGCCGCGCTGATCGGCGGCCTCTCCATCGCCTCGCGGCTGCCGCAGATCGAGGTCGCCTGCGCCGATCACGCGGCGCTGGTGCTGCGCGTGCTGGACGAGCCCAGCGCCGCCGATTGCGAAGTCCTGTCCAGTTTCGCCGCCGCCCACGATTTCGACTTCTACCTGCAGCGCGGCGGTCCGGATTCGATCAAGCCGCTTGGCTCTGCGCGTACTCTGCATTACTCTCCAGACGGCAGCGATCTAAGGCTGGAGTTCGCTCCGGCCGACTTCGTGCAGATCAATGGACCGGTGGCCCAGTCCATGGTGCGGCAGGCGCTGCAGTGGCTGGCGCCGGCCGCGGGCGATTCGGTGCTGGAGCTGTTCGCCGGGCTCGGCAATTTCACCGCGCCGCTGGCGCGCAGCGGCGCCAGCGTCACCGCGGTGGAGGGCGAGGCTGCCCTGGTCGAGCACGGGCGCGACAATCTGCGCCGCAACGGCCTGGATGCGCGCTACTTCCGCGCCGACCTGTTCGCGCCAGATCCGCATGCGCCGTGGCTGCAGCAGCGCTACGACCTGGCGCTGCTCGACCCGCCGCGCTCCGGCGCCCGCGAAATCCTGCCGCTGCTGGCGCAGGCGCGGCCGCGGCGGATTGTTTATGTCTCCTGCCATCCGGGCACGCTGGCGCGCGATGCCGGCCTGCTGGTGAAGGAGCACGGTTACCGCCTGCGCCGCGCCGGCGTGCTCGACATGTTCCCGCATACGGCGCATGTAGAGTCCATGGCCTTGTTTGAGAAAGATTAAGAGCCCTAACCGATGCCGATCGAAATAGAACGCAAATTCCTGGTGGTCGGCGAAGGCTGGCGTGCCGAAGCCTCGCGTTCCATCCCGATGCGCCAGGGCTATCTGGTCGAACTGGGCGGCCGTGCCTCGGTGCGCGCGCGGCTGGAGGGCGCGGTAGGCAAGCTCAATATCAAGGCGGCGGTGATCGGCGCCGCGCGGGCCGAATACGAATACGACATTCCGGCCGCCGAGGCTGAGGAAATGCTGGCCACCCTGTGCAGCGGCCTGGTGCTGAAGACGCGCCACTACGTCGAACGCGACGGCCTCACCTGGGAGATCGATGTGTTCGAGGGCGCCAATGCCGGCCTGGTGGTGGCGGAAGTCGAACTCGGCGCGGTCGATCAGGAATTTCGACGGCCGGCCTGGCTGGGGCGCGAACTGACCGCCGAGCAACGCTATTACAATCATGCCCTGGCAAAGCGGCCTTATGGCGAATGGAGCCAGGCCGAACGGTTGTAAGCTGCTGTAAATCTGTGAGCCCGTGCAATATTCGCAGCATCATTGTGTGAGAGCATGGGCGCCGGGACCGCGTGTCGGTTCGTCGAAAAATCGTAAGCACGTCAACAATACATGAGCACTATCGGGCCCTTGATGGCCGACGTCGGCGGCCTGGCCCTGACCGCTGAAGACCGCGAAGTCCTGGCGCATCCCCTGATCGGCGGGGTGATCCTGTTCGCCCGCAATTACAGCGATCCCGAGCAGCTGCGCGCCCTTTGCGTGGAACTGCTGGCACTGAAGCGGCCGCGGCTGCTGCTGGCGGTCGATCACGAAGGCGGGCGCGTGCAGCGCTTCCGCGTCGGCTTCACCCGCATCCCCGCCATGGGCACCCTGGGCAAGCTGCATGAGGAGTCGCCCTCCCGGGCGCTGGAAGAGGCGCAGGCGCAGGGTCTGATTGTCGGCCGCGAGCTGGGCGCTTACGGCATCGACTTGTGCTTCGCCCCGGTGCTGGATCGTGACACCGGCGTCAGCCAGATCATCGGCGACCGCGCCTTTTCGGACAATCCGGAGGTGATCGTGAAGCTGGCCCGCGCCTTCCGCGCCGGCCTCAATGCGGCGGGACTGGCCGCCACCGGCAAGCATTTTCCTGGGCATGGTGCCGTCGCCGCCGATTCGCATGCCGAGCTGCCGGTGGACCGCCGCAGCTACGCCGAGATCGAATCCAAGGATCTGGCCGCGTTTCGCGGCTTGATCGAGGACGGCATCGAGTCGCTGATGATGGCCCATATCCGCTATACCGCCATCGACGAAAAGCCGGCATCGCTGTCGCGGCGCTGGATTCGCGGACTGCTGCGCACCCAGCTCGGCTACAACGGCGCCGTGATCTGCGATGACCTCAACATGGCTGGCGCCAAGGTCGCCGGCGAGATCGTCGAGCGCGCGCTGATGGCGCTGGACGCCGGCTGCGACATGCTGCCGATCTGCAACGACCGCGAATCGGTGATCAAGCTGTTGGCCGGCCTGCCGGTGAAGCCGCGCAAGCTGGCCAGCGCGCGCCTGCAGAAACTGTATCGCCGGGAAGTTGCCGCATGAGCAAGCTCAGGGAAGCTCAGGATGTGCTGCGCGATGCGGACTGCGTCAGCGACGCCGCATCGGTCAGCGCCGCCTATGATCAACTGGCCGCGGCGCTGAGCGCCGAATACGCCGACAAGAACCCGCTGGTGCTGGCGGTGATGATCGGCGGCCTGGTGCCGACGGCGGAAATCCTCAAGCGCGTCGATTTCGCTTTCGAGCTGGACTACCTGCACGCCACCCGCTACCGCGGCGCCACCACCGGCGGCGGCCTGTTGTGGAAGCGCCAGCCGGACACCAGGCTCGAAGGGCGCCACGTGCTGGTCATCGACGATATCCTCGACGAGGGCCATACCCTGGTGGCGGTGCGCAAGGCCCTGCTCGAGTTCGCCCCGGCCAGCCTCAAGGTTGCGGTGCTGGCCGACAAGAAGCACGCGCGCCGCGCGCCTGAGGCGCATGCCGAGTTCATCGGCCTGAGCCTGCCCGACCGTTATGTTTTCGGCTGCGGCATGGACTACAAGGAATACTGGCGCCAGTTGCCGGCGATTTACGCGGTCAAGGAATAAGAGCTTATCCGTGGGTAAATCGCGCCTGCGTTGCTGCTCAAAATCGCGTCAGGCAAGGCGGCAGGCCCCGGCCATGGTGATTCCATGGCCGGAGCTGACAACGCAGCCTGGCGCGCCCGTTGTTACAAAAGCGGGGGGCGCAACCCTTCGGGACGGGGCCATTTTTGCGCATTGCTGCGCCGGCCAGGGCGCACCATGGAATCACATGCCGCGCCCGGTCCGACTTGCACTGCGCAAAAATGACCTCCGTCGCAGGCGCGATTTACCCACGGATAAGCTCTGAAAGCTCCGCATGCGCGTCCGCATTGCCATTGCGTTCGCCCTGGTGCTGCTGGAAATCGCCGCCTTTGCCTGGCTGGGCCAGCCCGATCACCGGGTTCAGGACTGGCTGCTGAGCCTGCATGCGCAGCAGCGCGCGGCGGATGCGGACATCGTGCTGGTCAATATCGACGAGCGCAGCACCGCTGAAATGAACCCCGAATTCGGTCCCTACCCGTGGCCGCGCTCGGTTTACGCCGAGTTCATCGAGAAACTGAACCGGCAGCATCCGGCGGCCATCGTCTTCGACCAGATGTTTGCCGATCCGCAGCGCGAGCATCCGGACCAGGACGCTTACTTCATCGATGCCGTGGTGGCCGCACCGGATGTATATGTCGGCATGACCAGGCTCGACGGTGTCGCCGACAGCGAGGGTTTGCCGCTGGGCAGTCATGGCGAGCGCCTGGGCTTCGAGCGCGGACCGACGGCCGATCCCGATGCGCGCCTGCCGCTGCTGCTGCCGTTCAGCCGCATCGCCGAAACCGGGCGTATCGGCCTGATCAATTTTCTGCCGGACGACGACGGGGTGGGGCGGCGTTACTGGGCACGCATGGCGCATCACGGCTGGCTGATTCCCTCGCTGCCGCTGCGCGTTGCGCGTGACCTGAACTGGCCCTTGCCGGCTGGCAGCGACATCGAAATCAATTGGCGCGGTTTGCCGCAGTCACGCCCCGGCGTTTCTTTTTCCGATGTTTTTCACGACCTGGACCGCCAGCATCCACAGCGGCCGCCGGATGAATTTACCGGCAAGGTCGTGATCATCGGCGCCACCGCAATCGGCCTGAACGATCTGCATCCGACGCCGCTGTCGCAGCAGCAGACCGGGCCGGCCATCCTCGCCGCCGCGCTGGAGACGATCAAGCATGGCGACGCGCTGCGCCGACCGCCATTGTGGCTCGGCGTGTTGCTCGGCCTGTTGCCGCTGGCCCTGCTGGGACTGGCCTATCTGCGCGGTGTCGGCCTGTTTCCGCTGGGCCTGAGCCTGGCCATCCTCAGCCCCTTGTCCCTTCTGCTCGCCTACGGCGCGCTGCAAGCCGGCTGGCTGCTGCGCCCGGTGGCGCCCCTGGCCAGCCTATGGGTGGCGTATCTGGCCCTGGCGCTGTGGGAGTACCTGCGCGAACGGCGCGAGCGCGACCATGCGGTGCGGGTGTTCAGCCGTTTCGTCAATCCACATGTGGTGAAGCAACTGGTGGCGACGCAGCGCGAGCTGCTGCAACAAGGCGCGCAGAGCCAGCAGATCACCGTGCTGTTTTCCGATATCCGCGGCTTCACCAGCTTTTCCGAGACGCGCACGCCGGAGCAGGTGGTGAACCTGCTCAACCGTTATTTCTCGCGCCAGGTCGCTACGGTGTTCAAGCATGGCGGCACCGTCGACAAATTCATCGGCGACGCCATCATGGCCTTCTGGGGCGCGCCGCTGCCGGATGAAAAGCAGGCCGAGCACGCGGTGCTGGCGGCGCTGGAGATGGCGCAGATCGTGGTCGAATTCGCCCGCGAAGTGGCCGCCGAGGGGGTGGTGTTCGATGTCGGCATCGGCATCCACAGCGGCCCGGCGGTGGTCGGCTTCATCGGCTCCGAGAACAAAACCGATTACACCGCGATCGGAGACACCGTGAATCTCGCCAGCCGCATCGAGGGCCTCACCAAGGGGGTGGCGCGGGTACTGGTGTCGGCGCAGACTCGCGAGGCTTGCGGCAAGGGGGTGAATTTCGTCGATCGCGGCGATTTCAAGGCCAAGGGGCGCGAGCAGGCAGTGAGATTGTTTGAACCGCTGCCCGGTTCCGCCGCGCCGGAGCGGGCAGACTAGAGTCTGGAATCAGGCATGTGGCTCCAGGGGAAGGGGGAATCCATGACACGCAAACTGCTTTGGGCTCTGCTGTGGCTGCCGCTGCTGGCGGCGGCCGAGCCCGGATACATATCCGATGCCACCGATCTGCGCGACGGCCCCTACGCCGATGCCAAGGCTCTGCAATCCCTGCCGGCTGCGGCGCCGGTCGAGATCCTTGCCCGGCAGGGCGGCTGGTATCAGGTGAAAGTGGCTCAGCAGCAGGGCTGGGTGCGCATGTCTTCGCTGCGCCTGCGGGCGCCGGGTGCGCGGGCGGGGCTGCTCGATGGCGGCCGCGCGGCGGCGACACAGACCGTCGCCACCACCGGTGTACGCGGTTTCGGTCAGGGCGAGCTGCAGAACGCGACGCCGGATGTGGCTGCGGCCGATGCCCTGGAGGCCTCCGCGGTGACCACGGCGGACGCACGCGGCTTCGCCGCTCAGGCCAATCTGCAGGCCAGGCCCGATCCCGCCAAAGGAGGGAGCCAGTAATGTCCACCCGTACTTTCGTTTATGCGGCTGTTGCCGCCGGCGGCTTGCTGGTCAGCGCGGCGGCGGCGGCGATCAGTTTCGACCTGGGCAAGGCCCTCGACAGCGTCAAGCAGTTGAAAACCGCCGTAATCGGCCCGGATGAGCAGGAAGAGCATGAGCTGGGCCGCATCGCGGCCGCCACTTTGCTTGGCGCGGCCCGGCCGATGGGCAATCGCGATCTGCAGGCCTACGTCAGCAGGGTCGGGCTATGGGTGGCGCTGCAAAGCCAGCGTCCCGATCTGCCCTGGCGCTTCGCCGTGCTCGACGACAATTCCATCAACGCCTTCGCGGCGCCGGGCGGTTACGTCTTCGTCACGCGCGGCCTGTTCGTCCGGCTGCATAGCGAAAGCGAACTGGCGGGCGTGCTGGGACACGAGATCGCCCATGTGGTGCTGAAGCACCATCTCAAGGCCCTGCGCCGCGAAGCGGGCACGCAATTGCTGAGCGATCTGGGCTCCGATGCCTTGTCGCAGAAAGCGGGGCAGGCCAATATCCCGCCGGAGTTGCTCAACACGGTCTCGGGCCAGGCCAAGACCCTCTATTCGCGCGGCCTCGACAAGTCGGACGAGTACGCCGCCGATCAGCTCGGGGTACAACTGGCCGGCCGCGCCGGTTACGATCCTTACGGCTTGCTGGCGGTGTTGCAGACGCTGGACAGCATGGATGCCAACGATGGCGCGCTGGCCCTGCTGTATCAGACGCATCCGCGCCCGGCCGACCGCCTGGCGCAGCTTGGCCAGCTCAGCGATCAACTCGATGCCTTCGGTCCGCAGCCGACGCTGGATGCGCGTTTCGTCGCCAATGCTGGCGCCGCCGTTACTTTGAAGAAATAATTATTCAACTTGTTCGATTTTCAATGGATGGAGTTTGCATGGCTTCGGTGGCAGTGATCGGCGGTACCGGCATGAACCAGTGGCCGGGCCTGGTGGTGCAGAAACAGTTGCAGATCGATACCCCCTACGGCGCGCCTTCGGCGCCGCTGCTGCTGGGCAAGGTTTACGGCATCCAGGCGATCTTCCTGGCCCGCCACGGTGACGGTCACCGCCTGCCGCCGCACGGCATCAACTACCGCGCCAATATGTGGGCCTTGAAGCATGCCGGAGTCAACGCCGTCGTCGCCATTGCCGCGGTGGGTGCCATCGCGCCCTGGCTGCCGCCGGGCGCCGTGGCGGTGCCGACCGACCTGATCGACTATACCTATGGCCGCGAGCACACCTACTCGGACGGCGAACACGCCGAGCTGAAGCACGTCGAGTTCACCGAGCCTTACAGCGAGCGCGTACGACGCGAACTGCTGCACGGCGCCCTTGAAGCGCGCGTCGACGTCGCCCAGAGCGGCGTGATGGGCGTGACCCAGGGTCCGCGTCTGGAATCCACCGCCGAGATCCGGCGGCTCAAGCGCGACGGTTGCGACATGGTGGGCATGACCGGCATGCCCGAAGCCAGCCTGGCGCGTGAGCTCGGGCTCGATTACGCCAGCCTGGCGGTCAGCGTGAACTGGGCCGCCGGCCTGGGTTCGGGCGATATCCACGGCGAAATCCACCAGTCGATCGAAAGCGGCATGGCGAAAGTGCGGGCGATCCTGGAGCGGGCGCTGCCGGCGCTGCGCGCGCGGGATGAAGTCATCGACGCCTGAAGCGGCCTCTGAATCGATGCTTGAAGTGCTTTAAGTCTGCGCCTGGCAGCGTAGACTGTTCACACACCGGGCGATACAGCCCGGGTTTTGGCTACGGGGCATTGCGGATTTGATCAAGCGGGTTTCTTTGCAAGTTGCGGCGCTGCTGCTGAGCGCCGCCGTTTCCACTGCGTGGGCCGGCGATGTGCTGACCGTCGACAACGTATCCGGCACGGCCAGCGTCGATCGCCTGGGTACGCGGTCGGAGTTGAAGCGCGGCGATCAGCTCAGCGAGCGCGATGTCGTCCATGTCGGCGCGGGCGGCAGCCTGATGCTGGATTTCGCCGGGCACGGCTTCATCGAAGTGGGGCCGGGTGCCGAGATCGGCATCGAAAAGCTGCCTTTTGCCACCTATGCCGACGATCTCAAGACCATTTTCAGTCTTACCCATGGCTACTTCAGGGTGGTGTGGAAGCTGCCGCCGCAGGGCGGCGACTGGCCCTTGTTCGTCTACTTCGGCAGCCAGCATGCGGCTCTGATCCCGGGCGAATATTTTTTTGACAACCAGTCCGGGGTGGCCCGCGCCTGTGTGGCGGCTGGGCATTTGTCTGTGCTGCCCAATGCCGGCAGCGAATTGCAGAAGCTGCGCCCTTCGGCCTGCTACCGCTTCGTCGCCGGCCTGCCGCCGGAGAGGGTGCCGCATGAGCCGAGTGCCTGGATCGCGGTGCGGCACAGTTTCGACATCGATGCGCCGACTTCGCCGGAGGCCATGCTGGCGGCGAACGATACCGGCAGCGATGACCCGGGACCCGATTTTGCGACAGCCGCCGCGGCGTCCGCACCGGCCGCAATTCCTGCGCCCAGGGTTTCGTCTCCGCCTGCGGTAAAACCCGCCGCGCCGGCGGCTTTGGCGCCCAAACCGATGCCGGCGGCTGCCAGCCCTCCGGCGGCAGCGGTAGCGTCCGCGGTGGCGCCGGCGCCGACCCTGCCTCCCGGAGGTTCCGGCGAATGGGGCGTCAATGTCGCGTCCTACCCCTCGACCGAGGACGCGGACAAGCACGCGCAGCAGTTGCGCGCCGCGGGATATGCGGCCACGGTGCAGCAGGCGCAGGTCAAAGGCCAGAACTGGTACCGGGTGCAGCTCAAGGGCTATCCCTCGGCGGATGCCGCGCGCGCCGTCGCCAGCGAGCTGCAGGCCCGCTTTGCCTATCAGGGTCTGTGGGTCAACAGGACCGGTCCGGCGGGACCAACCGCTCCCTGACGGTGCGGTTTGCGGGCCGCCCGCACTGCCTTGGCGCCTAGCACGGATGCGCGGCCGCGCGTATTCCCGTAAAATTACTGAAACCTGCAGCATGAACTCAAATGCCCGACGTCGCGCAGACACGTTTTATTTTTGTAACCGGCGGCGTGGTGTCCTCGCTGGGTAAAGGTATCGCCGCGGCGAGCCTCGGCGCGATCCTCGAATCGCGCGGCCTTACGGTCCACATGATCAAGCTGGATCCCTACATCAATGTCGATGCCGGGACCATGAGTCCGTTTCAGCACGGCGAGGTCTTCGTCACCGAAGACGGCGCCGAGACCGATCTGGACCTTGGCCATTACGAGCGCTTCCTGCGCGGCAAGACCAACCGCCACAGCAACGTCACCACTGGCCAGATCTACCGCAACGTGCTGGAGAAGGAGCGCCGCGGCGACTACCTTGGCCGCACCGTGCAGGTGATCCCGCATATTACCGACGAGATTCAGCAGCGCATCCGCGAGGGTGCGCGCGGCGCCGATATCTGTCTGGTCGAGATCGGCGGCACGGTGGGCGACATCGAGTCGCTACCGTTCCTCGAGGCGATCCGCCAGATGGGGGCCGAGCTGGGCCGCAAGCAGTCGATGTACATGCATCTGACCCTGCTGCCGTTCGTGCGCTCCTCGGGCGAGCTGAAAACCAAGCCGACGCAGCACTCGGTCAAGGAATTGCGCTCCATCGGCATCCAGCCGGACGTGCTGCTGTGCCGCTCCGAGCGGCCGATTCCCGATGCCGAGAAGCGCAAGATCGCGCTGTTCACCAACGTGCCGTACCGCGCGGTGATCTCGGCCATCGATCTGGACGACATCTACAAGATTCCGGGCTGGCTGCACCAGCAGGGCCTGGACGACCTGGTGATCGAGCATTTCGGCATCGATGCGCGCCAGTCCGACCTGTCGGCCTGGGAAAAGGTGGTCAACGCCCGCGACCACCAGGATGTGGAAGTGCAGGTAGCGATGGTCGGCAAGTACGTCGATCTGGCCGATGCCTACAAATCGCTCAACGAGGCGCTGTACCACGCCGGCCTGCATACCGGCACGCGGGTCAAGATCCGCTATATCGAGTCCGAGGCGGTGGAAAACCAGGGTGCGCGCGTGCTGCAGGGGGCTGATGCCATCCTGGTGCCGGGCGGCTTCGGCGAACGCGGCATCGAAGGCAAGATCGCCGCGGCGCGCTATGCACGCGAAAGCAAGATTCCTTATCTTGGTATTTGCCTGGGCATGCAGGTGGCGGCGATCGAGTATGCGCGCAACGTGGTCGGGCTGGCCGATGCGCACAGCACCGAGTTCGCGCCCAATTCGCCGCACCCGGTGATCGCGCTGGTGACCGAGTGGCAGGATGCCAGCGGCCGCGTCGAGCGGCGCAGCCATAACTCCAACCTCGGCGGCACCATGCGCCTGGGTGTGCAGAAGTGCCGTCTGGTGGCCGGATCGAAGTCGCGCGCGCTGTACAACGCCGAGCTGATCAGCGAGCGTCACCGTCACCGCTACGAATTCAACAACAACTATCGCGAACCGCTGATGGCCAAGGGCATGAGCATCGCCGGCATGTCCGAGGACGGCGAGCTGGTGGAGATGGTGGAGCTGCCGGAGCATCCCTGGTTTGTCGGCTGCCAGTTCCATCCGGAGTTCACCTCCACGCCGCGCGACGGTCATCCGCTGTTCGAGGGTTTCATCCGCGCTGCGCGTGAGCAGCATCTGGCTCACCAGGCGAAGGCAGCATGAATCTCTGTGGACGTGAAGTAGGCATCGATCATCCGATCTTCGTCATCGCCGGCCCGGACACGCTGGAGTCCGAGGCGCTGGCGATCGAAGTCGCCGGCCATATCAAGGCGATCGCCGACAAGCTCGGCATCCTCTATATCTTCAAGGGCAGCTACGACAAGGCGAACCGTTCCTCGCACAAGTCGTATCGCGGTCCCGGCCTGGAAGGCGGGATGAAGATCATGCAAGCGGTGAAGAAGCAGATCGGCGTGCCGGTGCTGACCGATGTGCACGAGGACACCCCGCTGGCGGAAGTGTGCAGCGTGGTCGACGTGGTGCAGACCCCGGCGTTCCTATGCCGGCAAACCAATTTCATGCAGAGCGTGGCCCGCCAGGGCAAGCCGGTCAACGTCAAGAAAGGCCAGTTCATGTCGCCCTGGGAAATGGGCAATGTGATCGAGAAGATGAAGGCCGTGGCCGAGCCGCAGTTCTTCCTGTGCGAGCGCGGCTTCTCCTTCGGCTACAACAACCTGATCGCCGACATGCGCGGCCTCGCCGTGATGCGCGATTACGCGCCGGTGGTGTTCGACTGCACCCACACCGTGCAGTTGCCGGGCGGAATGGGCAACGCCTCAGGCGGCCAGCGCGAATTCATTCCGGTGCTGGCCCGCGCCGCGGTAGGGGCCGGTGTGTCCGGCCTGTTCATGGAAACCCATCCGCGTCCGGATGAGGCCCTGTGCGATGGCCCCAATTCGCTGCCGCTGAAGTACATCGGCGGCCTGCTGGAAACCCTGCTTGAGCTGGACCGCCTGACCAAGCGCAGCGGCCTGCTCGAACGGCAGCTGACGTCTTCCTGATTTTATAAATTACTTAATAGAAACAAAAGCATGTCGAAAATTGTTCAAGTAAGCGCCCTGGAAATCATCGACTCCCGTGGCAACCCGACGGTGGAAGCCGAAGTAGTGCTGGCCTCCGGCGCGCGCGGCGTTGCCGCCGTGCCCTCCGGCGCCTCCACCGGCAAGCGCGAAGCGGCCGAGCTGCGCGACGGTGCGCCGGCTCGCGGCAAGGCGCGCTATCTCGGCAAGGGCGTGCTGAAAGCGGTGAAGAACGTCGAGACCGAAATCGCCAAGTTCGTGCTGGGCCGCGACGCGCAGGAGCAGAGCGCGCTGGACCAGGCGATGATCGAACTGGACGGCACCGAGAACAAGTCGCGCCTCGGCGCCAACGCCATCCTCGCCGTATCCCTGGCCAGCGCCAAGGCTGCCGCGGCCGAGAACGGTCAGCCGCTGTTCCGTCATCTGGGCGGCATCCAGGCCGACACGCTGCCGGTGCCGATGATGAATGTCATCAACGGCGGCGCCCATGCCGACAACAATGTCGACATCCAGGAATTCATGATCCTACCGGTGGGCGCGCCCAGCTTCGGCGAGGCGCTGCGCCAGGGCTCCGAGATCTTCCACTCGCTGAAGAAAGTGCTGCACGCGCGCAAGCTGAGCACGGCGGTGGGCGACGAGGGCGGCTTCGCCCCCAATCTGCCGTCCAACGAGGCGGCGCTGGAATGCCTGCTGGAAGCCATCGGGGCCGCCGGCTACAAGGCCGGCAAGGATATCTACCTGGGCCTGGACGTCGCTTCCAGCGAGCTGTTCAAGAAGGGCAAGTACCACCTGGAAGGCGAGGGCAAGCAGTACACCGCATCCGAGTTCGCCGACTACCTGGCGGACCTGTGCGCGCGCTACCCGATCATCTCGGTCGAGGACGGCTGCGCCGAGGACGACTGGGCCGGCTGGGCCATCCTGACGCAGAAGCTCGGCGCCAAGGTGCAGCTGGTCGGCGATGACCTGTTCGTCACCAACACCAAGATCCTGGCGGAAGGCATCATCAAGGGCATCGGCAACTCGATCCTGATCAAGCCCAATCAGATCGGCACCCTGACCGAAACCCTGGATGCGATTCGCATGGCCACCGATGCCGGCTATTCGGCCGTGGTTTCGCACCGCTCGGGCGAGACCGAGGACGCCACCATCGCCGATATCGCGGTAGGCACTGACGCCACCCAGATCAAGACCGGCTCGCTGTGCCGTTCCGACCGCATGGCCAAGTACAACCAGCTGCTGCGCATCGAGCGCATGCTGGGGAAGCGCGCGCGCTATCCGGGCGCGTCGGCGTTCCCCATCGGCCTGCCGTGATATCCATCCTCAATTGAAACAGCGCCTCGCCCTCGTCGCCCTGTGCCTGGTCCTGTCGGGACTGCAGTATCGGCTTTGGGTCGGCGACGGCGGGATTTTCGATACGCGCCGCCTGCAGCAGGTGGTGGATCAACAGTCCGAGTCCAACACCCAGTTGCAGTTGCGCAACTCGGTGCTGGAGGCGGAGGTGGCCGATCTGCATAACAGCGGCGCGGCCATCGAAGCGCATGCCCGCAGCGAACTGGGCATGATCCGCAAGGGCGAAACCTTCTACCTCGTGGTCGCGCCAAACTCCCCACAGTGACCAAAGTACCGCGTTACTGGGCCGTGGTCGCGTCCGCCGGTGGCGGCGCCCGCATGGGCTTGGGCAAGCCCAAGCAATACCTGCCCCTGGGCAATCGCGCCCTGCTGGAGTGGAGCCTGGCGCCGTTTCTCGATGCCGGATGGATCGACGGTGTAGTGCTGGCCTTGCCCAAGGGCGATACCGATTACGCCAGGCTGCCGATCGCGCGCCATCCCAAGATCGTTACTGTGACCGGCGGCGCGACGCGCGCCGACTCGGTGCTGGCCGGCCTGCAGGCCGTGACCGAACGCAGCCTGATGCTCGATGCGCCGGTCTACGTCCTGGTGCACGACGCCGCACGGCCCTGCCTGACTGTGGATGACGTGGAAACCCTGCGCGACGAGGCCAGCGACGAACAGGGCGGTCTGCTCGCCGTGCCCGTTACCGATGTGCTCAAGCAGGAAGAGAAGGAGTGCTCCGCGCGCACGGTGGATCATGGTGCGCTATGGCGTGCGCAGACGCCGCAGCTGTTCCGCCTGGACCTGCTGCGCTCGGCGCTGGAACAGGCCATCGCCAAGGGCAAGCCGCTGGGCGACGAGGCCGCCGCGATGGAGCTGGCCGGCTACAAACCGATGCTGGTGCGCGGCCGCGAGAGCAATCTTAAAGTGACCTATCCCGAGGACCTGCCGCTGGCGGAGTTCTGGCTGTCGCGGCAGGAATATGCGCGCTAAGGCCTTGCTGACCGGATAATAGGGGCATAGACGCCGGAAGGGGGCAGCGGGTGGAGCAGGGGTCAAGGGTCTGTCGACATTCATTTGGTCGCTGCGACGGGGGTAATTTTCGCGCAGTGCTAGGAATGACGAGCGCAGTGTACTGACAGTACATAAGCGAGGAGAGACGACGCAATGCGCGAAAATTACCCCCGTCCCGAAGGGTTGGCACCCAAAATCGCGCCATGCTGCGTTGTCGGCCTGGCCCATAGAGTCTATGGGCTAACGGCCTCCGCCTTGCCTGACGCAATTTTGGGCGCCAACGCAGCGATCAAATGAATGTCGACAGACCCTAAGTACTGGGCGTTCATCTCCTACAGCCACCGCGACCAGGCCTGGGCGGAGTGGCTGCACAAGGCCCTGGAAACCTATCGTGTGCCTCGCCGGCTGGTGGGGCGTGAAACCATGGCCGGTCCAGTGCCGAGACGCCTGTTCCCGGTGTTCCGCGATCTTGAGGAACTGCCCAGCTCACCCAATCTCAGCGGCGCCATCGACGAGGCGCTGCTGCAATCCCGCTACCTCATCGTCATTGCCTCGCCCTATGCGGCCGTATCCAAGTGGGTCGATCAGGAAGTCGCGCGCTTCCGCGCCCTGGGGCGCAGCGATCGCATCCTGTGCCTGATTGTCGATGGCGAGCCGCATGCCGACCTGCAGCCGGGAAAGGGCTTTCTTGAGTGCTTTCCGCCGTCGTTGCGCACGGTCGACGGCATCGAGCCGATTGCAGCGGACGTGCGGTTGGGCAAGGATGGCAAACCGGCCACAAAGCTCAAACTGATCGCGGGACTGCTTGGTGTAGGACTGGATGAATTGCGTCGGCGAGAGCGCCGCCGGCGTATTTTGCAGAACCTGGGAGTGGTGGCGCTTAGCGCGCTGTCCGCCGTAGTGCTCGCCGGGCTATGGCAGATGCAGCAGAGGGAAAAACGGGAAGCCTTGGCGCAACAGGCGCTTCGTACTCACATTGAAACGGTATACGAAAAAGGCCGGCAGGAACTGATCGGGCACAATCAGGCGCGGGCGGCCGTCTATCTCAATGAGGCGTATCGGCTGGGTATCGATACGCCGTCGCTGCGCCTGATGCTGGCGCGCGCCATGCGCATTGTCGAATCCGAGAAACTCGCCTTTCAGACCGGCGCGCCGATATCGGCGATCAGGTTCAGCCCCGATGCGAAGAAACTGCTGACCAGGGGGAGAGACAATGTATTCCGTGTGTGGGATACGGCGACCGGTCAGAAACGTTTTGAATTTCCACGGCCGGGTCACGCGGCAGTAGCCGGTCCGCGTTTCAGCCGAAGCAATCGATTCATCTACATGTTTGTCCTGCCGATCGATGCGGCGGAAGGCCGTCTGAGCGTCAGGGACGCGGAGAGTGGCAAGTTGCTGGCGGACGTTGTGAATGCTCCGACCAATGCGCACAACTACAACCCTTTTGATTACAGCGGCAGCCGTCTGGCTCATCTCGCGCCCGACCACACGGCCGAAGTTGACGATCTCCTCACCGGTCGAGCGCTCATGCGAGTACCGGGCACTTTCAGTCTGACCGGCTTCAGCCGTGACGGCCGGCGACTGCTTACCGGAGGTGAGAACGGCGAGGTTGCGTTATGGGACGCCGATCATGGCAGGAAGATCCGCACGCTGGTCGGACTTCATTCGCCCATCGTATCTCTGGACGATACTGAAGACGGCACTCTCGTTGCCGCGGCTGCGCGCGATGGCTCGGTACGCGCGTGGCGAGTGTCGGATGGGGCGCTCCGCTTGCTTGCCGGGCATCCCTCAACGGATCCGAATTTGATCTTCAATATAGACGGCGCGCGCCTGCTGACCTGGGCCGCGGATGGCGCGCGGGTCTGGAACACCAGCACTGGCGCACTGGTTTATGCCATGCAGTTCGCTGGTGCTTCCGGTAATAACTTCGATATCAGCTCCAATGGGCGTTGGCTGATGACTTCAAGCAGCTCGCGCCTGACGATGCAGGATATCCAGTCCGGCGCGGAACTGTTCACTCTTGATGGTCATCGTGGTCTTGCCGGCGCGCGCGATATCAGCGACGACGACCGCGAGATTGCGACGGGAGGACCTGACGGCAGGGCGGTGCTGTGGGAAGTGCCGCGGCTCCCCGATTTCGAATATCGCCACAACCTCGACCCTCTGCGCTGGAAAAAGACCTGGTCACCCGGCGTGGCGGCGATTTACAGCCACAATGGAAGCTTGATTGCCACCGGCGCAGCGGATGGCATGTTGAAAATATGGAACGCCGCTACGCATGAGCTTTTACAAGATCTCGCTGCCGACCTTCAATCCGTCAATGTGCTGGACTTCAGTGCGGACGACAAGCAAATACTGAGCGGAGGGGAAAACGGCGGCGTAAAGATATGGAACGTTGGTTCCGGGCGCCTGGTACGCACATTCGATTGCAAAGGAAAGGAAGTGCAGTGGGCCGCCTTCAGCCCGGATGGACGGACCATTGCAGCGACGATCCTGGGCGGCGTCACCCGGATCTGGAGCGCCGATACTGGTGAATTGCTTGCTTCCTTCGGCGACGAAGAGGCAATCACGGGACGTTACAGCCCCGACAGCCGGTACTTCGTAGTTGGCGGATCGCGGGGAGCGGTGAAACTCTGGGATATCGAACAGCGTCGTTTTTTATGGTCAGCCTCACTACAGGACGTACCCGGAAAGGCAGCGGCCGATATTGCGTCCTTTGATTACAGCCGGGACGGGCAGTGGTTGCTTGCCGCCACTGGCGGCCAATCGGTATTCGTCCTCCAGGCGACCGACGGCCATGTCCGCAACAGCCTGCTGGAGCCCTCGGCGAGCCGATTCAATAGTGCGCGATTTGACCATTCAGGAGAGCGCGCGGTCATGTCGGATGCCAATGGCATCGCCCTGATCTGGAGAATCGGGGACAGCCATACATGGGTTTTGCAAGGCCATGCCGGATCGGTCAGGACTGCGGATTTTTCAAGCGATGGCTTGTTTGTCCTGACTTCGAGCGTCGATGCCACCGCCAGGATCTGGGATGCCGCTAACGGCGAAATGCTCGACATCATTGCCGAGCATGGCAGTCCGATGCCGGAACCCCCTTTCCACGCGGCAACTTTCAGCCCGGACGGTCATGCCGTTCTGACCGGATCCGTCGATGGTGTAATTCGCGAGTGGGAATTGCGTGAAGAATCACGCAACTCCGCCCGGATAGACGCCGTCCTTCGCTGTCGCGTTCCCTGGCATCTGGACGGCGAAATTCTTTCGCCCACGACGCCGGACGATGCGGCTTGTTCCGGCGGATAAGCTTTTTTATCAGGCGAACTTGCCGATGGCTTCGAGCCGGCGTGCCTTGAGCATTTGATGCGCCAGCGAAACCGTGAAGAACAACAGCGGCAGCACCACGGCAATCTCGAATTTCTGGGTTTCGTTGTCGTCGCCGCAGGCGCTGAGCAGCAGCGGCGTCATTGCGATGATGGTGTTGAACAGGCTTTTGCGAATGGCTTTGAGCATGGATGTTCTCCCTGAAAGAATATTCCGCATCCCAATGTGCGGATATCCAGAAGCTACACGCAGCCACAGCCTCCGTCTATCGATTCCCGGACAGGGTCTGTGACGCACGTAACAAAACATAAACAGCGCCGGTCCCGCCGTCATGCGGGCGGGCCGAGCAGAAGGCCAACACGTCCTTGCGCTGGCGCAGCCAGCCGTCGAGCAGGGCCTTGATCACCGGGCCGCTGTTGGGTGAGCCGCGGCCCTTGCCGTGGATGATGCGGATGCAGCGCGCGTCGTTGTTCTGGCAGACGGCGAGGAATTCCGCCACGGCTTGGCGCGCGGCATCGCGGTTGAGACCGTGCAGATCCAATTCGGCGCGGATGTGGTAGTTGCCGCGGCGCAGGCGCCGCCAGACCGAATCCTGGATGCCGTCGCCGCGATAGGTGAGGGTGTCGCCGCTTTCGATGTCCTCGGGGTTGAGCGAGTCGGACATCATCTCCTCGATCACCGCCTGCTCGTCCGCCTCGGTGCTGCGCGGGCGCGTGCTCGGACGCCGGACCACGGGCTCCAGCCGGTCGGGTGTCGTGCTCGGGCGCACGCCGCTCATGGCCGCGCGGAAATCGACGTCGGCCGGCTCCGCGGCGGGGTCCTGGCCCGGTTTGCTGCTGGGGATGTGCGGCATGCAGGCATGATAGCCCGGCACGCCCCGCGGTTACGTTAAATAATTGGCGAATATGCACTGCGGGGCTCCCTCACCCCACCAATCGCTCCGCGATTGGTCCCCCCTCTCCCGCAAGCGGGAGAGGGACATTGGTCGGCGGCTGTGCCGCCGGTGCTTGGAGTAGGTAAACTACTGAGCATTCCCGGTTTTTACGCGAAATGCGCATACTCCTCTCCAATGATGACGGCTGCACGGCCCCCGGCTTGCGCTGCCTGGCCGAGCATCTGCGGCCGGTCCACAGCCTGGAAATCGTGGCGCCGGACCGCAACCGCAGCGGCGCCAGCAATTCCCTCACCATCCTCAACCCGATCCGGGTACAGAAACATGCGGACGGCACCTGGTGCGTGGATGGAACGCCCACCGACTGCGTGCACCTGGCGCTGACCGGTTTCCTCAAGGAAACTCCGGACATGGTGGTGTCCGGCATCAACTCCGGCGCCAACCTGGGTGACGACACGCTTTATTCCGGCACCGTGGCGGCGGCCATGGAAGGGCGCCATCTGGGCCTTTCCGCCATCGCCGTGTCCTGCGTTTCGGTCAATCCCCAGCACTACGATACGGCGGCGAAAATCACCCTGCGCCTGATCGAGCGCCTGCGGCAGCAGCCGCTGCCGGGCAACACCATCCTCAACGTCAATGTGCCGGATGTGCCTTACGAGGAATTGCAGGGCATCGAAGTGACGCGGCTGGGCAACCGCCACAAGGCGGAAACCGTGACCGAGGACCGCGACCCGCGCGGCCGCCGCATCTACTGGATCGGCGCCGCCGGCGCCGAGCACGACGGCGGTCCCGGCACGGATTTCTACGCGGTGCAGCAGAAACGCGTGTCGATCACGCCCCTGCTGGTGGACCTGACCCGGCACAGCGCTCTGGAAGGTCTCACCGCCTGGGCTCGCGAGCTTTGAATGCCCCGATGAAGCCCGGCAGCCATCCACACAGTCTTGGCCAGGGTCTGACTTCGCCGGCCAGCCGCGCCCGCCTCATCGCCGAACTCAAGCGCGAGGGCATCAGCGACGCGCGCGTGCTGGAAGTGCTGCAGAAGCTGCCGCGCCATGAGTTTGTCGAAGAAGCCTGGCGCGGCGAGGCCTACAAGAACAAGCCGCTGCCGATCGGCCAGTCGCAGACCATCTCGCAGCCCTACATCGTGGCGCTGATGACCCAGCTCCTGCTGGAACCCGCACCCGGCGGCGCGCCGCGCAAGAAGGTGCTGGAGATCGGCACCGGCAGCGGCTACCAGACCGCGGTGCTGGCGGAACTGGTGCAGAACGTGTTTTCGGTGGAGCGCCTGAAGACCCTGTCGGAGCAGGCCCGCCTGCGGCTGGGCAAGCTGGGCTATCGCAATATCCATTTCGGCTATGCCGATGGCGGCCTGGGCTGGGCCGCGCATGGCCCGTATGACGGCATCATCGTCACCGCCGCCGCCGCCGAGGTGCCGAAATCCCTGCTGGAGCAGCTGGAGCGCGGCGGGCGGCTGGTGATTCCGGTCGGGCCGCCGGCACAGCAGTCGCTGCGCGTGATCGATCGCGTGCTGGCCAACAAGTGGCAGAGCCGCGATGTCGCCGGCGTCAGCTTCGTGCCCCTGCTCGAGGGGAGGGGTTGATGGCCGCTTTCCAGGCCTGGGTGGCGCAACTCTACGCCCACCTCGGCTATCCCCAGATCATCCTGCTGATGACGCTGGAATCGAGCCTGTTCCCGGTGCCGTCGGAGCTGGTGATGATTCCGGCCGGCTATCTGGCGCACCAGGGCCAGCTCGATCCGCTGCTGGCGATCGGTTGCGGCGCGCTGGGCTCGGTGTTCGGTGCCAGCATCAACTATCTGCTCGGGCGCAGCCTGGGGCGGGCCTTCCTGCTGCGCTACGGCCGCTATCTGCTGATCAGCGAGAAGAAGTATCAGGAAGCGGAAACCCTATTCCTGCGCAACGCCCGGGTCGCGACTTTCGCCGCCCGGTTCCTGCCGGTGATCCGCCACCTGATCTCCCTGCCGGCCGGCGTGTTCGGCATGCCGCTGACCTGGTTCGCGCTGCTCACCGGCCTCGGTTCCGCCATTTGGTGTGCGGTGCTGGTAGCGTTTGGCTACTACTTCGGCGAGCCCGGCGTGGCGCTGGTGCTGCGCTATACGCATGAGCTGGCCTATCTGTCGCTGGCCATCCTGGTATTGGGCGCGGGATGGTTCCTGATCCGCCGCCGTTGAGTATCCTGAATCCTCCGCCGTTGAGTATCCTGAGGCCATGAACTCATGGCAACGCCTCGCAGTGACGATCACGCTCGCGGCCTTGCTTTCGGCTTGCAGCGGCGGCGAGGTGCATGAACAAAGTGCCAGGCGGGCGCATTCCGCCACCGCACCGGCAAGAGCCGTAGCCGGTCCGGGGCAGTACGTGGTGCAGCGTGGGGACACGCTGTACTCCATCGCCTTCCGCAATCAGCTCGATTACCACGACCTCGCCGACTGGAATGGCATCGGCCGCGGCTACGCCATCTATCCCGGGCGGGTATTGAGGCTCACCCCGCCGGGCAGTCAGGCTCTTCCGCCGCCGTCACGCTCCGTCGAAACGTCCGAGTCTTCCGTCGTGGCCAGCGGCAGGGCGCCGTCTGTCATCGCTCCGGCAGCGACAGCGCGCAATCCTGTGCCGACGGTGCCGCCACTGCCTCCCAATACCGCGGTGCCCCCGGCGATTGCCGATTCAGGCCCTGCGTCAAGCGTCTCCTCCCCTGCGATTGCTGCCGATGTGAACGGTCCGGGCTTCGATGCCGGCCGCTGGGAGTGGCCGACCCGCGGCAAGGTGGCGCGCGGCTTTACCGGTGACGGCAGCTCCAAGGGCATCGACATCAGCGGCGATACCGGCCAGATCGTCGTCGCCTCTGCCGGCGGCAAGGTGGTCTACAGCGGCAGCGCGCTCAAGGGCTACGGCGAACTGGTCATCATCAAGCACGACGAGCAGTACCTGTCCGCCTACGGCTATAACCGCCGCCGCCTGGTGGAAGAGGGGCAGCAGGTGCTGGCAGGCCAGCCCATCGCCGAGCTGGGCCTGGGGCCGGAGCAGCGGCCGTTGCTGCACTTCGAGATCCGTGACCGCGGCAGGCCGATCGATCCGCTACCGTTGCTGCCGAAGCGCTAAAAAAGCTATTCGCGCAAAGCCACAAAGACGCAACAAACAAGCTGTTATTCGCGTCTTTGCGGCTTTGCGCGAGAATTGCTTCTGGGTTCAGCCGCCCGGCTTGACCTGCTGCGCCTGCCACTTCTGCAGCGCGTCCATGGTGTTCTTCACATGCGCATCCGGACTCAGCGCGGAGTAACTGTAGAGCACCGTGCCATCTGGCGTGATGACGAAGGAGGTGCGGTCGGAATGGCCGGGCATGAACCAGGCGGTGGCGTCGTAGGACTTGGAGATAGCCAGATCGGGATCGGCGGCCACCGCGAACTTGCTGCGGCATTCGCTGACCGAGAATTTGTTGAGGGTGTCGATGTCGTCGTGGGAAATGCCGATCACGGTGGCGCCCAGTGCCTTGAACTTGTCGGTCGCTTCGGCGAACTCGTGCGCCTCGACGGTACAGCCGGAGGTGAAGGCGGCGGGGTAGAAGTACAGCACCACCGGCCCTTGTTTCAGCGCCTGCGCCAGCGAAAAGGTGAATACCTTGCCGCCGAGCGAGGCCTGGGCGCTGAAATCCGGCGCCGCGCTGCCCGGCTTGAGGCCGGCATAGGCCGCCAGGCTGACACCGAGCAGGCCCAGGGCCAATGCGGCGAAACCTCTGCAACGCTTTGAACGGACTGGTGTTTCCATGGCTTTCTCCCGGATCTGGCCGATATTATGGTCCTCTACGCGGCTCAGCGGGGCTTTGGATGCACGGCAAACTGTACTGTGCATTGAGTTATTTGCCCGCGGCATCAATAATTGCGCCCCAAATGCGTGCTCCCAGGCCCCGGCCCGGACCCGCTTACCGCTCAACCCACACCTGAAAAGGTTCTCCAGTGAATAGCGTCTTCCCACGCATCCAGCGCCTGCCGCCCTACGTCTTCAATATCGTCGGTGATATGAAGAAGGCTGCCCGAGCTCGTGGCGAGGACATTATTGACTTCGGCATGGGCAATCCGGATCAGCCCACGCCGCGCCACATCGTCGACAAGCTGGTGGAAGCGGCGGTGCGCGGTACCGATTCCGATTACGTGGTGCCGGAGCATCGTGACGAGGAAGGTACCCACACCCACCGCTACTCGGTGAGCAAGGGCATTCCGCGCCTGCGCCGCGCCATGGCCAGCTGGTACCGCAAGCGCTACCAGGTCGAGCTCGACGCCGAAACCGAGGTGATCGCCACCATCGGCTCCAAGGAAGGCCTGGCGCATCTGGCCTTCGCCACCCTGGCCCCCGGCGACACCGTGCTGGTGCCGAACCCGGCCTATCCGATCCATCCCTACGGCGTGGTGCTGGCCGGCGCCGACGTGCGCCATGTGCGCCTGACCCCGGAAGTCGACTTCTTCGAGGAATTGCAGAAGGCGATCAAGGAAACGATGCCGGCGCCGAAGATGCTGATTCTCAATTTCCCGGCCAACCCGACCTCGCAATGCGTGGATCTGGCGTTCTTCGAGAAAGTGGTGGCGATCTGCCGCGAGCATCAGATCTGGCTGGTGCACGATCTGGCCTATGCCGACATCGTGTTCGACGGCTACGTCGCGCCGTCGGTGCTGCAGGTGCCGGGCGCCAAGGACATCGCGGTGGAGTTCTTTACCCTGTCGAAGAGCTACAACATGCCGGGCTGGCGCGTCGGCTTCATGTGCGGCAACCCGACCCTGGTCGGCGCCCTGGCGCGCATCAAGAGCTATCTCGACTACGGCATGTTCACGCCGATCCAGG
>Ga0302314_10002995_pt1 | contig 31313 bp, 28 predicted proteins | sample III_Palsa_N2_3_FD_200533 | JGI IMG/M metagenome (GOLD analysis project Ga0302314, IMG submission 200533) | Peat permafrost microbial communities from Stordalen Mire near Abisko, Sweden - III_Palsa_N2_3 | ecosystem: Environmental > Terrestrial > Soil > Palsa > Peat permafrost | place: Sweden... | reverse complement strand
TGATCCGCCTCGGCCGGTCGATCACCCGGCGCAACGCGCTGGCCGCCAAGGGCGCGGAAGCGGCGGAGCTCAAGGATGTGGTCCAGGACGAACTGGATTACGACCGCCGGCTGCGGCCGATGCAGGCGGAAAGCAACAAGCGGCAGAACGATCTGCGGCGTCGCCAGATGCCGGAAATCAAAAGCCAGCTCGACATGCTGGAAAAGGATCTGAAGATCACCCGCGGCAAGCTGGAGAACCTCACTGTGCGGGCTCCCGTCGCCGGCCGCATCACGGCGATGGCTCTGACGGTCGGAGAGAACCGCAACCGTGGTGAGCGGTTGGCGGAGATCACACCGGATACCGGCTATCGCCTGACCGCCGAGATCGAGGAGTCCCGTCTCGGGCAGGTGCATGTCGGCCAGGAAGCGAAGATAAAGCTCGCCGACAAGGATTGGCCTGTCCATCTGGCCCGCCTCTATCCCCGCGTCGCGGGCGGAAAGTTCACCGTCGAATTCACCTTCGACGGGACGCCGCCCGGCGATCTGCTGCCGGGGCAAGGCGTGTCCGGGACGCTCTATCTCGGCGGGTCCGCCGACACCCTGATGATTCCCGAGGACGGCCACCTCCCGGCCGCCCGCGACGCGGCGGTGTTCGTCCTCGCCTCCGATGGGCATTCGGCGCATCGCCAGACGATCAAGATCGGCCGGCGGAATGGCGGTCAGATCGAGATCCTCGGCGGACTCGCGCCGGGAGATCAGGTCGCCGTCGCCGGCTTCGCCAATGCCCAGTCGGCACCCCAATTCCTGGTGACGGAATGACCGGCATGGCATCGGCGCGCTCCTCCCTTCTGGCGGTCCTTGCCTTCGCCCTTTCGGCCTGCACCCAGGGACCGGACTTCAAGTCGCCGACGGTGGATGAGGGCGAAGGAAACCCGATGACGCCCCCCCGCACGGCGGAAACCGGCGTCGCCGGGGGCGAAGCGCAATCCTTTCTGGTCGGGGAGGAGCTGCCCGCCGCCTGGTGGCAGCTGTTCGCCTCGCCCGATTTGAACACCCTGATCAATCAGGCGCTGGCCAGCAATCCCGACCTTCACTCGGCTCAGGCGGCACTCCGCCAGGCCGAGGAAAATCTGCGGGCGGGCTCCAGCGCCCTCTATCCGCAGGTCACCGGGTCCACCTACGGCACCCGCCAGGGGGCCGGATCGGCCGCCACCGGCGGGCAGGCCGCCTTCTACAATGTCTTCAACGCCAATGTCGGAGTCTCCTATGTGCTCGATATTTTCGGTGGCGAGAAGCGCACGATCGAAGGGCTGGCCGCCCAGGTCGATTACGAGAAATACCAGCTGGCCGGCACCTATCTCACGCTGACGGCCAATGTCGTCACCACCGCCGTGCAGATCGCCGCCGCCCAGGATCAGGTCGAGGCGAACGAGGACATCCTCGCCAGCGAGCAGCGGCAATTGTCGCTGGTCGGCGAGCGGTTCGCGGTCGGCAGCGCGGCCCGGGCGGAAGTCCTGTCGGCGCGCGCCCAGGTCGAGAGCACCGAGGCGAGCCTGCCCGCCCTGCAGAAGATCATCGAGACCGACCAGCACGAACTGGCGGCGCTCCTCGGCCGTGCTCCGGACAGTCTGCAGCCGGTGAAGCTGACCTTGGCGAACTTCACGCTGCCGCGGGAACTGCCGATCAGCCTGCCCTCCACCCTGGTCCGCCAGCGCCCCGACATCCAGGCCCAGGAGGCGCTGCTGCATGCCGCCAGCGCCCAGATCGGCGTGGCGACCGCGAACCAATTCCCGCAATTCACCCTGACCGGCTCGACGGGCCTGCAATCCTCCCATTTCGCCGATATGTTCGGGGGCGGCGCCCTGCTCGGCGGCTTGGCCGGCGGGGTCACGCAGCCTCTGTTCGACGCCGGGCAACGCGAAGCCCAGACCAATGCCGCCAAAGCGGCCTATCAGCAGGCCGAGGCGCAATATCGCGGGACGGTCATCCACGCCTTCCAGAATGTCGCCGATTGCCTCACGGCGCTCCGCAACGATGCGCTGACGCTCAAATCGACTTATGCCGCCATGATCGACGGCAGGGACAGCGTCGAACTGACCCAGGACCGCTACGCGGCAGGCACCATCGACTATGTCACGCTGCTGGTACAGCAGCAGCAGTACCAGCAGGCCCGCATCAATTATCTCACCACCCTGGCCAGCCGCTATTCCGACACGGCCGCCCTCTTCCAGGCCCTGGGCGGCGGGTGGTGGCATGATCAGAATTTGATCCCGCCGCCGCCCCCCGGTTCCTGACCCCCCTTTGGCTGGAATGCGGAGTCAATTGGCCGATTCATCACCTTCGATCACGTTGCGGCCAGATGGCTTCCGGGCGCATAAAATGGATGCCGGGCCTTGGAGGTTCGGCGCCCCGAACCCGGGAGGCCTTGATGAAGACGCGGATGCGGCATCTGAGCCTGGCGACCTTATTGATCGCCGGCTGGAGTTGGGCCTTGTCGCTGATGCTGGGATCCTGCAGCGGCCTCCCGTGATGACGGTGCGGGTTTAGGCGAGTGATCGTCTTACGGTGATCGCGGCCAGCGCCTTGTCGCGGTCATGGTGGTCGGCGCGACGTCCAATCTCAGGCGGTGCGGAATTTTGTGGCGGTGGCGAAGCGGCACGTGAGATAGAATTTCTAAGCGAGCGTGGGAGGGGAAATTGAGCGCAACGGTAAAACTCGTGGCGGTGCTGGTCGCCAAAGACGGGCGTGAGGCGGAGCTCGAAACCCTGTTGCGCGGCATGGTCGCCGCCTCGCGGGCGGAGCCGGGAAACCTCCGCTACGATCTGTGGCGCGACACCGACCTGCCGCACCGGTTCGTCCTCGACGAGACCTATCAGGATGCCAAGGCGCTCGCCGCCCACCGGGCATCCGATCATTTCCAGGCCTATCTCCAGCGGATCGGCGTTCTCGCCGAGCGGACGCCGATGGTGTTGCGCCCGGTCGACGTCGTCTGACGGCGCCCATGCGGTCGGCGGCCAAGGTCCTCTCCGCCCTCACCCGCCGCGCCCGCTGGTCGGAAGGGCATATCTTCGCCTTCACGCCGGAACAGATCGGCATCATCGAAGGCCTGCGGGCCTCGGTCGCCATCGCCGTCATGCTGGCGGCCGATCTCGTGCTGCATGCCCCCAGCCTTGCCTACGGCGCCGTCGCCGCCTTCTGGACCTGCCTGTGCGATCCGGGCGGTCCGGATCGATCCCGCCTCAGAACCCTGGCGACATTCGCGATCGGCTCGGCGGTGGCCATGGCCCTGCCCGCCTATATCGCCCATTGGGGACGAATTCCCGGCGGCATTGCCCTGTTCGCGCTGGTCCTGCTGTGCGGTCTGACCCGCTCTTATCGCCCCGCCTTCGGGCCGATGCCGACGCCGACCGGCCTCATCGCCGCGATCGCCGTGGTGATCGGCGTGTCCTCGCCGCGCGACGTCGGCGGCACGCTGGAGCTGGCGGGCGACTACCTGCTCGGATGCCTGTGGGCGATGGCGCTGTGCCTCTATCTCTGGCCTACCCGTCCCCGCGCCCCGGCCCGCCGGGCGCTGGTCGCCATCTTCGGCCGGCTCGAGGAAATGACGCACACCCTGCTGCGGCTCGATCTGCAGGCCCCGGACGCCGCCGATCCCTGGCCGGACTTCAATGTCGGGCACCGCCGCGCCGTGCGGTTCTCGATCGAGCGCGGCCGCGAGACCGTCGCCCGCCTGCCCGCCGGCCGCCCCCGCTTCGGCCAGGGCATCGACGCCGCCGGCCGGGTCTTCGCCGCCCTGATGGCGCTCGGTCATTACCGCTCGGAACGGCCGGATCCGTTCGATCCTTCGGCCGAGCGCTCTCTGCTCGAGGGACTGCACCGGCTGCTCCGGCAGGCCGGTCAACAATCGGGCAAGACCGCGCCCGATCCCGAACCGCTGCTGGCGGAAGGAGCCGCGCTGCTGAAAGAGGCGGCAACCCACGAAGGCGTCGTTGCCCATGGCGTCGCGGTCGCCGCCGGCGCGTTGGTCGAGCTCGCCCGCCATTGGCGGGAGCCCGAGCCGGAGGATCCGGCGGGCGAGGCGGCGCCCGGCTGGTCGAGCCTCAAGGTTCTGGCCCCGGTCTGGCGGCAGGCTCTGCGGGTGGCCAGCGCGGTGACGATTTCGTATGCGCTGGGCGCCTGGCTCGACGTGACCTTTTCCTATTGGGGCACGATCGCGACTCTGGTGCTGATGCAGCCGCTGGGCGCCAACACCTGGCTCCGGGTGCTCGAACGCGCCGTGGGAAGCATCATCGGCGGCGTGCTGACGGCTATTCTCGTCGCGCATATAGAGAGTCCGCTGGAGATGGTGCTGTTCATCGCGCCTCTGTGTGCCGCGGTGATCGCGCTGCGGCTGGTCAATTACGGCCTGTTCGTGATCTTCCTGACGCCGATGTTCGTGCTGGTGTCGGACTTCATCCACCCGGCCAGCAACCTGGTCTCGACCCGCGCCCTGAACGAAGCCATCGGCGCCTGTATCGGGCTGGCTTGCAGTCTTTTCCTGTGGCCCGAGAAGGAAAAGGGCGCGCTGACCGACGCGGTGCTGGGCGCGATCGCCGCCAACATGGCGTTCGCCGCCGGCATGCTGCGCTCCCTGCCCGATCTCGATCCGCTGCGCCGGGAAGCCGGCGTGGCCAGTTCCCGCGCCGAGATCGCCCGGCAACGGATGCTTTTGCAGGGCCGCTCGCAAAGCGCCCATCTCGATCGCGTTCACGGTATCCTGATCGCGCTGCGGGCCATCTGCGGCGCGACCAACGTGCTGGCCATCACCCGCCGATACGCCCCCGACGCCTGCACCGCGACGCGGGCCGAGCGCTATGACGCGCTGACCGGAGCGTTGCGGGAAGCGTTCAAGGGAACCGCGACGGTCGCCTTCGAGACGGACGAAGCGGACGATCTCGGACACGCGGTACAGGCGTTGGTCACGGCCGTTCAGGACTATGCGGCGGATACATCGCAACACACATCTTGACCTCGTCCCGCCCCCTCATTCACTTTCTGTCTCCTGACGGGGAGAGGTGAATGCAGTCGTTCAATTCCGATTATAAAGCCCAGGTCGCCATCATCGGCCACGCGATTTTCGCGGGCGGCCAAATCACGCATTTCGTGCGGCCGGGCATCGACGACATCGCGGCCCTTTTCGCCGACTGGAAATCCGGCGCCGGCATCTTCACCCGGCAGACGCCGGAGGGCCGGCGGCAGGTGACGGCGATCGCCCTGTTCCGGCAGGCGCCCCAATCGGACCAGGGGCGGGTCGCCGAGTTGCTTCAGGCCGATTTCTTCCAGGACCCGACCACTCAGCCGATCAGTCAAATGGCGGAGTTCACCCTGTCGACGCTGCAATTCGACTCGCATTCCGTGCCGATTCCGCTGGTCCCGAAGATCGCCGAAAATATATATCAGCAGCTGTATCACCAGTATCATGACGGTGCGAACAACTGAGGGTCGATCGGGGGATATGACTACCATCCTGCGGAAAGCGACGGGCCGGGGGGCCCTTCTCCTTCTGACGATGCTGGCGGCGGCGCCATCTGAAGCGATCCGGGCCGAGGAGCCGTCGCTGACGTCCGAGACCGTCGCGCCCAACACCCGCCTGATGCGCGCGATCTGGCGCCACCAGCGCGAGGCCGTCGCCGACGCGCTGGAGGCCGGGGCGTCGCCCAACTACATCGCGCCCTTCGCCGAATTCAAGACGGAGTTCAGAGGCGCCGGCTGGGCCGAGCGGCCCGAACGGCTGATTTCGGCGCTGGGACTGGCCGCCCAATTGGCCGACCTGCCCCTGATGCAGACCCTGCTCGACAGTGGCGCCGACCTCAATCTGCATGCCCGCGCCGACCAGTCGAACCTGCCGGCCAGCAAAAGCGGGCTCGAGATGGCGAAGCAGTTGATCCTGAAGGGCTACCGGCCGACGGCGCAGGACATCACGTCCGCGCTCAATCTGCGCGCCACGCCGGGCTGGGAGGATTGGTCGGCCACCGTTCTCACCGCACCCGGGGTGCCGCAGCGACTCGGCGCCATTCGCGCCGGCACCGACCCGGACTATCAGCGCCTGATCGCCCAGCAGGCCGACGAGCAGAATCAGGCCACGCACGAGAACGAGGCCTTCGAGCGGCAGATGCAGGCGGCGCAGCAGGCCGAGCAGACCAACCGCGACGGGAGCCTGGCGATCGGCGCCGTCGATATCGGCGACATGGTCTGTTCGAAAGCCGGAAGCTACCACACCAAATATGTCGCCTATATCGAAGGCCGGAACGAGGATCGCGTTCTGCTGAAGATCCTGGGCGGCTTCAACCGGAACGCGACCGAATTCCACGCCAACGAGATGCATTGGGACGACATGGCTAAGTGGACGCCTTGTACGTATCGGGTGAATTGAGAGACTGGACGGCACAACGTCGACCAGCGCCCAGGCCTACAATCAGGCCGCTTTGGATCGTGTTGAAACCCTCGTTTCAACACGATCCAAAGCGGAACACTCACGATGTGGATTCGGTTAGACGGCTGGGTCGCGGACTCCCGCCTTTTTGCGATCGATCGGACGGTGTGACTGCCCCCGGCAGGTCGCCCCTAAGGGGGCGAACAGAGGGGCCTCGCTCGCAAGTCTCGCTCAGCCTTCTCACCTACCGACGCCTTGCGTCGGTTCGGCCTTGCCGACCGGCTCGAAGCCCTCCGTACCACCCCTTGCGCCTCGTCGAAACGATTTTCGCCCAAGAGCGAAAATCGTTCCGCCGACGCGCCCGATTGGGCGCGGCGCTGATTGGCGCTGTGCCTTAGGGGCGAGATCCGATTGATCGGTCGTAGCTCTCAGCGTGCCACGGCCATCGCCTTCTCGGTAAACCCGCTCGATTCCAGCTCCCGCTCCGCCTGCTTGAAGCCGTAACCCGGCACGAGTTCGCCGTCGCGGCCGCTGATCTCGTCCCAGCGCTCGATCACCTCCTCGCCGGCCTGATCGCCGTCGCCGATATAGGCACCCAGGGTCAAGGTGACGTTGGCGCGGGCGAAATGGCCGGCGCCGGCGCACAGGATGGCGCGGGTCGGTGCGTCGTCATGCACCAGGGCCAGCACGCCGGGGCTGACCAGATCGGGCGACAGACGCGCCAGCCCATCGGCGGCCAGCACGCCCTCGGTCATCTGGGTGGCGGCGGTCGGGGCCAGGCAATTGACGCGGATGCCGTATTTCTCGCCTTCCAGCGATAGAGTCTGCATCAACCCGACCAGCGCCATCTTGGCGGCGCCGTAATTCGCCTGGCCGAAATTGCCGTACAGGCCCGAGGACGAGGTCGTCATGACGATGCGGCCGTAGCGTTGCTCGCGCATCAATTCCCACACGGCCTTGGTGCAATTGACCGCGCCCATCAGATGCACGTCGAGCACCAGACGGAAATCGGCCAGGTCCATCTTGACGAAGCTCTTGTCGCGCAGGATGCCGGCATTGTTGACGAGGATGTCGACACGGCCCCACTCGGCCCGGATCCGCGCGACCATCTCGGCGACCGCCTGCTCGTCGGTCACCGAGGCAGCGATCGCCAGGGACTGGCCGCCGGCGGCGCGGATCTCGTCCGCCACCTTGTCGGCCGCGCCCTGGTCGAGGTCGTTGACCACCACCTTGGCGCCGTGACGGGCCAGAAGCCGCGCGTGGGAACGACCCAAACCGCCGCCGGCGCCGGTCACGATCGCGATACGTCCATCCAGTTTCATGGGTACTCCTATCTTAAATCACTGGCTTGAAAAGAGTGGAAGCGCGGTGGCGAAACCCTGGCAATGGAAGATCGTCGCCCCTTGCACCGGATCGCCGTCCGCGTCGTTGGAGACCAAATGGACATCCCTGGTTCCCGGCTTGAAGGCCAGGCTGGTCGAGCGCAGAAAATGGCCCTCGTCCCGGCCCGGCAGAAGGACCTGACCGATGGGAAACCCGTTCTTGTTGAAGATCAGATACCGCCCCTGGCCATACAGCGCCACCCAGACGTTTCCGTCGCCATCCACCCGCAGCGAGTCCGGCAGCGGGCCGGAGAATTTATGGGCGACACCCTCGCCGAACGGCGCGATGGCGGTCGGGCCGGCCAGATCGATGGTGTGCAGAAGGCCCTTGGCGGATTCCGTGACATAAAGCCTTTTCCCGTTCGGGCTGAGGCCTACGCCATTGGCGATTCCGAGATTGGGGTCGATGACGGCGATCTTCTTGAAATCCGGCGACAGATAATAGAGACCGCCGGTCGGCTGGGTGGACGAGCCTTTGAAATCGGTGAAGTAAAGGCCGCCTTGCGCATCGAAGATCAGATCGTCGATCGAGAACCCCTTGTCGGGCCCGATGATCGTCTTCATCCCCGATCCGTCCGGATTGATGGCGACGATCGAGCCGGTATTGCTGAAATTACCCAGGCCGGCGATGAAGATCCGGCCGTCCTTGTGAATGGCCAGCCCGGCCGAGGCCATCTTGTTGGGGCCCAGGATGGTGGTGAGTTGCTTGTCCGGCGTCAGCTTGAAGACGCTGCCGCCGAACACCTCGACGAAATAGAGATTGCCGGCCCGGTCGAAGACGGGACCCTCCAGCTGCAGCGGCTGGTCGGAAACCTTGAACCAGGGTTCGGCGATCACCGTCGGCAGGCCGCGCTCCGACGCGGGGATCGGCGCCGGTCCTTGCAGCTCTTCGCTATAGGTCAGGACCTGGTCGGCCGCGGCGGGGAGCGAAATCGCCGCCAATCCGCCCGCCGCCAGCCCAGCAAAACCTCGACGCGACACTCTCATGGCGTAGGCCCTTGACCCATTAAGTCACTAACACGATAGTGAATATATGGAGGAAAATCATGAGACTCGACAAGAAAATCGCCATCGTCACCGGCGGCACCAGCGGAATCGGGCGCGGCATCGTCGACTGCTTCGTCAAAGAGGGAGCCACGGTCTATTTCAGCGGCCGACGCGCCGCTCTCGGGGCCGAGGTGGAACGCGCCACGGGCGCCACATTCATCGAAGCCGACGTCGCGATCGAGGCTGACGCCGCCCGCACGATCGCGACGGCCACACAGAAGAGCGGCCGGATCGACGTGCTCGTCAACAATGCGGGCAACGCCCTGGCCGCCGGACGGCTGGAAACCCTCGATCTCGACGCTTTCGACAAGATCATGGCCGTGCATGTGCGCGGGGCGCTGGCCCACATCAAGCATGTCAGCGCCCTGATGCGGGCGCAGCAGTTGGGCAGCATCGTCAATATCTGCTCGGTGGCCGGTCATCGCTCGGGCTACTCCTCGTCCGTCAATTACGCCATCGCCAAGGCGGCGCTGCTTCATCTGACCCGCTGCGCCGCGATGGAGCTGGGCGAGGACAATGTGCGCGTCAATTCCATCTCTCCCGGCGGGATCGCCACCGGCGTGTTCGGCAAGGCGATCGGGGTGGACTCCGCCACTGCCGATGCGAGCGCCGAGAAGATCAAGGGCTTCCTCGCCAAAATGCAGGCCATTCCGCGGGCCGGCGTCCCCGACGATATAGCCAAGGCGGCTCTGTTCCTGGCGAGCGACGAGACGACCTTCATTAATGGCGCGGATATCGTGGTGGATGGCGGGTTGATCGGCGGACGACGCTTCTCCGACGTCGCCCTTGGGGGAACCGCGTTGCGGGCGGTGTTCGATTAGCGAAATTGGCATAGGGCGCGTTGGATCCACAGCGTGAGTGTTCCGCTCCGCCCCCGCGGTGAAACGAGTTTCACCGCGGGGGCGGAGCGGCCTGGAATGCCGGCACGGCGCTGATCGACGCTGTTAAAATCCACCGTATTCGGCGCGCAGCCGCATCTTGTCCACCTTGCCGGTGGAGGTGAGCGGCATGCGCGGAAGCCGGATCACGGCGTCCGGGACCCACCAGGACGCCACCGCCCCGCGCAACGGCGCCAGCAGCGCCTCGTCGCTGATCGAGCTCGTCTCCCGCGTTTCGACCAGCAGAATCGGCCGCTCACCCCATTTCGGATCCGCCCGCCCGATGACGGCGGCGAGCGAAACATCGGGAAGGGCGGCGACCGCCGCCTCGATCTCGGCGGGATTGATCCATTCGCCCCCCGATTTGATCAGATCCTTGGCGCGGCCGGTGATAATCAGATTGCCGTCCCGGTCGATCCGGGCCAAATCGCCGGTCGGGAACCAGCCATCCGCATCCGTCGCCTTTTCCGCCTCGCCGAAATAACGCTCGGTCACCGCCGCGCCGCGCACGCGCAGATGCCCCTCGGCCTCGCGCTGGTCGGGAAGCGCCCGGCCGTCGGAATCCGTCAACCGCAGATCGATGCCGACCGATGGCCGGCCCGACAGCGCGGCCGCCCGAACCGGCAGATAGGTCGGCGACACCGTGCCCGAGGGCGACAGCTCGGTCATGCCCCAGCTGGTCTGGATCGTCACGCCCAGCCGGGTTTCGATGCGCTCCATCAGGGCTGGCGGCATCGCGCCGCCGCCGACGATGATGCGCTTCAGCGTCGGCACCTCGCCGCCGCCTGTCTCGATATGCTCCAGCAGCCCGAGCCAGACCGTGGCGACGCCGGCGGCGACCGTCACCGCTTCGGCGTTGATCAGCCGGGCCAGACTTGCCCCGCTCGTCTGGCGGCCCGGCAAGACCAGTTTCGCGCCGACAGCGGGCGCGGCGAGAGGCAGGCCCCAGGCATTGGCATGGAACATCGGCACCACGGCGAGCACGCTGTCGGCGCCCGAGATCGCCATCGAATCCACCTGGAGAAGGCGCAGCGTATGCAGAAAGCTGGAGCGGTGGGTGTAGGTGACGCCCTTGGGCGCGCCGGTGGTCCCGGACGTGAAGCACAGCCCGGACGGCGCGGTTTCGTCGAAGTCGCCCCAAATCACGCCGCTATCGGCTTCGGCGATCAGCCCCTCCAGCGCCCCGCCTTCATCGTCGATCGTCAGCACATGATCGAGCGCCGGGGCGCCCTCGGCGACTTGCCGGGCCAAGGGCATCAGATCGGCGCCGGCGAACAGGATTCGCGCCTCCGATTGCGCCGCCATCGCCGCCAGCTGGGCGCCGGTGAGGCGGGGGTTGAGCGTATGGCAGACGGCGCCGATGCCGACGATCGCGTAAAAGACTTCCAGATGCGCCTGGGTGTTCCAGGCCAGGGTGGCGACATGATCGCCGGGCTGGACTCCGAAGGTCCGAAGCACCGCGGAAATGCGCCGGCTGCGCTCCATCAGGTCGGCATAGCCGATCCGCTCGACCGTCCCGCCCTCGCGCGCGGTCACGATTTCGGCCCGCGGATGCCATTTGGCGGCATGCTCGAGGAACTTGTCGAGAGTCAGGGTAAAGGACTGCATGCTTCCGCTGATCATGGGCATTTCATCTGTGAGCTGGCTGAGGAAAAAAGACCACGGGCCGCGCGAGTGACGGCGCCGTGGTCCTTGAAGGCGGTTAGAAGACGTTGAGGATGCGAATCCCGTATTGGCGGGGCGCGCCGGCGAAATCGAGGCCGCTATTGAGGGCCGAGACATAGTGCTGGTTCGTCAGATTGGTGCCGTAGAGGGTCGTGACGAAATTGCCATGGCCCCAGGCCAGCTGGGACCCCAGCAGATTGCGCGCGGCGAGCTTGTCGCCGAGATTGGGATTTTCGAACAGGGTCGCCCATTGCGAGGCGACATGACCGAAATTGACCCGCGGCGTCAGCGAATCGTCGCCGGCCAGGGCGATGTTGTACTGGGCGCCGATATTGAAGGTGAAATCGGGCGCGTAGGTCTGTTGATGGCCGGAGAGATCGACACAGGAGGCGCTCGTCGGCCCCGCCGTCGGAGAACAGCCCGTCGTGGTGACCACGCGCGGATCGGTGGCGTAGAAGGTGCCCAGCGAGCTGTGCATGAGCCCGATTCCGCCGTCGAACGAGAACCCGCCGAAACTGGCCTCGGTTTCCGCCTCCAGGCCGTAGATCTTGGTCGGGTTGGGGTCATTGACCTCGAAGGCGAAGGTCGGGAAGGTCGGATAGCCGATGCTGACCTGGAAGTTCTGGTAATTGTTATAATATGCGTCGACCTGCGTCTTCAGATGGCCGCCGAAATAGGTGCCCTTCCAGCCCGCTTCGTAATCCGTCACCTTCTCCTTGTAGAAGGGAGCGGGAATGCCCAAGCCCACCGGGACGTTGAGCCCGCCCGGCTTGAAGCCGGTCGTCACGAAGGTGTAGAGGAAGTTCTGCTCGTCGAGCTTCCAATTCAGCGTGGCCTTGTAGGTGACCGAGTTGAACTCGGCCGACTGCTGGTCCGCCAGCAAGGTTCCATATTGGAGGACGGAGGTGTCGTTCTTGGTGTCGCTCCAGGAATAGCGCGCGCCGAGCTGGAGCTGGAAATCCGCCGGCAGGTTGGCGCTGATCTGGCCGAAGACGGCATAGGACGGAACGTTGTTGGTGCCCTGCAGCATGTAGTCGGCCGCCAGCCCCGCGCCGGGCGGGGCCGCGATGATGAATTTGTAGGGTGACAGGAAATCATATTCGTCGATCGCCGCGTCGGCGCCGAGGATCCAGCTGATCGGCCCCTTGTCGGGCGAGATCAGGTTGAATTCCTGGGAATAGAGGGTTTCGTTGAAGGCGTCGGCGAAATATTCGGCGTTCGCGCTCGTTCCATCCAGATCCGCCTTATAGGCGCCATAGCCATATTGATAGGCGGTGACGGAGCGGAAGATGGTGCCGTCGTCGAAGGTGTAGTCCGCCTTCGCCGAGGTGCGGATGAATTCGTCCAGTCCCTGTTGCTGGGAATTGGCGCTGAGCTTGAACAGATCGGTATAGCCCGGATTGGGGGTATTGGTGCCGGGCAGGGTCTGGAAGCGGTCGGTGTAGGGATCGGCCGGATAGGCGCCATTGTCGAGCCGGTCGATGTCGGTCTTGAACAGCAGCGAGAAATTCGACGAGGGCTGCCACAGCAGGCTGATGCGCCCGGCGGTCCATTTCTCGTCGCCCGGATTGCCGGCATATTTGGTGCCGTTGGGACCCGAGAAGCTGTAGAAGCTGTCGCGCGTCTCGCCATAGAAGGCGACGCGCGCCGCCAGGGTGTCGCTGATCGGGATATTGACCGCGCCCTGCAGCCCGACATCGGTGTAATTGCCGAACTGGCCCTGGACATAGCCGTCATAGCCGCCGCCGATCACCGGGTTCTGCGTGGTGACGAACACCGCGCCGCCGATCGCGTTCTGGCCGGCGAACGTGCCTTGCGGCCCGCGCAGGATTTCGAGGTTCGAGATGTCGTAATAGGGTTCCTCGGTGAAATAGCCGGGGAAGGTCGCCACGCCGTCGCGATAGGTGATGACGCCGGTCATGGTCTGGCTGTTGTGCTCGCCCTTGCCGATGCCGCGAATGTCGAAATCCATGCCCTGGCCGAAATTGTCGACCGTCACCGAGGGGGCGATGAATTGGAGCTGATCGACGGTGAGGACCCCCTTATTTTCGAGGTCGTTGCCGCTCAGCACCGTCGCCGAGACCGGCGCCTGCTGCAGATTGACGCTGCGGCGTTCGGCGGTGACGACGACTTCCTGCAGCTGGTCGTCCTTGGTCTGCGTGGTCTGCGCCTTCGCCGATGTCCAGCTTGCCGCGACCGCGAGGGCGCATACGGACATATAAAGAGCTTTTCTCATTTCGTTTTCCTCCCCTGTGCACCGATCTCAGCGTGTCAGTGCTTCATTGTCCAATATTAATTCATTCATTAGTGAACTTGTTAGACAGGCTTAGCGACGCCCTGCCTCCGATTCCCCGATCAGCAGTGAGGATCGGCCGGGGGCAAGGGCGGCGAAATGATTCCGACGTTCCAGTTCCAGGAAATCCCGCCCGCGGCGCGGCGGCGGCAGACCACCGCCTCGTTCAGGTCATACATGCCGGGCATCAGGCGATCGGCCGCGCGCGGAGTCTTCTCGAGCGCCAGATACTCCGCATTGGCGCCGAAACGCGGCCAGTCGGGCTCGCCTGCCGCGACCGGGCGGCCGGTCTTGGCGAAGCTGGTCCAATAGCTGGTCAGGGCGGCGGAGAATTTGCGCTCCTCGGGCGAGCCGGAGGATTTGGGCCAATAGGGCGGCACCAGGTCCAGGGTGCCGAACCAAAAGGGGATCTCCGAGGCGTGGAAACCGTGCAGCCCCTTGGAATCGGCGGCCTCGTAAGGATGGTCGTAGAGATAGAGATAGGCCGGCTGGCCGATCGCCGTCTGCTTGGCCGCCAGCCTCTGCGCGGTCCAGCCATAGAGAGCGTCGCGGGTGGTGGCCAACATGCTTTCCGGAACATCGGCGGCGGGATAGAGCTTGAGGAAGGACTCGGCCAGATCGCCATACTGCGCGCGGATGGTCTTCTCGTAATCGGCGGAATTGGCCGGAGCCGGCGGCAGGAGGAAGCGCAGCGAGCGGATCTCGCCGCTATTGAAGCCGACCAGCAGCGGCACCGGCGCCTGCTCTCCCTTGTCGAACACGTCGACCAGCTGGCGCGGCAGGATCTTGCCGTCGACCGAGCCCCAGGGGAACCAGCCGGAAGGTGCCGCCTGATCAGCCAGCGTCTGCGCGTCGAGGGCGCGCAGAGCCTTGAGATCGGGCGCCTTGAGCTTTTCGGCGAAGGCGGCGCCGCTGCTCTCGTTCGATTTCTCGCCGAATTCGTCCTTCTTCAGCGGCGGCGTCGAGATCATGTAGGCGCTTTCGGAAATCGCCTTGTGGAACAGGCCGCGCGCCGGGGGCGAGGCCATCAGATACATGACGCTCAGCGCCCCCGCCGATTCGCCGGCGATGGTGACATTGCCGGCATCGCCGCCGAATGCCGCGATGTTGCGTTTGACCCAGCGCAGCGACTCGATCTGATCGAGCAGGCCGTAATTGCCGGACACGCCGTCGGGCGATTCGGCGCTCAGGGCCGGATGGGCGAAATAGCCGAATACGCCCATGCGGTAATTGATCGAGACCACCACCAGCCCCTGCCCGGCCAGATGAGAGCCGTCATAGACTGTCTCGCTGCTGGCCCCGGAGGTCAGCGCGCCGCCATGGATCCACACCAGCACCGGCAGGTTCTTGGCTCCCTTCGGCGCCCAGACGTTCAAGGTCAGGCAATCCTCGCTGGTCTTGGCCGGCGGGTCGGCATAGATGCTGTTGACGCGCGGCTGCGGCTGCATGCAGGCGGCGCCGAACTCGGTGGCGGCGCGGGTGCCGGACCATTTCGCCAGCGGCTTGGGCGCGGTCCAGCGCGCCGCGCCGACCGGCGGCTGGGCGTAGGGAATGCCCTTGAAGGCGACAACGCCATCGCCAGCCACGCCCTCCACCTTGCCGGCCGGAGACTCGACCACCGGCCCCCCCGCCGCCAAGAGGGGGGTGGAGGCGGTCAGGCTCGCCGCAAGCGCGGCGCAAGCGAACAGACGATCAAACTTGGACATCGGCACGTCTCCGGAGCACGGCGGCCAGCCACAGGAACAGGGCGATGGCCAGGCCATAGAAGGGAATCAGGGTATAGAAGGCGATCTGCAGCGAATGGCCGGGATAGGCGTCGCGGAAATAATCGCTGGCGGCGCCGACATAGGTCGGTCCGAAGCCCAGCCCGATCAGATTCATCACCAGCAGCAGCAGCGCGCCGGACAGGACGCGTTGATGCGGCGCCACCTCTTCCTGCACCAACGCTACAGCAGAAGACAGGTAGAAGTAGTTGAAGAAGGTCGGTCCGGCCAGCAGCAGGATCGCCAGCGGCCAGGTCGGCGCCCAGACGAACCCGACGAAGAAGGGCACCGCGCAGGCCAGCGCCACCGCCGGGATAATCGCGTAGGCCTGTTTGCCGCGCGGCACGAAGCGGTCGATGACCCGGCCCGAAATGCCGATGCCGCCGCCCATGGCGATAGCGATCACCAGCGCGTAATAGATGGCGACCTGGCCCAGCGCCATGCCCTTTTCCCGCATCAGGAACAGGGCGGTGAAATTGAGGACGCCATAAGTCAGGAACTGGGTGGCGCCGCAGGCCAGGGACAGCAGCACCAGGGGCTTGCTGGCGAAGAACATGCGGATGGTGGCCCAGAGGCTGGGCGTCGGGCCGGTGAAAACGGTCTTGTCGAGCCCGCCGCGCTTCGGCTCCTTGACGAACAGCGCCACGGTCAGCGCGGCGAACACGCCCACGCCGCCCAGCACGATGAAGGCGTCGCGCCAATTATAGGCGGCGGCGATCGAGGCGCCGAAGGCGATGCCGAGCGCCTGACCGAGCGGCGGGCCGAGATTATAGAGGCCGAAAGCCGTGCCGCGGCGTCCCGGCGCGAAACTGTCCGAGATGATGGCGTAGGACGGCGGCACGCCGCCCGCCTCGCCGATGCCGACGCTCATGCGCGCCGCCACCAGCTGCGGATAGGTGGCCGACAGGCCGCAGGCCATCGTTGCCGCGCTCCACAGAGCGCAGGCGATCGACAGCACGCCGACCCGGCTGAATTTGTCGGCGAGCCAGCCGACCGGGATCGAGAGGAAGCAATAGAAACAGGCGAAATAGAGACCGCCGATGCGGCCGAGCTGGCCGTCGCTGATCTGCAAGCTGTCCTGCACCGGCTTGGCGAGGATCGACAGCAGCTGGCGGTCGAGGAAATTCAGCACATAGACGAAACACAAAATGCCCAGCACAACCCAGGCCCTGGCCGTCGGCGCGAACACGGCACCGGAAACCGGCGGCATCGTCGCGAGCGAGACGGTCTCTTTCTCCATCGACCCATCCTCCACTACGCCGATCTAACGTCGGCGTTGTGAAGGAAGCATGCGCCCGGCTTCGAAGCGTGTCAACACTCACTATCGTGAGCGTGAATATCTTTCAAAAACTTGCTTGTTACGAGGAAAAGCCGCCATCCCTCGGGCTTGACCCGGTGAGCACGGGCATGACGATTAAGGGTTGGCGGGCCTATTTATTCCTAAGCGCCAGAAAGCCGCCGGCCATGAATTTGGCGATGCGCAGCTTAACCGCTTCGAAATCGTCGGACCGGCACAGCCCGCCCGACAGGCGGTCGATGCGCTCGGTGCGGGCCAGCGTGTACATCAAGGAACCGGTGAGGAAATTGTAGCCCCAGAAGATGTCCTGGTCGGAATAGTCGGGCAGCGCTTTCCTGAGGATGCCGACCAGCTTCAGCACCACCGGATCGAAATGGACGTCCATCAGCTCGCCGCCCTCATGGGTGTTGCTGACCCGGGCGCAGAAAGCGGCGTAATTCTTCCAGGGCTCGCCGCCCTCGATATAGAGATCGAGATCGGTGTCGAGGAAGACATGCAGCGCGCCCTCGACGGTCGGATGGTCGCCGGCCTCGGCCTCGTATTTCTCGAGCGCCTCCATGCGCCGGCCGCTGGTGACGCCGGCGCGGCGGGCGAATACCGCCTCGAACAGCTGACGCTTGTCGTTGAAATAATAATGCAGAAGCGTGGTGTGGACGCCGACACGCACGGCGACGTCGCGCAGGGTGACCCCGTCCAACCCGTGAAGCGAGAACAGATACTCCGCCGCGTCGAGAATTTGTTCCAACGATTCGGCGCGCTGCTGCGCCTTGCTCCGACGAACCCGCTTCGCGGTAGTCCCTTCCGACATCCAGCCAACCCTTTGCTTTGCGGGCCCCATACTCGGCACCCGACGGATTCCTGTCAATCGTTCCAGTCACGCGCTTGCCAATATTGATTATTGTGTTAGTGAATATATGAAACAACTAGGGAGAAAGTCCATGCGCGAAGCTGTGGTGGTTTCCGTCGCCCGCACACCGATCGGCAAAGCGTTCCGCGGCGCCTATGCCGACATCCAGGGACAGGAATTGGGGGCGCACGCCTTGTCCCATGCCGCCGCCCGCGCCGGCATCGAGCTGGCGGAAGTCGAGGATGTGGTGATGGGCTGCGCCCTGCAGCAGGGCTCGACCGGCTTCAATGTGGCGCGCCAATGCGTGATCCGCGCCGGCGGCCCGACCTCCATCCCCGCCATGAGCCTCGACCGCCAATGCGCCTCCGGCCTGATGGCGGTGGCGACGGCGGCCAGGCAGATCGTGCAGGACGGGCAGCAGATCGCCATCGGCGGCGGGGTGGAATCGATCTCGCTGGTGCAGAACCATCAGACCCCGCACCGAACGCAGGATCCCTGGATTGTCGATCACCGCCCCGATCTCTACATGCCGATGCTGGAAACCGCCGAGATCGTCGCGGACCGCTATGGCATCGACCGCGAGACGCAGGACGCATATGGCCTCCGCTCCCAGCTTCTGCATGCCCAGGCGGCGGGGGAAGGACGCTTCGAGTCCGAGATCGCGCCTTTCGGCGGATTGGAACGCGACGAAGGAGCGCGGCCGACCACTACTCTCGATGGGCTGCGCGGCCTGGCCACCGCTTTCAAGGGCCCGCCCCTGCCCCGCTATGGCGCCACGATCACCGCCGGCAACGCCTCGCAACTGTCGGACGGCGCGGCGGCGCTGGTGCTGATGGAAGCCGCCGAGGCGTCGCGGCGCGGGCTGAAGCCGCTCGGCGCCTATCGCGGCATGGCGGTGGCCGGCTGCGATCCCGACGAGATGGGGATCGGCCCGGTGTTCGCCATCCCCACGCTGTTGAAACGCCATGGCCTGACCATCGACGATATAGGCCTGTGGGAGCTGAACGAGGCCTTCGCCGTGCAGGTACTCTATTGCCGCGACCGGCTCGGCATTCCCGACGAGCGCCTCAATGTATCGGGCGGCTCAATCGCCATCGGCCATCCTTACGGCATGACCGGGGCGCGCATGACCGGACATCTATTGATCGAAGGAAGACGGCGGCACGCCAAATACGGCGTGGTCACCATGTGCGTCGGCGGCGGCATGGGCGCCGCCGGGCTGTTCGAGATTTATCAGTAAGGCGCGGGATCTCGGTCACAAGGCGCGCCGGCGGCTCGGCGGCCAGCAGCGCGAACGGGGCCAGCAAGCCGGCCACCAGAACCAGAAAACGTGCCTCTCCCGCCGATCATGGCGGCGCCAGCCGCCATGATACGGGGAAAAGACGCGGCCGTCAGGGGTTGCCAACCCTGAACCCACTCAAGGCGCCCAGGACCCCGAACACCTGCAGCAGCCAGACGATGACGCAGATCACCACCACGGCGTTGAGGATGCTTTTGATTTTGGGATCCATCGGAATGTAGGTGTTGACCAGCCACAGCAGAATGCCGACGACGATCAGCACGAGAACCAAATGAAGCAAAGGCATGACGCGATCTCCTTACGACCGGATACATAAGAATATCTCGTCCATATAGGCCGGCGGCAGACTCGGAGAATACCCAGGCGCATCAACCCCTTTTTTGACACGAAGGATGGGCGCATGATGTCTATGGGAGAATGAAGGTTTTGGGGGAACCTTGGGGAATCGTCTGCTGGCGCTGCTGTGTCTGTCGCTCGCGATCCTGGCTGCGTCGGCGCGGGCGGAACCCGAAAGCTTGCGCGTCGGTGTCTCAGACTCGCTCTATCCGGCCAGCTACCGGCTCGATGACGGCCGGATGGCGGGCGCCGTGGCGCGAATGCTGGCCCAGATCGCCCGCGAGACCGGCCTCACATTCGCGGTCGAAGGCTATCCCATGTCCCGCACCCAGCTGATGGTGCAGAAGGGTGACCTCGACGCCTTCATCGGCGTCGCCACCGAAGAGCGCAAAAGCTACGCCCTGTTCGCCCCCACCGCGGTACTGTCAGCGCCGCACGGCATCTTCTACCGCGCCGGCAATGGAGCCCTGGCCGAGGTCGCTTCGATGGCGCAACTCACCCGCTTCCGCCTGGGCGGCCATCTGGGCGACGGCTGGGTGAAGGAGAATTTTCCCGCCGACCATATCGAATGGGCGCGCACGCCCGAGGATCTGCTGAGGATGGTCGAGGCCGGGCGGGTCGATTACATGATCGGCGACGCCGCCAGCGCGGAGAGCCGGCTGAAGAGCGTGGGACTGGAGGGAAAGCTGATATTCCGCACCCTGCCCTTCCTGGTGCCGCTGGAATACCGCGTCGGCCTGCGCACCACCTATCCGGGAGCGGAAGAGATCGTCGCCCGGCTGGACCGGGCCATCGTCAAGGTTCGCGCCGGATCCGATTTCGCGGTCGCCTCGTCGCCCTATCATTAGGAGCCTTGCTTGATCCGTTCGTTCATCGTCTGCCTGGCTCTTCTTCTGACCGGCGCCTGCCAGGCCGCCGAGCCGCCTTTATCGATCGCGGCGCAAGGCAGCTTCTTCGTCGGCGGTCACGACGTGCACTCCACCCATCTGGCCACCGTGCCGAATTTCAGCACCGACGGCACCATCACGATCGACCAGGTCTATGTCCATTACCAGATCCCCGCGACGGCCAAGCCCGGTCCGCCCATCACCTTCATCCATGGCTGCTGCCTGACGGGGAAGACCTGGGAGACCACGCCCGACGGCCGAATGGGCTGGGACGAGTATTTCCTGCGCAAAGGCTTTCCGGTCTACCTCATCGATCAAGCCGAACGCGGTCGTTCGGCGGCCAGTCCCGTGGCTATCAACAGCGTGAAAACAGGCGACGCCTCACCCGACAGCCTGCCCATGCTGTTCTCGGCGGGCCATGAGGCGGCCTGGGTGATTTTCCGCTTCGGCCCCGAGTATCCGCGAACCTTCCCCGGCTTGCTGTTCCCCATCGAGGCGCAGGCCGAGATGTGGAAGCAGATGGTGCCGGACTGGGCGCCGTCCCTGCCGACGCCCAACCCGACCGTGGCCGGCCTGACCGAACTGGGCCAACGCCTCAAGGGAACGGTGCTGGTCAGCCATTCGCAGTCGGGGATCTATCCCTTCCAGGCGGCGCAGGCCTCACGCGAAGGCATCGCCGCGATCATCGCGATCGAGCCGGGCGCCTGTCCCGCGCCGGATAGCGATATGGGCCCTTATGCCGGGCTGCCGGTGCTGCTGGTCTGGGGGGATCATGTCGAGGAGTCGCCGCGCTGGGCGCCGCGGCTGAAGAGTTGCCGCGCTTTCGTCGAAGCCGCCAACCGGGCGGGGGGCCGGGTCGAGTTGCTGGTGCTTCCGGAAATCGGTATCAAGGGAAATTCACATATGCTGATGCAGGACCGCAACAGCCAGCAGGTCGCCGATATCCTGATCGATTGGATCGGCCGCCGCGTCCACGTCGCGGCGGCCGAGACCGGCCGGGACTCAGACCTTGTCGGACACTCTCTCGACCGGAACTGATTCAGGGAGGGGAAGCTTGACTTCCTCGAACGTGATTTGCTGCGCTCGCGAATAAAGCGGCTCCTCATCCGCGAGCGGGCGCGGGGGCGTCTGGGAAGCGAAATAGGCCATCACCGGCACGGCGACATTGATCGCGACGACGGCGGCGAACAGATACTGGATCCAGCCCGTCAGGAAGACCATCAGCACCAGCGAGGGCGCCGTGATCAGTCCGCAGATCACCAGGAGCATGCGGAGGTTGCTGTCTTCTTGGATACGCTGAATAGGCGTATGCATCCCTTGGAAATTTCTTAGAGCAATCGACATTTGGCGTCACCTTAGTCCCGCTAAAGAGGCGCCCCCACAGCAAGTAAATCTTAGCTGATCCGGGCGCGTTCGTCTCACATTTTCCACTCAGATTCTTAACTAGTTCCTATGGCCACAATTTGGTCACAGCTTACTATTCAGCCGGCGCGTCTTGTAGCGTTTCCGCGGGATTGAAGGGCGTCTGCGGCACCACCTTGTGAACGAAATCTAACACTTGTCACACTTCATTGGCGAGTCCCACCTCACCTTTTTGTCACGGGCCGCGGCGGCCTCCGTCACTTTACTCTTTGTAAGCCGAACCGATATTTCCCAGACGTCCAAGACCGACCAGGGAGCGACGGACCGTTGCGCCGGATTCTTGCCTTATCTCTGCTGTTTACGGCCTCTGTGCTGCTGACCGCCTGCGCCGACGTGCCCGAGGTGCCTGACACGACACCAAGCGCCAAGCCGGTGATCATGGGCACGCGCGGGCCGCTGACCGACAAGCAGAGCAAGGCCTTGTTCGCCAAGCTCGGACCCGACGGCCAGGACATGCTGCAGCGTCACCTGGCGGTCGAGCAGGCGGTGGCCGAAACGCCGCTGCTGGCCGGCAACAAGACCCGCGTGCTGGAAAACGGCCCCGACACCTTCCGCGCCATGTTCGAGGCGATCCGCGCCGCCCGGGATCATATCAATCTCGAATATTTCATCCTGGAGGACGTCAAGGTCGACGATCTGTCGCTGGGCGATCTGCTGGTGGCCAAGCGGCATCAGGGCGTGCAGGTCAATCTTATTTATGATTCTTATGGGTCGATCGACACGCCCGACATCTTCTTCGACCGATTGGCCCACGAAGGCGTCAATGTGGTGCAGTATCATCCCTTCAACCCGATCGACGCGGTGGCCGGCGGCTATTCCCCCAATGCGCGGGACCATCGCAAGATCCTGGTGGTGGACGGAAAGCTGGCCATCGTCGGCGGCGTCAATCTCAGCGCCGCCTATACCAGCGCCGGCCCCGGCCACCAGATCCAGAAGGACGAGGCGCATAGCCTGCCCTGGCGCGACACCGACCTGCAGATCGAGGGACCGGCGGTGGCGCAGCTCCAGCATCTGTTCCTCGACCAGTGGCAGGGCGAGCAGGGACCGGCGCTCGACACCAGCAATTTCTTCCCGGGCCTGACCGAGAAGGGTCGCGACGCGGTGCGCATCATCGGCAGCAGCCCCGACCGCAACCAGCCGCGCTTCTATGTGACCTTATTGTCGGCCATCCGCACGGCGCAGAAGCGGGTCTGGCTCAACACCGCCTATTTCGTCCCGACCCGCCAGGAGATGGAGGATCTGATCGCCGCCGCCAAACGGGGCGCCGATGTCCGCATCGTGGTGCCCAATTCGAGCGATTCCGACCTCGCCATCGATGTGCAGCATTCACGCTACGAGGATCTGCTGGAAGCCGGGGTGCGGATCTACGAGACCCATGACGAAATCCTGCATTCCAAGAGCGCGGTGATCGACGGGGTGTGGTCGGTGATCGGCTCGTCGAATTTCGACCATCGCAGCGTGACCTCCAATGACGAGGTCGACGCCGTGGTGGTCGGCGGCGATACCGCGCAATCGCTGGAATCGCTATTCACCAAGGACTTCGCCAAGGCCAACCGCATCGAGCTGGCGGCCTGGAAGGATCGTCCCCTGGCGGACAAGATGCGCGAACTGATCGCCCGCACATCGCAATCGATGCTATAAGCGGACACTCGTCCGCTGATGGAAGTCGGATTCGCCGTGCGTTCGGTCTGGTTCAAATGGGTGATGATATTCGCTCTGCTGCTCGTCTCGAGCGGCGGGCACGCGCATGCCGTCGCCGACCACGCCAGGGTCGAAGCGACGCCCTGCGCCGCGCATGAGCATCATCACGACGGGGATCATTCCAAATCGCGGGCTGCCGCCGGCCATCAGGATTGCTGCTGCGCCTGCGCGTGCCTGGCCGACCTGATTGCGCCCGCCGAACCGGCGGCGCCCCGTCTGGTCGCCTATGACCTGCATCTGGCGCCCGAGCCAGCCTCCCCCCTGGCGAGCCGTTTCCTCGCCCCCGAACTCGATCCTCCAAGACCCGGCGCCCTGAGCTAAGACCGCGCCCTCGGCAGCGGTCCCGTTATCTCGTGCATCAGGTTCCTGGAGATTTTCGATGAACAAGCTCGTCCCGGCCGCGCTCGCGGCCGCCATCACCTTATCCGCCGCCGCTTCGCCGGCCACGCCCGGCATCGATCTGGGCCCGTCCTCCCGCGTCGCCGGCGATCCGGCGCCGGCCGCCGGCGCCTTGCAATTGGTGCATCAGGGGCACGACCATGTCCATGGCACCGGCACCGTCAATTCGATCGACGAGGCCGGACACAAGGTCAATCTCAGCCACGGTCCGATCGCGCAGGTCGGCTGGCCGGCCATGACGATGGATTTCGCCGTAGCACCCGAGGTCGATCTCAAGACCATCACGCCGGGCATGAAGGTGGATTTCACCCTCGACAAGGGCGCGGACGGCATCTTCCAGGTCGAATCCCTGACCCCGGCCAGGGACGCAAAATGACTCGTCTCTCCCGGCGGCGCCTCCTCATGGGCGCCGGCGCGCTGGGAGCCTGGCCTCTTCTTCGCCCGCCGCTTTCCGCGGCGGCCGATGCGGGCCGGCCCGTGCTCTCCGGCAGCCATTTCGATCTGGAAGTCTCGGAAGTCCCCTTCTCGGTCGGCGGGCGGAAAGTGACGGCGGTCGGCATCAACGGCCAATCGCCGGCGCCGCTCCTGCGCTGGCGCGAGGGCGATACGGTGACGATCGCTGTCACCAACCGGCTCAAGACGCCAACCTCGCTGCATTGGCACGGTATCCGCCTCCCCGCCAACATGGATGGGGTGCCCGGGCTGTCGTTTGGAGGGATCCCACCGGGCCAGACCTTCACCTATCGCTTCGAGGTCAAGCAGAGCGGAACCTACTGGTATCACGCCCATTCGGCCTTCCAGGAACAGACCGGCCTCTATGGTCCGATCGTGATCGAGCCCTCGGAAGGCTTCGCTGAGCCGTTCGACCGCGATTATGTGGTGATGCTGGCCGATTGGAGCCCGCAAGATCCGGCCGATATCCTCAGCAACCTCAAATTTCAGAGCGACTATTACAATTACGGCCGCCGCACCGCCGGCACCTTCCTCGACGATGCGAAGCGCGACGGAGTCGGGTCGGCCATTTCCGACCGCCTGGAATGGGGCGGCATGCGGATGGCGCCGACCGACATTCTCGACGTGTCGGGGGCGGCCTATAGCTTTTTAGTCAACGGCGTCCCGTCCCAGGACAATTGGACGGCCCTGTTCACGCCGGGAGAGAGAGTCCGCTTACGCCTCATCAACGCCGCCTCGATGACGATCTTCGATCTGCGCCTCCCCGATCTGCCGATGAGGGTCGTGCAGGCGGACGGCAACGCCGTCGAGCCAGTGACGGTCGACCAATTCCGCATCGCCCCGGCCGAAACCTATGATGTCATCGTCGAACCGAAGGACGACCGGCCCTACACCCTGTTCGCCCAGGCCGAGGACCGCAGCGGCTATGCGCGCGCCACCCTGTCGCCGCGGCTCGGGCTGGAAGCGGCGATCCCGCCGATGGATCCGCGCCCGTTGCGCACCATGGCCGATATGGGCATGGCCGGGATGAGTATGTCGGAGATGCGCCAGATGGCGCGCGACCCCAACGCACCCGAGGCGGGCGGCGTCGAGGTCGACAATGTGGCGATGATGGCGCAATCCCGCCTCGACGAGGCGGGCGACGCGCCGGAGGGACGACGCGTCCTCACTTATGCCGATCTGCGCGCCAGAAAGCCCGGGACCGATCCCCGCGAGCCGTCACGGGACGTCACCCTGCATCTCACCGGCAATATGGAGCGCTTCATCTGGGGCTTCGACGGCAAGAAATTCACCGAAGCCGGCCCGGTCGAGCTGACTCTCGGCGAACGAGTCCGCATTACCCTGGTCAACGACACCATGATGGAGCATCCGTTGCATCTGCATGGCCTGTGGAGCGAACTCGACAATGGCTGGGGCGAATTCCGTCCCTATAAGCACACCATCAACGTCAAACCGGGCGAGCGGCTGAGCTTTCTGGTGACGGCGGACGAGCCGGGCCGCTGGGCGTTCCACTGCCATATGCTGTTCCATATGGCGACCGGCATGTTCCGCGAAGTGAGGGTGTCATGAAGGCTCTGCTCGCCGCGCTGCTGCTGACCGCCTGGGTCTCGACGGCCACCGCGCAGGACCATGTGCATGACGCCCAGATGCCAGACATGGACGGCATGGATGCGATGATGGCGGAGATGGGCGACCAGATTTACGCCCATGCCTTGCTCGACCAGTTCGAGGGGCGCTTCGGCGCGAACGCGAATTTTCGCTGGGACGGCCAGGGGTGGATCGGCGGCGATTACGACAAGCTGTGGGTGAAAAGCGAAGGCTTCGTCGAAAGCGATGGTCGGGTCGCCGATGGCGACCACGAGTTGCTCTATGACCGCGCGATCTCGACCTATTTCGACCTGCAGGCCGGGCTGCGCAGCGATCTCGACAGCCGGGCCACCCGCAATTGGGCGGCTTTCGGGATGCAGGGGTTGGCGCCGCTGTTCTTCGAGCTGGAGGCGACAGGCTATGTCAGCGAGTCCGGGCATCTCGCCGCCAAGCTGCAGACCTCCTACGATTTGTTGCTGACCCAACGGCTGATCCTGCAGCCGCAGATCGAGCTCAATCTCTACAGCAAGGCCGATCCCGACCGGCGGATCGGCTCCGGCCTGTCCGACATCGATGCCGGACTGCGGCTGCGCTACGAGCTGAGCCGCAAATTCGAGCCCTATCTGGGCGTCACCTATTCCGAACAAACCGGCGCGTCGGCGGACTTCCGCGCGGTGGCCGGCATCCGAACCTGGTTCTAGGGGGAAATGACATGCGTATCGTTCTGGGCACTTTGGCGGTTCTGCTTCTCGTCGCCGTCGCGTTTATCCATCTCGGCATCTACAACGTCGCGGCCACCGACCATCACTCCCCGGTCGTCCAGTGGGTGATGGAACAGACCCGCATCCAATCGATCAGGGCGCACGCCAGAGGGATAGAGGCCCCACCCGGGCTGGACGATCCTAAGAGAGTGCTGGCGGGCGCCGACCATTTCGCCGCCCATTGCGCCGTCTGCCATGGCGCGCCCGGCGTGCCGAAGGGCGACATCGCCGAAGGTCTCTATCCCGCCCCGCCCAATCTCGCCGAAGCGCCGGCCCGCTACACCCCGGGCGAATTGTTCTGGATCCTCAAGAACGGCATCAAGATGACCGGCATGCCGTCCTGGAGCGATCATAGCGACGACGAGCTGTGGTCGGCGGTCGCTTTCATCGAGAAGCTGCCGGGCATGAGCGAAGAGGACTACGCCAAGCTGGTGATGGAAAATATGATGAGCGGCGGCCATCACCATCATCATGGCGGGGACCAGCCGCAACCCGAGCAGCATTAACCCATCGCTGGACACAGGGGGGGCTTTTCGGGATAGTGGCGCCGATAGGTTCCAGGCGGGCACAGCTCGCCGGATTAATAGGGAACGCGGTAGGGACGACCCAACAGGGGCCCGATCCGTGGCTGCCCCCGCAACTGTGAGCGGCGAGTCCGCGTCCATAGCGCCACTGGGAAACCGGGAAGGCCGGACGCGGATAGCGACCCGCGAGCCAGGAGACCTGCCTGTCGACATGTTAACCGGCTGCGGAGGGCGGACGGAGGGATCCCTTGGGATCCTTGACTTCCTCTCCGCTCGACAGACAGGAGAGTTCCCCCATGTCCACGCAGACCTCCACCCAGACTTCACAACAGACCCAGGTCCAGCCCCGCCGCCTGTCCGTCGCCGCCCAGGCGATGATGGTGATGCTGTTCGGCGTGTTCCTGGTCGGCACCGCCGGCTTCTCGCATATGGACATCATCCACAATGCCGGGCACGACACCCGTCATTCCAACGGCTTCCCCTGCCACTGATGCTGGTCTTTCGCCCCCTCATCCTGGCGGGAGCCCTGGCCGGGCTGATCGTCGGCCTGGTGCTGACCGGCGCCCAGCAGATCGGCACCGTGCCGCTGATCCTGCAGGCCGAGACCTATGAGCATGCCGGGGAAGAAACCGCCTGGCAGCCCGCCGAGGGGGTCGAACGCAACGCCTTCACCGCCCTGTTCAATGTGGTCGAATGGGTCGGCTTCGGGTTCCTGCTGGGCGGCGGGCTGGTGCTGTCGCGCCGCCGGATCGAGTGGCGCGCCGGCTTCCTGTGGGGACTGGCCGGCTTCGTGACCTTCGTGGTGGCTCCGGGACTCGGCTTGCCGCCCGAACTTCCTGGGATTCCCGCCGCCCCCTTGGAACCGCGTCAGATCTGGTGGATCGGCACCGCGGCCGCGACCGCCACCGGGCTCGGGCTGATCGCCTTTCAGCGCAAGCCGTGGGCGGCCCTTCTCGCCATCGCCCTGATCGCCGCCCCGCATCTGATCGGCGCGCCGCATCTCGACAAGATCGAGACCGACGTGCCGGAGATTCTGTCGCACCGTTTCCTGGTCGCCGTCACCCTGACCACGCTGCTCTCCTGGTCGCTGCTGGGCGGACTGACCGGCTTTTTCTATGGCCGGTTCGAGACGGCGGATGCCTAGACACGCTTTGCATGTGTGCGTTACGTGCCGGCGCCCGGATTGGGTAGCAGACAGACCGCGCGACGGACTGTCGCTCTACGAAATGGTCGAGACGCTCTATCGCGACTGGCCGCGGCGCGATGAAATCGCGCTGAAGCCGATCGAATGCCTGAGCGGCTGCGACCGCGCCTGCACGATCGCCGTCTCGGCCGAGGGCAAAGCCGGCTATCTGTTCGGCGACAAGATGCCGATGCCGGAAACCGCGGCGGCAGCCCTCGACCTCGCCGCCCAATATCTCGACAGCGCCGACGGCACGCTGCCGCGCGGCGAGCGGCCCGCCTTGTTCCGGGGCGGCATCCTCGCCCGCATCCCATCGCCTTAAGGAGTTCATTTTGGCCCGCAAGATCCCCGTCACCATCGTCACCGGCTTCCTGGGCGCCGGCAAAACCACCCTGATCCGCCATCTAATGGGCGACATGAAGGGCAAGCGCCTGGCTCTGATCGTCAACGAGTTCGGCGAGTTGGGCTTCGACGGCGCGCTGCTGAAGGGCTGCGCCGACGAGACCTGCCGCGAGGAGGATATCGTCGAGCTCGCCAATGGCTGCATCTGCTGCACGGTGGCCGACGATTTCCTGCCGACCATGCGGGCACTGCTGTCGCGCGCCGAGCCGCCGGATCATATCGTTATCGAAACATCCGGCCTGGCCCTGCCCAAGCCGCTGGTCAAAGCGTTCGACTGGCCGGAAGTGCGGGCCCGCGTCACCGTCGACGGTGTGGTCACCGTGCTGGACGGATCGGCCGTGCTGGACGGGCGTTTCGCGACGGATCCCGAGGCCCTGGCCGCCCAGCGCGCCGCCGATCCGACCCTCGACCACGACAATCCGCTGGAGGAACTCTATGAGGACCAGCTGGCCTGCGCCGATCTGGTGATCGTCAGCAGGGCCGATCTGCTCGGCGAGGACGGGCTGGAAGCGGTCAAGGAAGAGATCGCGGTGCATCTGCGTAAAGGCGTGGGCGTGATTCCGGCTCGCTTCGGCGAGGTGCCGGCCTCGGTGCTGCTGGGCCTGGAAGCCGCCGCCGAGGACGATGTCGACACACGCAAATCGGTGCATGACGGAGAGCCCGAGCATGATCACGACGATTTCGACAGCTTCTGGGTGCCGCTGCCGCCCGTTGCGAATGCCGCCGCGCTGGTCGACAAGCTGACCGAGGTTTCCCGCCGCTTCGACATTCTGCGCCTCAAGGGTTTCGCCGCCGTCGCGGGCAAGCCGACCCGCCTGGTGGTCCAGGGAGTCGGGGAGCGCTTCAGCACCTATTTCGACCGCCCCTGGGGCGACGAAGCACCGCGCGGCGCGCTGGTGGTGATTGGCCTCAAGGGTTTGGATCGCCCGGCCATCGAGGCGGCTATTGGTGAAATTTAATCCTTTCCACTCCGTCATGCCTGCGCAGGCAGGCATCCACCTAAGAGCTGAGTCTGGCCTCGACGTGGATTCCCGCCTTCGCGGGAATGACGGTTGCCGTATAGATGCGTTTTAAATGCATCTTCTCAACACCACCGCGGGCGAGATCTCCGACGGCGAGGAGGCCATCGACCTCAAGCAGTCGCCCGGCGATCTGGTGGTGCTGTCGGCCGCCGATTCCGATCTCGCCTGCCTGTCCCGCGCCGCCGCAGTCCGGCCAGCGGGATCGCCCAGTCTGCGTCTCGCCAATCTGCTGCGCCTCAAACATCCGCTGTCGGTCGATCTGTATGTCGAGCAGGTGATCGAGCGGGCCCGCTTCGTCTGCATCCGCCTGATCGGCGGGCGCAGCTATTGGCCCTATGGGCTGGAGGAGATCCATCGCGCCTGCCGCGCACGGGACGTGCCGCTGGCGGTGCTGCTCGAGGAGAAGGAGGATCCGGACGGGATCGCCCTCTCCACCGTCGATGCCGAGACCCGAGAGCGCATCGGCCTCTATCTGCATCATGGCGGTCTCGAGAATGCCGGGGAGTTGCTGGCCTATGGCGCCGCGCTGGCCGGGCTGGGGCCGGCGACCTGGCGGGAACCCGCGCCTTTGCTGGAAGCCGGACTCTATTGGCCGAACGATCGGTCGCCTACGTTGGGCGAGCTGCGCGACCGTTGGACGCCCGGCGCGCCGGTCGCGGCGCTGCTGTTCTACCGCGCCTTGGTCGCCTCGGGCGGCACCCAGGCAGTCGATGCGATGATCGAAGCGCTGGCGGCGCGCGGGATCAATCCCCTGCCCGTCCACCTGCACAGTTTGAAGAACCCCTTCGCCGTCGCCCTGCTCGGTAATTTACTCTCCGAAACGAAACCCGACGCGATCCTCAACGCCACCGGCTTCGCCACCTCGGCGCCGGGCTCGCGCGATGGCGGCGGACCGTTGGCGAGCGCCGATGCGCCGGTGCTGCAACTCGTCTTCGCCGCCACCACCCGCGAAGCCTGGGCTCAGAGCAGCCGGGGCCTGTCGGCGCGCGATTTGGCCATGAATGTCGCTCTGCCCGAGATCGACGGCCGCCTGTTCGCCGGCGCGGTCGCTTTCAAGGAGGAGGCGCGCTTCGATCCCGCCACCGAATGCCCGCTGGTCGGCCATGAGCCCGATCCCGACAATGTCGCTTTCGCCGCCGATCTCACCGCCAATTGGGCGCGCCTGCGCCGCACCGCGGCCGGGGAGCGCAAGGTGGCGCTGATCCTCGCCAACTATCCCAATCGCGATGGGCGTCTGGGCAATGGCGTCGGGCTCGACACGCCGGCCAGCACCGCCGCCATGCTGAAAGCGATGGGCGCCGCCGGATACGATGTCGGAGACGCGCCGGTTACAGGCAAGGCGCTGATGGACGCCTTGCGCGGCGGCACCACCAATGCCCGGCGGCGAGACGCGGGCGAAGTCCTGCCCCTGGCCGAGTATCGGGTGTTTCTCGCCAGCTTGGCGCCCGCCATCGCGGAGGAAGTGTCGGCGCGCTGGGGCGCTCCCGAGGCCGACCCCTTCTTCGACAAGGAGGCTGACGGCTTCCGTCTGCCGATCCACCGCTTCGGTCATGTCGCCGTCGGCGTGCAGCCGGCGCGCGGCTACAATATCGATCCGAAGTCGAGCTACCACGATCCGGCCCTGCCGCCGCCGCATGGCTATCTCGCTTTCTACAGCTGGCTACGCACCTCTTTCGATACGCACGCCGTGATCCATGCCGGCAAGCATGGCAATCTCGAATGGCTGCCGGGGAAAGCGCTGGCCCTGTCGCCCGCCTGCTTCCCGCGGGCC
>Ga0302314_10002994_pt1 | contig 31314 bp, 21 predicted proteins | sample III_Palsa_N2_3_FD_200533 | JGI IMG/M metagenome (GOLD analysis project Ga0302314, IMG submission 200533) | Peat permafrost microbial communities from Stordalen Mire near Abisko, Sweden - III_Palsa_N2_3 | ecosystem: Environmental > Terrestrial > Soil > Palsa > Peat permafrost | place: Sweden... | reverse complement strand
AAGCATCCGGCGGGCAGCACATTCTCTTGGTTCGGATCGAACTGGTCAAGCGGATTAATCAGGACTCGAAGCTCTGTTGCCCAATATTGACAACCGCCGCCGCTTGATCCACCCGAGTGAAATCCGTTGGCAGACGGGTGATTTCCGCTTTGGCCCGAATCGGCCTGCGGCAAGGGACAAGCGAGACAGCTGCCGCGCATCGTCGGACCAGGGAGTGACTCGTATGGCAGAAGCGGCCGCGTCGGCGCGGGGTAACCGCGTGCTGGCCTGGTGCGCGCTCGGGCTGGCGGTGTTCGGGTTGAGCAAGATGGTGCACACCGACACCTCCGGTACAGGCCCGCCGCGGCCGCCGATCAGTGCCGACGGGAGCCTGGTGGTGTATCCCACGACCGGGCAGGAACTCGGCCGAGCCGTTCCGGTGCACGTCGACCTGCCGCGGGTCGGGATCCATGCGGACATCATCGAGGTCGGACTCACCGACTCCAAGGCCATCGGGGTTCCGCCTCTTGACCAGGCTCTCAAGGCCGGCTGGTTCAGTGAGGGGTCCGCGCCCGGGCAGATCGGCGCCGCGGTGCTGGACGGGCATGTGGACTCGGGCGAGATCCCGGCGCCGCACCAGGGTGCCTTCTATCAGTTGGGCGCGGTCAGCCCCGGCGACACGGTCGAGGTGACCCGGGCCGATCATATGGTCGCGGTATATATCGTCGACTACGTCGAGACCGCCAGTAAGAACAAGTTCCCCACCCAGCGGGTCTACGGGGTCGTTCCTTACGCGGCACTGAGGCTCATCACGTGCGGCGGGGACTTCGACTACAAGGCGCACAGCTACCTCGACAACGTCATCGTCTATGCGCATCTGACCGGCACTCACGCCGCCTGATCCGGCGTCGGGCGCACGATGCGCGACGAGAGGCTTGGGGGTACTTTGGGGAAGGCAAGTCCCCCTGAACCAGGACAAGGAGTACTCCCATGAGCGCAGGCCAGATTCCCGGATACATCGCCGGCACCTGGACGATCGATCCGGCTCACTCCGAGATCGGCTTCGTCGTACGGCACCTGATGGTCAGCAAGGTCCGCGGGCAGTTCACCAAGTTCGAGGGCTCCATCACCACGGCCGAGGACCCGCTGCAGTCCACCGGCACCGCGACGATCGACCTCGGCTCGATCAACACCAACAACGAGCAGCGGGACGGGCACCTGCGGTCGGCCGACTTCTTCGACGCCGACAGCCACCCGACGATGACCTTCAAGTCGACCGGGCTGCGCCAGTCCGGCGACAAGTTCATCGCCACCGGCGACCTGACCATCCGCGACATCACCAAGCCGATCGAACTGGAGGTCGAGGTCAACGGCTTCGGTCCGGACCCCTACGGCGGCACCCGGGCCGGTCTCACCGCCACCGGCCAGATCAACCGCAGCGACTTCGGGGTCACCTGGAACGCCGCGATCGAGGGCGGCGGGGTCGTCGTCTCGGAGAAGGTGCAGTTGGTGCTCGAAGTCGAGGCCTCGCTCGACAAGGGCTGAGCTCGACCAGAGCTGACCCATCCTGGCCGGTCCGGACCGGCTCCCCGCGCGGGGGCCGGTCAGGCAGAGGCGAGAAGCAGATCGAGGGCGTCGACGATGGAATTGCGGACGAAGTGCGGCTGCGGGTCTCCGTCGATCAGGTCCGCCGAGTCATGGGCGGAGCCGACCGTGGCCTGCTCGCCGGGCAGCCAGACGGTCCGCAGCCCGGCGGCGAGGCCGCCGGCGATGTCCGCGCCCAGAGTGTCGCCGATCATCCAGCCGTGCGGGCCGAGCTCGACTCCGAGCTTGCGTGCCGCGTTCTCGAAGATGGCCCGGTCCGGCTTGCGCACCCCCTCGGTCTCGGAGACGCAGATCGCGTCCACGTACGAGCCCAGCCCCACCTGGTCGATCTTGGCGGCCTGCAGCGTGGTGCCGCCGTTGGTGACGATGCCCAACTTCCAGCCGTCGGCCCGCAGGGCCTCAAGCCGCTCGGCCGCCGCGGGATCCAGGACGAACTCAAGCGGATAGTTCGCCAGCAGGTCGGCGGTCCACTCCTCGGCCGCGTCGGCGTGGCCGAGATGCCGGGCCGCCATGCCGGTGAAGTCCTGCCACGTGGAGCAGATCCTCCAGTTCTTCATGATCCACTCGGTGCTGTCCCCGGGCAGCCCGTACCGCGCGCACAGACTCCGCGCCCAGGCCCGCATCGGCACGGTCGAGTCGACCAGCGTGTCGTCTAGGTCGAACAGGGCGAAGCGCGCGGTGCCGGAGTCCATGGCACCTGATGTTACCCGGGCCCGGAATGGTGGCCCTGACTGGTGACCGGGACTCGTGACCCGGACTGGCCGGTTAGGCTTTGCCCCGTGAAGATTCTGGTAATCGGCGGCGGCGGGCGAGAACACGCGATCTGTCAGGCACTGAGCCTCGACCAGTCAGTGACCGAGCTGGTCTGCGCACCCGGCAATCCCGGCATCGGAGGCCTGGCGCAGCTGCGCGAGGTCGATCCGCTGGACCCGGGCGCGGTGGCCGCGCTGGCGGTCGAGCTGGGTTCCGACCTGGTCGTGGTCGGCCCGGAGGCCCCGCTGGTGGCCGGGGTCGCCGACGCGGTCCGCGAGGCCGGGATCGCCTGCTTCGGCCCGTCCCGGGCGGCGGCCGAACTGGAGGGTTCCAAGGCCTTCTCGAAGCGGATCATGGCGGCGGCCAGCGTGCCGACCGCCCTCTCGTACGTCTGCGAGACACCCGAGCAGGCTGCGGCCGCGCTGGACGCCTTCGGCCCGCCCTACGTGGTCAAGGACGACGCACTCGCCGCAGGCAAGGGTGTGGTGGTGACCGATGACCGGGCCGCGGCCCTGGCCCACGCCGCAGCATGCGATCGGGTGGTGATCGAGGAATACCTCGACGGGCCCGAGGTCTCGCTCTTCGCTGTCACCGACGGCGTGACCGTGCTCCCGCTCCAGCCCGCCCAGGACTTCAAGCGGGTCGGCGACGGCGACACCGGGCCGAACACCGGTGGCATGGGCGCCTACTCCCCGCTGCCGTGGGCCCCGCCCGGCCTGGTCGACGAGGTGCTCGAAACCGTGCTCCAGCCGACCGTGGACGAGCTGCGCCGCCAAGGCCGGCCGTTCGCCGGGCTGCTCTACGCGGGGCTGGCCCTGACCGGCCGCGGCGTCCGGGTGATCGAGTTCAACGCGCGCTTCGGCGACCCGGAGACCGAGGTCGTGCTCCCGCTGCTGCGCACCCCGCTGGCCGGCGTGCTCTACCGCGCCGCCACCGGCACCCTCGAACACCAGGAGCCGCTGCGCTGGAGCCCTGGCGCCGCGGTGACGGTGGTCATGGCCGCGCACAACTACCCCGAGACCCCCCGGAAGGGGGACCAGATCACCGGCATCGCCGCCGCCGAGGCACTCGGCGAGGTGACGGTCTACCAGGCCGGGACCGCTTTGGCCGGCGCGGACGGGCTGATCACCGCCGGCGGACGGGTGCTCGCCGTCACCGCGCTCGGCCTCGACCAGGCCCAGGCGCGCGAACTCGCCTACGCGGCGGTGGCCGAGGTGGGCTTCGACGGCGCGCACTTCCGGACCGACATCGCCGCTCACCCCGCTTGAGGCAGAGGGCAGGTCATCCGCTCACCCGGGTGATTGAGTCACCCGAAAGAGCGGTTGGTAGTACATACCAGGTGTCGAGCTGAAGAGAGCGGCGCTACGCTCCGATTGGGGAGTGTCATTCCTGGCCCTCCGCCACCTCCTGCCGATACGTGGAGCAGCGTGACCGTGTCCCGTAACGCCCGAGCCATCGCGCGTATCTGCGCGCTCACGGCAGGGGTGTGGGCAGTGCTGGTCCTCGGGGTCTGCGCCGTGCTCGTCGCGGCGATACCCGGCCCGGCCGGACCGATCCTGGCCCTGGTGGCCGTCCTGCTCGGCGCGATCCCGCCGACAGTGTGCTTGCGGCTGCGCCCGCCCCTGGCCGACACGACCCCGCTGGCCGAGGACGCCAACCGCGAACTGGTGGCCGTGATCAGGCAGGTCAGCGCGGCCCTGGGAGTGCGCGAACCGGTGGCCGTCGAGCTCTCCCCCGACTGCGATGCCTGGCTCGAACCCCGAGCGCGCGGCCCGGTCCTGGTCATCGGCGCGCCGTTCCTGTGGTGGCTGCGGGTGAGCGAGCTGCGCGGGCTGCTCGCGCCGGTGATAGCCGGGATCGAGGCGGCCGACGACCCGCTGGTGCGCCGGGCCCGCAGACTGGTCCGCCATCTCGACCAGGCCGAGCGGAAGGGCCGCGGACCCTGGCCGGCTCGGCTGGTCGCCCGCCTCGCCACCGCCTGCCGGACCAGGGCCGAACTGATGGAACGCGCGATCGGCGCCGAGGCGGCCGAGCGGGCCCGGGTGGTAGAGCCGACCGGCCGGGTCTACGCGCACGAGCAGGCCGGACTGGTCGCGGTGGGCTGGGACCGGCTGCTCAACCGGCTGGCCCTGCCGGCCTGGCGCCGGGGCTACGCGCCGGAGACCCTCAACTCGGCGCTGGCCGCGGCCCTGACCGAACTGGCCGGGCGGGACCGGGTGGGCCTGGGCCTGACCGACCGGCTCACCGAGCGGCCTTCCTGCGACCTGCTCGACGACCCGGGCTCGGTGGACCGCGCCGCCTCCGCGCTCGCCCTGCGGGTCTACCTCGGCGATCGGCACAGCCGCCCGCTGTCCTGGCCTCGGTACGTCGAGACGGTGGCCGAGCCGGCCATCCGGGCCGAGGCGGCCGACACCCCGGAGCACCCGCTGGTGGCCAAGGCCTGCGTGCTGCTGGACTACACGCCCGGCAGCATCGGCGGTACTGGCAGTAACGGCGGGTCCGGGGCCGGGGCCGGATCAAGCGAGGTCCGCAACGGAACCGGGGACCTGGCCGTCGGCCTGCGCGCCTGCGTCCAGTGCGGACTGGTGGATCTCGGCCACGCGCGCTGGGAGATCGACTGGCTGGACGGGGTGATCCTGCGGGACCGGGCCGGACTGACCGTCCCGGTGGACGAACTGGTCCACGCCCTGCTCGACAATTCCGACCTCGCGCCGCTGCGCGAATGGCTCTCCTACGCGAACGGCCTGTCCCGCTCCTGAGTATGTGCAGCCCCGGTCCCGAGGAATGGGAGAATGGGTCCGGCGGGCCAGGTCTGTCCCGCTGAACCTTCTGCAAAGGAGCGCACCAGCCGTGATTGGACGGTACACCCTTCCGGAAATGGGCCGCGTGTGGAGCGAGGCCCATAAATTTGAGCTGTGGTGCCAGGTGGAAACCCTGGTCATGGAGGCTCATGTAGAGGCCGGGGCGATCCCGGCCGAGGCCCTGGAGGCGGTGCGCAAGGCGCCCGCCCCCACCCCAGAAGCGGTCGAGGCGATCGAGGCGGTCACCCAGCACGACGTGATCGCGTTCCTCTCCGCCTGGGCGGACAACACCGAGCCGCGCGACGCCGCCGACTACGTCCACTTCGGGATGACCTCCTCCGACCTTCTGGACACCGCGCTCGCCCTCCAGCTGACCGAGGCCACCGACCTGCTGTTGGAGAAGTCCGATCGGCTGGTCGCCGCTCTTCGGGACCACGCCCTGGAGCACCGGGCCACCCTCCGGGTCGGCCGCACCCACGGCATCCACGGCGAGCCGGACGTCTGGGGTCACCGGGTTGCCGACTTCGCCTACGCAGTAGCTCGTTCGAGGGACAGGCTGCGCCAAGCCCGCAAGGCCGTCGGCGTGATGGCCATCTCCGGCGCCGTCGGCACCTACTCCAACATCGACCCGGCGGTCGAACAGTACGTCGCGGCGCAGCTGAACCTGACCGCCGCGGAGGTCTCCACCCAGGTGGTCATCCGGGACGGGGTCTCCGAGTGGGTCTGCGCCATCGGCATCATGGCCACCGTGCTCGAAGCGATCGCGCTGGAAGTCCGGCACGGCCAGCGCACCGAGGTCCGCGAGCTGTGGGAACCCTTCGGCAAAGGCCAGAAGGGCTCGTCCGCGATGCCGCACAAGAAGAACCCGATCATGTCCGAGCGGCTGGCCGGGATGGCCCGGATCGTGCGCGGCCAGATGGTTCCGGTGCTCGAAGGCATCCCGCTGTGGCACGAGCGGGACATCTCGCACTCCTCCACCGAGCGGATCGCCCTGCCGGACGCCTCGATCGCCCTGGACTACATGCTGAACCTGACCATCCGGCTGGTCAGCGGCCTGGTCGTGGACGCCGACCGGATGCGAGTCAACCTGGACTCCACCGGCGGCCTGATCTACACCTCGACCGTGCTGCTGGAACTGGTCGAGATGGGCCTGGCCCGGGACACCGAGGCGTATCCGCTGACCCAGCGGGCCGCGATGAAGACCTGGGAGACCGGCCGCCCCTTCCGCGAGACCCTGCGCGAGGAGGCCGCGGCCGCCGGCCTGACCATCGACGAGGACCGGCTGGACGAGGTCTGCCGCCCCGAGCGCTTCGTCGTCCGGCTCTCCGGCATGTTCGACAAGCTGGCGGACCTGTCATGAGCCAGACCGGAACAAACGCGGCCGGAACAAACACGGGCGGCGCGACCCTGTCCCTCCCCGGCGTCACCCACCTGGCCTCCGGCAAGGTCCGCGAGCTCTACGCCGTCGACGACCACCTGCTGCTGGTCGCCTCCGACCGGATCTCCGCCTTCGACTACATCCTGGACACCCCCATCCCCGACAAGGGCCGGGTGCTGACCCAGCTGTCCATGTGGTGGTTCGAGCGACTGGCCGACCTGGTCCCCAACCACATCGTGACCGCGGACGTCGAGAAGTTCCCGGCCGTCCTGGCCGGCTCGGCCGAGGCCCTGCGCGGCCGGACCATGCTGTGCGAGCGGCTGGAGATGATCCCGATCGAGTGCGTGGCCCGCGGCTACCTCGCCGGCTCCGGCCTGACTGAATACCGGGTCTCCCGCACGGTCTGCGGCGTGCCGCTGCCGGAGGGGCTGGCCGACGGATCCCGGCTGGAGCGGCCGATCTTCACCCCGGCCGCCAAGGCCGCGTTCGGCGAGCACGACGAGAACATCACCTTCGCCGAGACCGCCGAGCGGATCGGCGCCGGCCTGGCCGAGGAGATCAGCCGGCTGACCCTGGCCGTCTACGCCGCGGCCCGGGACATCGCGATCGAGCGCGGGATCATCCTGGCCGACACCAAGTTCGAGTTCGGGCGGCGCGCCGACGGCGCCGTCGTTCTCGCCGACGAGGTGCTCACCCCCGACTCCTCCCGGTTCTGGCCGCTGGACCAGTGGCAGCCGGGCCGGACCCAGCCTTCCTTCGACAAGCAGTTCGTCCGGGACTGGCTCACCTCCCCGGACTCGGGCTGGGACCCGAAGTCGGGCGAGCGCCCGCCGACCCTGCCGGACGAGGTCGTCGAACGCACCCGGGACCGCTACGTCGAGGCGTACCAGCGGCTCACCGGCCGGACATTCCAGTAGCCCAAGGCTCCGAGCACCGAACACACGAACTTTTCTAGGGAGCAATTCCACATGGCACGGGTTGTAGTCGAAGTCATGCTCAAGCCGGAGATCCTCGACCCGCAGGGCCAGGCGGTCCTGCGCGCGCTGCCCCGGCTCGGCTTCGCCGGGGTCGGCGAGGTCCGGCAGGGCAAGCGGTTCGAGGTGGACCTCGACGGTCCGGCCGACGAGGCCGCGCTCGCCAAGGTCCGCGAGATGGCGGAAACACTGTTGGCCAATACGGTGATCGAGGAGTTCACCGTATACGCCGCAGAGGCTGTGGCCACGGGACAGACCGTATGAGCGCGCGGATCGGCGTCGTCACCTTCCCCGGCACGCAGGACGACACGGACGCGCTGCGCGCCGTGGCCCTGGTCGGCGCCGAGCCGGTGTCCCTGTGGCACCGGGACGCCGACCTGCACGGTGTCGACGCCGTCGTCCTGCCTGGCGGCTTCTCCTACGGCGACTACCTGCGCTGCGGCGCCATCGCCCGGTTCTCGCCGGTGATGGAGTCGGTCATCGCCGGAGCCCGCGAAGGACTGCCGGTCCTGGGCATCTGCAACGGTTTCCAGATCCTGTGCGAGTCCCACCTGCTGCCCGGCGCGATGCTGCGCAACAACGGACTGCTGTTCATCAACCGGGACCTGACCCTGCGGGTCGGGTCCACCAGCACCGCCTGGACCTCGGACTACGAGGTGGGCCAGGAGATCGTGATCCCGATCAAGAACGTGGACGGCCGGTTCACCGCCGACCAGCGCACCCTCGACGAACTCGAGGCCGAGGGCCGGGTCGTGGTGCGCTACGCGCAGAACCCGAACGGGTCGGACCGCGACATCGCCGGCATCGCCAACGCCGCCGGCAACGTGGTCGGCCTGATGCCGCACCCCGAGCACGCCATCGAAGAACTCACCGGCCCCTACCCGGGCCCGGCCACCGACGGCCTGGCGTTCTTCACCTCCGTCCTGAAGAAGCTGGTAAGCGCATGAGCCAGAAGAACCTCGACACCGTCACGAAAGCCGAGCAGACCCCGGACACCGAGCAGCCCTTCGCCGCCCTCGGCGTGAAGGAGGACGAATACGCGCAGATCCGGGAGATCCTGGGCCGCCGCCCGACCTCCAGCGAGCTGGCCATGTACTCGGTGATGTGGTCCGAGCACTGTTCCTACAAGTCCTCCCGGGTGCACCTGCGCCAGTTCGGCGACAAGGCCCCGGAAGTGGACTTCCTGCTGGTCGGCCCCGGCGAGAACGCCGGCGTGGTGGACGCCGGCGGCGACCTGGCCGTCACCTTCAAGATCGAGTCGCACAACCACCCCTCCTACGTCGAGCCCTACCAGGGCGCGGCTACCGGCGTCGGCGGCATCGTCCGGGACATCCTGACTATGGGCGCCCGCCCGATCGCGGTCATGGACCCGCTGCGCTTCGGCGCCGCGGACGCATACGACACCCACCGGGTCCTGCCCGGCGTGGTCCGCGGCATCGGCGGCTACGGCAACTCCCTCGGCCTGCCCAACATCGGCGGCGAGGTCGTCTTCGACGCCTGCTACGCCGGCAACCCGCTGGTCAACGCCCTCGCCGTCGGCGTGATGAAGAAGAGCGAGATCAAGCTGGCCAAGGCCGACGGCCCGGGCAACCAGGTGGTCCTGTTCGGCGCACGCACCGGCGGCGACGGCATCGGCGGCGCCTCCGTGCTGGCCTCGGCCACCTTCGACGACGGCAAGGCGGTCAAGCGCCCCAGCGTCCAGGTCGGCGACCCGTTCATGGAGAAGGTCCTGATCGAGTGCTGCCTGGAGATCTTCGCCGCCGACCTGGTGACCGGCATCCAGGACCTCGGCGCGGCCGGCCTGTCCTGCGCCACCACCGAACTGGCCGCGGCCGGCACCGGCGGCATGGACGTCCAACTGGACCTGGCCCCCCTGCGCGACTCCACCCTCGTTCCCGAGGAAATCCTCATGAGCGAGTCGCAGGAGCGGATGATGGCGGTCGTCACGCCCGCGAACATCGACGCGTTCATGGCGATCTGTGAGAAGTGGGACGTCATCGCCACGGTGATCGGCGAGGTCAACGACTCCGGTCGACTGCGGATGACCTGGTACGGCGAGACCATCGTCGACGTCGACCCGAAGACCCTGGCCCTTCAGGGCCCGGTCTACGAGCGCCCATACCACCGCCCCGAATGGCAGGACGCACTCCAGGCCGACACTCCGGACTCGCTGAGCCGCCCCAAAACCGGCGAAGAACTGCGCGCGACCGTGCTCAGCATGATCAGCAGCCCGAACCTGGCCGACAAGACCTGGGTGGTCGAGCAGTACGACCACCGGGTCCGCGGCAACACCGTGCTGGGCCACGGCGAGGACGCCGGCATGATCCGCCTGGACGAGTCCAGCAACCTGGGCATCGCCCTGGCCACCGACGGCAACGGCCGCTACACCAAGCTGGACCCGTACCACGGCGCCCAACTGGCCCTGGTCGAGGCCTACCGCAACGTCGCGGCCACCGGCGCCAAGCCCTTGGCCGTGACCGACTGCCTCAACTTCGGCTCCCCCGAGGACCCCGAGGTGATGTGGCAGTTCGCCGAGGCCTGCCGAGGCCTGGCCGACGCCTGTCAGATCCTGGGCACCCCGGTCACCGGCGGAAACGTCTCGTTCTACAACCAGACCAACGCGGTCCCGATCCACCCGACCCCGATCGTGGGCGTCCTGGGCCTGATCGACGACGTGACCCGCCGCACCCGCAGCGCGTTCACCGACGAGGGCGACATCCTGCTCCTCCTGGGCGACACCAAGGACGAGTTCGGCGGCTCCGAATGGGCCCACGTCACCCACGGCCACCTCGGCGGCCTGCCGCCGGAAGTCGACCTGGAACGCGAGCGCCTGCTCGCCGAAGTCCTGATCGCCGGCTCACGCGACGGCATGCTCTCGGCCGCCCACGACCTGTCCGACGGCGGACTGATCCAGTCCGTGGCGGAGTCCGCGATCCGCGGCGGCCGAGGCGTCCGACTGGTGCTGCCCGAGGACGTGGACCCGTTCGTGGCCCTGTTCTCGGAATCGGCCGGCCGCGCAGTGGTCGCCGTGCCGCGCAGCGAGGAACTGCGCTTCACCGACATGTGCAAGGTCCGGCACCTGCCGGTGGCCCGGGTCGGCGTCGTGGACGGCACCGAGGTCGAGGTCCAGGGCCAGTTCACGATCGGCCTGGACGAACTGACCCAGGCCTGGCGCGGCACCCTCCCGGCCCTCTTCGGATAGCCGGACCGGTTGTATCGGCCGCATCGGCCGCACCCGCTATTCTCGATCGCGTGGAACGTGCAGAGCTGAAGGCCCTCATCCAGGAAACGGTGAGGGCCTTCGCCGAAAAAGTGCCAGGTCATGCGGTGGAACTCCGGATCCCGCCGTTCATCGCAGTGCAATGCGTCGAGGGCCCGAAACACACCCGCGGCACCCCGCCCAATGTCGTGGAGATGGCCCCTGCGACCTGGCTGGAGCTGAGCTCCGGCACCCTCGCCTGGGCCGACGCGGTCGCCGACGGACGGATCTCGGCCACCGGCCCGCGCAGCGATCTGAGCGGATACCTGCCGCTCTAGCTGGGGGCACTTCTCCACCAGGAGCGAGCAGGCGTATGCTGCGCTCGGCTCGCTGATCCTAGGGCGAAATGCCAATCGGGGAGCAAGGCTCCGTAGGAGGGGAACAGTGCGAATACGCACGCTCGCGGCATCATCCGCGATCTTGATATCAACCAGTGTGTTGGTCCCGACCGTCGCGCATGCCGACGGATCCAACACGCTCTACGTCACGCAGACTTCCACCTGCTCAGACACGGGAAGCGGTACCCAGGCGGTCCCGTTCTGCACCATCCAGGCCGCCGCGAACGCGGCGAACCCCGGCGATGTGGTGCTCATCGGTGCGGGAATATTCGACAGCGAGGTCGACATCACCCGCTCCGGCACGGCCGGGGCACCGATCACATTCCTCGGCACGGGCGCGCAGTCTGCGGCCAGCAACCGGCTGAGCATCATTGAAGGGACTGCCGCTTCACCGATCAATCACGCGTTCACGGTGACCGGCGCCAGCTATATCAACATCGAGGATCTTACTGTCGGGTACACGGCCGCCGACGCGATTCTCGTCACCAATAGTTCCGACGTGACCATTAACGGGATCATCGGAAACGGCGCAGGCGAGGAGGGAGCTGCTGGCAATGCATCCTCAATTTTGCACGTAACGGGTACATCTACGGCAGTCACCGTACAACGATCCCGCCTATGGTCGAGTACCGGTCCAGAGGTCACTGTCGACAGTTCGGTGAGCGGCACGACCGTCTCGACCAACTTGCTCGAATTGGCTTCGGCCTCTGCGATCGCGGTGTCCGGAGCGACTGATACCTCGATCACGAGCAACACCGCAATCGGCCTCTGCGGGCCGGTGTTCGACGTGACCGACTCCGCGGCCGGAACGAGTATCGAGAACAATGTTCTGGACGGCGGCTATGCCGACCAGAACGGATGCCCGAGCTCCGCTGTCGCCGCAGAGATCTCCGTGGACTCGTCCTCGACGGCCACCACAACCCTCGACTACAACGACGTCTACGAGAACCAAGTCACGGGTGCCGACTATGTCTGGGGTGGAAAGGCTTACCAAACGGCCGCCGCACTCGACACCGCGACTGGTCAAGGCGCACATGACAACAACCTGGTGAACGGGGACGATTTGGTCGAAGGCTCGCCGTTGATCAACTCGGCGAACTCGGCAGCCCCCGGCGAACTGGCCACCGACTACAACTACGCTCCCCGCGTCGACGACCCGACCGTGCCGAACACCGGCGCCGGGCCGTACGGCTACTACGACCGCGGGTACTTGCAGTTCCAAGACCCCTTCACGCAACTGGTGACGGATACCTTCACATATTCCGACGCACAGATTCCGGTGGGCGGGCAGCTCACGTTGACGGCGACCGGGACCGACACCTGGAACGACCCGACCGGCTACTACTTCTCCTTCGGAGACGGTACGACAGCGACGAATTCGACAGGCGTGGCGACCCACACCTACTCGACCCCGGGTACGTACTTCGTAGACGCCTACCTGACACTCGACGGAGTACAGGTCGGCGGGTACATCGGGGGTCGCGATTATGAGATCACCGTGATGCCTGCTCATTCCCTGGTTCCGGCGCTGACCGCGAGTCCGCAAGGTGCCTTGAGCGTCCAGGCGGACGGCAGCGGCACTGTAGACGCGTGGAACATCACCGGCTACTCGTTCAACTTCGGTGACGGTTCTGCTGTGACGACGAGCACGGCCAGCATCGTGAGCCACACCTATGCCAAGCCCGGCACGTACACGGTGACGGAAACCGTGACCGACGCGGGCGACAACTCCGCCAGCACGACCCAGAGCGTCACGACGGCGGGCTCGGACTTCACGGCGTACGGCCCGACCCGGATTCTCGACACTCGCAACGGGACCGGGACCGGCGGCGTCATCGCGAAGATCCGACCCGGCAGCGCGCTGACACTCAAGGTCGAAGGCACCGGCTCGATCCCTGCCACAGGCGTCACGGCGGTGGTCGTGAACCTGACCGCTACGGATACCGTCGGATCCGGGTACGTGACCGCGTACGCGGACGGAACCTCCACGCCCGACGTGTCGAACCTGAACTACTCGGCCGGAAGGACGGTGCCGAACCTGGCAGTCGTCCCCGTGGGCGCGGACGGTTCGATCGACCTGTACAACGGCGGTGCCGAAGCCGGTTCGATCGACCTGCTCGCGGACGTGACCGGGTACTTCACCCAGTCCGCGGGCGCCGGATACACCGCGCTGAGCCCGGACCGCCTGCTGGACACCCGCAACGGCACGGGAACCGGTGGCGTCGTCGCGAAGGCAGCCCCCGGCAAGCCGGTCGTGCTCACGATCGCCGGCGCCGATGGCGGAAGCCTGCCGACGGGAGTCACCGCGGTAGCTCTCAACGTCACCGTGACCGATGCCTCCGGTAGCGGCTTCGTCGAGGCCTACCCGGACGGCTCCGCCGTGCCGGCCACGTCGAACGTGAACTACGTGCCAGGCCAGACGGTCGCCAACAGCGTCATCGTCCCGGTGGGCAAGGACGGGAAGATCGATCTGGCCGACAGCGGCTCGTCGGCCGGCCCGGTGGACCTGATCGCGGACGTGACCGGGTACTACAGCGCCAGCAGCGCCGGGGCGTACGTGGCGGTGACACCGGCGCGGTTGATGGACACCCGTACGAACACCGCGGTAGGGAAGGGCGGGACCATATCGTTCGATGTGAGTTCGATCGACGTCTCGATCCCCTCCGGCGCGGTCGGGTTCGTTTTCAACCTGACGGTGACCGAGCCGACCGGGACCGGGTTCATCACGGCGTACCCCTATGGCGCGGCGGTGCCGAACGCGTCGAACGTGAACTACACCCCAGGTCTGACCATCGCCAACCTGGCGCAGGTCACGCCGGGTCCGGACGGACCCGGCGGGGCCGTGTCCTTCACCAACGGCGGGTCGTCCGCAGGAAGCGTCGAGCTGATCGCGGACATCTTCGGCTACTACGCGACGAGCTAGCCCGTACCCCGCAAAACCGCATGACAACCGGTGGCCCGTGCAGCTCTTGCACGGGCCACCGGCCTGTCCTGAGCACGCCGCCCCGGCTCGGTGATCATCCGACAGCAAGATCATCAGTCCGGACGATGACAAGGTATGGCGTAGAATCAAGACGTGATCCGCCCTGATGGACGATTGACCCACGACACCTTCGGCGATGAGAAGGCTCCCCAGGACGCTTGCGGCGTCTTCGGCGTATGGGCCCCCGGCGAGGAGGTGGCCAAACTCAGCTACTTCGGCCTCTACGCCTTGCAGCACCGGGGCCAGGAATCCGCCGGGATCGCCGTCTCCAACGGCAGCCAGATCCTCGTCTACAAAGACATGGGCCTGGTGGCCCAGGTCTTCGACGAGGCCACCCTCGGCTCGCTCCCCGGCTATCTGGCCGTGGGCCACACCCGCTACTCGACCACCGGCTCCTCGGTCTGGGAGAACGCCCAGCCGACCTTCCGGGCGGCCGGGCACGGCGCCATCGCGCTCGGGCACAACGGCAACCTGACCAATACCGCGGAGCTGGCCGAGATGGTCGCCCAGGCCAGGGCCAACGGCGAGCTGATCGGCAAGGACCGCGGGGCCACCTCGGACAGCGACCTGATGACCGAGCTCTTCGCCGCCTGCTCGATAGACGGCGAGGACGGCACCTCGCTGGAGCAGGGCGCGCTGGAAGTCCTGCCCAAGCTGCGCGGGGCGTTCTCGCTGGTCTTCATGGACGAAACCACCCTCTACGCGGCCCGCGACCCGCAGGGCATCCGCCCGCTGGTGCTCGGCCGGCTCGAACGCGGCTGGGTGGTCGCGAGCGAGACCGCGGCGCTGGACATCGTCGGCGCCTCCTACGTCCGGGAGATCGAGCCCGGCGAGCTGATCGCCGTGGACGAGAACGGGCTGCGTACCCGGCACTTCGCCAAGGCCGAGCCCAAGGGCTGCGTCTTTGAGTATGTCTACGTGGCCCGGCCGGACACCTCCATCGCCGGCCGCTCCGTCCACTCGGCCCGGGTCCAGATGGGACGGGTACTGGCCCGCGAGGCGCCGGTCGAGGCCGACCTGGTCATCCCGACCCCGGAGGGCGGCACGCCGGCCGCGATCGGCTATGCCGAGGAGTCCGGAATCCCCTACGGCCAGGGCCTGGTGCGCAACGCCTACGTGGGGCGGACGTTCATCCAGCCCTCGCAGACCATCCGCCAGCTGGGCATCCGGCTCAAGTTCAACCCGCTGCGCGAGGTGATCGAGGGCAAGCGTCTGGTGGTCGTGGACGACTCGATCGTGCGCGGCAACACCCAGCGGGCCCTGGTCCGGATGCTGCGCGAGGCCGGGGCCAGGGAGGTCCACATCCGGATCTCCTCGCCGCCGGTCAAGTGGCCCTGCTTCTACGGAATCGACTTCGCCACCCGGGCCGAGCTGATCGCCAACGGGCTGAGCACCGACGAGATCGCCACGTCCCTCGGCGCCGACTCGCTCGCCTACATCTCGCTCGACGGCATGGTCGAGGCGACCACCATCCCGGCCGAGCGGCTGTGCCGCGCCTGCTTCGACGGCGTCTACCCGGTGGCGTTGCCCAACCCGGAATGGCTCGGCAAACACCTGCTTGAGGCCGCCGTCCACCCGAACCTGACCAGCCATGATCCGGACGGGGTGGACATACTGGTCGGCGCGCTACGCAAGGAGAGCAAATCGTGACTACCCAGGTGGCCGGTCGCAGCGGTGACGCCTACGCGGCCGCGGGCGTGGACATCGAGGCCGGCGACCGGGCGGTCGAGCTGATGAAGAAGTGGGTGGCCAAGGCCACCCGGCCGGAGGTGATCGGCGGCCTCGGCGGCTTCGCCGGTCTGTTCGACGCCTCGAAGCTGACCGCCTACCGGCATCCGCTGCTGGCCACCTCCACCGACGGGGTCGGCACCAAGGTCGCGATCGCGCAGAAGATGGACCTGCACCGCACGATCGGGTTCGACCTGGTCGGCATGGTCGTGGACGACCTGGTGGTCTGCGGGGCCGAGCCTTTGTTCATGACCGACTACATCGCCACCGGCAAGGTCGTGCCGGAGCGGATCGCCGAGATCGTCCAGGGGATCGCCGAGGCTTGCGTACAGGCCGGTTGCGCCCTGGTCGGCGGCGAGACCGCGGAGCACCCGGGCCTGCTGGCGCCGGACGAGTACGACGTGGCCGGCGCGGCCACCGGCGTGGTGGAGAAGGACGCCCTGCTCGGGCCGGACCGGATCCGGGAGGGCGACGCGATCCTGGCGCTGGCCTCCTCCGGCCTACACTCCAACGGATACTCGCTGGTCCGGCACGTGCTGCTGAACACGGCCGGCTGGTCGCTGGACCGCCAGGTGCCGGAATTCGGCCGCAGCCTGGGCGAGGAACTGCTGGAGCCGACCCGGATCTACTCGCTGGCCTGCCTGGAGCTGGCCCGGCGGGTCGAGATCCACGCATATGCGCACGTCACCGGCGGCGGACTGGCCTCGAACCTGGCCCGGGTGATCCCGGCCGGACTGCACGCCCGGCTGGACCGGGCGAGCTGGCGGCCGGCCCCGGTCTTCGAACTGGTCGGCTCGGTGGGCGGGATCGCCACCGACGAACTGGAGCACACGCTCAACATGGGTGTCGGGATGGTCGCGGTACTGCCCGCCGACGCGGCGGACGCGGCGCTGGCGGCGCTGACCGAGCTCGGCCAGCAGGCCTGGTTGCTCGGCGCGATCGAGCGGGCGCAGAGCCCGGCCGGCGGTGGCAGCGCAGCGCTGGTCGGCCGGTACGCGGACTAGCCGACCGCCCGCTCCGGTGCGATCCGCGCCCAATGTTTGGACGGGAGCCAGCCGACCCGGTGCGAAACCGTTCCGGCGGACTCCCGTCAGGGGAAACTAGGGTGGAGTAATACGCAGGTCAGCTGGTTCGATGATGATGCGAGGAGTACGAACCTTCGTCTTCCTCGTCGTCATCCTCATAATCCGCGTACGCGGCATAAGGATCGTCACCACTATCATGGTCGTCGGCTCCATTCACCTGCGAATCACCGACGCCCAGCTCTGCCCGCAAACGATCAAAGTTCGTCTCGCCGCTGTTGTACTTCAGCTGGCGGGCGACCTTAGTTTGCTTGGCCTTGGCCCGGCCGCGCCCCATTGGCTCGACCCCCTCAACGATGGGGCTTTGTGTACCCCAGGTCTCGACACACGATCAACGACACAGTCACTAATGCGACCGGTGCATCAGGTGGGGATCGTCAGACCGGTCACATAGCTAAAGGTACCTTGTTCCGGACCGGATCGGTACGGCATAGTGCCGTAACTTTTCCGGTGATCGGGGATACCTCGGTTGAGAATACAGTGCTGCGGGCCGCCAGGTCGATTTGGGGCCCGCTACTCACCATGCGTGTCGCACATGTGGCGGAGTGTCGCCGGGCTCAATGCCCCTTTTGCGGTAGCAGAAAGCCGCGCAAACGGGAGATGTCGCGCATCCTGGCCTCGGCCACCCGATCGGCCGCGATGGCCGGTGGTACGCCCTGGTCCTTGGCGAGCCGGAAGACCGTCTGGGCCGTGGTGAAGATATCCGCCGCGCGAGTCTTGGCCCGTTCGAAGGAGAAGCCGCCCCGGTGCAGATAGGCCGCCTCGTCGCCGACCTGGATCACGCCGCCGGCATTGACCAGGTAGTCCGGCGCGTACAGCACGCCGCGGTCGGCCAGGGCCTTGTCGATGCCCGGGTGGGCCAGCTGGTTGTTGGCCGCGCCGCAGACCACCGAGGCGCTGAGCTTGGCCACCACGGCGTCGTCGAGCGCGCCGCCGAGCGCGCAGGGCGCGTAGATGTCGAGGCCGTCCGTGATCAGCTCGTCGGTGGACTCCACGATCCGCACACTCGGGTGATTAGCCCGGACCCAGTCGAGCGCGCCGCCGAACACGTCGGTGACCACGACCTCCGCGCCCTCTTCGAGCAGGTGGCCGATCAGATACCGGCCCACCTTGCCGACCCCGGCGATGCCGACCCGGCGCCCGCGCAGGCTGGTCTCGTTCCACTGCTCCACGGCGCAGGCCCGCATCCCCTGGAACACGCCGAAGGCGGTCAGGATGGAGGAGTCGCCGGCCCCGCCGAACTCGGGGGAGCGCCCGGTCACGTAGTCGCACTCACGGGCCACCACGTCCATGTCCTGCACGTAGGTGCCGACATCGCAGGCGGTGAGGTAGCGGCCGCCCAGGGACTGCACGAAGCGGCCGTAGGCGCGCAGCAGGCCCTCGGACTTGAGGGTGGACGGGTCGCCGATGATCACGGCCTTGCCGCCGCCGAGGTCCAGGCCGGCCAGGGCGTTCTTATACGCCATGCCGCGGGCCAGGTTGAGCACGTCGGCCAGGGCCGCGCCCTCGTCCGGGTAGGGGTGGAACCTGGTGCCGCCCAGGGCCGGCCCCAGGGCGGTGGAGTGGATCGCGACGATCGCGCGCAGTCCGGTGGGCTCGTCATGGCAGAACACGACCTGTTCAGGGCCGTCGGGGCTGAAGACGCTCGTGGCGTCGAAGGTGTTCACTGCGGGAAGACTCCTCGTTGAAGTGCGGGGCAGCGTGCGCCGGACCGCCGCCGCTCTAGGATGTGAGCGGCTCGGCCTCAGGGGCGTGCCGCCCAGCGTAGCGAGTCGCCGATCCGAGCGGTCGGCCCCTTCCCCCGCAAAACAAGATCGAATATTGTTTCATGCGATTTGCGCCTTCGGGCGGAGCTTGCCCGAACGGGTGACAAAACGTCAGCCTGTCGCTACTGCCCGTATTGGTACCTCTCGGGCGGTTCCTGAACTTGCGCATTCTATGTATCGATTTCATAGACTTCGCGGCCAAACGGCGCTGGATGGTGTACTTCTAGTTCTTGAACGACAAGACGTTCGTCCGATAACCGGCACGCCCAGTAGTTTCAGGCAGTGGTTGGTGAGTGACCGGGGATCCTCCTGACACTTGCCCTCCAGGGCACAACTGTTCGAGGTTGGCACAGCGCCAGCCCCAGGGCAGGGCATGACGGGCCAATCGGGGAGGATCCAGTGGAAGCGGGCCGTGGACACGGCCCGTTGATGGAGGAGGCCGCTCATGACCGCTCGCACCCCAGATGCCGAGCCTCTGCTGACCCCAGCGGAGGTTGCCACCATGTTCCGGGTAGACCCGAAGACCGTGACTCGGTGGGCCAAGGCCGGCAAACTCACCTCGATCCGGACCCTTGGCGGCCACCGCCGCTACCGGGAGACCGAGGTTCGTGCGCTGCTCGCAGGCATCATTCCCGCCCAACGGGAATCGTAGCCGCCACCCCGCGCAACGGGGAAAGCGGGCGCGGTTTCACGCAGCGGGACGTAAGCTTTGTTCAGCTTTGTACGACAGATCGCACCTTTTGGCCGGAGTCATCGACTCCGGCCAAAAGCCGTTTCACGGGGGGATTCGGCGTGGTGGTGGCACTGGTCGCACTGGCCGCAGTGACTTCCGCAGCTCAGCCGCTGTTGATCGCCTTGCGGATGCGCTTCTCCGAGATCGGATAGGCCGTCCCCAGCTGCTGCGCGAAGAGGCTGACCCGAAGCTCCTCCAGCATCCAGCGGACCTGGCGCAGCTCCGCGCTCGGCCGCGTTCCACGGGGCACGCGTTCGAGCGCCTCGTCGTATTCGCGCCGCAGCTGCTCGACCGTCACCAGGTTGAGCTGATCACGGTAGGGCTCGTCCGGCAGCTTGGTCAGCCGGTAGTCGATCGCCCGCAGATAGCGCGGGAACTGGGCCAGCTGGAGATAACCGGCTGAGGAGATGAACCCGCGCGAGGTCAGCCCGGCGAGCTGGTTCTGGATGTCGCTGAGCGAGGGCAGCAAGGAAAGGCTGGTCGTGCCCTTGAGCCGGCGTTCGAGCTGATGGGCCAGGTCCAGGATCGCGGCCGCGTGCCGCAGCGCCTGCTCGGCCACGTCGGCCAGGTCGGCCCGCACCTTGTCGCGCAGGACCGCGAAGGCCTCGCCGTCCCAGACCGGCCCGCCCTCCCGCTCGATCAGATAGTCCACCGCGCAGACGAGGCAGTCCTCGAAGAGCGCCGGCACCGGCCCGTAGGGGTTGTGCCCCAGAGCGAGCTTCTCCCGGTTGTCCAGGGCCGCGAGCATCGACTTCACCGGTGACGGCAGGGTCAGCAGCAGCAGCCGCCTGGTTCCGGCCACCATGGAGCTCTCCTGCTCCGCCGCGGTGTCCAGCAGCCGCAGCCCGACCGAGGTGCCCTCGTCCACCAGCGAGGGGTAGGCCTTAAGGGAAACCCCGCGCTGCCGGCGCTCGAAGGTCGTCTTCACCGGGCCGAAGTCCCAGGTTTTCGACCCTGTGCGCTCCAAGTCGTCGGCCGCGGCCGAGATCGAGGCCCGCACCTTCGGCGCCAGCCGGAGTTTCAACCCTTCCAGGTCCTTGTCCTCGGCGATCTTCCGGTTGCGCTCGTCCACCACCCGGAAGGTCATCTTCAGGTACTCGGGGATCCGGTCCAGGTCCCAGTCCTCCCGCTCCACCCGGACCGAGCCCATCCGCAGCATCTCCCGCTCCAGGCCGTCGAGGAGCGCGCCCTCCCTGGGCGTGAGCTTGTCCAGCAGGAACTTCGCGTAGTTCGGGGCGGGTACGAAACTGCGCCGGATCGGCTTGGGCAGCGACTTGATCAGTACCGTCACCAGCTCCTCGCGCAGGCCCGGGATCAGCCAGTCGAAGCCGTCCGGCTCCACCTGGTTGAGCACGGCCAGCGGCACGTGCACGGTGACCCCGTCCGCGTCCGCGCCGGGCTCGAACTGGTAGGTCAGCGGGAAGCGCAGCTTGCCCTGGCGCCAGACGTCCGGATAGTCCTCCTCCAGGACTGCGCCGGCCTTCTCGTTGATCAGCATGGCCCGCTCGAAATTGAGCAGGTCGGGCTGCTCGCGTTGGGTCTTCTTCCACCAGCTGTCGAAGTGCCTGCCCGAGACCACGTCCTTGCCGACTCGCTGGTCGTAGAAGGCGAACAGTGCGTCATCGTGCACGACGATGTCCCGGCGCCGGGCCCGCTCCTCTAGCTCGCCGACTTCCTCCAGCATCTTGTGGTTCGCCTGGAAGAACTTGTGGTGGGTCTGCCATTCGCCCTGGACCAAGGCGTGCCGGATGAACAGCTCGCGGCTCAGGTCCGGGTCGATCCGACCGTAGTTGACCTTGCGCTGGGCAACGATCGGCAGGCCGTAGAGCGTGACCTTTTCGTAGGCCTGCACCGAGCCTTGGGTCTTGGACCAGTGCGGTTCGCTGTAGCTGCGCTTCACCAGATGCTCGGCCAGGGATTCGATCCACTCGGGCTCGATCTTCGCGGCCACCCGCCCCCAAAGCCGCGAGGTCTCCACCAACTCGGCGGCCATGACCCAGCGCGGCGACTTCTTGAACAGCGAGGAGCCGGGGAAGACAGCGAACTTGGCGTTGCGCGCGCCGACGTATTCGCGCTTCTCCGGCTCGTACAGGCCGATATGCGAGAGCAGACCAGACAAGGCGGCCTGGTGCACGGTCTGCGGGTCCGCAGGCGTGCTGTTGGGCACCGCACCGATGTCCTTGGCCACCTGCCGCAGCTGCGAATGCAGGTCCTGCCACTCTCGAATGCGCAGGTAATGCAGGAACTCGGCCTTACAGGTCTTACGGAACTGATTCGCGGACAGTGCGCTGCGCTGCTCGCGCAAGTACTCCCACAGCCGTACGTAGGTAAGGAAGTCCGACTGCTGCTCTTTGTCGACAAAGCGGGCGTGCGACTGAGTGGCCTGCGCCTGCTTGTCGACCGGCCGCTCCCGCGGATCCTGGATCGACAGCGCCGAGGCGATGATCATGATCTCGTTGAGACAGCCGAGCCGCTCGGCCTCCACGATCATCCGGGCCAGCCGCGGGTCCAACGGCAGCCGGGCGAGCTTCCGGCCGATCTCGGTCAGGCTGCGCTGAGTCAGCCCGCCCGTGCGCTCCTCCTCGCCCGCCTTGATCGCGCCGAGCTCGAAGAGCAGGTCGATGCCGTCCTTGATGTTGCGCCGGTCCGGCGCCTCGACGAACGGGAACCCGGCGATGTCGCCGAGCCCGATCGAGGTCATCTGCAGGATGACCGAGGCGAGGTTGGTCCGCAGGATCTCCGGCTCGGTGAACTCGGGCCGGCCGAGGAAGTCCGCCTCCGAGAAGAGCCGTATGCAGATGCCGTCCGAGGTCCGCCCGCACCGTCCGGCCCGCTGATTGGCCGAGGCCTGCGAGACCGGCTCGATCGGCAGCCGCTGCACCTTGAGCCGATGGCTGTACCGGGAGATCCGCGCGGTGCCCGGATCGATGACGTACTTGATCCCCGGCACGGTCAGCGAGGTCTCCGCCACATTCGTGGCCAGCACGATCCGCCGCCCGCTGTGCGGCTGGAAGACCAGGTGCTGCTCGGTCGAGGACAACCGCGCGTAGAGCGGCACGACCTCGGTGAACGGCAGCGACCGCCGGTTGAGCACCTCGGCGGTGTCCCGGATCTCCCGCTCCCCGCTCAGGAAGACCAGGATGTCCCCGTCACTCTCCCGCCCGAGTTCGTCCACGGCGTCGCAGATGGCCTGCATCTGATCACGGTCCGCATCGCCATCGGCGTCCTCGAGGTCGACGATCGGCCGATAGCGCACCTCGACCGGATAAGTCCGCCCGGAGACCTCGACGATCGGCGCGTCCCCGAAATGCTGGGAGAAGCGCTGCGGATCGATGGTCGCCGAGGTGATGATCACCTTGAGATCCGGCCGGGACGGCAACAGCTGCTTGAGGTACCCGAGGATGAAGTCGATGTTGAGACTGCGCTCGTGCGCCTCGTCGATGATCAGAGTGTCGTACTGCAGCAGCTGCCGATCGTGCTGCAACTCGGCCAACAAGATGCCATCCGTCATCAGCTTGACCACAGTGTCCGGGCTGCCGTGGTCGGTGAACCGGACCTTGTAGCCGACCGCCGCGCCCACTGTGGTCTTGAGCTCCTCGGCGATCCGCTCGGCCACCGTCCGCGCGGCCAACCGCCGCGGCTGGGTGTGCCCGATCAGCCCGTGCACGCCCCGCCCGAGCTCCAGGCAGATCTTCGGGATCTGGGTGGTCTTGCCCGACCCGGTCTCCCCGGCCACGATGACCACCTGGTGATCCCGGATCGCCTCCAGGATCGTGTCCTTGCGCTGACTGACCGGCAGGCTCTCCGGATAGGTGATCGCCGGCACAGCGGCCCGCCGGTCCGCTATCCGCTGCGCGGCAACGTCGATCTGCCCGCCGATGTCCGCCGCGATCGAGGCCAGCGCCTCAGGCCGGCGGACCTTCCGGGCACCGTCGATCCGCCGGCGAAGCCGGGCCTGGTCGCGAAGGGAAAGGTCGTCGAGACGAGCCAGCAGGTCTGCGAAGGGGTCAAGCGCCTGACGCGGGGGGTGAATAGCCATAGCGGTTCAAGCATAGGCACTGCCCGCGACCCCGCGCGCATGGTTTTAGCCCGGCCCGGCCGCCGCACGGCCGCCGACGGCCCGCGCACCCGCGACCGCAGCCCGCCCGGGAGTCCGCAGCCCGATATTTGAGCAGCTCACGGCCGACAAGACAAGAGCCCCGCCTGAATATCAGGTGGGGCTCTGCATATTGCCGGACTATGTGGTCGGGGGCGGGGTCGAACCGCCGACCTACCGCTTTTCAGGCGGTCGCTCGTACCAACTGAGCTACCCGACCGGGTTGGAAAAAGAACGGGCGTCGCGCTGTGTATAAACGCAACACCCAGTCATCGTTCCAAGCGGTCCTGACGGGATTCGAACCCGCGGCCTTCACCTTGACAGGGTGACGAGCACTCCTAGCTGCTCCACAGGACCAAGCTTCACTACCTTGTACTGCACCGAAAGCCTAGCATGTCAGCCGCTGTGCCGGTGACTGCTTTACCGGGCCGCGAGCGCCATCCCCTCGGGGTTCGAACCCTTGCCGCGACCTTGGGAAAGGCCTCGGCGACGGGTACCTGTGGATTCTAGATGGGCTTTCGCCCACGTGGCAAATTCTATTGTCGGCACGGACCGTGGCCGTGGGGCGGCTGTACGCTGTCGGCGGTGGGGCCGGCTCAAGGTGGGGCGACGCTCGGGCTGGCCCCGGCGCTCTCCTCGGGTGCCCCGGACCTACTCTGAGGGCGGCTTCGAGGTGGGTCCGGCCTACGGGTTGATCTTGTCCTGATTTGGCTGCTGATGTCAGCCAATGCGATAAGTGTCAGTATGCGATATCAATTACTGAGTTCAGGTCCGCTCATGCCGGTCCGAATCAGCAGTGGTTAACCCCCGAGTTGGTAAGTCCATGAGAAAGATTCTCCAAAAAGTCTTGTAAAACCCTCAGATCTTCAGTACTCATGACTGACTGCTTGCGCCCTTGGGAGACGAATCCCGGGTGCTTTCGGGAGCGGCCGCAGATCCGGCCACGTACCTGGGGAAGGACCCTTTTTTATGCACGGAGTTCCTAAGATATTTACGCGCCCTGGTATGCGCACGGCGGCTGTGTTGCCGACCGCCGTCGCACTTGCCGGGGCGTTTGCGCTGGCTGGGCCGATCGGTGCCGCCTCTGCCGCGACGGCGGCCGTCCCGGGCACCGCGCCGGCGTGGGCTGTCGCCTCTGCGGACCGCGGCGCGGTGGCGGCCGGTACCTCCATCAGCACCACCGTTTACCTGGCTTCGCAGAACCAGGCCGCCATGGTCGCCTACGCGCAGGCCGTGGCAAGCCCGACCAGCTCGCTCTACCACCACTACCTGACGCCGTCGGCGTTCCAGGCCGAGTTCGGCGCCACGACGGCTCAGGTCGCGTCGGTCGAAACCTGGCTGAAGTCCGCCGGACTCACCATCACCTCGGCCAACAACCAGGAGATCGTGGTCAGCGGCAACGCCGCCCAGACTGAGCAGGCGTATGACGTCAAGCTGAACGACTACTCGGTCAAGGGGCAGACCTACCGCGCGCCGGCTGCCAACGCGCAGGTTCCGGCCTCGGTCTCCGGCGACGTGCTCGCGATCACCAACCTGGACAACGCGCCCACCGCGATGCAGACCTCCAGCCTGGTCGGCCAGGAGCAGACCCCGGCCGTGCCCTCCGCCGTCAGCAGCACCAAGGCGCAGCAGTCCACCGGCTCGGACGGGGCGACCTTCCTCGGCCCGACCCCCTGCTCGACCTACTACGGCCAGGCCCGGGACAAGGTCGACCCGCCGATCAACGGCTCGGCCGACAACCCCTACGCGGTCTGCGGTTACGTTCCCTCGCAGCTGCGCGGCGCGTACGGCGTCACGGCCACCGGCCTGACCGGCAAGGGCGTCACGGTTGCGATCGTGGACGCCTACGGCTCGCCGACCATCGCGGCCGACGCGAACCAGTACGCGGTCAACCACGGCGACAAGCCCTTCGCCAAGGGCCAGTTCACCCAGTCGGTCACGCCCAACCAGTGGATCGACGAGTCGGAGTGCCAGGAGCCTTCCGGCTGGGCCCCCGAGGAGACGCTGGACGTCGAGGCCGTGCACGCCATGGCCCCGAGCGCGGACATCCACTACTACGGCGCCAACTCGTGCAACGACCCGCAGTGGCTGTCGGTCTTCAGCACCATCGTCAACACCCACTCGGCGGACCTGGTGTCCGACTCGTGGGGCGGCGTCATCTACTCGACCACCGGTGACGAGGACGCCTCGGTCATCGCCGAGTACAACCAGGTCTTCATCCAGGGCGCGATCGAGGGCATCGGCTTCAACTTCTCCGCCGGAGACTGCGGCGCCGAGGACCCGGCCACCGCTTGCGGTGCCGACGACACCTCGACCACCCCGCAGGCCGACTTCCCGACCTCTGACCCGTACGTCACCTCGGTCGGCGGCACCAGCGTGGCGATCACCAAGGACAACCAGGTCGAGTGGACCACCGACTGGGGCACCGATGTCTGGCTGCTCGACGGCACCAGCTACGAGGCGCTCGGCTTCAACTACGGCGGCGGTGGCGGCACCAGCGGCACCTTCAGCCAGCCGTGGTACCAGGCGGGCGTGGTCCCGACGAAGCTGGCCGAGACCCTGCCCGACGGCACCAAGACGGCTTCGAAGATGCGCGTCGCGCCGGACGTCTCGATGGACGCCGACCCGACCACCGGCTTCCTGATCGGCATGACCCAGGAACTGCCCGACGGCAGCACCGGTTACGCCGAGAGCGCCATCGGCGGCACCAGCCTCGCCTGCCCGCTGTGGGTGGGTCTGCAGGCCGACGCCATGCAGGGACAGAACGGCACGCCGATCGGCTTCGCCAACCCGGCGATCTACGCCGCGGCCGGTTCCGCCGCGTTCACCGACGTCAACGGCAAGGGCGGCGGCGTGAAGGCCTACAACATGCTGCCGGCCTTCGAGGGCTTCCCGCCGGCGGTCTTCAACTTCGGTGCTGACGGCCTGCTCACCGCCACCAAGGGCTACGACGACGCCACCGGCGTCGGCACGCCCAACACGTCCTACCTGTGGCTGCACTCGGAGTGGTAGCAGACCCCTCGAACTCGTTCGAGGACGAAGCTAGATAGAAGAGACAAGGGCAGGGGTGCATTCGCGAGAATGCACCCCTGCTTTTCGCTGTGCTGATGAAGCCGTGTCCCCGCGAGGCCGTATTCGTGCGAAGCCGTGTTCGTGGCCGAAAACTCCCCCGGAAAACCAAAAAGACCCCGTGACCAGGGTCTTCGTGTGTAGCCCCAACGGGATTCGAACCCGTGCCGCCGCCTTGAAAGGGCGGTGTCCTAGGCCACTAGACGATGGGGCCATACCCCTTGGAGAAGAGTCTCCGTGGGCTTGAGTCCCCGGGAATCGATGTTCGTTGGGGACTTGTAGAGCATAAGGTACGCAGTGCCTTTGTGCCAAAGCGGTTTAGAAACACCAGGTCAGGAGGAGCGCCTTGGCCACAAGCGGTTGACCGGGGCGGCCGCGGCGGCAAATCGCCCGGCCCGGCGCGGCTAATCTCGTTTCCTACGAGGGGGAGAAGTTAGCTACGCTTACCCTTGGCGAACCAGTCACCCGCACACAGTGGTGGCACGTTAGCCCGGGACCTTAGCTCAACGGCAGAGTAGCGGACTTTTAATCCGTAGGTTGTGGGTTCGAATCCCACAGGTCCCACTGTTGGACAGGCTCTGGCCGGCTGGCGGTCCCCAGCCTTCGAGGCCTCTGCCCGGGAGGCGGATTATGCGCTTCGGCCTGCTCGGCCCGGTGATCGTCGAGCGTGATGGCGCTCCCGTTCAGATCAATTCTGTGATGTCCCGGACCGTGCTGGCCGCTCTGCTCATGAACGCCGGTACCGCCGTCTCCGTCGATCAGTTGGCCGAGGCTCTTTGGAGTGACGTCCGGCCGGCCTCGGCCATGGCGTCTCTACACAACCACGTGATGCGGCTGCGGCGCTTGTTGGGGGACGAGGGTGGCGGGCGGATCAGGGCGGCGGCGCCGGGTTATCTGATCCACGTCGAGCCGGGCGAGCTGGATCTGGACGTGTTCGACGGGCTGTGCGCCAGTGGGGCGGTCGCGCTGCGGGACCGGCAGTGGGCGAGGGCGGCGCAGGATCTGACGGGCGCACTCGTCTTGTGGCGCGGGGAACCTGTCTCGGATGTGCCTGGGCTGAGCGGGTATCCGGGAGTCCAGCGGCTGCGTGAGGCGAGACTTCAGGCTCTGGAGGGGCGGGTCGAGGCCGATCTGGAGTTGGGGCGCCATCGCGAGATGGTCGACGAGCTTCTTGATCTTGCGGCGCGGTATCCCGTGCGCGAGGCGTTTCACGGGCAGTTGATGCTGGCCCTGTACCGGGCGGGGCGCTCGGCCGAGGCGCTGGAGGCGTTCCAGGGCTTGCGCCGCACGCTGGTCGACGACCTCGGCGTGGAGCCGTCGGCGGCCATCCAGCTTTTGCACCGCCGGATCCTGAGCGCTGATCCGGAGCTTGCTGGGATGGGTGGCGATTGGGTACAGGCTGGCGCGTCTGTTTCCGGTGACATGCCGCCTGTGCAGTTTGACAGTCCTCGTCAGGGCCGCGGGGGCATCCGGTTCCAGTTGCCGGCCGACACCCGGGTGTTCACCGGTCGCGAGCGGGAGCTCGATCAGCTCGTCGGTCTCGCCGCCGAGGCGCCCCTGGGGTCGGACGCGGGGATGGTGGTGATCTCCGCGATCGACGGGATGGCCGGAGTGGGCAAAACCGCCTTGGCCGTGCACGCTGCGCACCGGCTTCGGGAGAACTTCCCGGACGGGCAGCTGCTGCTGGACCTGCACGGCTATACGCCGGGGCTGGAGCCGATGACCGCCGGGGACGCGTTGGACTGGTTCTTGCGGTCCTTCGGCGTGCCGCCCCAGCTCATCCCTCAAGATCTCGGGGAGCGTGCGGTGTTCTACCGAGACCGGCTCGATGGGACCAGGACCCTGATCATCCTGGACAACGCCGCCTCTGCCGCGCAGGTGCGTCCGCTGTTGCCCGGCAGTCCTGGGTGTCTGGTGCTGGTGACCAGTCGCAAGCGTCTGACGGGTCTGGACGACGCCCTTTTCCTGGCGCTGGACACTCTGCCCGACGCCGACGCGGTCTAGCTGTTGCACAAGGTCGCCGGGGCCGGGCGGATCCCGGCGCACCACCCAGCGATCGGCGAGCTGATCGCCCTGTGCGGGAACATGCCCCTGGCTCTGCGGATCACTGCCGCCCGCCTGCGTCACCATCCGTTCCTGCGGATCGAGGATCTCGTCGGACAGTTGCGCGACGAGACCGCCCGCCTCGACCATCTCCAGGACGAGGACCGCAGCCTCACCAGCGTCTTCGACCTCTCCTACCAAGACCTGCCCGTAGCCGAACAAGATCTCTTTCGGAGTCTTGGTCTCATCCCCGGGCTGGACTTCGACGCTTACGCAGCCGCCAACCTCACCGGGACGGATAACCGTACCGCCGATCACCTGCTCGAATCCCTCCTGGATCACAACCTGCTCATCCAGCAGACGCCCGGCCGCTATCGGTTCCATGACCTGATCCGGCTCTATGCCAGGACCCTGGGTGAGATTGATCCGGCCAAGGACCGTGACAGCGCGCTCGACCGGCTGCTGGACTACTACCAGCGCACCGCTCAATCGGCCGACCATCATCTTGCCCGTGTTACTCGGCCCGGCCGGCCGGCGGCCACCCAAGAGCCCACGGCCGCACCGGAGTTGCTTGATCGGGCGAGCGTACTGGCCTGGCTGCGGACCGAGCGGGCCAACCTGTTAGGGGCGCTCGCGCACGCGGCTGCCGACGGACAGGCCGCGCGAGTTATTGGGCTGACCGCCGCTCTGGCCGCATTCCTGCACCAGGAGGGGCCGTGGCCGCAGGCCGCTGCTCTGCATCTCGCCGCGGCCACGACCGCGCACGATTTCGGTGACCGGCTCGGCGAGGCCAACGCTATCTGGGAGTTGGGCAGGATACGGCTGATGGCCGGGGACTATTCGGCCTCCGTCGGCCTGCAAGAGCGGGCCCTGGCGATCTACCGGGAGATCGGTGACCGGCTCGGTGAGGCCAACGCGCTGTGCGACCTGGGCCGGGTGTGTCATCTGACGGGGGACATCTCGGCCGCGGTCGGCCTGCACGAGCCGGCCTTGGTAATCTATCGGGACATCGGCGACCGGCTCGGCGAAGCGAACGCGCTCGCCGATCTGGCTCGCGCGTCCTATCTGACCGGGGATTATCTGGTCGCCGCCGGGCTGCAGGAGCAGGCTCTGGAGATCTTCCAGAGCCTGGGTAACCGGCTCGGCGAGGCCAATGTCCTCTGGGAGTTGGGGCGGGTGAAGTTGGTCGGCGGGGACTATCCGGCCGCGGTAGACCTGGTGGACCGGTCCCTGATCATCTACCAGGCCCTTGAGAATCGGCTCGGTGAGGCCAATGCCCTCTCGGACCTGGGCCGTGCGCGCTATCTGACCGGGGACTACCCGGTGGCAGTCGGCTTCCAGGAGCGGTCTCTGGTCATCTACCAGGATCTCGGCAACCGGCTCGGTGAGGCCAACGCCCTCGGCGACTTGGGCCTCGTGCGCCGTGCCACTGGGGATTTCGCCGCTTCGAGCAGCCTGCACGAACGGGCTCTGGTCATCTTCCAGAGCATCGGCAGCCGCTTGGGCGAGGCCAACGCCCTCGGCGACCTGGGCCGGGCATGGCATGGGGCCGGGGATTTCAGCTCCGCGGCCACTCTTCAGGAGCAGGCGCTAGCTATCTACCGGGAACTCGGCGACCGCCATGGTGAGGCGGACGTGCTCAACAACACCGGCGCACTCGTGGCTGACACGGTCGGTCCCCACGAGGCGCTGGTCCCATACCGGCAGGCGCTGCATCTGGCACGTGAGGTGGACAGCCCGATGGACGAGGCGAGATCTCTGGAGGGTATAGGCAGGTGTATGGCCCGGATCGGAGACCGCGAAGCCGCCATCGCCGGCATTAGTGAGGCGGCAGAGATCTATCAGCGCATCGGAGCACCCGAAGCGGTGGCGGCCAAGGCGTTCCTGGCCACGCTGTGATCGTGGCCCGTCATATGCACGGGTCCGGCTGCGCGGGATCGTGCGGCTCGTACCCGCCGGCTGTGACACCGGTCAGCCCCAGCCGATCGGCGACCGTGTTCGTGGCAGCAGCAGTGGCACTGGCAGTGGCAGTGGCGACACCGGGGCGGGGCGGCCCGGACCTGGTCTGACTCAGCAGGCGCCGGGGCCGGGACAGGTCGCGTCGCAGCCGTATGCGCACGTCGTCGACCGTGGGGTGGTGCAGGTCGTTGAGGATGGCCAGGGCATGCTCCCAGGCGGTGTGGGCTGAGTCGGCGTTGCCGGCCGCGCGCTGGACGTCGCCGAGGCGGGTGAGCGCGGCGGCCTGGTTGTGGCGGTCGCCGAGTTCCGCGAACAGTTCGATGGCCTGGCGGTAGCAGCCGATCGCCTTGTGCTGCTGGCCGAGCTGCTGGTGGATCGAGCCGAGGTTGTCCCAGGTCTCGGCTTGGCCGTAGGCGTGGCCGAGGTCCCGGTAGACGGCCAGGGCGCGTTCGCAGTGGGCCAGGCCGACCTGGCGGTTGCCCAGCAGGGCGTGGTAGGCGCCGATCGAGTTGAGTGCGTTGGCCTGGTCGGCGCGCTGGCCGTGGTCGTCGAAGAGGCGCAGGGCCCTGGTGGCGTGGGCCAAGGCCTCGTGGTAGGCGCGCAGGCAGTCGAAGGAGCGGCCGAGGTCGAGATGGACCTGGCCCTGGCCGGAGGCGTCGTCGAGCTGGCGGTAGAGCGCGAGGGCGAGGCGCAGGTGTTCGCGGGCTTCGTCGTAGAGGCCGAAGCGGATGCAGGCCCGGCTCAGTCCGCGCCGGGTCCTGGCCTGGC
>Ga0302314_10002993_pt1 | contig 31318 bp, 25 predicted proteins | sample III_Palsa_N2_3_FD_200533 | JGI IMG/M metagenome (GOLD analysis project Ga0302314, IMG submission 200533) | Peat permafrost microbial communities from Stordalen Mire near Abisko, Sweden - III_Palsa_N2_3 | ecosystem: Environmental > Terrestrial > Soil > Palsa > Peat permafrost | place: Sweden... | reverse complement strand
TGTGCGTGCCACGGTGATCCTTTACTGTTTGCGAGCGAACTCGCGTTTCAAACTAACTTCTATTCGCTAACTTGCTAACCAGCTAGCTTGCTGACTCGCTGCATTACCAGCGGTAGTGCGCGAAGGCCTTGTTCGCTTCCGCCATCCGATGAACGTCTTCCTTCTTCTTCATCGCGGCGCCACGACCGTTGGCGGCATCGAGCAGCTCAGCGGTGAGCTTCTCGACCATGCCCTTCTCGCCGCGCGCGCGGCCAAAGGTCACCAGCCAGCGAATCGCCAGCGACGTACGCCGCTCGGGGTTCACTTCGATCGGCACCTGGTAGTTCGCTCCGCCAACCCGGCGGCTCTTCACTTCCAGCATCGGCTTCACGTTCTCGACAGCCTTCTTGAACAACTTCAGGGCTTCATCGCCGCCCTTGGCTTCGAGGTTCGTCATCGCCTCGTAGAAGATGCCTTGGGCCGTCGACTTCTTGCCGCCCCACATCATGCTGTTGACGAACTTCGTAACCAGCGTCGATCCATAGATCGGGTCGGCCGGCACTTCACGCTTCGCGATATAACCTTTTCTCGGCATTGCTCTCTTCTTCCTCCAGCGCGGTGACTTCTCACGTGCTGGACTTGGGGAAATCGTTTTGGGCTAAGCCCGAAAATTTACTTACTGCTCGCCTTCGGACGCTTCGCGCCGTACTTCGAGCGGCTCTGCTTGCGGTTGGCCACGCCGACGGAATCCAGCGTGCCACGCACAACGTGGTACCGGACGCCCGGCAGGTCCTTCACACGGCCGCCGCGGATGAGCACAATCGAGTGCTCCTGCAGGTTGTGGCCGATGCCCGGGATGTAGGTGGTGACCTCGATCCCGTTGGTCAGGCGAACTCGGGCGACCTTGCGCAGTGCCGAGTTCGGCTTCTTGGGGGTCTGGGTGTAAACGCGGGTGCAGACGCCGCGACGCTGGGGCGAACCCTGCAGCGCAGGTGAGGCGGTCTTGTAGCGGGTCGGCGTCCGGCCCTGCTTGACGAGCTGATGAAACGTAGGCACTGGTAAAACTCCCTTTCGGTATCCCGAATCTCTTGTTCGGGCTCGGTGCAGGGCAGCTCCTATCGCTTTCCTCCGCACACGCGAAAGGCGGAGCACGCAAAGCGCACTCCGGCGAAGTCCTGAATCCTGCACGCGGCCGTACTGCCAACTGCGTGTACTACCTTTTTCACTGCTCAGGTTTGAGACAGGCGACGGTGGCCGGGGCTTCTGCGGTTACCCGCTCGGGTTTTCACCCTGCCCAACTCCGTTTCGCTCTGTTCCGGCCCACATAGCCCATCCCCATGGGGTCCTCTATTACGTTCGAGAGGGAGGAGGGTGTCGCAGGCTCACAGACAGAACCTTCTGGCTCCAGTTCAGCCGTCCAGAAAGGTTAGTTCCCGAAACTCGCGGAACACTCTAAATGTACCAAGGTCTCCGCCCGGAGTCAACAAAGCCGCCCAAAAGCGCAGGATGATAGCCTTCCCGAATGGACTTTATGCGGATTTCCCTTCCATTCTCCAGATTCTCCAGATTCACGTTGCTCCTGGCCGCCGGTGGTCTTCTTACGACCTCGTTCCACGCCCAGACCAGGCCCGTGCCCACCACCCCGCCGCAGATGCCGCACCTCCCCATGCCCGGCAGCGCCGCCATCTCGCCCGACGGTACAACCGTCGCCTGGACCCTCCGCCAGCGCGAGGGCTCAACGCTCCACCTGACCACCCTCGCCGACCCCGACCCAGCCAAAGAAAAGCTCATCGCCCCCAACGGCACCACGGCCTGCTCCAACTCCGCGCCCGTCTGGTCGCCGGACAGCGCAACCCTCGCTTTCACCTCCACCTGCACCGGCAGTACCGAGCATCCCGGCCAAGAGCAAGTCTTCCTCTGGTCGCGTGCCACCGGAGAGATCAAGCAGCTCACCCACGTCACCGGCAACATCCAGCAGGCAGCCTGGTCGCCCGACGGCAAGTCCATCGCCTTCCTCTTCGTCGAAAACGCCACCCGTTCCGCCGGCGCCCTCGACGCCATGAAGCCCTGGGCCGGCGTTATCGGCGAAGACGGCGTTGAGGTGCAGCGCGTGTATTTGGTCGATATTGCGACAGGAATCGGCGGCTTCATCACGCCTGCCGATCTCCACGTCTACGAATTTGCCTTATCTTCTATCCCACACACTTACAACATGGCCTTCGTCGCAGCGCCGCCTCCGGGAGAGAATACATGGTGGGTCGCGAAGCTTTATACAACAGAAAACTTCGATGTCCTCGCATGCAAGCCGTGCCCTTCGAACAGCTCAGGGTGCAAAAGTACCTGTACTCAGACCATCGTCACGCCCAAAATAGTTCTCGACACCCAAAAAATCCCCGGCCCGCTCCACGGCCTGCAAATCGCCGTCCCCCGCTGGTCCCCAGACGGCAAGCGCATCGCCTTCATCGGCGGCCTCATGTCCGACCAGGGCTCCACCGGCGGCGACGTCTACGTCATCGACGCCAAACCCGGCGCCACGCCCATCGATATCACCCCCAACATCGACGGCACACCCACCTACGAAGCCTGGCTGGACGACGACACCATCGGCATGGTCGAAGACCGCCGCGGCCATCTGCTCCTGCCCGACTACACCGTCTCCACGCGCTCCCACAAGCCCAACGCCGACGGCAGCTCCGACGACCTGGGCGAGATTACGCTCTCCGGCGGCCCCATCAAGAACGCCATCTCGTACACCAACTTCGGCGTCTTCGCCTTCGTTAAATCCGACCTCACGCATGGCCCGGAGATCTACGCCGGGCCGTTTGAAAAGCTCATCCAGATCACCCACATCAACGACGCCACCAAGCCCGCCGCCAGGGTCGAATCCATCGAGTGGGACAACGAAGGCTTCCACGTTCAGGGCTGGCTCACCTACCCCGACAACTACGAGCCCGCCAAGAAATATCCCATGATCGTCACCGTGCACGGAGGGCCGTCGAGCTCCGCCTTCCCGCGCGCCGCTACCTGGGCACCGCTCGGCTACTTCGAGTTCCTGCCCAACCCCCGCGGCAGCTTCGGCCAGGGCGAAAAATTCGTCCAGGCCAACGTCAAGGACTTCGGCTACGGCGATCTACGCGACATCCTCACCGGTATCGACGCCATCGAGAAAAAAGTCTCCGTCGACGACCACCGCCTCGGCCTCACCGGCTGGAGCTATGGCGGCTTCATGAGCATGTTCGCCGAGACCCAGACCAACCGCTTCCGCGCCATCGTCGCCGGCGCCGGAATCTCCAACTGGCAGAGCTACTACGGCGAAAACTCCATCGACCAGTGGATGATCCCGTTCTTCGGCGCCAGCGTCTACGACGATCCCGCCGTCTACGCCAAGTCGTCTGCCATCGAGTACATCAAGCAGGCCAAAACACCCATGCTGATCATCGTAGGCGACCGAGACGGCGAGTGCCCTGCGCCGCAGAGCTTCGAGATGTGGCACGCTCTCCGCGCCGAGGGCGTCAAAACCCAACTCGTCGTCTACCCCAACGAAGGCCACGGCTTCCGCAACCCCGACCATATCCGTGACCGCAACGAGCGCACCGTCAAATGGTTCGCCGAGTACCTTAAGTAGCAGGGAATTAGGGTAAAAGCTAGCTAGCAAAATTCGATTCGATGTTGGGCGCTTGTTCCCTAATCCCTAGCCCCTAATCTCTACTTCCTGCTTCTCTCCTTGCTCCATCTCCGTCCAACCCCTAAACTAGGAACTCGGAGTTTTTTGCGGTTGGCGGTTAGACCGTTCAGCTTAAGTTCCGGTTGAACGGGGAGGTACGAGTGCGGTTGTTCTTAGTGAGTCCGGTACGGCGGTTTGTCAGTCTGGCCATTCTTCTTTTCTTTGCGGTCCCTGTTGGCCTGTCGGTGTCGGGTTGCCATAAGGCGCTGGTCATCGACTATTGCAACGGCGGCGACTCCGGCCCGGAGGTCGGGCAGGTTGCGACCATTACCCTCTCGCCAACCCTGGCGACCTTCGGCGAATCGCTCGACTATGCCCAGATCGGCCAGTCCCTCTCGGCTTCCGCCCAGGATTGCAAAGGCAACAGCGTCTCGGTGAGGTCCTACACCTATGCCACCAGCAACATGGCCGTCGCCGACATCAATCCGTCCACTGGGCAGGTCTGCGCCGGTTCATGGAACCGCAATACAGGCGGCGGCGTTCCGAACTTCACCACCTGCACCGGCTTCACCGCGACCAATCCGCCGCCGGCGTATATCGCCTATGTCACCGCCACGGGCAATGGCGCGGTCAGCAACGCGATCCCCATCTACATTCATCCCCCCGTCACCAGCATCGTCATAGGAAGTCCTACGCCAACAGCCGCCTGCGCGGCCGCTATCGCAAGTCCCACGGGCGATCCCTCCAACAACTGCTGTCCCTATGCGACCACCGCGCCCGGCAATCCAACCCCCTACACCGGCACCTCCTGCCTCTCACAGACCTTCACGGCCCAGCTATCGGCACGGGTCTACGCCAACGGCAGCACGAACCCGGCTAACAACATCACCTGCCAGGTCGGCCATCTAAGTTTTGCCGCCCAGAGTGGGGCCGGCATAGCTACGATCGACGAAAACGGCGTAATTACCGCCAACCAGCCAGGCTCGGCCATCATCACGGCAACCATCGCGCAATCGGGGTCCGCCAGCACGGCGGGATACTACTCCACTTGCCCGCCGGCCAATATCGCCCTCTCCGCACCCGGCCAGAGCGGTTCCAGCATCAATGTAAGTCTGAACAATGCGCAACCCTTTACGGCGACCGTCACGGATACGGCCGGCAATCCCATTACCGGCGTGAACCTCGAGTACAACTCAACCTCGCAGCAGACCATCCCCACCAGCGCCAACTCGGTTACGCCGGTGTATCCCGGCACCGCCACGATCACCGCGGTCTGCGCGCCCGGCAGCTGCAATCCCTCCCCCTACAGCCAGCTCAATTACAACGGTAATGGCACGGCCCTTACGTCCAACGGCATCACTGTCACGGCCGTCGGCATCAGCTCGACCGTGCTCTACATCGGCAGCACGACTTCCCAATACATTTACCCCGTGGACTTCACCACCAACCAACCGGCCTCGCTGATCAAGCTACCTTACGTCCCCAACTCCATGGTCATCAACCAGGCCGGCACCGAGATCTACCTGGGCAGCCCCGAAGGTCTGATGTCGGTAAGCACCGCCAACAACACGGTGGGCTCGACCAACACCGTCATCGTCGGCACTGTCATCTCGATCTCCCCTGACGGAAGTGCGCTGGTGATCACCGACCCCAACAGGAAGACCGTATCGCTGGTCTCCAGTGCGGGCACTGTCGAGGCTTCCTACAATGGAGTGGCCACCCGGGCAAGCTGGTCTCCCGATGCCCAGACCGTCTACATTACCGGGGTCGATGAGTACGGCAACAACCAGTTGCTGGTGCATAATGCCTTCACCGCCTGGACGGCCATCACGCCGCTGACCACCACCTACTCGGATGTGGCCGTCACTGTGCCTCACATCGGCGCCTACTTCGCCGGGGGCACCCTGCTCGATGGACGCACCTACTGCCCCTGGAGCACGGCCGTCCTGGGCAACCCTCCGACGGTGACCAACACTTTTTATCCGATCGCAGATGAGAAGTTGGTCAACATCGACCGCCTCACTGCCACCACCGATGGCAATCACATCCTCGGAGCAACAGCGACCGCGCCGGCCGCGGTAAAGGACATCGCGGTATCCCTGCCCGTGCAGACCGAGTGCCCCACCGTTACATCTGGCAATTTGACCAACACCCATACCCTCTTCACCAGCAGCATCAGCAGCTATCCCCTGACGGGCATCACGACCACCGGCATCACCGGCGTTCTGCCTTCCAGTAACTCGGCAATTGCCTTCATCACCTACACCGGGTCCAGCGGAAAGCTGCCGTATTACCTCCCCGCGGCAACCGGCACAGGCACATTGGGCTTTGTCACCCTGGCCAACAGTGCAACCACGGCATCGGCGCCTGTTGCCGGCGTCTTCAGCACGGACAACCTGTCGTTTTATGTGGGGACGTCCAGCACCGACGGCACCTCCGCCGATAACGATGTTCATATCATTACGTTGGCTTATCCCATCGCAACTGCACCCACGGAGACGGGTGTCCTCACTCCAAACCTTCCCGCATCATCCGGCACAGGTATCGCACCCCCGAATCTATTAGTGCAACGGCCGAAGAAATCGACGGAGTAGAGCAGGTTGCAGCAGAATTGCAAATGAAAAGCCCTCAGCGTTGCTGAGGGCTTTTCATTTCGATGTCTACAATGCCACGCTCTTACCAACCCCTACAACCTGTCCTTCAGCCTCTTCTCCATCAACTCTCTCCCAATCGCATCCAGCACTCCATTCAGGAAGTTGACGCTCTCCGGCGCGGCATAGCGGCGCGCGATCTCCAGCGTCTCATTGATCACCACCGCAGCCGGTGTCTTCGGGTAGCCCAGCATCTCGGCGACGGCCGCGCGCAACAGGTTGCGGTCCACCACCGGCATCCGTTCCAGCCGCCAGTTCTGCGCATGTTTTTCGATCAGCGCATCCACCTCCGCCCGGCGTTCAGCAGCCAGCCGGTGAATATCCTGCGCAAATCCGCGCGTCTCATCGTCGACATCGTCACGCGACGCCCAGAACAGGCTCTCCACCTCCTCCGGCTTCTGCTTGCCAAGGTCGCCCTGAAACAACATCTGCATAGCCAGTTCTCTAGACTTGCGGCGAGTGCCCATCAGCGGCCAGACCCCGCCAGCTTGTTCTGGATGCTCGCCATCTCAATGGCCGCAATTGCTGCCTCAAACCCCTTGTTCCCGGCCTTCAACCCGGCCCGGTCCAGCGCCTGCTCCAGCGTCTCGCAGGTCAGCACCCCGAACGCATGGGGCACTCCGGTATCCTGCTGCGACTGCCCAATCCCCCGCGCCACCTCCGTATAAATCGCCTCATAGTGCGCCGTCTCCCCGCGCAGCAACACCCCCAGCGTAATGATTGCGGCGACACGTTTGCTCTCGGCCAGCGTCCGCGCCGCCGACGGAATCTCCCAAGCGCCCGGCACCCGCACAATCTCAATATCGTCCGTCGCGCAGCCCGAGCGATGCAGCGCATCCAGCGCCCCCGCAAGCAGACGGTCGGTAATCACCGCATTCCACCGTGCCACGATAATGCCAAACTTCCTGCCCGCCGCCGACAGATCGCCCTCAATCGCAATCGGCTTGCCATGCTGCACGTTCTCCGACTCCCAGAAGCCCACCCTCAGTCCCGGGGCAAGGTCCACCGTAAACAGCCGCGAGTTCCAGTGCGTCGGCGCCACTGCCGTCAACCGCACCACAATCTCTTCGGTGCGAAACCCACCACCAACCGGGTTCATCATCCAGCCACGTACGGCAGAGTAAACCGCATCCAGTTGCGTCACTTCCACCAGCAACGAAGGCACAGCCGGCGCACGGCCCGTGACGAGCTCCAGATTCCCCACGGGCGCAAGGAAGGCCACACCCCGGCCGCTGCCATCCTCCCAGCCTTTACCGGCCTCAAACCCGAGCGCTCGAAACAGGCTGCCCAGCCGCTCAAACGCATCGGCTGAGGCGATTGCCGCCACGGTTGTAATTCCCTTGACCATGCCTTCGATTGTATCGTCAGCTTGCGGCCAGAACGCGCCGCAAAGGGACAGCCATGCCGGATTCGACCACCTACACCACCCTCCGCCTCGAACTCGCCGATTCCATCGCCACCGTGACGCTCAATCGCCCCGACGTTCTCAACGCCCTCAACGCCCGGATGTTCGACGACCTCGAGAGCGTCTTCACCGCCCTCGCCGCCGACCCCTCCATCCGCGTCATCCTCCTCACGGGCGCCGGGGACCGCGCCTTCGCCGCCGGAGCCGACATACGCGGCCTCCTCGACAGCGACGCCGTCTCCGGCCTCGCTGTCTCCCAGCGCGGCCAGCAGGTCTTCTCCCAAATCGCCAACTGCGGCAAGCCCGTTATCGCCTGCATCAACGGCGTCGCCCTCGGCGGAGGCTGCGAACTCGCCCTCGCCTGCACCCTGCGCCTCGCCAGTGAAAAGGCCCGCCTAGGCCTGCCGGAAGCCAAGCTAGGCCTCATCCCCGGCTACGGCGGCACCCAGCGCCTCACCCGCCTCATCGGTCGCGGCGCCGCCCTGCGCCTGATGCTTACCGCAGCCATCGTCGACGCCCCCGAAGCCCTCCGGCTCGGCCTCGTCGGCGAAGTCGTCCCCGCAGCCGAACTCCTGCCCCGCGCCCACCAGATAGCCACAACCATCGCCGCTCTGTCCCCGTTGGGAATCGCCGGCATCCTGGAATCCGTAGAACGCGGCGACAGTCTCCCACTCGCCGCAACCCTCGCCGCCGAGGCCGAGATCTTCGGCCGCCTCTGCGGCACCGCCGACAAGCACGAAGGCCTTACCGCATTCCTCGAAAAACGTCCTCCCACCTGGCAAGGCCACTAGCGCCTTTCCTAACCCCCTGAAACCTGCTCTTACGGCTGCGGCGCTCCACCCTTCGCTGCCCTCGCTGTAAACCTCTTATACAAAAACTCCTGCAGCAGATGCCCCACACCCACTCCCGCGATGCTGATCGCCCCATTCTCCAGCGTCAAGTCAGCCCCATGCCGGTCGCTCGGCGCGTAGTAAAAATTCGAGATCGCGCCAGACGCAAACCCAGCCAATATCCCCGAACTTACCTGCCAGTGCCCGTTGTCGCCCCGCGTCCGCACGGCCGTCGATAGCGCATAGAACGCGCGCGACTTGATGCTTCCCGTGCCTTTGTAAAAATATCGCGGATCCTGGTGAAACACCGCCGGCATAATCGACCCGCGAATTAGTGTCCCCGTCGTCGAATCCGCCAGCGAAGCCCCATACCGCTTCCCATACCCCGACCACCCATAGCCGAACCCCGGATAATCGTTGTTCCACTGCTCGATCCCCGCTCCCACCGCGGCAAACACGAAGTGCGTCGGATCGAACGTGGCATGCCACCCCAGCTCAAACTTCTGCTTCGCGGTCAGCGGTTGGGCCGTCCAGTTGTACGACACAAAAAAGTTCGGCACCACCCCGATCACCCGCTGTTTCTCCTGCTGTTTGATCTCAGCCTGCGCAACCTCTTCGCGTGTCATCGCGTCCACGGACTGCACCGCCGTCGCCACCCGCAGCTCCACCGGAGGCATCTCATCGTGCTCCCCAGCATGAAGCGTCCCTGAGACAGACTCCGTCGCCAGGCCCTCTTCGCTCACGATCAGCGCGAAAACCCCCGGCCCAACGCCGCCAAACCGGAACTCACCCGCATCGTCGGTGACCGTCTCCTGCTCCGCCGCCGCCTGCGTCACCAGCTTGACATGCGCCCCCACAACCACCGTCCCGCCCACATCCTTCACCACCCCGAAGACCGTCCCCAGCCCGTGCTTTTCCTGCGGACTTGCCGGAGCAGCCTCCTGCCCGCGAGCCATTACGCAGCACAACAGCAAGCCCAGCATTGCGCCGGCTCGCCGGAAGATTCTTTCGCCCTGACTCATACTTGAATCGTATCTCTTCTCAAAAACCAATCTTTCAACCGCCCTTACTAAGCATTAGACGCAGACCAGCCTCCGATCACCGCCGCCCTTGGTATCCTGTTGCGGTGAACCTTCGCGCGCTTTACTCCACCCTATTTCTGCCCTTGCTCCTCGCCGGCTGCCACAGCCCCGGCCCCTCCATCGACGGAACCCCGGCCCCCGCCACTCCCCAGGCCCGCGCTGCCGCCCGCACCCAGCTTGAAATCCAGCGCGAGCAGATCGACCTTATCCCGCCGCCCTCCAAGAACCGCTACATGACCGTCCGCACCTTCGATGCCTGGGAGAACCCCTTCATCACGGTCCAGTCCGGCATATTGACCCTGCACGTCCTACAGGCCGACGCCAACACTAGCAATTTCGGCGCCGGCGGCATCCTGCGTCCCGTCGCCGCGCGCCGCCAGGAGCTGAACCTCTCGCTCGACAAACTCGGCGAAGCCATGGCCGCCATCCCCCAGTCCTCCTGGCCCTACGGCCGCGTCATCGCCATCGAAGAAGCCCACAAGACCCCCAAATCAGCCGAACCCGCCGTCCGCCGAACCATGGAAACCGCCATCAACACCCTCAGCGACCTGGGCATCGCCGTCTACGATATCAACGAAGGCAAGTTACAGTAACGGCAGCACCAAAACTATGACTCTGCACACAACAGCCCTCGCCGTCTTCTGTTTCTTCTTCGCATTGGTGACGATCGCCGGATTCTGGGCGTCGCGCTGGCGGCGCCCCGACGCAGGCCTGCACACCCTTGAGGAGTGGGGTCTCGCCGGCCGCAGCTTCGGCACCTGGATCACCTGGTTCCTCATGGGAGGCGATCTCTACACCGCCTACACCGTTATCGCCGTCCCCGCCGCCCTCTACGGTGGAGGCGCCCTCGGCTTCTTCGCCGTCCCCTACGCCGTCATTGCTTACCCCTACATGATGGTCGTCATGCCCCGCCTGTGGCGCGTATGCAGCCGCCACGGCTACGTCACCTTCGCCGACTTCGTCCGCGGACGCTTCGGCAACCGCTGGCTCGCCGGCGCTATCGCCCTCACCGGAATTCTCGCCCTCATGCCCTACATCGCCCTGCAACTGGTCGGCATGAGGGTCGTCTTCGTCGCCATGGGCCTTGAAAACCATAGCGAAGCCGCCCTCATCATCGCCTTCATCGTCCTCGCGACCTACACCTACTCCAGCGGCCTCCGCGCCCCGGCCGTCATCGCCGTCGTCAAGGACGTGATGCTCTACATCATGGTCGGCGCCGCAGTCATCATCCTCCCCCTCAAGCTCGGAGGCTACGGCCACATCTTCGCCGTCGCCAATCAAGTCCTCTCCGACCCCGCACACAAACCCGGCCCCGCCTCCATCTTCCTCGCGCCCAAACAATTTCTGCCGTTCTCCACCCTCGCCATCGGCTCGGCCATTGCGCTGATGCTCTACCCCCACACCGCGACCGCCATCCTCAGCGCCAAGGGTGAAAACGTCGTCCGCCGCAACTCCGCGTTAGTCCCGGCCTACAGTTTTCTCCTCGGCCTCATCGCGCTGCTCGGCTACATCGCCATCGCCGCAGGCATCAGCACCAAAGACCCGCAGGCCGCCATCCCGCTGCTCTTCCTCAAAGAGTTCCCCGAGTGGTTTGCCGGCTTCTGCTTCGCCGCAATCGCCGTAGGAGCACTTGTCCCCGCGGCCATTATGTCCATCGCCGCCGCCAACCTCTTCACCCGCAACATCCTCGGCGAGTGCCGCCGAACCCCCATGACGGCCAACTCCGAGTCCACCGCCGCCAAGCTCAGCTCGCTCGTCATCAAGTTCGGCGCGCTCGCCTTCATCCTCACCATCAAGGCCACCTACGCCATTCAAATGCAGCTCCTCGGCGGCATCTGGATGGCGCAACTCTTCCCCTCGGTCGTCCTCGGCGCCTACACCCGCTGGCTCAACCCCTGGGCGCTGCTCTGCGGATGGGCCTCCGGAATGGGCTGGGGCACATGGATGGCCGCCCAGCTCGCCCTGAAATCCTCCGTCTACCCGCTCCATATCTTCGGCGGAGTCTACGCCATGTACGCCGCCATCCCCGCGCTGCTGCTGAACCTCGCCGTCAGCTCCCTCCTGACGATTCTGCTGCGCGCCATGAAGGCAGGCCAAGGCTCCGACGCCACTACCTCCGAAGACTATGCCTGATGGCGGCTGCGCCTGATAAGGTTCGATCATGAAGACGCTCCAATCGAAGATCATCGCGCTGTTTGGGCCCGTCTGCATTCTGCTGCTCGGCAGCTGCGCGGTCGATACAGGGCCCTCTACCTCCAACAACACCTACGCCTATTCAATCAGCGTCGCCCCGCAGCTCAAATCGCTCGCGGTCAACACCACCCAGATATTCACCGCAAACACGGCAGCGCCCTCCAGCCAGGTCTCCTGGACCGTCCTGAACTCCAACAACGCCGGTGGCGCGGGAACACCAGAAACCCAGACCGGCGGCTACACCTTCGCCTACACCGCACCGGCCACGCCGCCGCTCTACGACCCCGGCTCCAGCAACCTGCAAGGTTCGGTCACCCTCAGCGCCAGTACGGGAAGCTCGGAGACGGCCACGCAGACCTTCGTCATCACCGCGCCCACCATCACCGTCGGCTTCCTCACACCGCCCACAACCGTAGCTCTTGGGGCGAGCGTAACCATCTATGCCTACGCCATCGGCAGCATCAGCAACGGTCTCACCATGGAAGTCAACACAATCGCCGGCGGTAATAGTACGGTTGGCACCATCGTTCCCTATACCGGCGCTAACGCCACCTACGGCGAGTACGTCTACACCGCGCCAACCAGCTTGCCCGTGACCGGCAGCACCATCACGATCACGGCCGTCTCCGCGGCCGTCATCACCCAGACAGCGACGCTGTCACTGACGCTGTAATGAGCGCCAGAAACATCTTGTTGAATCGGCCCTGCAGGTGAGAGGCTTGTCCGCAGGAGAAAGCGTCAACGTATGCAGCCAGAAACGGCTCCGCCAGCGATGCAGGTGCACCTATGGGGCACACGCGGCTCCATCCCTACGCCCACGGCGTCGAATCTCGGACACGGCGGAAATACCTCCTGCATTGAGGTCCTTGTCCCCGGTGAAGAGACCTTTATCTTCGACTGCGGAACGGGCATTCACAGCCTGGGCAGGGAGATGATTCGAGACCCCCATGCTTCGCGGTCAATACACATCTTCCTCACCCACTTCCACTGGGACCATCTACAGGGCCTGCCGGGTTTTGCCCCCCTGTTCTCGTCCCACAGCACCCTCACCTTCTACTCCTCGCGCAGCCCCGGCGAGCTGCGCAGGATACTGCACGGCCAGATGGCCAGTCCCTATTTTCCAGTCGAGTTCGAAGCCCTCGCCTCAACCCGAAAATTCGGCCAGATCGAGAACCGGGGAGTCGCTTTCGGCGATCTGAACGTCACTCCCTTCGCCCTGCATCATCCCGGCGGCGCCACCGGTTACCGCATCAGCCGCAACGGCGCTGTCGTCGTCTACGCAACCGATCATGAACATGGAAACCCTGCCGCCGATCAGCGGCTCCTCCACGCAGCCGCGGGCGCCGATGTTCTGATCTACGATGCCCAGTACACCCCGGAGCAATACCCCTCGCGCATAGGCTGGGGCCACAGCACCTGGCTGGAGGCAACACGTGTCGCCGCGGCCGCAGGCGTCAAACAACTCATTCTCTTTCATCACGATCCCGGGCATGACGACACCGCGCTCCACGCCATCGTTCAGCAGGCCCGCCAGCACTTCCCCAACACGACGGCCGCCACGGAAGGCTCAACTCTGACCGTCTAACGCCCACCACCCACTCCTGCAACCTGCCTCTGCTAAACTCCTGCCTATGTCGGTCGATCCCATCTCGAAGGAAATACTGGAAGAGCGCATCCGCGAAGGCGTCGACCTCTACAACCGCCTTCACTTCCTGCACTGGGCCATTGACGACACCCAAAACACCGTGCGCTTCCTCGACACCAAGGCGGCCTTCTGCGTCACGCTGCTCTCCGGCATGGTGGCCGTGTCGCTGGAGCACCCCATCACCAAGCCTGTCGTTACGCACATCCTCTTCCCCATCTTCATCGTGGTGGTAGCGGGCGCCCTGCTGGTCTGCCTGCGGGTGATCTTTCCGACGATCATCCCCCACGGAAGCGGCGGCCCACCTGCTTCGCCCAAGTTCTTCATTAGCCACAACAAGGCCCACAGGTGGATTCACCACACCATCCGCAACCCCCGCGGAAACATCTTGTCCGAGACCCACCAGACTTACGTCGCTTCGCTCCACGCCGCCGACGATGATGCCCTGCTCCTGAGCCTGTCGGAGACCGTGGTGACCCTGGCTTTCATCCGCCAGGTCAAGAGCGACCGCCTGCACTCCGCGATGTTTTGTCTCGGCGCCGCGATACTCTTGTTTGGGGCGATCATGCTGGCCCAGATTTGAAGCAAACATCTTTCTTTACGGACTTTCCTTTCCACCGTGTATAAGATTTGGGAGTCGATCTATCTATCCCGCCTGCGGGTTGTGCGTTTTCTTAACTGAAAAGAGCCGCGCCGGCGAAAAGCTGATTGCGAGAAGCCCGAAAAACTATGTTCGACAACATTGCGTTCGACAAAATCTCCCTGCGTAAGAAGATCGTGCTGCTGGCGCTGATCCCGGCTCTAGCCGCCTGCATCATCTTCGGCGCTCTGGTCGCCACGAGTTCGCGCACCGCGAGCACGCTGGTCCGCACCAATATCCTCGACTTTATGATCTACCGGACAGAAAAGTCGCTCGATCACGGCTACGCCACCTCGGTCACCGCAGCTGGCTACGTTGAGGACAAGCTGCGCCTCGACGCCAAGATTGCTTCGCTGGACACCATCAATCGGGGCGGCTATGAACTCGTTGGTCCGCCTGTTCCCCACGCCCTACTCCCCGACGCCACCCACCTCGGCGGCCTGGTAAACATGCCCTCCTTTCGCATTGCCGGAGAGACGGTCACCATGGGCCGCTCCGAGCGGTTGCAGGAGATCCACCATGATACCGGCGTGGTCGCGACCCTGATGGAACGTGTAAACGACACCGGCGACATGGTCCGCATCGCCTCCAGCTCTCCCGCGGTCCCGCTCGGCTCCTTCCTGGTCAAGACCAACGACGCGCTCGCCGACCCCGTGGAAACCCTGTTGGAGGGTAAGGAGATCTCCGGCCGCACGCTCGTGGGTGGAATCTGGTATCTGGGCCACTACATTCCTCTGCGCGATCCAGCCGGCAAGGTCATCGGTTGCCTGTACCTGGGCATGCCTATCGATGAGTTGACGGCCTTCCGGGACGAACTGGTCGCCAACGCCGTTGGCGCCAAGGGCTCGGTGGTTCTCCTCTATGTCCATGGTCCCCAACGCGGCAAGATACTCTCACCCCCGCCGACCGGCGTCGCCGCAACCACGGAGTCGCAGTGGCTGCCCGAGGTGATGGAAAACACTCTTCACATGAAGGACAACGAACAGCGCGCCATCAATATCTACTCCCCTAAAGACAAGACCGACGCCATCGTGCGTTACTCCTACCTGCAACACTTCGATTGGGCGCTTGTAACCGTCGCGGACTCCGCCGACCTCGCACAAGCCAGCTCCGCGGTCCGCAACGAGTTTGACGACCTCAAGGTTCGCTCCATCGGCGGCGCAGTGATCGTGCTCCTCATCGTCGGCCTCGTTTCCGCACTGGTCAGCAAGCAGATTATCGACCCGCTGCTCGAGATCACTATTCAACTCACCTCCAACGGCACGCAGGTGGCCTCCAGTGCTAACCAACAGTTGAGCCATGCGACCAGCTTTAATGTCTCCAGCACCGAGATCGCCACTGCCGTAAAGGAGATCTCGTCGACTTCGCAGGAGCTGCTGCGCGCGATGGAAGAGCTCTCCCAGGAGGCGATTCGCGCCAGCAAGGTGGCCCAGAACGGCACCGCCAGCCTGCATGGGCTGGGGCAATCGATCGAATCGCTCGCCAAGGCCACGCAGACCATCGCCGACAGCCTGAATGAGATCCGCAACCAGGCCAGCAAGATCAACGCTGTTACCCTCGCGGTGACCAAGGTCGCCGACCAGACCAACCTGCTTTCGCTCAACGCCGCCATCGAGGCCGAGCGCGCGGGCGACGCAGGCGCAGGCTTTGCGGTCGTCGCCCGCGAGATCCGCCGCCTCGCCGACCAGAGCGCCAACTCCAGCCAGGAGATCGAGCAGACCGTGCATGAGATGCACGATGCCGTCAGTTCCGGCGTGGCCGAGGTCCAGGCCCTCAGCGTCGCTGTCGAACAGAGTGTGGCCGTCTCCGACCACATCCGCCAGCAGTTCACCGAGATCATCTCGCGCGTTGAGTCCATGACCCCGCGTTACGAGATGGTGCACCTCGGCATGCAGAACCAGAGCGTCGGCGCGCAGCAGATCTCAGACGCCATGTGGCAGTTGACCGAGTCCGCCGGCCAGACCTCCGAAGCCGTCGGCGAACTCAACCAGGTCAGTCTGGAACTGCATAAGGCCGTCGGCATCCTGAAGAAACGCATCTTCCAGGACGAGTCGGAGGATTCCAACACCGGAGGCCTGCACGGATGACTGCCGCCCTCCCCACCGCATCCAGTGAAGAACCGATCAGCCATAAGGGACGAAGCCTGTTGTTCGCTCTCGGTGACGAGTACTACCGGGTTGAGCTGTCCCGGCTGAAGGGCGTGGTGGCCTGGGCAGAGCTCAAACCTTCGGAGGACCGCGGCATAACCGGCTGGCTGAATCTGCGCGGCGAGATGGTGCCGGTCGTCGATCTGAATGAGTTGGTCCGCGGCGAACCGACCGAGCGGCTGCTGGGCTCGCGCATCCTGCTGCTGGAGTGCGTCTCTCGAGGCAAGCTCCGCACGGTGGGCGCTCTGGCGAGCGAAGTCTTCGCCATGGCACGCGAAGAGAACTCCAGGTTCGCCGAGCAGTTCAACCCCTGCGATGTCCTCTCCTCCATCCTGCTGGGGTTGGCCCAGTGACAACCAAAGCCACGACCAAGGGCACCCCCAAGGCAGCTTCCGTGGCCGATCGTGAGCCTGCGCCAAGCCTGCTCGACGAGCTGGCTTCGACCGCAGCGGCGATCGCCGGAATGCAGGCCTCCATGCTGGACAGACGCAGTCTTCGCCTGACACTCAACCGTCGCATGGCAGCCAGGCATCTCACCGACTGCGAAGCCTACCTGGCCTTTTACACTGGCGATGAAGAAGAGCAGTCGATCTTCCTCGAAGGCGTCCTGATCGGCGAGACCAGCTTCTTTCGCGATGCCTCTGTCTTCGCCGAGATGTCGCGCTGGTGCCTGGGCTGGTTTGCCCGCCACAGGCGCCCGATGCGAATCCTGAGCGCACCCTGCTCCACCGGAGAAGAGCCCTACAGCATCGCCATCACCCTGGAGCATGCCGGCGTAGCCTTGGAACGCTTTACAATCGAGGCTCTGGACATCTCCAACGTTGCGCTCGAACAGGCGCAGGCCGCAGTCTACAAGGGCTTTTCGCTGCGCAACCTGCCCCGTCCCGAACAGGCAAACTTCCTGGAGCCCTTTGCCGATGGGTGGCGCGTGAGCCGGCGCCTGCGTGACCTGGTGCACTTTCGCCAGGCGAACCTGATGCATAGCCATGCCCTCGGCCGCCACGAGTATGACCTGATCTGCTCTCGCAATCTGTTGCTCTATCAGAACCCTGACGCGCGGCGGCAGATCTCCGGGGCGCTGGCCAACGCGCTGGCGCCGGGTGGCCGTCTGATCGTCGGTTCCGCGGACTGGGGACGCGATCTGGATGAGATCTTTCTGCTGGAGGAGCCGGTGAACTCCTTCGCTTTGCGCTTGCGGCAGCCGGAGGAGCATTCCGTAAAGAAGATAGCCCGGGCAGCCCCCGATCTTAAAACCTCCACAACCGTTCGCAGATTGCCGGTGAAGGCGGCCGTGAAGCGGCAGCTAGCCGATGTGACCGACCTCTACCGCAAGGCGTTGCAGGCTTACTTGCGCGGCGAGGAACGCGAATCCGAGCGGTTATGCCGGCAGACGCTGTATCTGGAGCAGGACCACATGCCTTCGCTGGAGCTGTTGAACCGGATGAAGCGCCCCCACGCGTCCACCCGCATGCAGTTCGCCCTGCGCGCGCGACTCAAACGGCATCGCGACGCTGTTGCGGAAGGAGAAGCTCGATGAGCGAAGCAAACCCTGAGTCCACAGCGCAGCCCGATCCAGCTTCGCAGCCCAAGCCGAAGTTGACCGGCTACATGGAACACCGGAAGCGCTTTTTCGCCCGCGCCATGCCGCAGGGCTATGCCGAAGAGTGGGCCCAGATTCTGGAACAACCTATGCCCGCGGCGGTGAAGCGCGAGGATTCAATGCTGGTCTTTCGCATTGCCGAGTTGCCGCTGGCTATCTCTTCGCGATGGGTCAAAGCTGTGACGCCTCCGCTGGTAGTGTGTCCCGTGCCGCACCGCGACAACACCGCATTCCTGGGCCTGGTGGCCTACGCGGGCGAGATCATTCCGTGCTGCTCGCTGGCGCGGATTCTCGGCGCGGCCGACTCCACGGCCGGCAATGAGGCGCGAACCATCGTGCTGGAGCAGCGTCCCGGTGAGCGCTGGGCGTTTCCCGTGGATGCCGTCATGGCCATCAGCCCAGGCACACTGCACCGGCAGCCAGAGGAAAGCGGCGCGAAAAGGGCAGGCGGGCAGTTAGGCAGCGAGTGGAGCGAATCTTTGTTTGAAGACGAGCGCGGGCACAAGATCGACGCCCTCCGTTCCGACACTCTCTTCCAGCGCTTACAGCGCGCAACAGCATAATCGGCCATAGCATGAGCGACCTCGACGATCTATCCATCTTCGACATGTTCCGCATGGAGGCGGAAGAGCAGGTGGAGCAACTGCAGGCGCGGCTGCTCGCCTTGAAGGATGGCGATGCAAACGAGCTTGCACTGCGGTCCCTGATGCGCGGCGCCCACTCCCTGAAAGGCGCGGCGCGAGTCGTTGGGCTGAACGCCGCGGTGCGTCTCACCCACGCCATGGAGGAACGCTTCGTCGCGGCGCAGGAGGGGCGCGCCATTGCCACGGCAGAGGTCGATACCCTGCTGCGTGCGGTAGATGTTCTGCGTTCGCTCGCCAACCTGCGCGAAGAAGATGCACCGGCGTGGATGACGGCCCAGGATGAAGCGATCAGCCAGCTTGTCACCAGCTTGACCGGTGTAGCTGGAGGTATTGAGGCCACCGTCACGGCGGAACCCACAAGTCCGGCGGCACCTGCTGAATCTGCTGAATCCGAGAAAACCACCGATGACGCTCCACAGTTCGAGGAGCGGCCCGCCGCGACCAGGATACCCCGCGCCGAGCATGCCAATCCCGAGATGAACCTGCGCATTACCTCGCAGCGCTTCGATCGCATCATCTCGATGTCCTCTGACAACCTCGTCCAGGCCCAGTCGCTGGTCCGCCTACAGGAGCAGATGCAACGCATCCAGCACCGCCTGGAGCGGCTGGTTCGCACCGTTGAAGAGAAACGCAGGCAAGGCCTGCGCGACCCGATCAAGGCGACCACGGCCTTGAACCTGATCATCGCCCAGGGAGAGAGAGACCGTTTCGCGCTGGGCGGCCTGCTGCGCGAACTCGACCGGCTGATTCACTCCCACGACCTGAACTCTGAGCGCCTGCACCATGAGGTGCTGCAGGCGCGGTTGCGGCCTTTCGGCGACGTTGTGCCCAACCTGCGCAGGCTGGTCCGCGATATATCGGCGGAGATCGGCAAGCGGGTGCGGCTGGAGGTCATAGGCGAGCGCACCGAGGTGGACCGCGACATCCTGGAGCGGCTGCGTGCACCGCTGGAGCATCTGCTCCGCAATGCCCTGGATCATGGCCTGGAGACCCCGGAGGAGCGTGCCGCGAACGGTAAACCGCCGCAGGGCACGATCCGGATGCGGGCCCGGCACGAGAACGGCCGCCTGGCCATTACGCTTAGCGACGATGGCCGCGGAGTGCACATCGCCGCGGTCAGAGACCGGGCGGTCGAACGCGGCCTGGTACGGTCGTCGGTCGCCTCGCTTTTATCAGACGGAGAGATACTCGAGTTCCTCTTCCTGCCCGGCTTCAGTACGCGCACCGAGGTCACGGAGATATCGGGGCGCGGATTTGGCCTGGACGTCGTCCAGTCGGCCGTCCACGAATCGGGAGGCTCGGTCCGCATCGAGAACGCCCCGGGGCTGGGCACAACCTTTCACATTGTGCTGCCCGTAACCCGCTCCCTGATGCGCGTCATGCAGGTTGAGATCGAGGGCGAGGTCTATGCCGTGCCGCTCAACCGCCTCTCGCGGATCGCGTCCGTCACCGTCAACCGCGAGCAGGACGGCTCGGCGACGGTCGAGGTCGGCGACGCCCGCGTACCCGTGATTCACATGATGGATGCGCTGCAGAGTGCGGGCACCGAGATTAAGAGCGGTCTCGCGACGGTGATCTTTCTCCTCACCGAAAAAGGGCGGGAGGCGCCGATTGCCTTCCAGATCGATCGCGTCGTGGACGAGACCACGATTGCCGTGCGCCAGTTGGACCCCCGGCTGGGCAGGATGGCCTCCATCGCTGCCGTGACGCTGACCGAGCAGAATGTGCCGATGCTGATCGTCGAGCCCGACGATGTACTGCGCCTGGCCTTGCAGGCCCAGCAGCGCCTGGTTTCCTCCCAACCCGGCGAGCAGGCAGGCGACGCCGGCCGCGGCAGCGTGCTGATCGTCGACGACTCCGCGACCGTACGCCAGATGCTTCGCCGCACCCTGCTCCGGGCGCGATACCATGTGGCAACTGCCGAACATGGAGCCGAGGCCTGGAACCTGCTGCAAGTCGCGCAGTTCGATCTTCTTGTATCGGATGTGGATATGCCCGAGATGAACGGAATCGAGCTGGTGGAGCATGTGCGCGCCAATTCGCGGCTCAGTCACATGCCCATCATCCTGCTCTCCTACAAGGGTCGCGAAGAAGACCGCCGGCGCGGCCTGGAGGCCGGAGCCGACGCTTATGTTACAAAGGGCGAGTTCCAGGAGAAAGCTTTTTTGCAAACCGTATTGGATCTCGTCGGCCCCGCGGAGCTGCACGGAGGCGCCTCATGATGCAGGTCGGCATCGTCAACGACCTGCGCGTGGTGGCCGAGGCCCTGCGCCGCATCGTCATCGAAATCCCCGGCTTCGAAGTGGTGTGGGTGGCCTTCGACGGCGAGTCCGCGCTCCGCCATCACCGCGAGTCCCCAGCAGATATCGTACTGATGGACCTCATCATGCCGGGCATGGATGGCGCGCAGACCACCGAAGCCATGATGAAGATCCGCCCCTGCACCATCCTAGTGGTCACAGCCACCGTGGCCGGCAACCGCGAACTGGTCTTTGCGGCGATGGGCAAGGGCGCGCTGGACGCGGTGAACACGCCCGACGCAAGCTCCCCGGAGAGCGCCAATGAGCTCCGCCGCAAGCTGGTGACGGTGAGCCGCCTGGTCAAGAGCGCCGCCGTGCGCCCTATACTCCACACCTCTGGAATCCATCTGCGCACGGCGTCGGGAACCATCGTGCGGGCCACCACTCCCTCCGACCATGAAGAGCGCCCACCCGCGGTGATCGGTATTGGGGCCTCCACCGGTGGGCCGCAGGCGATTGCGACCATCCTGCGCAGCCTTCCCCTGCACATCAATGCGGCCATCGTGATCGTGCAACATTTAGACCGGCAATTTGTGCCGGGCCTGCAACGCTGGCTGCAGCGCGAGTCCCGCCTGCCCATCCGGCTCGCCGCCGAAGACGAACCACTGCATCGCGGCGGCGTTTGGCTGGCAGATTCCGAAAATCACTTGACCGTTCGAAACTCCAATGCGGGGGGGCTGCGTCTCCATTACACCGAGCACCCGCGCGATACACCTCACAGGCCGTCGGTCGATGTCTTCATGGAGAGCCTGGCAATGCTTCAGGGCATGCACCGTTGCGGTGTGCTGCTAACCGGCATGGGCAGCGACGGCGCCGCAGGTCTGCTGGCTCTGCGCGAGGCCGGGGCATGCACCTGGGCGCAGGACCCCGATAGCTGCGTCGTCTACGGCATGCCGGGGATTGCCCTGAAAGTTGGCGCCGTGCAGGAGCCGACGCTGCTGAAGGACATCGCCCTTCGGTTATTGGACTTTGCCGGGCAGACCCCTGCGCGTGCCGCAGTGAAAGTTTGAGGTGAGTGACGTGACAACAGAAGCAACCCCCGCCGCCTTAGCACTGTCTTCTATTGACCCTTCACTGCTGTTGAAGGTGCTGCTGGTCGACGATCAACGCATCATCGGCGAAGCGGTCCGCCGCATGTTGCGCAGCCAGACGGACATCGAGTTCCACTTCTGCCAGCACGCCGAAGAGGCCATCGCCAAGGCCAACGACATCCAGCCCACGCTCATCCTTCAGGACCTCGTCCTGCCTGAGATCGACGGTCTGGAGATGGTCCGCCGCTTCCGCGAAAATCCCATTACGGCAACCGTGCCCATCATCGTCCTCTCCTCCAAGGAAGACGCCACCACCAAGGCGGACAGCTTCCGCGCGGGCGCGAACGACTACATCGTCAAGCTCCCCGAGGAGATCGAACTCCTCGCCCGCGTCCGTTATCACTCCACGGCTTACACGTTCCGCCTCAAACTCGACGCTCAGCAGAAGGAGTTGGAGCAGCAAAAGCTGGCAGCGGAGGCCGCCAATAACGCCAAATCCACCTTCCTCGCCAACATGAGCCACGAGTTGCGCACTCCCTTGAACGCCATCATCGGCTACAGCGAGATGCTCCAGGAGCAGGCCGAGGACGAAGGCCATCCCGACTATCTTCCCGACCTGCGCAAGATCCATACGGCCGGCCATCACCTGCTCTCGCTGATCAACGCCGTGCTGGACCTCTCCAAGATCGAAGCCGGCAAAACGACCCTCTTCCTCGAGAGCTTCTCGGTAAAGAAGGCCGTGGAAGATGTGATGGCGTTGACCCAGCCGCTGGTCCAGAAGAATCGCAATCGGCTGGTGCTTACCGGCGATTCCGACGCCGGGACCATGCACGCCGACGCCCTGAAGCTGCGCCAGATCCTCTTCAACCTGCTCGGCAATGCTTGTAAGTTCACCAGCGATGGCGATGTAGAACTGCACGTCGAGCGCGCGCAAACTGCAGCAGGCGAGCCGGGCGTCTCATTCACTGTCCGCGACAGCGGCATCGGTATGACCCCCGAGCAGTGCGCCAAGCTGTTCCAGCCTTTCTCGCAGGCGGAGTCGTCCACCTCGCGCAAGTACGGCGGCACCGGGCTTGGACTCTCCATCACCAAGAGCTTTGTCGAACTCATGGGAGGCAACGTCCGCGTCGAGAGCGAACCCGGCAAAGGATCGGCCTTCATCGTCGTTCTTCCTCTAACGGTACGCGAGTTGGACGCCGCACCCGAGCAGCCGAGCGAACCGGCGGCTCCAGAAGCGGAACAGCACGACCCCAACAGCGGGCGGCGCTTGGTGCTGGTCATCGACGATGACCCGTTCGTCCACGACATGCTGCGCCGCACGCTGCCCAAAGACAAGTACGATATGGCCACCGCGATGGCGGGGGAAGCCGGCCTGGAGCGGGCACGCGCCCTGAAGCCCGATGCGATCCTGCTGGACATCGTCCTGCCCGGCCTCGATGGCTGGGCCGTGCTTGCCGAGATCCGTAAAGATGCAGCGTTGGCCGCGGTCCCCGTGTTGATCATGACCATCCTCGACCAGGCAGACCGCGCGCGCGCCAAGGAAGCAACCGACTTCTTCACCAAGCCCATCGACCGCGAGCGCCTGCTGGAGGCGCTGGAACGCATCCCGCCGCCGCCCGTTCCACACCCCGGTGCGATGCTGATCGTGGAAGATGAGAAGGCCTTGCTGGAAACACTGGAGCGCTCGCTCCAACAGGAGAAACCATGAAGATTCTACTGGTGGAAGACAACGAGATGAACCGCGACATGCTCTCGCGGCGGCTGATCCGCAGAGGCTTTGAGGTAGTCATGGCGGTAGATGGGCAGCTCGCCATCGATATGGCAGGCTCCGAGATGCCGGACCTCATCCTGATGGACATCAGCCTCCCGGTGGTCAACGGCTGGGACGCAACGCGCGCCATCCGGGCCAACGAATCGACGGCCAGGATCCCCATCATCGCCCTGACCGCCAACGCCAATGAGAGCGACCGTGCCGCAGCGCTCGCCGCAGGCTGCAACGACTACGATACCAAGCCGGTCGACGTGGTGCGGCTGCTGGAAAAGATCAACGCCCTGTTGCCCGGGAGCGAAAACATATAGCGTTGGCCGAATTACTGCTGGGGCGTTGCTGCGGGAGGCTCCGCGGCGGCTGAGTCCGTAGCTGGGAGCGCTGCCGGGAGTGGTTCCGGCACAACCGAAGCTACCGGCTGGCCGGTACTCTCTTCGTCGCCGATATTGAAGACAGGCGTCCCCTTCGGCAGCTTCAAGCGGCCGTCGACCATATAAGCCACGACAACCCCTCCTGTAACCTCGGGAGCGAGGATGGTCAACGGCAGTAGATATTTCTTGCTCTTCACCAGCGACTCTGCCACGCCGTCGACCGGATGGCTGCGCGGCACGCTGCCCGGTACCTGCGGAATCACGAAGGCAGTCATGTTCACTTCGGGATATTTCTTGCCATACTCCACTAGCGACCGCGCCACCTGCTTCGGTGTCATCAGGCCCACATCGGCGATGAAGTTGCGGTGGACCGCGTGCGGCATATAGGTATCGAGCACCACGCGGGAGAAATCCGCACAGTTGTGAAAGAGCAGATTGAAGTGCCCGGCATTCTTGCGGTCGTTGAAGATGGCCATGAAGCGTTCGTCCTGCTCGGGAGTGCTGTCTATCTGAAAGCCGTGAATGGTGCGATCGTAGGACGATCCAACCAACTCGTACCACTCGCCCTTGGGGACGCCGCCTTTTTTATCGTCAGGGGCGAGATCCAGCAGATGTGCCTTGCGATAGGCGTTCCGCAATGCCGCTTCCTGTTCCTTGTTCACCGAGGCGGGAATGTCGCCCACTGCATCGACCGCATAGAGGTATCCGACCAGCGGGATGGCGATCCAATCGTACCCGTCGATCTTGTGATAGCGGCTGATCACAACTCCGTACTCACCATCGTGGCAGAGCCGCAGGACGATCGGCGAGTCCGCGCAGATGTGGTTCAAATACACAGCGGCGTGGCCGGTCGGATTTATGGCCCCGAACTTGCCATAGGGTTCTTCCATCAGCAGGGCGACGGACGCATGCGCATAGCTCCCTGCCGCAAACAGGGAGAGCAGAACAGAAGCTATACAACAAAACCGCTTACCCAGAGTCCTGGAAATTCTCGCAAGTTCGATCATCCTGGATTAGATGCCGGGCGGCGTGCTTAAGACTTCACGGCAGCCAGCAAAAACTCTGGGAACGACGGCGGCTCCTCCGAAAAATAAAGCCGGTACCGGCGCGCAAAGGCCGCAAAACTGCCCTCGCTATAAAGGCTGGGCTGCACGCCGCGCACGAAGTACATATCGACCTCGCGCTTGTCCTTGGTCATCACCTTGCCGCGATGCTCGCAGAGAAAGAAATCCTTGACCCGCGCATAGGTCCGCTCGGAGATATTGATCGTTCCCGCCGCACCCGAGCTCTCCATCCGCGAGGCGAAGTTGACCGTATCGCCCCAGATATCGAACGCGAACTTCCGTATGCCCACCACGCCCGCAATCACCGGCCCGGTGTGCAGCCCGATGCGCAGTTGCCAGCCCGGCGCGTCCGGGCGCTCCGAAAGCCGATGGGTCTCATGCACCAACTCCAGCGCGGCCAGCACCGCGTTCACCGGGTTAGCCGGGTGCCGTTTGGGCAGGCCGCTGGCAAACATGTAGCTGTCGCCGATGGTCTTCATCTTCTCCAGCCCGTAGCGCTCCATCACCATGTCGAACGCGGTAAAAAACGTATGCAGCTCCTCGACCACCAACTCCGCGGCCATGTTCTCTGTCGAGAGCGTGAAGCCGACGAAGTCCGTAAAGCAGATCGTCGTGTCCTCAAAGTACATAGGCGCGCTGTGGCCCTTTTGCAACTCGTCCGCGACCCTTTCGGGGAGGATATTCAACAGCAGGTTGTGCGCGTTCTCCCGCTCTTTGGCCAGCTCCGCGAGCATGGTCTTCATCTCGGCGCGTTGATGCTCTTCCTCATCGCGCAGCCGCTTGCGCTCCAGCGTGACGCCGATGCGTGCCCGCAGCAGCACGGGATTGAACGGCTTCGAGAGATAGTCCTCCGCGCCGAATTCAATGCACTGTACGACGCGTTCTATCTCATCCAAAGCCGAGATCATGATCACCGGAATCGTCTTCAGCGTCTCGCTGGACTTAATGCGCTGCAACACCTCGATGCCATCCATGCCGGGCATCAGCACATCGAGCAAAACGAGATCGATGCGCTGCTCTTCAAGCATCGTCAGCGCGTCGAGTCCATTGGCGGCAACAGCGGTCTTGAAGCCCTCGCGGTCGAGCCGCTGGCGCAGTAGATCACGATTCTCAATGTGGTCATCGACGATCAGGATCGTCCCTTTGGTGCCCACAACACCCGCGGCACCCACGATGCCCGGCTCGACCGGCGTGGGCAAAGCCTCTGTCACTGGAGCTGGGCTAACGGGAGTAGCTGGGGCCGGAGCCGGGAGCTTCACGGACTCAAGAACCGAAGCTACGCTCGAAGCCTGTGCGTGCCACTGACCTGTGGCCTCGACCAGCGAGTGCAGCGTTGCCAACGCAGACTCGATGCGCTCCAAGTTGCCGGCCGTTTCGGGAGGGAGCGATGCGCTTGCCTCGACCGCAGTACGCAGCTCCCGGGTACGCTCTTGCAAAGCCTCCAGCGGAGCTACCATCTCTGCGCGCGCTCCGGCGAGATGCTCCGGCGTGATCTGCTCTGGATCTCCCACCAATGCGCCGGTAAGCTGGGTCAATGTGCTATGGGCCGCAGCCGCCACGGCCAGCGCCTGTTCATTCAGCGGCTCGTCACCGGCGTCCTGCGCGTCTTCGCCCACCATCTCCGCATAGCCGATGATCTGATTGAACGGCGTGCGCAGATCGTGTCGCAGCGCAGAAAGGCGGGCGGCCGTCAGCGGTCTGGTTGCAGCGTCGTCCATCGCGGTCCCGATTCCCATGGTGCTCCCAGTTACGCTCCCGCAGGTATGTTAGTTCATTCCGATGAAGGATGGTGCAGCGTGCTCCATGGGGCCGGGCAAACAGCACTCTCACCGCGAACAGGCAGCGGCGGCGCCACACCGTCTTGCGGGAACCGATAGCGCACAATCTCCGGCGACAGTTGCCGGAAGTCAGCAAGCTGTGAGCGCAACTCTTCCGCTGAACTCGCGTCGGGGGCGTAGAAGCTCTCCACATGGTTCTGAAAGACAAGATTGTGCGGGAAGCACCAGCTCTCCACCAATACCCAGCCTGTGGGGATGATCGTCTCCATACCCGGAAAATCGGTGTGCAGAATGGCAAGCTGCGCCTTGTCCCGCGCGCCCCACTGCTGCATGAACTCGGGGGTCACCTTCTGATGAGCGCGTTGCAGTCGAACCGGCTCGACACTGCCCAGCCCCAGCGGATCGAGGATCTTCGACTCACCGGCATAGAAAGCCAGAAAACCAATGTCATTGGCGATGACGACGGAGTGAGGCATCTCCTGTGCCACAAACAACGCCTGCGGCAGATGCTCCACGTAACGGTCGTGAAGCGAGGCTGCAATGTCGGACCACCCATGATGCGCGCGATGCACCAACTCAAGCCCGGTTGGAAGCACGGCGACAAAGATGGCCAACGCCATCCACCTGGCAGCGCTGGACAGCCTGCGCAGATCGATCGACGCCTCACCCAAAGCCAGTGCCAATGCAACGATGCCGAGCACGTACACATACGCCTCGTAGCGCATCAGCCATCCCGTAGGGCCGACGAAGGCATGAAGTAGTGCAGTAAAAAGCGCGATCATGAGAAAGCTCTGCCCGAAACTCCAGAACCGCTCACGGCCTTCCGCCGCCTGTCTCTTGAGTTGCGCCATGCGCAGCAAAAAGGCGACCGCGAGCAGCAGCATAACCGGCGAAACACTGGTGGTTAGCAGCGCATCCGAGAGCTTATAGGCGCTGCGGCCCGAAGCCTTCATCATCACCGAGAAAGGCAGATAGAAGCCGGAGTGTGCGTGCGAGTAAAGCCCATAGGAAGCCGGCCCGATGGCTGCCGCTATAGCCAGAAGAGAGGCTAATCCAGCGCGTCGCCGCAGCAACAGCAGCGCAGCGATCACGACGACGGCAAAGCAGCTTTCATACCGCACGGCACCGCTCGCCGCAGCCGTGGCCAATAAGACAGCTACCAGCCAGCGATGCACACCGGAACCCTCTGGCAGGCTTAAGATTTTGGCAGCAACCGCAACCATACAAAGCAGAAACAAACTATGCAGCACATGCTCCATACCGATTAACGCCAGGCCGGGGAGTGGGACCACCAGCACCAACACGCAAAGCGCGGCAGTAATAAAAGCGATCCCAGCACGCGGCAGCATCCTCGCAAGCACGAAGCTTGCCAGCAGCAGAAGCAGCAGCGCAGACACAGCGTTGAGCACCAGCGGAGTCAGCAAGTGAACGCCGGCGATACGAATCACACCGGCCAGCAGCAGGGTCCAACCCGGCGACGAGGATGCGCCCGAGAATGCGTACGGCGAAATGCCCCAAACCCCATGAAGCGCCAGGTTCCGGCTCACAGCCAGGTGAATATACGCATCGTCCAGAGGGTAGACGAAGACCCCGGCATCCTGATGTAACCCATGCCGTATCAAGAGCAGCAGCACCGCCGCAAAGAGGGCAGCCGCGATCGCGAAGGGAACAATGTATCGTGCGGACTTCATCCGTCAAATCCTTAAGCAGCGGCTAAGGCAAGTTTATACGCGACCCGCCGGTATCGCCGCGACGGCCTCACTGGGTCGAAGCACGTTCTTTAATCTCTTGTGCCGCCATATAGTCGGCTGCGCTTATGCCGCCATGCCGCTTCAGAATGTTCCTCACCTCAGCGTTCAGCGGATAACTATTGTGGATGTACCAGCACTGGTAATCGTAGTTGCCCCAGCGCCGTTCGCCATTCCAACGCAGCGGATGAGAGCGGTAGTAGTCGTTGTACTGCGGCAGCAGCCATTGCGTGTACTCCCCGGAAGCAATGCCTGCGGTCACGTTCTCCGTCATGTTCTGCCAACTGCGTACGCTATGCGCCGGTGTCCCCACAGCAGGAGCAACGCAAGGCATTGGCCCCGCCTCCTGGTGCAGGATGATCAGATCGGGATGCAAGGCGCTGACATCCGCCGGCTGGATCAGCCGGGTCGCAAAGGCGGGCGTGTTCAACCCCCAGGGATCATACGCAGTCCATTGCGAGTAGAACGGAATCGCCCCACTCTCGCTCACGATCATGCTGCCATGAACCGGAAGAGCGTTCAACTCGCGCGCGACCGCGACTACCTGCGGCTGCGGATACTCCAGCGTATAAATCACCAGCCAGTTGATCCAGAAGTACGCAAGCAAGAGGGCCCATACGCCAAGACCACCAAGCAAGACCGTGCGCTGCCTATGCTGAAAGCGCTTGTAGTTACCGGCCAGCAGGATAGCCGTCACCATCAGCGGGTAGAAGAAGAAGCGATTGGCATAGTTCTGGTCCAGCCGCATCGACATGTAAAACAAGGACGACGGAACGATCAGCGTCGCAAAGAAGATCAGGTTGGGACGAAGCAGAATGTCCCGGCGAAGCGCGATCCAAAGCACAGCGCAGGATGCCAGCAGCGGTGACGCCAGGCTCTCGGCGCTCTTCACCACCAGGAAGCCCCACACGCGCGGCGTATCCGACTTCACATAGAACGGAAGCGGCAACAGGTGGCCGAAGTAATGCCAGCGCCAGATAAAATAGGCCAGCCCCGGAACGATAAATCCTGCGACAAGCTTCCAGCCACGCGCTCGAACTCCGTCGCCGCGGAACAGATAGACGGCAAGCAGAGGGATGGCAAACACCGCGCCATCCGGGCGGATAAGGCATAGTAGCAACCCTCCAACAACGGCCCATCCATAACGCTCGTTGTAAGCCGCAGCCGCCATCGTGCCGAGGAACAGCGCAAACGAGAAGACACCGAAGCCGGCCTCCGCGGCAAAGATCTGCGGCGCCAGCAGCAGCAGGCAGACCACTGCGCCGATATTCCAGAACGTGAAGCGCTGCCTGGCAACGCTAAGCAGCATCAGCGCCACCAGCACAACATACCCCGCCGTAGTCGCAACTGCCAGTCCATACGAAGGGATGCCTGTCGCATGCCCGACAGCGATGTAGAGCATCCACAGAAAATCGGTTGCGCCCTCCGCGCGCGGGCCATTCGGAATGTAGCTGATCACGCCGCTGTGTGCGAGGTTCGCGCTGTACTGGAAGAGGATGATGGCGTCTTCCGATGCCTGACAGAAGAACGGCGCCACCAGAAATCCCGCCAGCAGCACGACGCCGGCGACAGCCAGCATGCGCCAAAGGACGGTGGCCGTGAAGATCGAGCTCGCCACGATGGCGAGGGTCTTCGGCTTCCTATGTGTCTGCTCTATCGTTACCGCGGTGGTTGCCATTGCCGTCTCCGTTACGGTCAGTCCGCACCCACGAATGCTTCGCACTGGCGTTGCGGATCAAGGAAGGAATCAAGAGGAGCTTCCACAGGATATAGACCGGAGCGTTCGCCAGCGTGGCCAAATCGCGCCACGCATCTTCTCCGATAACAACCGTCACCAGCAGATGAATCGCCACAATACCCAGCCCGGAAAGCCCGATCTCCCGGATGATCGGCGATGGTGAAAGCGCCGCAACAACCAGCAACATCACATGGAAGGCCAGCGGCAGCAGCAACAGTTCGAGCAGCGGTTCCAGGCAACGAAGCCTGCCCAGCAGCACATCGCGCAGCAGCCCCGGGGCCTTCTCGAAGAGCATACGCAACCTGCCCCCTTCCCAGCGAGTGCGTTGCGTCTTGACCCCCTTGCCCCGCACTGGCATCTCGCCAAGAACTGTTGTCTCATCGACAAAGCTGACCCGCCGCCCCGTTCGCACTAGCGCCAGGTGATACTCAAGATCTTCGACCACCGAGTACGCCACGTAAGGGACTGCTTCCACGGTCTCCCGCCTGAGGCCGAATCCATTGCCAAGAATGCCGGCGGAAAGCCCGAGCTTCTCTCTCCCAAGAGGCCGAACAACATTGAAGGCTCGCAAAGCGAACCCCATCAGCCTGGTCCGCGTGTTCTCCTCCGTGTTGCGCGCAAGATAGCGTGCCTGTACAGCCGGCGCACCCCGGCGCATGGCCCCTGCTGCCGCCAGTATGAAGTTCGACGCGACGACAGTATCGGCATCGACGACAAGGACGCAGTCGTAAGCCGGCGACTCCAGCGACTCTAGCGATTCCAGATAGCTGAACGCAAAGCGCAGCGCATACCCCTTGCCTCGCTCAACATCATCGGTCCGTTTCAGCACAGTCGCTCCTGCAAGCTGAGCGAGCTGAGCTGTGCTGTCGGTGCAATTGTCCGCGATCACATAGACCGCAACCTGCATGTCGCCCGCGTCGGCACATAGCAGGCTCTGAACACAGGACGTAATGGCGAGTTCTTCATTATGCGCCGGCACCACGATAACGACACGCCAGGGCCCATTGGTCGAACTTGAAGCGACGCGACGCCGTGGCAGCAGC
>Ga0302314_10002990_pt1 | contig 31328 bp, 25 predicted proteins | sample III_Palsa_N2_3_FD_200533 | JGI IMG/M metagenome (GOLD analysis project Ga0302314, IMG submission 200533) | Peat permafrost microbial communities from Stordalen Mire near Abisko, Sweden - III_Palsa_N2_3 | ecosystem: Environmental > Terrestrial > Soil > Palsa > Peat permafrost | place: Sweden... | reverse complement strand
TTGCCGGCGGTCTCGTTGTCGAGATTGGCGATGTCCAGCAGCGCATTGATGACGATGCCCAGCAGCAGCAGCGACAGCACGCCATGCAGCCAGAACGTGCGCCGTGGAATGCGGCCGTGCAGACCGATGTAGAGCTGCGTGAGCGACAGGCGTTGCGGATCGGCACCGAGCGCCAGTGCGCTCAGTTCGTCGAGCGGAAGTCGGGCCTGGCGTGGCGAAGGCGCAGCCGGCGCGCCGGCTGCAGGGGAAGAGGGCTGCTCCATGCAGCACAGTATTCCATGCGGTTCGCACCCGGGCGTGACGGCGCGCGCCCGGGCGCCACCGACTTGGGCCGGGCGTTGCTGGCGCGCTGCACCCGCGGGCATTCCGAGGCGGATCTTGGCCACTGATCTGGTCGTTCGCCGCCCGCAAGGCCTGTACTGCCCCGCGGGTGACTTCTACGTCGACCCGTGGCGCAAGGTGGAACGCGCCGTGATCACGCATGCCCACGCCGACCATGCACGCACGGGCCACCGCCACTACCTGACCGCGCAGCGCGGCGTCGGCGTGCTGCGCGCCCGGCTCGGCCGCATCGACGTCACCGGGCTGGCCTGGGGCGAGCAGGTGACGATCGGGGCGGCGCGCGTGAGCCTGCACCCGGCCGGCCACATCCTCGGCTCGGCCCAGGTGCGCATCGAGGCCGCGGGCCAGGTGTGGGTGCTGGCCGGCGACTACTGCTTCTCGACGCAGGGCGATGCCAATCCCACCTGCGAGGCGTTCGAGCCGGTGCGCTGCGACTGCTTCGTCACCGAGGCCACGTTCGGCCTGCCGATCTATCGCTGGCCGCGCCATGTCGACGTCTTCGACGACATGACTCGCTGGTGGCAGGCCAATGCCGCCGCCGGCGAGGCCAGCATGGTCGGCGCCTACAGCCTCGGCAAGACGCAGCACGTGCTGGCCGGCATCGACCCTGGCGTCGGTCCGATCTACGTGCATCCCGCTGCCGAGGCGATCAATGCCGCGCATGTCGCCGAGGGCATTGCGCTGCCGCCGACACGGCCCTGGAGCGAGCTGGAAGACCCGCGCTCGTTGCGCGGCGCGCTGATCGTCGCGCCCCCGAGCGCGCAGGCGCCCTGGCGCTGGCAGCGCGCGGTACGCGTGCGCGAGTCGTTCGCCAGCGGCTGGATGCAACAGCACGGCGCGCGCCACCGCGCGGGCCTCGACCGCGGCTTCGTGCTGAGCGACCACGCCGACTGGGCCGGACTGCTCGCGGCCGTCGAATCCACGCGGTGCACGCGCGTGATCGTCACGCATGGCGACGAGGCCGTGCTGGTGCGCGCGCTGACCGAGAAGGGGCTTGCGTGCGGCACGTTCCGCACGGCGTTCGGGGACGACGCGGAGCCCGCCGCGGACGCATGACCTGCTCCGCACCAGCGGCGCGGGTATTTCTCACGCGGCCACGCGACCCCGCGCACGCTGTTGCAAGATGCATGCGCAAATAGCGAAACCACGACAACATTTGAACAAATGCTACGTTACGATGCCCGTGTCACCAGGCGCGGACTTCCGTGTGCCGGGGCGCATCGGGAGCACCGCAATTGACCAGGATCCTGGTAGTCGACGATCTCAAGGACATCACCGAAACGATGGGTCTGTTGTTCGAGACTCTCGGGCATGACATCAGGGTGGCCGGGAACGGCCAGCAGGCCGTCGAGACCGCGACAGCCTTCGAGCCCGAGATCGTGTTCCTGGATCTGGACATGCCCGTGCTCAACGGCTACGAGGCCGCGCGCGCCATCCGCAGCGCCGCGCTGGTGCAACAGCCGTTCCTGGTCGCGCTGACCGCTTCCAGCGGCGTGGCCGTGGAAGTGGCGACGCGGGCCGTCGGCTTCGACTTCTACCTGCGCAAGCCGGCCGACACCAATGCGCTGCTGGCGCTGGTGGACGACTTGTCGAGCCGCACTCGCCAGGCGTCCTGATCCCGCCGCCACGGTGCCATGCGCCCATGCGCCCAGGCAGCATCACAGGACGCATAACGATCTGCCTTTAGCGACAAAGGCGGCGCCCGGATATCGATAGCCGTTTGCATTCGTTTTCCGCACAGGCGGCTGTCCCTATCGTGACGGAACTGTTCACTTCGCAACACCCCGTCGCATGTCCATCGTTGCACTGGCCGGCAGCCCGTCCGAGAATTCCCGTTCCACCGCCCTGCTGCGCCATGTGCTCGATCGGTTCGCTGACGACATTGCGCGCGCCGAGATCGTCTTGCGCGACCTGCCACCCGCCGCGCTGGTTCGCGCGGACTTCGACGATCCGGCAATCCGCCGTGCCCGCGACCAGGTGGCCGCGGCACGCCTGGTGGTGATCGCCACGCCCATCTACAAGGCGTCGTACAGCGGCCTGCTGAAGACCTTCCTCGACTTGTTGCCGCCGGACGCGCTGCGCGGCAAGACGGTGCTGGCCCTGGGCACCGGCGGCAGCACCGCGCACCTGCTCGCGCTCGACTACGCGCTCAAGCCCGTATTGGCGGCACTGGGCGCTCGCCACATCCTCGACTCGATCTACGCCGTCGACGCGCAATTCACGCCGCACGCCGTGCATGGCCATGCGATGCACGACGACGTGGCCGAGCGCGTCGCGCGCGCGCTCGCCGAAGGCCCTTTTGCGTTGCGCCGGCCAGTCGATGCGCCTGCGCGCCAGCTGACGCTCGCGGCGTGACGCTTCAATTCGAACAACGACTTCTGGAGGAACACTCGATGACGGATCTCTCGCAACTCGCCCAGCCCGCGGATCGCCGCCACTGGCTGCGCCGGACAGCCGCCCTGGCGGCGGTCGTCTCGGCCGCCGCCAGCCTCGCCTTCGCGTCCCTGGGCGCGCATGCGGAACCCGCGAAGGAGCTGCGCATCGGGTTCCAGAAGTCGGCCAGCCTGTTCGTGCTGCAGAAGGCGCAGGGCACGCTGGAGAAGCGCCTCGCGCCGCTGGGCGTCGGCGTGAAGTGGGTGGAGTTCCCCGCCGGCCCGCAATTGCTGGAAGGCCTGAACGTCGGTGCGATCGACGTCGGCTTCGTCGGCGAGGCACCGCCGATCTTCGCGCAGGCGGCCGGTGCGCGCTTCGTCTACGTCGGCAACGACCCCGCCGCGCCGCTGGCCGAGGCGTTGGTCGTGCCCAGGGAGTCGGCGCTGAAGTCCGTCGCCGACCTCAAGGGCAAGCGCGTCGCGCTCAACAAGGGCTCGAACGTGCACTACCTGCTCGTCAAGCTGCTCGAGAAGAACAACCTGAAGTACAGCGACATCACGCCGGTGTTCCTCGCCCCGGCCGATGCGCGCGCCGCATTCGAGAAGGGCGCCGTCGACGCCTGGGCGATCTGGGATCCGTTCCTGGCCGCGGTCGAGAAGCAGATCGGCGCACGCCAGCTCGCTGATGGCAGCGGCGTCGTCGACAACTTCAGCTACTACCTGGCGCAGTCCGACTTCGCGCAGGTGAACCCGCACCTGATCCGCGAGCTGTTCGCCAACACGCAGGATGCTGCGCGCTTCGTCCAGGCCGACATCCCGCGTGCCGCCGCACTGATCGCGCCGCTGCAGGGGCTGGACGTCGCAGTCGTCGAGACGAGCCTGAAGCGCTACCGCTTCGGCGTCGTGCCGCTGACGCCCGCGGTGGCGGTCGAGCAGCAGAAGATCGCCGATGCGTTCTACGACCTGAAGCTGATCCCGAAGGCGATCCGCATCGCCGACGCGCTGCCGGCGACGGCTGCCGTCGCGGCGAAGTGAGGGGGCGGGCGATGTCCGGTTCCAACGAGCGCGCCACCAACCGACGCCGCGTGCTCGCGCTGCTCGGCGCCACGGTCGGCTCCGCCACGCTCCTCGCGGGCACCCGTGCCCGCGCCGCGGTCGCCGAGTTGCGCATCGGCTACCAGAAGTCCTCGGTCAACCTGATGGTGACGCGCGAGCGCAAGCTGCTCGAGTCGCGGCTTCCCGGTACGTCGCTGAAGTGGGTGGAGTTTCCCGCCGGCCCGCAGATCCTCGAGGCGCTGTCGGTGGGCAGCCTGGACTTCGGCTTCACCGGCGACACGCCGCCCGTGTTCGCGCAGGCCGCCGGCAAGGACATCTGGTACGTCGGCCTCGAGCCGCCCAAGCCCACCAGCTCGGCCATCCTCGTGCCGCCGGATTCGACGATCCGCACGCTCGCCGACCTGAAGGGCAAGCGCATCGGTTTCCAGAAGGGCTCCAGCTCGCACTACCTGGTCGTGCGCGCGGTGGAGAAGGCCGGCCTGCAATGGTCGGACATCACGCCGCTGTACCTGACGCCATCGGATGCGCGTGCCGCGTTCGAGAAGGGCGCGCTCGATGCCTGGGGCATCTGGGATCCGTACTACGCCGCCGCCGAGATCGACGGCCGCGCCCGCGTGCTGAGCACCGGCCAGGGCCTGTCCAGCAACAACAGCTTCTACCTCGGCTCGAAAGCGCTGACGCAGCAGCCGGCGCTGCTGAAGGCGCTGTTCGCCGCCTTGACCGAGGCCGACGCCTGGACCAAGGCCAACCTGCCGCAGACGGCCAGGTTCCTGTCGGAGGCCACCGGCGTGCCGCTGGCCGGCACGATCCGTTTCCTGGATCGCCGCACGGCCGGCCCGGTGACGGCGCTCAAGCCGGCCGACATCGCCGACCAGCAGCGCGTGGCCGACGCATTCAGCCGCATCGGCCTGATTCCGAAGCCGCTGCGGGTGGCCGATGCCGTCTGGCAGCCCGGCGCCGCATTCGCATAAGAGACCTCCCATGAAAATCCTTTGGTTCATCCCCACGCACGGCGACTCGCGCTACCTGGGCACCAGCACCGGCGCGCGCATCGCCGACCTGGCCTATTTCAAGCAGGTGGCGATCGCCGCCGATACGCTCGGTTATGAAGGCGTGCTGCTGCCCACGGGTCGCTCCTGCGAGGATTCGTGGATGGTCGCGGCCAGCCTGGTCGATGTCACGAAGCAGCTCAAGTTCCTCGTCGCGCTGCGCCCCGGCATCATTGCGCCGGTGCAGACGGCGCGCATGGCCGCCACGCTCGATCGCCTCTCGGGCGGGCGCGTGCTGGTCAACCTCGTGACGGGCGGCGATCCGGAAGAGCTCTCGGGCGACGGCCTGTTCCTGAGCCACGAGGAGCGCTACCAGCTGTCCGAGGAGTTCGTGACGATCTGGCGCGAGGTGCTCACGCGCAGCCATGACGGCGAGGCGTTCAGCTTCGACGGCAAGCACCTGAAGGTCGAGGGCGCGAAGGTGTTGTACCCGCCCATCTCCAAGCCGTACCCGCCGATGTTCTTCGGCGGTTCGTCGGGCCCGGCGCACGACCTGTGCGCGGCGCAGATGGATACCTACCTCACCTGGGGCGAGCCGCCCGCGGCCGTCGCGGAGAAGATCAGGGACGTCGGCGGTCGCGCCGCGAAGCTGGGCCGCAAGCTGGAATTCGGCATCCGCCTGCACGTGATCGTGCGCGAGACCGAGGAGGAAGCCTGGGCCGCCGCCGGCTCGCTGATCTCGCACCTGGACGAAGGCATCGTCGCGGCCGCGCAGAAGAAGTTCGCCTCCATGGATTCGATCGGCCAGCGCCGCATGGCGGAGCTGCACGGCGGCAAGTTCGACAAGGCCAATCCGCGTGCGGGCCTCGAGGTGTCGCCCAACCTGTGGGCCGGCGTCGGCCTGGTGCGCGGCGGGGCCGGCACGGCCCTGGTGGGCAATCCGCAGCAGGTGGCCGACCGCATCCAGGAGTACGCCGACCTCGGCATGAACTACTTCATCCTGTCCGGCTACCCGCATCTGGAGGAGGCCTACCGCGTCGCCGAGCTGGTGTTTCCGCTGCTGCCGCTCGCGACGCGCGAGAAGCTGTCGACCGGCCCGGTGCTGTCGGGGCCCTTCGGCGAGGTGGTGGCCAACCACATCGTGCCGAAGAAGGCCGACCTCGCGCGCAGCGCCAGCTAGAGGTCGCCATGCGCTCGCCTTCCGTTCACCTGCGCGGCCTCGTGCCCTGGCTCATGCCGATCGCCGTGATCGTCGGCTGGGAGATCGCGTCGCGTTCCGGCTGGCTGTCGTCGCGCATCCTGCCCGAGCCGTTCGCGGTCGCCACCGCGGCCTGGAACCTGTTGAAGTCGGGCGAGCTGGTGAACGACGTCGCCATCAGCACGGGTCGCGCGCTGGCGGGCTTGGCCATCGGCGGCAGCCTGGGCCTGGCGCTGGGATTGTTGACGGGCACGTTCAAGACCGCGGAGACCTTGTTGGACACCACGCTGCAGATGGTGCGCAACGTGCCGCCGCTGGCGTTGATTCCGCTGGTGATCCTGTGGTTCGGCATCGACGAATCGGCCAAGCTGTTCCTGGTGGCGATCGGCGTGTTCTTCCCGATCTACCTGAACACGTACCACGGCATCAAGTCGGTCGACGCCGACCTCGTCGAGATGGCGCGCAGCTACGGCCTCACGGGCTGGCCGCTGTATCGCGAGGTGATCCTGCCCGGCGCGCTGCCGTCCATCCTCGTCGGCCTGCGCTTCTCGCTGGGCCTGATGTGGGTGCTGCTGATCGTGGCCGAGACGATCTCCGCGCAGTCGGGTATCGGCTACATGACGATGAATGCGCGCGAGTTCCTGCAGACCGACGTCGTGCTGGTGGGCGTGCTGCTGTACGCGCTGCTCGGCAAGCTGGCCGACCTCATTGCGCGCGCCCTGGAAAGGCACTTCCTGCGCTGGAATCCCGCCTACCAGGGCGCCCCGGCCTGATTCATGGAGAGACACGAGATGCAACGCGACTGGATCATGCCGCCCGCCACCGGCCTGGGCGTGTGCCTCGACGGCCTGGGCAAGCGCTTCGGCGAGCGCACGGTGCTGGACAACATCGACCTCGACGTGCGCCCGGGCGAATTCGTGGCCATCGTCGGCCGCAGCGGCTGCGGCAAGAGCACGCTGCTTCGACTGCTGGCGGGCCTGGAGACGCCGTCCGCCGGCGACGTGCGCCTGGACGGTGCGCCGCTGGCCGCGCGTCGCGACGACGTTCGCATCATGTTCCAGGAGGCCCGGCTGCTGCCCTGGCGCACGGTGCTCCAGAACGTGCAGCTGGGCCTGGATTCGAACGCTGGCGCCACGCGGGCGCGTGAGGCGCTGGCCCAGGTCGGGCTCGCCGACCGCGCCGACGACTGGCCTGCGCTGCTGTCCGGCGGCCAGCGCCAGCGCGTGGCGCTGGCGCGCGCGCTGGTGCATCGCCCGCGCCTGTTGTTGCTGGACGAGCCGCTCGGCGCGCTCGACGCGCTGACGCGCATCGAGATGCAGCGCCTGATCGAATCGGTGTGGCGCGAACTGCGCTTCACGGCGGTGCTCGTGACGCACGACGTGGCCGAGGCGGTGGCGCTGGCCGACCGCGTGCTGCTGGTGGAGGAGGGCCGCGTCACGCTGGACGAACCGGTCGCGCTCGCGCGGCCGCGTGCTCATGCGTCGCCGGCGTTCGCCGAGCTGGAGGGACGCGTGTTGTCGCGTGTGCTCAACGAGCCCGCGCGCGACGATGACGTGAACGCCCGTCTGGCGGCTTAGGCGACCGCCACCAGCGGCGCGACGTGTTCCGTCTGCGCCACCTGCACGAACTGCGTGATCTGCGCCGCCTGCGCGACGAAGGTGTGCTGCGTCTGCGCGTGCGTCTCGATGCGGCCGAAGGTCTCCGGCGTCGTCGGGTGAGACATGGCCTGGCGGATCGACACCGGCTCGTAGAAGTCGGTGCCCACGTGCAGCTCGTGCGTGCGCAAGTCCGCCTGCGGATCCTTCTGCGGGCCGTGGCCGTCGGGCACCAGCGTCTGCTTCTGCGTGGTGGACGTGCGTTCGACGGGTTCGTACTGGACCGTCTGCTTCGGCATCTCCGCGGTCCGGGTCAACGTGCTGCGACGGTCGTCGCTGTCTTCGCGCCACGTGTTCTCCGCGTTGTCCTCGCGCTCGTCGTCGTGCGTGGTGGACGACTGGGTCTGCGCGCCGGCGCTGGCGCTGCCGACCGAGGCGACCACCTTGGCGCTGAGCCGCGCGTAATCCGCCTGCAGCGTCTGGCGATCCGTGTCGGTGAGCGTGCCGTTCGCGGACGCCATCACGATGTTGCGCATCATGTTCAGCGCCGCGGGCAGGCTGTTCATCGCGCCGACCACGGCCAGCGTCGACAGGCTGGTCATGGGGTCGGGCACCTCGGTCGTGGCCCGGCGCGTGGCCGCGGCGGCGGCCGTCAGGTTGGCGCCCCGTTCCTCGTTCGCGGCGGCGGCCTGGAGCTGGGCGCGAAACGCCGAGCGTGCGGAGGCCTCGACAGTCGCCGCCTTGGCGATGTTCGTGCTGTCGAGTGAAGCGGGCGTTGCAACGGGCGTGCTGGGCGTCATCATGGCGAGCTCCTTCGCGCGGGCGCCCCTGACGGAAACGCACGCGTTCATCTTGCCCACGGGCCGGCCCGCGCGGAAGTGTCTTGCACAAGCGCGGTATCGACGACGTGAAGAAATACCGGCGCGTCCTCCACTACTTCCGGCGATAGGCCAAAGGCATTTCGTGCCAGGCGAAGAAGGCGCTTGTTCGGCTCTTCGACCATTGGCAGAAGAACTTGAGGCCGAGTCGGAAAAATATCCGGCAGCGGCCGCCACCAACGCTGCATATGGCATTTCCTTCGTTGGCGACGCCCGGCATGCGCCTTACGCTGGCTTGCCATGAACAGCTTGCACACGTCTTTCGACCGCACCGCCGACGCGGCGGCGCGCCCGCGTCTCGTGATCGTTCCGGGTCTGCACGGAAGCGGCGCAGCGCACTGGCAGAGCTGGCTCGAGGGTCAGGTCGCGGGAGCTGTGCGCGTCGTGCAGGACGACTGGGGCGTGGCCGATCTCGAACGCTGGAGCGATCGCATCGCCGACACGCTGACGGCGCTGGGCCCCGGCCCGCACGTGGTCGTGGCGCACAGCTTCGGCTGCCTCGCCACCGTGCGCGCGGCGCTGCGCCATCCGTCGCTGCACATCGCGCGGGCGCTGCTCGTGGCGCCGGCGGAGCCGACGCGCTTCGACGTGGCGCAGCTTCTGCCGCAGACCCGGCTGGCGGTGCCCAGCTGCGTCGTGGCCAGCGACAACGATCCGTGGATGTCGGCCACGCAGGCGCACGAATGGGCGCTGCGATGGCGCAGTGACTGGATCAACCTCGGCAACGCGGGCCACATCAACGTCGATTCGGGCTACGGGCCGTTCCCGCTGGCGCGCGAATGGGCCGTGGCTGCATTGAACCGTTCGCGAGCCATCGGCGGCCGCCGCCAACGCGTGGCCGCCTGAGAGCGCGGCATCATGCACGCATGCGTGCATTGGCCGTCCTCACCGAAGAGCTGGAATCCCGCCCGGGCGACGCCGATCGCGTGGATGCGCTGGCGCGTCACCTGCGCGCGGTCGGGCGTCACGCGGGCGCGCTCGCGAGCGAGTGGCTGGTGGCCTCGCCCGGCGCCAGGCCGGCGCGCCCGGCCCGGTTGACGCAGGCGGCGTTGGCCGAGGCCGCGCAGGCGCTGGCGGCGCAGGACGGAACGGCGCCCTGGCTGTTCGAGGTCGGCTTCGAGGCCAGCGCCGAGTCCGCGGAGGCGATCGCGTTGCTGTTGCCATGGCCGGACGAGGCCGCGACTGCCACGACCCGACCGCCGCTGGCCGACTGGTTGGCGGACTGGGCGGCCGCGGCCAACCGGCCGACGGCGCTGCGCGCGGCGGCCGTCGCAGCGACCATCGCCCGCCTCGACGACGCGATCGCCCGCCGCTGGGCGGTGCGTGCGGTCTGCGGCCTGGTGAAGCCGTTCATCGACGAGTGGCAATGGCAACGCGCCTGGGCACGGGCGTTCGATGTCGACGTGCAGGCCGTGGCGTGGTGGTGGTATCGCCGGCGCGAGGCGCTGCTGGGCGATGCATCGCCCCACACGCTGGCGCGACCCCGCGCGTTCGCCGCGCTGCCCGATGCGCCCGACGATCTCCACGCGGAGCTGCTGGCCGCGTGGCGGTCGGGCGACCTGCACGTAGAGCCGCGCCTGAACGGCGTGCGCGTGCAGATCGTGCGACGCGGTGCCGACGTGGCCGTCTGGCGGCGCGATGGTCGGCTGCTGAACGCGCTATTGCCCGCGCAGTGGCTCGCGCCGGAAGACTGGCCGGAAGAGGGCACGCTGGAGGCGGTGCTGCTGGCCTGGTCCTCGGGCCAGATCGCGCCCCTGGGCGATGCGCTGACGCCGCGCAAGAAGGCCCTGGCCGCCGGCCCGACGCTGCACCTGGCGCTGACCGACTGGCATCGCGAATCGGGTGAAGCCGTCGCCGAATTCGACCAGCGCAGGGCCCGGTTGCATGCGCGCTGGCCGGCGGCGGATCTCGCCCGCGCCGATGCGCCGCCGGCGGTCTTCACGACACCCGGATGGCCTGTGACCGACGAGCAATTGCCATCCGGCCTCGCGGTGCTCGCCGATGCGGCGCGGGCTGCCGGCTGGAGCGGCCTCGTGCTGCGCGACCGCACGTCCGCGACCGTATGGGCGGTGCGCGCTGCCGTCCAGCGTGTTCGCGCAGTCTTGCAATACGTCCCGACCGACGCACTGGGCGCGAGCGCCTCGGCGGCGCTCGCGCTCGCATTCGTCGAGTGCGGGTTCGCGTTGTGGAACCGGATCCCGCGCTCCGAAGACGAGCAGCGCGCCGCGATGACCGCCGCGATGTCCGGCGAATTCCTGCCGCCACCGGACGACCCGCCCGGCCTCGACGGCCTGCGCCTGCTGCCGTTGGCGCGACTGCCGCTCGCGCTTCCCGACGACGAGCTGTTGCGCCTGCACGCCTGGTTGCGCGCCCACATCGGACTGCGCTTCGGCGGCGTGCACGCGGTGGCGCCCGCGCTGGTGTTCGAGATCGGCTTCACCGGCGTGCGCCCCAGCCGGCGCCACAAGATCGGTGCGACGCTGGTGGGTGCGCACGTGCTGCGTTGGCTCCCCGACGCGACGCCGGGCGGCGCACAGTTGGCGACCGACCTATAGTCCGCAACTCGATCCCAGACCTGCCAGGAGCCCGCGTGGAAACTGACATCGACCGACGCATCTTCGATTCGCTCGAGTCGGGCATGCTGTGGTTCGACGACGAGTTGCGCATCGTCGACGCCAACCGCAGCGCGCGCGAGCTGCTGGGCCTGGGGGACCGGCCGCTCGGCGTGCGCATCGAGGACCTGGACTGGGAGCCATTCGACGAGCACGGCGTGCCGCTGGCCGATCACGCGCGCCCGGTCTGGCTCGCGTTGAACGGCAACGGCGAGACGACGTCGGGCGTCGTCGTGGTACGGACGCAGCACGGCGAACGCGCGCTGCGCGTGCGCGCGGTGCCGGTCGCCTCGGTGGGCGAGGGCCGCGGACGCGGGGCCGTCCTCTCGTTCACCGACATCACCGCCGAACGCGACGCCTCGCGATCGCTGCTGGATAGCGAGCAGTTGTTCCGGATGTTCGGCGACCACTCGCTGGACCTGATGTGGATCGTCGACCCGCGCAAGCAGAAGCTGCTGTACATGAATTCCGCCTACGAGCGCATCTGGGGCCGGCCGCCTGCACCGTTGTTCGAGAGCCTGGCGCACTGGCTGGATGGCGTCGACCCCGACGACAGGCAACGCGTGGCCGACGCCGCGCTGCACGCGGACGCCTCCGGCCTGTACCAGTCCGAGTACCGCGTGCACCGGCCGGACGGTCGCCTCGTCTGGATTCGAGGCCGCGGCTTTCCGCTGTTCGGCGCCGACGGCCGCATGCGCTACATGGCCGGCTTCGCCGAGGACATCACGCCGGCGCGCACGAGCGAGGCGCTGGAAAGCGCGCACCGCGTCGCGCGGGAGCGGCTGGCGCGCATCGTGGCCACCGCGCCCGGTGCGGTGTACTCCTACCGCCAGCGGCCCGACGGCGGGGGCGAGTTCACGTTCGCGAGCCCGGCCATCCTCGACCTGCTGGGCGTGGACGCCGCCGCGCTGGTGGGCCGCGGCATCGACCTGCTGGCGCTCGTGCACCCCGACGACCGTGCCGGCGTGGCCGAGTCGCTGCGCGTGTCCGCGGAGCTCGGCAGCGCGTGGCTGGCCACCTTCCGCGTGCCGCACACGCCCACGGGCGAACGCTGCATCGAGGCGCATTCGATGCCGGTGCGCGAAGCCGACGGCGGCATCGTGTGGCACGGCTTCCTGATCGACATCACCGAGCGCCGCCGCACCGAGCAGGAGATCCGCTCGCTCAACGTCGACCTGGAGCAACGCGTGGCCGACCGCACGTCGGAGCTGGAGGCCAAGCACCGCGAGATGGAGTCGTTCACGTACTCCGTGTCGCACGACCTGAAGGCGCCGCTGCGCGGCATCGACGGCTACAGCCGGCTGCTGGAGTCCGACCACGCGGACAAGCTGGACCAGGAAGGGCGCTTCTTCGTCTCGATGATCCGCAAGGCCACCGGGCACATGGGCCAGCTGATCGACGACCTTCTGGCCTACTCCCGCGTCGAGCGCGGACGGCCCAAGCTGGGTCCGGTCGCGCCGGGGCCGGTGGTGGCGACGGTGATGGACGGCGTGGCCGCCGAGGTGGCTGCCGGGGCCATCGTGCTGCGGGCTGTGGTCGATCCCGAGCTGGTGGTGCTGGGCGAGAGCGACGGCCTGGTGCTGGCGCTGCGCAACCTGCTGGACAACGCGATCAAGTTCACCGCCGGTCGGCCCGACCGCAGCATCGAGATCGGCGCGCGCCGCGCCCAGGGCCAGGCGCTGTTCTGGGTGCGCGACAACGGTCCGGGCTTCGACATGCGCTATCACGATCGCATCTTCGAGATCTTCCAGCGCCTGCACCGCGCCGAGGACTTTCCGGGCACCGGCGTCGGCCTGGCGATCGTGCGCAAGGCGGTGGAGCGCATGCATGGCCATGTCTGGGCCGAGAGCGCCAAGGGCGACGGCGCCACCTTCTGGATCCAGCTACCCGCGGTCGAGCAACAGCCGAACTTGTGACTTGATGCCGCAGCGCCGGGTACCCCCAAACGGGGGCGGTGCAAATGCTGTGGAAAAGGACTTGCATTTCGCTATGCTGGGCAGATGGAAGATCGCCGCCCGATCCTGCTCGTCGAAGACAACCCGATGGATGTCGACCTGACGCAGCGCGCGTTCGCCAAGCGCCACATCGTCAACTCGCTGGAGGTGGCGCGCGACGGCGAGGAGGCGCTGGCGTGGATGGCCCGCTGGGACTCCGGCCATCCACAGCCCGTCGTGATCCTGCTCGATCTGAAGCTGCCGCGCGTCAGCGGGCTCGAGGTACTGCGCCAGCTGAAGGCGCACACCGAGTACTGCCGCATCCCGGTCGTGGTGCTGACCACGTCGCGCGAGGACGCCGACGTGGCCGCCGCCTACGCGCTGGGGGTCAATTCCTACATCGTCAAGCCGGTGGAGTTCGAGAAGTTCATCGACGTCGCCGCGCAGATCGACCTGTACTGGTGCGTCCTGAACCAGCGGGCGCTCTGAAGACCCCATGAAAGTCCTGTACGTCGAAGACAACGAACAGGATGCCGACCTGACGTGCCGGCGCCTGGCCCGGATCGCGCCCGCCATCGCGATGGCCACGGTGCACACGCTGGCGGATGCGCGCGCACGCCTGCTCGCCGACGAGACCGATGGCGGCTTGCCCGACGTGCTGTTGATCGACGTGCGCCTGCCGGACGGCAACGGGCTCGAGCTGCTGGGCGATGTGCGCGCCCGCGGCCTGCCCATCGCCGTGGTGATGCTCACCGGCTCGGGCGACGAGTCGCTGGTCGTCACCGCGTTGCGCAGCGGTGCCGACGACTACGTCGTCAAGGCCGGCAGCTATATCGAACGCCTGCCGGCGACGCTGGCCGGTGCCGGCCACACCTTCCGCGAGGCCTCGGCGCACCGGGCGACGCCCATTCGCGTGCTGTACGCCGAGCCGAGCGCCAGCGACATCGACCTGCTGCGACGCCACCTGGCGCGCTACGCGCCGCACGTGCAGGTGGAGGCCGTGCACACCGCGCAGGAGGCGCTGGCGCGCCTGCCGCCGATGGTGGACGACGGGCCCGACGTGCTGCTGCTCGATTTCAAGCTGCCCGGCATGAACGCGCTGGATGTCGTGCGCGAGGTGCGCCACGAGCGCGGCCTCGCGCTGCCCATCATCGTCATCACGGGCCACGGCGACGAGACCAGCGCCGCCCAGACGCTGAAGCTGGGCGCCACCGACTACCTCGTCAAGCAGGACGACCTGCTGCACCGGCTGCCCGTGGCCATCGAGAACGCCTGGTACCGCGCGCAGCTCGAACGCGAGCGCGGCGCGCTGCGCGAGAGCGAGGAGCGCTTCCGCCAGATGGCGGAGGCGATCGGCGACGTGTTCTGGTTGAGCGACCCGCAACGCCAGGTCGCGCTCTACATGAGCCCGGCCTTCGAACGCATCTGGCGCATGCCGGTGGCGGCGGTGTACGCCGACTGGCGGGCGTGGCTGGCGCATGTCCACGAGGACGACCGCGGCGCGCTGCGGGCACGCATGGACGACCTGTCGCAGGCCGAGCTCGAGCTCGAGTTCCGCGTCTGCCCGCCCGGCGACGAGATGCGTTACGTGCACATGCGCGTGTACGTCGTGCGCGACGGCGTGGGGCGCTTCGTGCGGCGTGCCGGCGTGATCCAGGACGTCACCGAGCGCAAGGCGCAGGAGGCGCGCATCGAACACCTGGCGTATCACGACTCGCTTACCGGCCTGCCCAATCGCGCGATGCTGATGGACCGGCTCGCGCAGGCGCTGTCGCAGGCGCAGCGGCTGGATCAGCAGGTGGCGGTGCTGTTCATCGATCTCGACCGCTTCAAGCTCGTCAACGATTCGCTGGGCCACGCCGTCGGCGACCGGTTGCTGCAGGAGATCGCGCGCCGACTGAAGGCCACGCTGCGCGAGAACGACACGGTGGCGCGCGTGGGCGGCGACGAGTTCCAGGTGGTGGTGTGCAACGTGGCCGGCTCGGTGGATGCCGCGCGCATCGCCGAGAAGCTGATGCGGACCCTCGGTGAGCCGTTCACGCTCGAAGACCAGGAGCTGCACGTCACCGCCAGCCTCGGCGTGAGCCTGTTTCCGCGCGATGGCGCGAGCGGCGAGCTGCTGCTGAAGTACGCCGACACCGCGCTGTACGAGGCCAAGGGCGAGGGCCGCAACGCCTACCGCTTCTTCAGCCCCGAGATGAATGCGCAGGCGCATGGCCGGCTGCGGCTCGAGAACGACCTGCGCCGTGCCGTGGAACGCCACGAGCTCGAGCTGCACTACCAGCCCCAGCTCGATCTGGCCACCGGCGAGGTGTGCGGCGTGGAGGCGCTCGTGCGCTGGCGTCATCCCGTGCGCGGCCTCGTGTTGCCGAACTCGTTCATCCCGATGGCCGAGGAGACGGGCCTGGTGCTGGGCATCGGCGAATGGGTGCTCAACGAGGCCTGCCGCCAGGTGGCGCAATGGCAGCGCGAGGGCCTGGCCGACAACCTGTCGCCGCTGCGCGTGGCCGTCAACATCTCGGCGCGGCAACTGCAGCGCCCCGGGCTCGACGGCGCGGTGCGGCGCGCGCTCTCGCTGAGCGGCCTGCCAGCCGATTGCCTGGAGCTGGAGATCACCGAAAGCAGCGTGATGCTCGATCCGCTGCATGCCCAGAGCGTGCTGCAGTCGCTGCGCGAGCTGGGCGTGCTGCTGTCGATCGACGACTTCGGCACTGGCTACTCCAGCCTGGCCTACCTGAAGCGCCTGCCGCTCGACCGCCTCAAGATCGACCGCTCGTTCATCGGCGGCATTCCCGCCGACAGCGACGACGCCGCCATCGTCGAGACCATCATCGTGATGACCCACAAGCTGGGCCTGCGCGTGATCGCCGAAGGCGTGGAGACGCTGGAGCAGCGGCTGCAGTTGGTGCGCCAGGGCTGCGACGAGATGCAGGGTTTCCTGCTGGCGCATCCGGTGCCGGCGGAGGAGTTGCCTGCGTTGTTGAAGACGTTGAAGGAGGCCGCGGCGGCGGGGCGGCTGATCGGGCCTTGACGGCCGGGTTGGTCTTCGCGGGCGGAGACCGGGACCTCGAGCTGCCGGGGTCTCTCACGCCGGCGAAGGTTCAATCAGCCTCTTGCTCCAACCGGCGACTGGCGTCCAGCTCGCTCGCCAGGGTCGGTCGCGCGAACAGGTAGCCCTGCATCTCGTCGCAGCCCAGGCGGGCGAGCACGCGTCGCTGCATGTCGTTTTCCACGCCCTCGGCCACCAGATCGAGATTGAACCCTCTGGCGATGCCGACGATGGCGGCGATGATGGGCGTGATGCTGTCGTCGCCTTCGATATCGCGAATGAACGATTGATCGATCTTGATGGTATTGATGGGGAAACTGCGCAGGTAATTCAGCGACGAATAGCGCGTTCCGAAATCGTCGATCGCGATGCGGATGCCGCGCTCGCGCAATTGCCTGAGCTTGTCGATGACGCCCGGTACGTCCTGCAGCAGGACATTTTCGGTGATCTCGATCTCCAGTGCCTCGCGCGGCAAGCCGTGGCGGGCGACGATTGCCGACACGCGCTCGACCAGGTCGGGGCGGCTGAATTCGTGCGGCGACAGGTTGACGGCGACACGAAGCCTCGTGTTTCCCGCGGCGTGCCACAGAGACAGTTGGCGGCAGGCCTCTTCCATCACCCAGGCGCTGATCGCGCCCATCAGGCCGGTCTCCTCGGCCAGCTCCATGAAGCTTCCCGGGTTCATGAGGCCGTGCTGCGGATGCCGCCAGCGTATCAACGCTTCCGCGCCGATGACGCGTCCGAGGCGAAGGCTGTATTGCGGCTGGAAATGCAGCACGAACTCGCCGTTGGGCAAGGCGCGGCGCAGATCGCGTTCCAGCTCCAGGCGAGGAAGGAACCCCGTGCGCATCTCGGCCGAGAACGCCCGCGCGGCATTCTTGCCCTTGGCCTTGACTTCGTACATCGCGGTATCCGCGTTTTGAAGCAGCTGTTCCGAGCCATCGCCGTCTTCCGGAAAGACGGCGATACCGATGCTGGCCGTTGCAAAGAAGTCGCGCCCCGCGATCTGGAACGGGCGCCTGAGTTCGGCCGAGATCTTGTCTGCAATCACCATCGCGTCGGCGGACGCGTTCAACCCCGGCAGCAGCACCGTGAACTCGTCGCCGCCCTGGCGCGCAACGGTATCTCCTGCGCGAAGGCAGTCGCGGATGCGCTGCGCGCATTGGCGCAGCAATTCGTCGCCTTCGAGATGACCATAGGTGTCGTTGACCAGCTTGAAGCGGTCGAGGTCGATGAACATGACCGCGACGCGATCCTGTCGACGGCTCGCTTGCACCAGGGCCAGTTCGAGGTGGTCCTTGAACAGGCGCCGATTCGGCAGGCCGGTGAGCTGGTCGTGGAAGGCATGGAAGCTGATGATCTCCTCGATGCGCTTGCGCTCGGAGATGTCGCGGGCGACACCATAGCTTCCCAGGAAAGCGGGGCCGGCCCCGGACGCGCCGGGCTCCGTCTCGTCGTAGAGGGCGATCGCCGACACCATCATGACGACCGATTGCGACGTCGGCGAGCCCGATTCGCTGCCCCGGCACATCAGGCGCAATTCCACCGTGGACGTTCCGCTGGCGTCGCCGTACGGTGCCGTCGAGATCTGGACGGCGAGCCGGCGATCGGCCTCGTCGACGATCGAGGAAAAGGCACGGCCCTTCAACTCGTCGCGCTGGATGCCCAGCACGGATTCAGCACGCGTGTTGACGAACGTGAACCGGCCTTCGGGGTCGAGCGCATAGATGATGTCGGGCGAGTTCTCGACCAGGAAGCGGTGCTGGCGCTCCGACTGTGCCAGGCGGTCGGCCATCCGGCGGTGCTCCCGCTGGAGCTTGCGCCGCGACAGCGCGTCGGACACCCGCGCGAGCAGGAAGTCGCTGTCCTCGCCCTTGCGCACGAACTCCACGGCACCGTCGCGCAGCGCCCGGATCGCGGAGTCGATATGCACGTCCCCGCTGACCATGATGACGGTCGTGTCGGGCCGATGCTTCGAGATCCAGCGCAGCAGGTCGAGGCCCGACGCGTCCGGCAGGCCGATGTCCAGCAAGGCCAGGTCGATCTCCTGCGATTCGAGCAAGCGCACGCCCGCGGCGACCGACTCCGCGTCGAAGATCAGGCGATCGGGGTGCTCCAGCAGGCGCCGCATGCTGGAGCGCAGCCTGGCCTCGTCGTCGACGATCAGGATCCTGTCGGGCGTCCCCGCATCGGCGCCGACGTTTGAACCTGCGGTGGTCAAGAGCTGTTTCATCAGGCAGTTCTCTGTGTTTCGGGAACGAGGAGGGTGAAGGTGGTTCCCCCTCCAGGTCGACTACGGCAACTGATGCTGCCCCGCAGCCTTTCGACCAGCGCGAGCACGATCGGCAGGCCCAATCCCGCGCGTCCCTCGGGGCGCTGTGTGCCGGCTGGAGGCGGCAGCGGTCGATACAGCGAGTCGAGCATGGCGGAAGGCAGGCCCGGCCCCGAGTCGTCGATGACGATGCTGGCGAACATCGCGCCGTCCTGGTTGACGTGCGCGGCGAGCGTGGTCCGCACCACGTCGCCGGGCTTGAGCGCCTGCGCGGCGTTGTTCCAGAGATTGAAGATGATCTGCTTCACATGGTCGCGGTCGACGCAGGCAAGGACCGGCTCCGGCGGCAGGTCGACATCGAGGCGCACACCCGCGCTGCCGAACATCGAGGCTTCGTACACCGTGCGCATCGCCTCGACCAGTCGGTTGAGATCGACCATGCCGTCCGGCGTAACGGGGGTCGATGCGTTGACGGTCAGGTTGGTGACGATTCCCGACAGCCGCTCTATCTCTTCACGGAGCACGGCGATGTCGGACTGCTGCGCGCCGCCGGATCCACCGGCCGCCGCGTCGTTCGAGATCAGCGTCAGGTAGTTGCGGATGATGGCGAGCGGGTTGTTGACTTCGTGCGCCACGCGCTGGCCTTGAAGGACGAAGCGCCCGGCCACTTCGGCCTCGATCTGCGCCTCGCGATCGCGCATCAGTCGCCAGGTGCGCAGGTTGGCGGCCACTATGCCTGCGAAATTCTCCAGCCACGCCGAACGGCCGGAAAGTCGCGTGCGCTGCACCGACGACACGCCGAACGCGATGACGCCGAGCAGCGCGCCGTCCGCCTGCAGAGGCAGGTACATGAGGCCTTCGGCCCTCAGGGCGCGTGCGACCTGCAGGTCGGCGGGCGCCAGGGGCTCCGCGTCCTCGAGGTCGAAAGCGGTGACCAGCTTGCGGGTCAGCGCGGATCGCGCGCACAGGCTGGATGGCGGGCTCAGCGCGATCTCGAGGCGTTGCAATGCACCGGCGTTGACACCGTTGCCGGCGGCCGACAGGATCTGGCGTTGCGGCTGCAGCAGGAAGAAGGCGAGGTGCTGGACACCGAAGAGAATGCGCGCGGCCTCCTTCACGCACAGCAGCAGGTCGATCTCGCCGTGCAGGGCAGGGAAGTCGAGCGGCAGCGCCTGCAAAGCCGTCATCGGCAGGGTGGCAGCCTGGAGCGCCGCCTCGTGAGCGTCCATGGTCGGCGGGTCGGCGGCGTCCGGCAGCCGAAGCGTGATGCGCAACGGAACGGTCTGCTCGCGCGGGGCCTTGGCGATGTCCAGCGCCAGCGCCAGTGCCTCGACGCGCAGCAGCGCCTCGTCGCGCAGCGCGTCGAGACGGGCGACGTCGATCCCGATCAGGCGCTCGACGATCTGCAGGTCGACGCGATGGGACGCCTGCGGTGCGACGCAGACGAAGTGAGCGCACCACAGGATGCGTCCCAGGCGATCCAGGCCCTCGACCTTGTCGACCGCCAAGTGGTGGAACAGGATGGCATCGGCCATCAGGGACGGCAGCTCCCATTGGTCGACAAGCCACGCGCCGACCGCGCCGTGGTCGGTGTCGAGGACGGCGTGCTCCAGCTCGGACAACCCGTCTTCGCCTTCGCTGCGGGCCAGGATCGCCCCGTAGGCATCGCCGAGGCCGCCCAGCAGCAAAAGTTGTCCCACGTCGTGCAGCAGGCCGGCGAGGTAGGCTTCCTCGGCGTCGTCTCCGCGGGAGCCGAGCTCCGTCGCGATACCGCGGGCGAGCTCCGCCAGCAACAGGGAATGGTGCCAGAAGCCTGCCAACTCCCGCGCCTGCGATCCGGGCACGCGCTGAAACGCCGACTGCACGAGAAGGCACGACGCGATGGTGCGTACCATTCGCGTTCCCAGCACCATCAGCGATTGCTTGATGCTGCGCAATTCGGTGCCGCGCCGGAAGGCGGCGGAATTGGCTGCCGTCAGTATCCGGGCGCTGAGCGCCGGATCCTGCAGCACGAGTTCCGCCAACGCCTCAGCCGATGCCGAGTCGCTGCCCGCTGCATTGAAAAAACGCAGAAGGACCTGGGGCATCGCCGGCATGTGCAGCGATTCGATCGCCCTCAAGACGGACTCGGGAACCCCCCTCCCCGGTCCATTTCGCCCAAACTTCACAGGTATCCCGATCACAATTCAAAAGCGCCCAGTTTATGGGGTGATCGTGACGTCGGATTGCAAACGTAATAATTTGTTTTGGCGAGTGACGACCCGCAGGCCGGCCCCGGGCCGATTGCCTGGCGCAGTCAAATGTGGGCAACGGGCCGAAGCTGCCAGACGAATCATCTCGCGTGCGAGTTGACGAATCGTCCCGCACGAACGCGCCTTCAGTGCGCCCCGGGATCGTCGCCCATCTCCTCCGGATGGCCATGCGCCGCGTGCTCGCCGCCGACGCCTCCGCCCATCCCGCCGCCCGATCCGCCGCCGCCTGCTCCGCTTTTTCCGCCGCCGCCCGAACCACCCGCTCCCGCGCCGCCTTTGTCGCGACTGCCCAGGGACCGCAACGGCCCTTGCTTGGGAATCACCAACGAAGCAGGGATCGGATCGAGCTCCAGCACTTCGCGAATGAACTGGCGCAGCGATGCCACCAGTGCGGCCGTTTCCACCGGCCGGCCGTCGGCCATCTCCTGGGCGGCGTGGGCGGCCAGGCGCACCTGGTCGTCGGTGCCGAGCAGGATGACATCGGACAGCGCCGCCTCCACCGCGTCACGCACGCGGCGTGCGCGCTCCGAGGCGGTGGGCGCATCGGCGGGCAGTTGTCGCAATTCACGCAGGTGGCGCGGATCGACGGCCAGTTGGCCCGTGAACGAGCCGCCGAGTGTCTTGTAGGCCGCGATCAGCGTCTTCAGGCGTTCGTTGATCTGCCGGTTCTCGCGCTCGCGCCGCTGCTGCACGGTGTGCATCACCAGCAGGCGCACGCCGACGGCGACCACGGAGACCAGCACCAGGCCCAGCAAGGTGGAGATGAGGGTCTGCCAGGAACTGAAATCGAGGGCGCTGCGCATGGGGATCTCCTGCCGCCGCAGGGCAAGCGCGATACCCAGTGATGCGAGCTGCGCCGCGAAAGACCTGGGAGTTCGTTTCCCGACGACTTCCAGTATCAAAATTCTAGCCGGTGGCGGTGAACGCGATGTTGCCGATGGCGCAATGGCGACGCCCTTCGGAAATCCCGTCCGCACGGCTGCAGGGGCTCCCAGAATCCGACGTTCGCAACGGAGTGATTCATGCAGAGCTCGGATGACATCGATACACCGGAACGGATCCTGGCGCTGTCGCTCGCCGCGGCGGGCGGCGACGCGTGGCTGCACACGCGCACGCTGCGGATGACCGGTTTCGTGCGGGCCGGGGGATTGTCCGGGCCCTATGCGCAATGGATCGAGCCGGAGAGCGGGCGTTTCGCGATGCAACTCTCGCTCGGCCCGGGCACGATGGCCGGCGGCCATGATGGCCAACAGGCCTGGCAGCGCAGCGCGAATGGCGAGGTGACGGTGCAAGACGCCGAGGCCGGCCTACGCGCTGCCGCGACCGATGCGTGGATCAATGCGCGTGGCTGGTGGTTTCCGACGCGCCGAGCCGCCGTGATGGAGTTCCTCGGTCGGCGCGAGACCGACGGCACGATCTTCGACGTGCTGCATTGCGTTCCCGCAGGCGGCCAGTGGGTGGAACTATGGTTCGACGCGGCGTCGCACCGTCTTGCGCGCATCGTGCAGGAAGTGCTGGGCAAGCCGTCCGTGCGGCGCTTCGAGGACTACCGCGTCGTCGCAGGCCTGCTGCTCGCGTTTCGCCTCGCGAGCGGCAATGGCGACCCGCGCTTCGATCGGGTCACCGAGATCACCGACATCGTGCTGGATACCGAGCCCCCTGCGGGCACGTTCGACGTGCCGGCCCAGGTCTTCGACGACGTCGTCTTCGTGGGCGGCGCCCGGCAGGTGGTCATCCCGATCCGGATTCTCGACAACCACGTTTTCGCGGCGGTGGAGGTGGACAGTCAACTGCTGAACTTCATGGTCGATACCGGGGGCATGAACCTGCTGGCCGCCGCGGCGGCGCAGCGTATCGGCTTGAGCAGCGTGGGGGCGTTGGAGGTGCGCGGTCCGGGCGAGAAATCTGTCGGCAGCGGCTTTGCGCGCGTGAACCGTCTCGCGATCGGCGGCGCCGTCGTGCTCGAGCGCCAGTTGCTGCGCGTGCTGGACATGCCCGGCTTCGACGACGTCGAGGGCGTGCAGGTGGACGGCGTGCTGGGCGTCGAGATGTTCAAGCGGCTGGTCGTGCAGATCGACTATGCGCGCTCCGAAATGCTGTTGGCAGACCCGGTCGCCTACGTGGCGCCGGCATCCGCGCATTCATTGGCGATCGCGTTCTTCGGTCACTTTCCGGGCGTCCAGGGAGATCTCGACGGCGCGGCCGGCCAGTTCTGGCTCGATACCGGCAATCGAGGCGGGCTGGTGCTGCTCACGCCGTTCGTCGAGGCCCATGGCCTGGCCGAGCGCTATCCGACGAGCGCGATGACGACGATCGGCTGGGGCATCGGCGGGCGCGCGCAAGGTCGTCTGGCGCGCGGCGGCCGGCTCACGCTCGGTGGTCTGGTCGTCGAGGCGCCGGTCTTGCGCCTGCCCGCCGACAACGGCGGTGCGCTGGCGATCCGCCATGTGGCGGGCAACATCGGCGGCGAGATCCTGCGGCGCTTCGTGGTGGCGTTCGACTATGCACGCCGCGTCGTGCATCTGGTGGCGAACGCCGATGCGCAGCGGCTGTTCGATGCCGACCGATCCGGTCTGTGGATCAATCGGCATGCGCGAGGCGCCGTCGTCGACGCGGTGACGTGCGACGGCCCGGCGGACGACGCGGGCCTACAGGTCGGCGACGTGGTGACTGCCGTCGATGGCGAGACGGTCGACGCGATCGGTCTCGATGGGCTGCGCCGTCGGCTGGCCGAATCACCGGCCGATAGCCGACTAGTCTTCGATGTGTTGCGCGATGGGTCGGCGACGCAGGTCGCGCTCGTGCTGCGCGACCTGATTCCAACGGGTCGGTCTTGAACGCACAGCGACCCTTTCAGGTTCCCGTGTCGCCGTGCGGCGCGGGCTAGCCCGCATAGGGCAGGAGCGCCTTGGCCGCTTCGATCCGCAGGGCCAGCGGCGCGGTCTCGTCGTTCATGACGTGGACCAGGAAGCGCTTCGGGTCGGCGACGTTGGTGCCCGCCGATACCGTCGCGGCAGCGTCCGACCGCACGGTGTCTGCAGCGAGTCGCTTCAGCGCGGCCTCGAACGATGTCGGCTTCATCGTCTGCAGGCCGCGGAGCAAGGCCGCCTGGCCCTCTTCGCCGGGCTCGACATCGAGCCAGGGGGTCTCTGCAAACACGGCCGCCAGGTCGGGCGCCACGAATGCGGACCAGTGATCGTCGGGTTCCTGCCGGGCCGGCACCGGCGGGGCGTGACCCTGCGCCGTCGATGCGTCGGAGGCGGGCATCAGGCGAACGCGCGCTGAAGCGATGTCGGGCAGGAAGCGCGAGCGCAGCGCGTCGACAAACGCATGGGCCTGACTGGCCGCAACTGGCTCGGCCAACGAGAACCAGAGTTGGAGACCGTCGATCCCGGACACGGCGATGGCCGGCGCGGGAAGCTCCAGTTCGATCTGGACGCCATGCCAGACCCTGGACAAGGCCTCCCAGCTTGCCGGCTGCGCCAGCTCCATCACCAGGGCACGCACCCTGCGTTGTGCATCGACGAGGCGCGTCGATGGCGCATCGGCCCCGGCGGTCGCGGACGACCCTGTCAGGTAGAGGCGATCCAGCTCGGGCTGCAAGCGACTCATGGCGTCGCGTCCCACAGCTCGCCCATCGCCTGCGCAAAGCCCGCGCTGATGCGCTCGACGTGCGCATGGTGGTGCTTGCGCAGCGCCCAGCGTCCGGCCACCATCACGTCGCGCCAGGGGCGGCCGGGGCTGGAGAACACCAAAGCATCAAGCCAGCGCGCGGGCGGCAGGCCGATGAGACTGGCGTCGTCGGGATCGATCACCAGCAGGTCGGCTCGCGCGCCCACGGCGATGCCCCACGTCGCATGCCCGGCCGCGCGTCCCCCGCCCGCGCGGGCGCGCTCGAACAGGCTGGCGGCGGTATCGGGCTGTGGGCGCGACGTGCGGCCATGCGCGGCGCTCGCGACGCCTTGGGGCTGCGCGCAGACATTGCGCCGCTCCAGCTTCAGCCGCTGCCCGTATTCCATCCAGCGCAGCTCCTCGCGCCAGCTGCGCGTCACGTTGCTGTCGGAGCCGATCGCGAGATCGACATCGGCGGCCAGCCACGCGGGCACGTCCGTGAAGCCGTCGCCGAGGTTGCCCTCGGTGCCGGGGCAGATGACGACGCCGGCGCCGCTGGCGGCCGCCGCGGCGATCTCGCCGGCATCCACGTGGGTGGCATGCACCAGCTGCCAGCGCGAGTCCAGCCAGCCCTGTGCCGCGAGCCAGGCGACGGGTGTCTGGCCGGTGGCTGCGACGCAGTCGCGCAGCTCCGCGCGTTGCTCGGCCACGTGCACGTGGATCGGGCCGTCGAAGTTCGATGCGAGCTGGCGCAACCGGGCGATCGAATCGGCGGCGGCGGCGCGCACCGAGTGGATCGCGAGGCCGGCGTTGAGCGGCACCAGCGAGGCGCGGCCGGCGGCGGCCACGCGGGCGTTGAACGCCTGGCTGCGTTGCCAGACGTCTTGCGCACCGGCGTGGAAGCGGCGTTGATCGGGCCGCAGCGCGGGCGCCGTGAAACCCGCGCGTTCGTACAGCACGGGCAGCAGCGTCAGGCCGATGCCCGCGTCGCCCGCGGCGTCGGCCAGTGCCATCGACAGCGCGAGCGGGTCGTCGTAGGGCGTGCCGTCGGCCTGGTGCTGCAGGTAGTGGAACTCGCACACCTGCGTGTAGCCGCCGCGCAGCAGCTCCACGTAGAGGTGGGCGGCGATCGCGCGCAGGCTCTCGGGCGTGACGGCGTTGGCCACGCGGTACATGCGGTCGCGCCAGCTCCAGAAGTCGTCGCTTTTGTCGTTTCGGCCGTCGCGGCTCTCCGCCAGGCCGGCGAAGGCGCGCTGGAACGCGTGGCTGTGCGCATCGACCAGGCCGGGCAGCACCGGGCCGGCCAGGCGCTCGGCGTCGTGCGGCGCGGGCACGCCGGCGGCCACGTGTGACCAGTGGCCGTTCGCATCCGTTTCCAGAACCACGGACTGCTGCCAGCCGCCGTCCACCCACGCGGCCGGCGCCCAGTAGCGTTGCGAGAGCGGCTGCGCCAACGTCATTGCGGCTTCCAGTCGCGCATCGTGCGCAGCAGCTCGCGCAACAGCGGCTGCACCTCGGCGGCCTTGTCGGGGCGATACGTGTACGGTGGCGTCTCGTCCATGTAGCAGTCCCAGATCATCTCGAGTTGCACCGCGTGGATGTGCTCGTCGGGCCGACCGTAGTGGCGGGTGATGTAGCCGCCCTTGAAGCGGCCATCGACGATATGCGAATAACTGTCCTGCGCGGCGAGCACGCCGGCCAGCGCGTCATGCAATTCGGGCGCGCAGCTGGCGCCGCTGACCGTGCCGAGGTTGAGTGCCGGCAGCCGACCTTCGAACAGCCAGGGCAGCTCGCTCTTGATGCTGTGGCCGTCGAAGATCACCGCGTGCCCGTGTTCCGCGCGCAGGCGCGCGAGCTCGGTGGCGATCGCGCCGTGGTACGGCTGCCACCATTGCGCCGTGCGCTGCGTGATCTCCGCGGGCGTGGGCGCGCCGCCGTCCACGTAGATCGGGTCGCCGGTGAAGAAGCGCGTGGGACACAGCTCGGTGTTGTTGGCGCCCGGGTACATCGTCGCGTTGTCGGATGGCCGGTTCAGGTCGATGACGAAGCGCGACGCGCGCGGCTGCAGCACGCTGGCGCCCATCTCGGCGGCGAAGGCGTAGAGCTTGTGCAGGTGCCAGTCCGTGTCTTCGACATTCAGCGCGCGCGGGTGGTAGCGCGAGTGCAGCTCGTCGGGGATCAGCTCGCCGCAATGCGGCAGGCTCACCAGCAGCGGCGTGGTGCCGGGCTTGAGGTGGAACGAAGGGTGGTCGGCAATCATGGGCGCTGTCCCGTGTCGTCGGCGCCGACGACGGTGCGTCGGCAGGCCGGATGGCCGAACCAGTAGGCCAGCTCGCGCGGGTGCTCGTGCTCCCACAGTGCGAAGTCGGCACGTTGCCCCACGGCCAGCGTGCCCCGGTCGGCCAGCCCCAGCGCGCGGGCGGCGTTGACGGTGGCACCGCGCACGGCTTCCTCCGGCGTGAGGCGGAAATCGACGCAGGCCAGATGGATCATCAGCGGCAACGACAGCGTGGGCGACGTGCCCGGGTTGTGGTCGGTGGACACGGCCATCGCGACGCCGGCCTCGCGCAACGCCGCGATCGGCGGCAGTTTCGTCTCACGCAGGAAGTGATATGCGCCCGGCAACAGCATCGCCACGGTTGCGGCGGCGCGCATCGCGGCGATGCCGGCTTCGCTGAGGTACTCCAGGTGATCGCAGGACAGCGCGCGGAAGCGGCTCGCCAGTTCGGCGCCGCCGGAGTCGCTCAATTGCTCCGCGTGCAGCTTCACGGGCAGACCGAGCGACGCCGCCGTCGCGAACACGCGCTCGACCTGGGCGGGGCTGAACGCGATGCGTTCGCAGAAGGCATCCACGGCGTCGACGAGGCCCTCGGCGTGCCACTTCGGCAGCCACTCGCAGACGGCCGCGATGTAGTCGTCGGCGCGGCCTTCGAACTCGGGCGGCAGCGCGTGCGCGGCGAGGCTGGTGGTGCGCACCGTGACGCCGGATCGGCCCAGGCGGCGCGCCACGCGCAGGCACCTGGCCTCGTCCTCGAACGACAGGCCGTAGCCGGACTTGATCTCCACCGTGGTGACGCCGCCAGCGCGCAAGGCGTGCAGGCGACGCGACGCGAGCGCGAACAGCTCGTTCTCGCTGGCTGCACGCGTGGCCGCGACCGTGGAGCGGATGCCGCCGCCGGCTTTCGCGATGTCTTCGTAGCTGGCGCCTTGCAGGCGCATCTCGAACTCGTGGGCGCGGTGGCCGCCGTAGACCAGGTGCGTGTGGGCGTCGATCAGGCCGGGCGTCAGCAGCGCGCCGCAGAGGTCGTGCTCCTCGGCGACCGCGCCCCGTGGCGCAGGCAGGTCGGCCTCGGCGCCGATCCAGGCGATGCGGGCGTCTTCCGTGACGATCGCGCCGCGCTCGATCAGGCCCCAGCCCGAGGCGTCGGCCAGCGTCGCGACGCGTGCATTGCGCCACACGCGGCGCGCGGGTGGCGGCGTCGCGGCAACGGCCTGCGCGGGCAGGCCGGGGGTGAAGGATTCGAGGAAATCGGTCATCGGGTCGGGGGCAGCAGGCGAATCCAGTAGCCGGACAGAGTGTGCTCCTGGCTGGCGTCTGTGTCTTGCAACGGGGCTATCCGCCAGGGGCGTGTCGCGCGCAACGGTGCGTCGCACCAGGCGAGCGACAGGGCGGCCATCTCGACCGGCGCGTCGCTCGCGCCATGCAGCGTCGCGGCCCGCAGCGCGAAGAATCCGAAGCCGGGGCTGGTACCGGGCTCGGCCGCGTCGGGCCACGTGGCCGACGTGACCAGCGCGTCGCCCAGGTTTCGGCGCACCATCACGTTGAGATCGCGCGTGGCGCCATTCAGCAGTGTGCAGCCGGGCGCGTCGGCGCCGTCGAATTGCAGCGGGGCGTCGCCACGGCATACGTCGAGTGCCCGGTCGGGCCAGGCCAGGCGCACACCGGCGCCGGCCAGCACCGCGAACCAGCGCGAGACGCCGTCGAACGGCGAGAACGGGCCGTCGGAGTCGATGTCGGCCACGCTGATGCGCAGCGTCCAGTCGTCTCCCGTTGCAGGCAGGCGCAGCAGCTCCCGGGTGACGCCGCCGCCGTTCTTCCACGGCACCGGCGCGGCGCTGGAGGCGTCGACGAGCCTCACGGACGGAACTGGCTTTCGAGCGTGTAGCGCGAGCCCGGATGCACCAGGCGGGCGAGCGTGACGGGCACGCCGCGGCTGACGGTGCCGCGCACCACGATCAGGCAGGGATCGGTGCGCTGGATGCCGAGCAGCCGGGCCTCCTGCGCGGTGGGCAGCGACGCCTCGATCGATACCTGCGCCTCCCACAACGGCGCGACGTCGAGCAGGTAGTGCGTGGGCGTCATCTGCGTGAAATCGACGTCCAGGTAGTGGGGCGCACAGGCCGGGTTCACGTAGCGGTCCTCGCACTGCAGCGCCACGCCGTGCTCGTGGTGCACGATCAGCGTGTGGAACACCGTGGCGCCGGGCGCCAGGCCCAGGCGCTGGGCAAGCGCGGCGGGCGCGGCTTCGGCGCGCTTCAAGTGCACGGTGGCGTCGTGGCGGTGGCCGCGCTTGTGGATCTCTTCCTGGATGTCGTTGATCGTCAGCGTGGACGACACGCGGTTGAGCTGGGCGGCGAACGTGCCCACGCCTTGCAGGCGAGTGATCAGTCCGGCATCCTGCAGCTCGCGCAGCGCGCGGTGGACGGTCATCCGGCTGACGCCGAACTGGCCCACCAGGTCGGCCTCGGACGGCATCTGCGCCCCCGGCGCCCAGCGACCGGCCTCCAGCGCGTCCTTCAGGTACTGCTTGACGCGGGCGTACGGCGGTCGCGGTGCGGAATTCGCCGCCGACGCACCGTTCGCGGGCATGCCCGCTGCGCCGGCAGGGAGCGTGTCCTGCGATGCACGCGGAGCGTGAGCGGCAGGGTGGGCGGGCAAGGTGCGAAGACGGGTGCGGGTCGATGATGGCATGGAGCGATCCTACTTGCACAAGGTTGTCTAGACAAGTAGAGTACGACCCGTACGGACGTCCTTGACGCCCGGTGAGATCGCCGCTGCCTCCAGGCGCTCTACACCTCTTCGCTGCGATCTGAATACCCTGTTTGCGGGATGCCGCCAGCGAACTGTCGCACACCTGTCACCCTGTCGGAGAAGCTCCGTGAACGACCTGTCCAACGTCCCCGTTCCTGCCACGTCCCTTGCGCGCCCGGTGCGCGCGCCGCGCGGCACCGAGATCTCGTGCGCCAACTGGCTGATCGAGGCGGCCTACCGCATGCTGCAGAACAACCTCGACCCCGAGGTGGCCGAGAACCCGGATGCGCTGGTCGTGTACGGCGGCATCGGCAAGGCGGCGCGCAACTGGGACTGCTTCGATGCGATCCTGACAGCGCTGCGCGCGCTGAAGGAAGACGAGACGCTGCTGATCCAGTCGGGCAAGCCGGTGGGCGTGTTCCGCACCCATGCCGATGCGCCGCGCGTGCTGCTGGCCAATTCCAACCTGGTGCCCCGCTGGGCCACGTGGGAGCACTTCAACGAGCTGGATCGCAAGGGCCTGATGATGTACGGCCAGATGACGGCCGGCTCGTGGATCTACATCGGCAGCCAGGGCATCGTGCAGGGCACCTACGAGACCTTCGTCGAGGCCGGCCGCCAGCACTTCGGCGGCAGCATGGCCGGCCGCTGGATCCTCACGTCGGGCCTGGGCGGCATGGGCGGCGCGCAGCCGCTGGCCGCCAGCTTCTCGGGCGCGAGCTCGCTCACCATCGAGTGCCAGCAAAGCCGCATCGACTTCCGCCTGAAGACGCGCTACCTCGACGAACAGGCGACCAGCGTCGACGACGCGCTGGCGCGCATGCAGCGCTACGCGGCCGAAGGCCGGGCGGTGTCGGTGGGCCTGCTGGGCAACGCGGCCGAGGTGATGCCCGAGCTCGCGCGGCGCGCCGTCGCCGGCGGCGTGCGCCCCGATCTCGTCACCGACCAGACCTCCGCCCATGACCTGGTCAACGGCTACCTGCCGATCGGCTGGAGCGTGGAGCAATGGCGCGCCGCGCAGGCCGACCACACGCAGCACGCCGCGCTGCGCGACGCCGCCGCCAGGAGCGCGGCGCTGCACGTGCAGGCGATGCTTGAATTCCAGAAGCTGGGCATCCCCACCGTCGACTACGGCAACAACATCCGCCAGGTCGCGTTCGACCAGGGCGTGGCCAACGCGTTCGACTTCCCCGGCTTCGTGCCCGCCTACGTGCGCCCGCTGTTCTGCCAGGGCAAGGGCCCGTTCCGCTGGGTGGCGCTGTCGGGCGATCCGGAGGACATCCGCAAGACCGACGCCAGGATGAAGGAGCTGTTCCCGGACGACCAGGGCCTGCACCGCTGGCTGGACATGGCCGGCGAGCGCATCGCGTTCCAGGGCCTGCCCGCGCGCATCTGCTGGATCGGCCTGGGCGACCGCGATCGCGCCGGCCTGGCGTTCAACGAGATGGTGCGCAACGGCGAGCTGAAGGCGCCGATCGTCATCGGCCGCGACCACCTCGATTCCGGCTCGGTGGCCTCGCCGAACCGCGAGACCGAAAGCATGCTGGACGGCTCCGACGCGGTGTCCGACTGGCCGCTACTCAACGCGCTGCTGGCCACCGGCGGCGGCGCCACGTGGGTGTCGCTGCACCATGGCGGCGGCGTCGGCATGGGCTACTCGCAGCACTCGGGCATCGTGATCGTGTGCGACGGCACGAAGGAGGCCGATGCGCGCCTCGCCCGCGTGCTGTGGAACGACCCGGCCAGCGGCGTGATGCGCCACGCCGATGCGGGCTACGAGGACGCGCGCGAAGCCGCGAAGCGCCACGGCCTGAACCTGCCGATGCTCGGCTAATTGTTGGGGTCAGGTCTTGCCTTTTGCCTCGACGAGGCAAAAGGCAAGACCTGACCCCACTCGATCCAGGACACCCATGACGTCTCTCGAACTGAACCCCGGCCTGCTGACGCTGGCCGATCTCCAGGCCCTGCATGCAGGTGGCCTCACGCTGACGCTCAACCCGAGCGCGCACGCGCCGATCGCCGCCAGCGCGGCCGTCGTCGCGGCCGCCGCCGCCGGCGACGCGCCCGTCTACGGCGTCAACACCGGCTTCGGCAAGCTGGCCAACAAGCGCATCAGCCAGGGCGAGCTGGAGGCG
>Ga0302314_10002989_pt1 | contig 31334 bp, 30 predicted proteins | sample III_Palsa_N2_3_FD_200533 | JGI IMG/M metagenome (GOLD analysis project Ga0302314, IMG submission 200533) | Peat permafrost microbial communities from Stordalen Mire near Abisko, Sweden - III_Palsa_N2_3 | ecosystem: Environmental > Terrestrial > Soil > Palsa > Peat permafrost | place: Sweden... | reverse complement strand
AGGGCGAATTCATAGTCACCGATCGAGCTGTCGGGATTGTAGATCGAATTTGACCAATTGCGAACATACTTCGCTTCTATCCCCGTTCGAGTGTCAAATATGTTGGCTACCGTGTCGGCTTTTCGGATGAGCCACTCTCCATCGATGAACGCGGTATATTTCAACGATGATTTACTTACCTCAGGGTATATCGCTACAACTGCATCTTCGTAAGGCTTAGCGCTGTCAATGGCTCGACCAGCGCTCACGGCGACCGGCTCCGTTCTGGGCCAGGCGCCTCGGACGGTGTTGAGCTCCAGTCCCGCCTCCGCCTCGGCCACCAGCGGCGTCAGCGCTAGGAAGGGCAGGGTGACTAGGTTCTCGCCCACGAAGGTCGTAAGCTGGCCCGACGGCGAATTCAGAGAGGCTTGTACGCCCGCCTCCCAGGCCGCCCGCTCGTCGGCCAGTCGCCGCTGCTCCTCCGTCGTGGGCGGGCTGTCTGGCGAGCCGAGTGGGGTGTCGGGGTGGGCGTAGATGCTGACGCCGAGCGTTCGGCCCGTCGTGGCGTTGAAACTCTGGAGTTCGCTCGGTGTCGTGCCGGTCTGATAGACGCGCCCCTGCGCATCCTTCAATTCGATCTTCCCATCGCCCCACCCGACCTGGAACGCGGTGGCGTCGAGGGCGTGAACTTCGGTGGGCTTGACCTGTTGGCCGCTGACCACGGTCGGGATGTAGAAGACGCCGCCGCCTGCGCTGTTGGGATAAAAGCCGTTGGCGCTCTGTCGCCTCGATTGCGAAACGCTCGAGGTGACAACGACTTCGCCCGAGCCGTCGTCGGCTGACTCTGAGCGGTGGTCTGCCGGCTTCGAAGGACGTTCCGGCTGGCCGCTGGATGCCGTTCCGCCCCCGGTGGTCCACTGGCCGCCACCTGTCTGGCCTGCCGGCAAGCGCGGTTCGTTCTGCCAGGCGTCCCCGCCGCGGTGAAACTCGGCCGCCGCCAGCTTCGCCATGCGATCGGGATCGATCGGCGGCAGCCGCAGCATCAGCGCTTCGATGCCGGCGAGGGCGAGGTCGCCGGTCTCGAACTGCGCCACGATGCGCCGCAGGCCGCGATGGCAGCGATCGACGTCCGCCGACGGCTGAGGCCCGTAGGCGGTCCCGAGAATGTCGGCCACTTCGCCGTGCGATCGCACCTGCCACTTCAGCGCGCCATCCGCGCCATCGTGCGTCCAGGCGAGCGGTACGCCGCCCAAGACGACGCCTTGAGCATCGCAGGCCAGGCCGGCCCCGCCCTTTTCAACCAGCCGATAGGTCCGTGCCGGCTCGAATGTCATTCGGAGCTGCCTCCAGGAAGGGTGACGAGCCGCTTATATGTTCATGATTTGTTCCGATTGTCAAGTGGAAAGCACCTTGGGTAGCGTCGCCGGGAGGCACCACAGCGCGGCTTGAGCCTCAGTCGCCCGCCCGCTTGAAATCGATCACCACCTGCACCGGCGTCCCGCCGTGCAGGAAGTCGCCGGTGAAGGTGAGGGCGTCGCCGGCGCGGCGGTAGGTGATCCGCTCGCCAAGGTGATCGCCCTGGCCGTTGAAGACCACGACCTCCGCCTCGCAGTCGGCGGCCGCGAAGACCATCGGCGCGGTCTTCTCCTCCCATGACCTGGCGAGGTCGGCGGTGAAGTGGCGCAGGGTGAGGGTGACGGCGCCCGCGGCGTTGGTCTGGATCGTCTCCGCCTCGACCACGCCGCCCGGACGGCCCGTGTGCAGCGCCCAGGAGCTGCCCATCAACTGGTCCGCGGGTCCGGCGACCCAACGCTCCTCACTCCGGGTGTCGGCGGACTCGTCTCGCCATACGCCGGTCATCCAGCGCAGGTCGGTAAGCTGACACGGCGTGGCGCCGGCGCCGCCGGCGAACAGCAGCGCCAGGGCGCAGGCGCCGAGCGGGATGGCGGGGTGCGGTGTTCCCATGCCCTATTCATGCGGTCTCGGCGCAAGCTTGGCAATTCGGCCGCCAGGCGCCGTTGGGTGAACTGGCGCGAGGACCGGCGTTCGGCTTATGGGTTGAGCCAACGACAAGGGAGACGACGTCATGGCTCGCGACACCGCTGAAGGCTACGTCCACGACCGGTTCGCCGCCGTGCGGGATGCGTTCGAGACCAACCTGAAGAGCGGGGCCGATCTCGGCGCGTCGTTCTGCGCCACCAAGGACGGCGAGGTGGTGGTCGATCTCTGGGGCGGCTGGGCCGACGAGGCCAGGACGCGGCCCTGGGAGAAGGACACCATCGTCAACGTCTATTCGACCACCAAGACGATGACCTTCCTCTGCGCCCTCATCCTCGCCGATCGCGGCGAACTCGATTTCGACGCGCCGGTCGCCCGCTATTGGCCCGAGTTCGCGGCGAACGGGAAGGCCGACATCAAGGTCAGCCACCTGATGGCGCACTCGGCCGGCCTCTCGGGCTGGCGGGAGACGATCACCACGACCGATCTCTACGACTGGGACAAGGTGACCACGCTCCTGGCCGCCCAGGCCCCGCTCTGGGAGCCCGGTACGAAGTCCGGCTACCACGCCATCACCCAGGGCTATCTGGTCGGCGAGGTGGTGCGGCGGATCACCGGCAAGTCGCTGGGGACCTTCTTCCGCGAGGAGGTCGCCGGGCCGCTGGACGCCGATTTCTGGATCGGCCTGCCGGCCTCCGAGGATCATCGGGTCGCGGACCTGATCCCGCCCCCGCCGGGCGGCGCGATCGGCGACATGGAGCTGGACGAGATCGGCAAGATCACCTTCAACAACCCGGGCGTCGATGTCTCCGAGACCCGCAAGCGGGCCTGGCGGGGCGCCGAGATTCCGGCCGCCGGCGGGACCGGCAACGCCCGGTCCATCGCCCGCATCCACGCCATCCTCGCCAATGGCGGCGTCGCCGACGGCAAGCGGTTCCTGTCCGAGGCCGGTTGCCGCAAGGCGCTGGAGGTGCAGATCGAGGGCGACGACCTGATCTTCAAGGCGCCGGCCAAGTTCGGCATGGGCTTCGGCCTGCCGGGCCCGATGATCCCGACGCCGAACCCGAACACCCTCTTCTGGGGCGGCTACGGCGGCTCGCTGATCATCATCGACATGGATGCCCGCACCACCTTCGGTTACGCGATGAACAAGATGGGCAGCGGCACGCTCGGCGACGCGCGCGGCTTCGCCATGGTGATGGCCATGTGGCAGGCGCTGGGGGCCTAGAAACCAAGAGACGAGGAAGCGTTCGATGAAGGATTTTTCCGGCAAGATCGCCGTGCTCACCGGCGGCGGCACCGGCATGGGCCGCGAGTTGGCCCGCCAACTGGTCGCCGAGGGCTGCAGCGTCGCCATGTGCGACGTCTCCGAGGCCAACATGGCCGAGACGGCGCGGATCTGCACCCAGGAGGCCGGGCAGGGCGCCAAGGTGACGACCCACATCGCCGACGTCTCGATCGAGGACCAGATCGACAAGTTCCGCGACGAGGTGAAGCGGGACCAGGAGACCGACAAGATCCACCTGCTGTTCAACAACGCCGGCATCGGCGGTGGCGGCAGCTTCGTCGAGGCCAGCCGCGCGGAGTGGGAGAAGACCTTCAATGTCTGCTGGGGCGGAGTCTACTACGGCTGCCGCGCCTTCCTGCCGATGCTGATGGCGGCCGACGAGGGCCACATCGTCAACACCTCCAGCGTCAACGGCTTCTGGGCCTCGCTGGGGCCGCACACCTCGCACACCGCCTACAGCGCCGCCAAGTTCGCGGTGAAGGGCTTCACCGAGGCGCTGGTCAACGACCTTAGGCTCAACGCCCCGCACATCAAGTGCTCGGTGGTGATGCCCGGCCACATCGGCACCGACATCGCGATCAATTCGCGCAAGGTGCTGGCGGGCTCCGACGAGCCGACGCTCGACGCCGGGGCGCTGACGGCGGCGCGTCGGCGGATGACCGCCATGGGCGTCGCGGCGGACCAGCTTTCCGACGCCCAGATCCAGGCCGCGATCGACGAGATGGGCCGCCGCTTCCGCGACGACGCCCCAACCACCGCCGCCCAGGCCGCGAAGATCATCCTTGACGGGGTGAAGAGCGAGACTTGGCGCATCCTGGTCGGCGACGACGCGCACCGGATGGACGAGATGGTCCGCGCCGACCCCGAACACGCCTACGAACCCGACTTCTTCCAGCGCCTGACGTCGAACACGGGGTGGCGGCTTGGCGGGGGACGTTAGAGTTCATGGGCCGCCTGGTCGAGGCATAGGACTGCGCTTCGCGCGCTCGCCGCTCCGCGCCGAGCCCCCTCACCCGTCCGAAGGCTGTCGCCTTCGGCCGACCTCTCCCCGCAAGCGGGGCGAGGGATACTTATGACAACTCCGCCTTCGGTATCCCTCTCCCCCCGAAGAGAGGGGAGAGGTCGGCCGGTCGCGAAGCGGCCGGACGGGTGAGGGGAACAGCCTCTCCGCGACCCCAGCGCGAAGAGATTATCGCCCCGCCTCATCGCACGCCGCGAGGATCGACCGACACACGAAATCGAGGCCGCCACCCCAGATATTGTCGCTGTCGAAGCGCACCACCCGTAGTCCGCGCTGAGCGAGAAAACGGGTTCTCCGGGCGTCATAGTCCGCCTGATCGAGATGCTGGCTCCCATCGAGTTCGACGACCAGATTGGCGGCCGGGCAGTAGAAATCCGCGATGAATGGGCCGATCGGGGCCTGCCGCCGCCACTTCCAGCCGCCGAGTCTGCGCCCGCGCAACTCGCTCCAGAGGCGGCCTTCGGCGTCGGTCTGGTGGGCTCGCAGAGAGCGGGCGCGTTGGAGGGTGGTTTCTTCGGGCATTGATCGCCCCATTGGAACTTATGGGGAACAAACGATAGCGGCTTGCATCTGTCAACTACCCTCTAGCGCTCCGCGACGAGCCCCCTCACCCGTCCGCTCGCTTTGCGATCGGCCGACCTCTCCCCGCAAGCGGGGCGAGGGATACCGAGTTGGAAATTACGGTCCGACCGGCGCCAGGAACGTCCGCTCTTCCGAGAGGATGAAGCGCTTTTCTGTCGCTTCCCGGAAGTTGGCGACGGCGGCCGGGTCGGCGCGGAGGCGGGCGCGGTAGGTTTCGTAGGCGGCGAGGCTTTCGAAGCCGATCACGGCCAGGGCGATGTTGTTGGTCCCCTCGTGCGGCAGGAAGTAGCCGAGACAGTCGCCGCCGCAGGCCGGGATGATGGTCAGCCACTTGCGGGCATAGGCCTCGAAGGCGTCTCGCTGGAACGGGTCGATCACATAGCGGATGCAGCAGACGATGCTCATGGGGCGGCTCCTGAGGTGGATGGGCGCCGTTTCTAGCCGCGAGCCGGACCGGGAAGCTTCGATCCGCGTCGTATCGTCGTGGCTGGGCCGGGCGGCGGCGCGGCGGTAGCATCCGGACTATGAGAAACGGTCCCGACATCGCCCGCATCGGCGCCCTGCTGGGCGATCCGGCGCGCACCCACATGCTGAGCGCCCTGATGAGCGGCCAGGCGCTGACGGCCGGCGAACTGGCGCGCGAGGCCTGCGTCACCGCCCAGACCGCCTCCTCGCATCTGGCCAAGCTCGCCGACGGCGGCCTGGTGACGGCCCGCCGGCAGGGCCGCTGCGTCTACTACGCCCTGGCCGGCGCGCCGGTGGCGGGGTTGATGGAGCAGCTGGCCGGCCTCGCCGCGGCCGCCGGCCATCGGCGCACCCGGCCAGGACCGCGCGATCCGGCGCTGCGCCGGGCGCGGATCTGTTACGACCACCTCGCCGGCGAGCTCGGCGTCGCCATGCTGGACGGCCTGATCGCCCGCGGCGTGATCGCCGACCACGGCGGCGCGCTCAGCCTGACCAAGGCCGGCAAAAGCTTCGTGCAGGCGTTCGGCGTCTCGCCGGAGACGCTGGAGCAGCGCCGCCGGCCGGTCTGCAAGGCGTGCCTCGATTGGAGCGAGCGGCGCAGCCACCTGGCCGGCGCGCTGGGCGCGGCGCTGCTGGGCCAGATCCAGGCGCGCGGCTGGGCGCACCGGCTCGAAGGCGGCCGCGCGCTGGCGTTCAGCGCGCCGGGCCTGGCCGCGTTCGAACAAACCTTCGCGGCCGGGCCGCTCTAGGGTTTCGGTGGCTGATCGGCCGGCGCGGGCGCCTGGCCATCCGGCTGCTGGCCCTTGGCCAGGATCGCGTCGATGGCGTCGGAGGCGGCGGCCTCATCGGGCGTCGGCTGTTTCGGCGCCGTGGCCGGGGCGTCGGCATTGTAGTTCAGCGCCTTGCCCAGCAGCAGCGAACGCTGGGCCAGTTCGCGGGCGTTGGAGTCGCAGCGGTCGGGCAGCGCCCACAGCATCCAGGCGCGGGCGAGGTCGCGCTCGGGCTTGCCCTCGGCCACCGACCAGATCGCCTGGCCCTGGTGCAGCGCCGAAAGCCCGCGCGGGGCGATCGTCTCGGGACTCGCCTTCTCGGCGTCGGTCACCGCGGCGGCGATCAGCTTCAGCTCGACGTGGGCGGCGGCCATGTCGGACGTGTAGGGCTTGGCCTCGACCACCGAGGTGCCGAACAGCCGGTCCATGTCCTTCAGGTCCGGGATCACCCGCTCATAGATGGTCAGGTACTCGTCGAGGGCGCCGTAGCACCAGGCGGCGAGCTCGTAGCTGTCGGTGGGCGCGCCGGGCGGCAGCGGTTCGCCGCCGTTGCTGTCGGTGGCGGGCTGGCCCATCAGCAGGGTGGCGGCGAGAATCAGGGCGGGCGTCATAAGCGCGGGGCTCCGGGGACGGGCCGGCGTTGGGGCGAGTCAGCCGCCGCGCGACCGTAACCACCGCCCCCCGGGGTTTCGATCTCGATGACGTCGCCCGGCCGCACGGCGATGGAAAAGCAACCTTCAAGCTCCTTTACCGCGCCAGACGCCTCGATCAACCTCTGACTTCCCGGTAGGCCCGCGCCGCCGCCGGCGAGGCCCTGCGGCGCATGCCGTCGGCGGGTGGAGAGCAGCGCGACTTCCATGGGGGCCAGGAACCGCAGTCGGCGCCGCACCCCTTCGCCGCCGGGGTGGTCGCCGGCGCCGCCCGATCCGCGCCGCGTCTCGAACGCCTCCAGCCGCACCGGGAAGCGCCGTTCGAGGATCTCGGGGTCGGTGAGGCGGGAGTTGGTCATGTGGGTGTGGACCGCGTCGGCCCCGGCCGCGCGCGCCGTCGCCCCCGCGCCGCCGCAGATGGTCTCGTAGTACTGCCGCTCGGCGTCGCCAAAGGTGAAGTTGTTCATCGAGCCCTGGCTGTTGGCCATCACGCCCAGCGCCATGAAGAGCGCGTCGACGACATGCTGGCTGGTCTCGACATTGCCGGCGACGACGGCGGCCGGCGGGCGCGGATTGAGCATCGAGCCGGCCGGTACGACGATCTCCAAAGGCGCCAGGCAGCCGGCGTTCAGCGGGATGTCGTCGTCGACCAGGCAGCGGAAGACGTAGAGCGCGGCGGCGTCGACGACCGAGGCCGGGGCGTTGAAGTTAGAGCCGAGCTGGGGGCTGGAGCCGGTGAAGTCGAGCCGCGCCGTCCCGCCGGCTGCATCGACGCTCGCCCGCACCACGATCTCGCCGCCGCCGTCCATCGGCACGCGCGCCGCCCCGTCCTTGAGCACGCCGATGGCCCGGCGCACGGCCGCTTCGGCGTTGGCCTGGACGAAGCCCATGTAGCGGGCGACCTCGGCCGCGCCATGCTGGTCGATCAGCGCCGCCACCGCCGCGGCGCCCGCCTGGCAGGCGGCGATCTGGGCCTTCAAATCGGCGAGGTTGCGGTCCGGCGCGCGAGCCGGCCACTGGCCCGTCGCCAGCGCCGCGCGGGTCTCCGCTTCCAGGAAGACGCCATCCGCCATGATCGGCAGGGCGTCGAGCAGCACGCCCTCCTCATCGATGGTGTGGGAGAACGGCGGCATCGAGCCGGGCTGGACGCCGCCGACGTCGGCATGGTGGCCACGCGCGGCGACGAAGAAGGCGGGCGCGGCGCCTTCGCCCCACACCGGCGTGACCACGGTGATGTCGGGCAGGTGGGTGCCGCCGGCGTAGGGGCTGTTGAGCGCGAAGGCCTGGCCCGGCTTCAGGACGGGATGGCGCTCGCGGACGGCGCGCACGCTGGCGCCCATCGAGCCGAGGTGCACCGGCATATGCGGCGCGTTGGCGACCAGGCCGCCATCGGTGTCGAAGAGGGCGCAGGAGAAATCCAGCCGCTCCTTGATGTTCACCGAGTGCGCGGTGCGCTCCAGCGCCGCGCCCATGGCCTCGGCGATGCCCATGAAGCGGCGGTTGTAGAGTTCGAGGGTGACCGGATCGGCGCGGTCGGCGGCGGCGCGGGGCGGGGTACGGGTGGCTACGCGTGTCAGGCGCACCAGTCCGTCGGACTCCTCGGCCGCGGTCCAGCCCGGCGCGACGAATATCTGGGTGTCGGCGCGAGTGATCAACTCCCCTCCCCCTTGCGGGGAGGGGGCAGGGGGTGGAGGTGTCGGCTGGAATTCTGGTGACTTCACGCCGTCGCGCAAAGCGCCGCCCATCGAGCTTGCACCCCCACCCCTAACCCCTCCCCGCAAGGGGGAGGGGGACTCTGAGACTTCCACTTCCGCGCTGGCGATCAGGATCGGCCGATCCCGCTCGACGAACCCGAACAGCCGCCGGTGCGCCGCCTCGAACGCTGTCCGCATCGCGCCAATTTCGCCAAGCGGGACGGGGAGGGCGGCGTCGGCTTCGGCGTAGCTGAGGTGGAGGCGGCGCTCTTCGTCGCCCGCCGCCGCGCCTTGCTCGGCGAGGGCGGTTGTCGCCTCGCCCGCCAGCCGTTCGGCCAGCGCCTCGGCCGTGGCCACCCCCGCCTCGTCCAGCGCTGCGCCCAGACCAGCCGAGCGGATCGAGCGCATCCGCGCCTGGCCGATGCCCCAGGCCGAGAGCACGCTGGCGTAGCGCGGCGAGAGCATTTCGGTGACGCCCAGCGCCTCGGCGACGTCACAGGCGACCTGGCCGGCCGCGCCGCCGAACGCCACCAGCGCATGGCCGCGCGGATCGAAGCCGCGCTCGGTGGAGATGCGGCGGATCGCGCCGGCCATCTGCTCGACGGCGACGGCGAGAAAGCCCTCGGCCGCCGCCTTGGCGCTCGGCGCGCCCATCGCCCTCGCCAGTTCGGCGAGCTTGGTCTCGGCCGCCGCCACGTCGAGCGGCGCATCGCCGTTCGGCCCGAACACGGCGGGAAATCGCGCCGGATCGAGCCGGCCCAGCACCAGGTTGGCGTCGGTGACGGTGGCGGGTCCGCCGCGACCGTAGCAGGCTGGGCCCGGATCGGCGCCGGCGCTGGCTGGTCCGACGCGAGCGCGCAGGCCGTCGAAGGCCAGGATCGAGCCGCCGCCGGCCGCGACGGTCTCCACGTCCAGCATCGGTGCGCGCACCTTTACCCCGGCGATGCGGGCGGTGTCGCGCCGCTCCAGGGCGCCGGCGAAGCGGCAGACGTCGGTGGAGGTGCCGCCCATGTCGAAGCCGAGCGCCGGCTTGCCGCCCGCCGCCGGCGCGACGCCCGCCACGCCGACGACGCCGCCCGCCGGCCCGGAGACCAGCGCGTCGCGGCCCCGGAATGCGCCGGCGCGGACCAGGGCGCCGGCCGAGGTCATGAAATAGAGCGGGGCGCCGGCGAGCGCGGCCTCCAGCCTCGCCACATAGGCCGCCAGCACCGGCGTCAGATAGGCGTCGACGACGGTGGTCTCGGCTCTGGGGATGAAGCGGGGCAGGGGTGAGACGTCGGAACTGAGCGAGACGAAGCGGAAGCCCGCCGCCCGCGCCAGGTCGCCGGCGCGGCGCTCGTGGGCGGCGTTGAGATCGGCGTGCAGGAAGGCGATGGCGAGGCTCTCGAAGCCGTCCGCCGCCGCGCGGGCCAACGCCGCGGCGAGCGCCGCCTCGTCCAACGGCCGCACCACGGCGCCGGCCGCGTCCAGCCGCTCGTCCGCCTCGATCACCCCGGCGTGCAGCGGCCCAGGCTTGACGATATCGAGCGCGAACAGGTCGGGGCGCGCCTGGTCGCCGATCGTCAGGGCGTCGGCGAAGCCGCGCGTGGTCACCAGCAGCGTCCTCGCGCCCTTGCGCTCCAAGAGGGCGTTGGTGGCGACGGTGGTGCCGAGCTTGATGGCGGCCACGCGCTCGGCTGGGAACGGCGCGCCCGGCGCCGCGCCCAGCATCCGCCGCATCGCCTCGACGCCGGCGTCCTCGTAGGACCCCGAGACCGAGAGCAGCTTGGCGCTGCGCTCCACGCCATCGGGATCGCGGCCGATCACGTCGGTGAAGGTGCCGCCGCGATCGATCCAGAAATCCCAGCCCCGCGGCTGGGGCGCCGAACCAGACATCGCCAATGAACCTTCCCGGCCGAGGCGCCCTTCTAACAGGCGCCGCCGCGTTTCCACCGCATCTTCAGTTGACGTTCACGCCTCTCGGTCCGAACTATTGGTCCGAGCTACCGCCAGAGGAGCCCCCAAGGGGACCCATGCCGAGATCGGCGACCTATTCGGACTGGGGACCGGGACGTTCCGCGTTCCGCGGCCTCGCGTGGATCGGCGGCGCGATCGCCTGGATCGCGGCGGCCGTGATCGGCGCGGTGCTGGCGCTGTTCTTCGCCGCGACGGTGGTGGTGATCCTGGTCATGGCCGCCGCGCTCGCCGTTCTCGCCGGCGCCGCCGTACGCGCCCGCCGCACGGTGCGCGCGCCGACCGACCCGGACCTGATCGAGGCGCGCCACATCGGCGGCCACTCCTGGGTCGCCTACGGCTGGGACGGCCGCCGCTAGGCCTCGGTTCCCCGGCGACAGCCTTGCCCTCGCCGCCGCGCGCCCGCTAGATCGGCTGCGGAAACACGCGCGGAGGAAAACATGATCGGCATCGTCGCCACCTTGAAGATCCAGGACGGCAAGAACGCCGAGTTCGAAGCCGCCTTCACCGAGGCCATGGCCGAGGTGCGCGCCAACGAGCCGGGCAACCTCTTCTACTCGCTGGTGAAGAGCCGCGCCGAGCCGAACACCTACAAGGTGCTGGAAGGCTACACCGACGAAGCCGCGATCGCCGCCCACCGCGAGAGCGCCCACTTCAAGGCGCTCGGCCCGAAGCTCGGCGGATGCCTGGCGGGGCGGCCGGACGTGGAGCTGTTCGACGGGGTGTGATCTCTGGACGAGCCTCGGGCCCTATCCCCTAATTCGGTCATCGCCGGGCGTAAGTCCCGGCGACCCATGCACTCGGTCTTTGTGGTGGCCCTGCCAGAGCAGGGCCACGGTGGTCGCTGCCGCGTCGACAACGAGTGGCCGCGCCCTGGCGCGGCCACGGCGGCGATCGTGTTCCTGGGTGGCCGGGACTTACGCCCGGCCATGACCGGTTTGGGGGGAGCGGTGCTTCAAGACCCAATGCGTAGAGGGAAGCCGCGAATCTCTGCCTAGGCGACGAAGGCCAAGGACGCGCGAATGTCGTCCAGCTCCAGGTAGTCAAAATCGGTCAGGATCGTCTCGTTCGACATGCCGCCGGCCAGCATCTCCAGTATGTCTTGCACACGGATGCGCATGCCGCGGATGCAGGGTTGGCCGCCACACTTGCCTTCTTCGATCGTGATCCGGTCCAGAATCTCGCTCATCGGCGCACTATAACTCAGCGCCCGAACTTCTGGAACTTGATGCGCTTGGGGATCAGGCTGTCGGCGCCCAGGCGGCGCTTCTTGTCTTCCTCATAGGCCTCGAAGTTGCCCTCGAACCACTCGACATGGCTGTCGCCCTCGAAGGCGAGGATGTGGGTGCAGAGGCGGTCGAGGAACCAGCGATCGTGGCTGATCACCACGGCGCAGCCGGCGAACTCCTCCAGCGCCTCCTCGAGGTTCTGCAAGGTCTCGATGTCGAGGTCGTTGGTCGGCTCGTCGAGCAGGATGACGTTGCCGCCCTCGGTGAGGGTCTTGGCCAGGTGGACGCGGTTGCGCTCCCCGCCGGAGAGCTGGCCGACCTTCTTCTGCTGGTCGCCGCCCTTGAAGTTGAACGAGCCGACGTAGGAGCGGGTGTTGATCTCGCGATTGCCCACCTTGAGCACGTCGAGGCCGCTGGAGATCTCCTGCCAGACGGTTTTGGCCGGATCGAGCGAGTCGCGACTCTGATCGACGTAGGAGAGCTTCACGGTCTCGCCGAGCCGCAGGGTGCCGGCGTCGGGCGTCTCCTGGCCGGTGATCATGCGGAACAGGGTCGACTTGCCGGCGCCGTTGGGGCCGATGACGCCGACGATGCCGTTCGGCGGCAGCTTGAACGACAGGTCCTTGAAGAGGACCTTGTCGCCATATTCCTTCTCCAGGCCGTCGACCTCGAGCACCACATTGCCCAGCCGCGGGCCGGGCATGATCTGGATGGTGGCGTGGGTCTGGGCGCCCCGGGCCTGCTCCTGCTCCTGCACCATCCGCTCGTAGGAGGCGAGGCGTGCTTTCGACTTAGCCTGACGGGCTCTGGCGTTGGAGCGCACCCATTCCAGCTCCTTGGTCATGGCGCGCTGGCGCGCCTCGCTCTCGGACTGCTCCTGGATGACCCGCTTGGCCTTCTGTTCCAGCCAGCCGGAATAGTTGCCCTCGTAGGGCACGCCCTTGCCGCGATCGAGCTCCAGCGTCCACTTGGTCACCTGGTCGAGGAAGTAGCGGTCGTGGGTGACCAGGATCACGCAGCCGGGGAAGTTCTCCAGATGGTGCTGCAGCCACGCGACGCTCTCGGCGTCGAGGTGGTTGGTGGGCTCGTCCAGCAGCAGCATGTCGGGCTTGGAGAGCAGCAGCCGCGCCAGGGCGATGCGCCGTTTCTCGCCGCCCGAGAGATTGTCGACGCCCCATTCGTTGGGCGGACAGCGCAGGGCGCCCATCGCCATCTCGACCTTGGAGTCGATGTCCCAGAGGTCGCCGGCGTCGATCTTCTCCTGGAGGTTAGTCATCTCCTCCATCAGCTCGTCGGTGTAGTCCTCGCCCAGCTTGGCCGCGACCGCGTTGTAGCGGTCGACGATCTTCTTCTCTTCGCACCAGGCGATGACATTGCCCCAGACGTCGAGCTGTTCGTCGAGGTGCGGCTCCTGCTCGAGGTAGCCCATCTTGGTGCCGTCGAACGCCTTGGCCTCGCCGGTGAACTCGGTGTCGATGCCGGCCATTATTTTCAGCAAGGTGGACTTGCCCGAGCCGTTCACCCCCACCACGCCGATCTTGGCGTCGGGATAGAAGCTCAGCCAGATGTTCTCGAACACCTTCTTGCCGCCGGGCCAGGTTTTGCTGAGGCCTTGCATCTGAAAAATGTACTGCGCGGCCATAGGGGCTCCGGGACGGCTGGGTGCGGGGGGCGAGCCGGGGAGATAGCGAGCGGCGCGGGCAGGCGCAATCGCAACGGTCTCAGTTGGGTCGCTGTAGCAGGCTTTCCCAGCCCCCTTCCGACAAATCCGGCTGCAGGCAAGCGAAGCGCTCGTCGACGCCTGCCTGCCAGGGAAACACGCCATTCGGGTCTGGCCATACGATCTGCTGACACGCGAAATCGTCGCCGCCGTAGAACCAGCGACTCCAGCCCAGCAGGTCAGGGTAGTGCGGCGCCGCAACGGGAAACACGTAGGCCGCAAGATTTGCGAACACGTCGTCGAGCGACCGTCCGACAGGCCGAGGGCGACCGTCCTTCAGATCGTTGAACATGTCCCAAAGCACTTGGTGCGCGATTTCAGGCGTGAGAGCGAACACGATGAACTCGGGCGCGCCCAGGGTGAGCCAAAAGCCGGTGGTGTAGGAAAACCCCGGCCCCTCGTCGTCGCCCATGACACTGGTGCGAAACCAGCCATGCCTGCGGATCCGTTCGACGAAGTTCCGCTCGTGTTCATCCAAGGTGACGGGATCGGCGTCGAGCGCAGTACGCATCACGTCCGTCGCAGCGAGGCCTTACGCATTGAAGTTCAACTTCAGCCCCGGCCGCGGCCAGCGGCACTTGAACAGCTTCCCGGTCGACGAGCACGTCACCCACGCGTCCATCATGTCGGCGCCGCCGAAGCAGATGTTGGTGGTGATCAGGTCGGGGAAGGGGAAGTGCTCGGTCGAGCCGTCGGGGTCGAAGGCGGTGACGCCGCCGTTGATGATGGTGGCGACGCAGACCTTGCCGCCGGCCTCCACCGCCAGGCTGTCGAGCAGCTGGAAGCCCGGCAGGTTGCAGACCACCCGGCCGGGGCCGAAGCCCACCTGCGGCCCCAGTGAACCCGGCTCGGCGACGTCGAACGCCCACAGCCGGCCGAGGTTGGTGTCGGCGGCGTAGACGACTTTCTCGTCCGGTGAGAGGCCGACGCCGTTGGGCGAGATCATATGTTCGCGCTGGCGGCTGATGTGGGAGCCGTCCGGCTTGGCGTAGTAGACGCCGCCCCATTTGCGGCCGTCCTCGTCGCCGCAGCCGTGGTCGGTGAACCAGATGCCGCCCTGCTTGTCGAACACGAGGTCGTTGGGGCCGTTGAGCCGCCCGCCGGGGCAGGCGTCGGGGCCATAGACGGTCTCGACCGCGCCCGACTGGATGTCCACGCGCTGGATCGAGCCGCCCTTGTGGGTCGGCGGGGTGGGGCCGGGGATGTTGAGGCCGTTGGTCTTCATGAACTCGAACGAGCCGCCGTTGTTGGTGACATAGATCGCCCCGTCCGGACCGATCGCCGCTCCGTTCGGCCCGCCGCCGCAGTCGGCCACCACCTCATGGCGGCCGTCGGGCGTCACCCGCGTCAGCGTCCCGCGCTCGATCTCGGTGAGGATGACCGAGCCGTCGCTCATGGCGATCGGCCCCTCGGGGAACTGCAGACCTTCGGTGACGAGTTCGATTTCCATGGGGCGTCTCCCAGCGCTTTGTTTGGGCGGAACCATGAAGGCGGATGAGGGCGGCGTCTAGACGGGTATCCCTCGCCCCGCTTGCGGGGAGAGGGTTGGGTGAGGGGCTCGGCGCGAAGCGGCGAGCAGCGCAGCGCGGGTGTTTTCTGGCGTCTCGCGACGCCACGCTTGCCGCTCAGGCGACAAGCGCCCCTCACCCGTCCGCTCGCTTCGCGATCGGCCGACATCTCCCCGCAAGCGGGGCGAGGGATACGTCAGGTGCGTTCCAGCACCCGGAACACCGTCGCGTAGTCATCGTCCGGCCCCGCCGCGACCGCTTCGCGCGACACCTCGCGCCAGCCGGTCTCGTCCAGCCGCGGCATCGTCACGTCACCTTCGGGGTCGCCGTCGATCTCGGTGAGATAGACGCGCTGCGCCCGCCGCGAGGCGAGGGCGAAGAGATCCGCGCCGCCGATGACGCACACCTCGCTGACGCCATCCTCCGCCGCCTGCTCGCGGGCGATCTCGACCGCTTCGCCGAAATCGGCGCAGACGATCGCGCCGGCGGCCTCGTATTCCGGCTGGCGGGTGAGGACGATGTTGAGGCGGCCGGGGAGCGGGCGACGCGGCAGGCTCTCCCAGGTCTTGCGCCCCATGATCACCGGCTTGCCGACGGTCAGGGCGCGAAACCGGCGCATGTCGGCGCCCAGCCGCCAGGGCAGCCCCCCGTCATGGCCGATGACGCCGTTGCGGGCGCGGGCCACCGGTCCAAGGGTGAGGTGGACGCTCATGATCCGGCCCCGTAGGGTGGGTTTGCTGCAGTGCGAAGGGGCGGGGTCATGGATAAATACATTCGTCCGATCATCATCGGCGTGGTGGCGGGCGTCGCCGGCGGCATTCTGGTCAAGGAGTTCGTCTTTCCGGAAGGACCTGCGTGGCTCATCTATGCGCTCGGGATCGGTCTTGTCGTCGCCTACCTCCTCTCCAACCTCGCCGGCAACCGAAAGGTCGCCGCCGCGGGCGCCGCCGAGCGCCAGCAGGCGATGCGGATGGCGCCTCCTGCGGAGAAGGCGATGCTGATCCCCTACCGCGAAGGCTTCGTCGCCAAGATGGCCGGGCTCGACCTCGCCATCGACGGCAAGCCGTTCGCCCAGCTGCTCAGCCCGCAATTCACCTGCGTGCTGCTGACCCCCGGCTCGCACACCCTCACCGGCGCCTTCGGCGGCCTCGCCGGCGCCCAGAGCAAGCCCGCCAGCTGGGCCTTCGAGGCCGCGCCGGGCAGCGTGCTGGCGGTGCGGATCGATTCCGCGCTCGGCATGGTGCAGGGGGCGGTGAAGTTCACCCTCGATGGCGACTTGGACAAGGTGAAGAAGAAGATGGACCGCATGCGCATGGCCGCGGTGGACGTCCCGGAAATTTGAGCGGTCAGACCGCGATCGGGGCCTTGATCGGCTTGTGGGCCTGGTAGTCCTCCAGCACCACGTCGGCTTCCTCGAAGGCGAAGATGTCGGCTTTGGGCGCCAGGCGCACGGTCGGCATCGGGAACGGCTCGCGGGTGAGCTGGCGCTTGGCCTGCTCGAGATGGTTCAGATAGAGGTGGGCGTCGCCCAGGGTGTGGACGAACTCGCCGGGCTGGAGGCCGGTCGCCTGGGCCATCATCATCGTCAGCAGGGCGTAGCTGGCGATGTTGAACGGCACGCCCAGGAAGACGTCGGCCGAGCGCTGATAGAGCTGGCAGGAGAGCCGGCCCTCGGCGACGAAGAACTGGAACAGGCAGTGACAGGGCGGCAGCGCCATGTCCTCGATCTCGGCCGGGTTCCAGGCGCTGACCAGATGGCGGCGGCTCTCGGGGTTTTCGCGGATCGAGCGCTGCACGGCGGCGATCTGGTCGATCCCCGGGCCGTCGGGCACGGTCCAAGAGCGCCATTGCTTGCCGTAGACCGGGCCCAGCTCGCCGTCCGCGCCGGCCCACTCGTCCCAGATGCTGCAACCATGTTCCTGCAGCCAGCGCACATTGGTGTCGCCACGCAGGAACCACAGCAGCTCGGTCAGGACGGAGCGGAAGTGAACCCGCTTGGTGGTCAGCAGCGGAAAGCCCTTCGAAAGGTCGAAGCGCATCTGCCGGCCGAAGACGCCCAGGGTGCCGGTGCCGGTCCGATCTCCGCGCTCGACCCCCGTGGTCATGATGTCGGCGAGCAGGGCGAGATACTGCCGCTCCGGGTGGGCGGACAGCGCCTCGTTGTTTTCGAATGAGCGCGCCAGGGCGTTCACGAGTGATTCGCTCCACGTTCAGAACCGCGATTGTGCCCGCAAGATATGGCGTCAGCTAGCCGAGGCGCCACCAAGCCCTGGGGAGGATCGGCCGAGAGTGTGGATAAGGCCTTTCATCCCGCAAAGCCCCCCTCGTCCAGGAAGGCCTGCTCCTCCGGCGTCGTCTCGCGGCCGAGGGCGCGGTTGCGGTGCGGGAAGCGGCCGAAGCGGACGATGATGTCACGGTGGAGGAGCGCCCACTTGAGGTTTCCCTCGTCGCCGGTCTGCGCCTTCATCGCCTCATTGAGCGCCACGCTGCGGTCTTGGTCGGCGATGTCCTCCGAATGGGTGAAGGGGAGGTGGAAGAAGATGCGCAGCGCCGTCTCGGTCTCGCGATCGTGGCCGCGGGCGACGGCCTCGCGAGCGAAGTGGCGGGCGAGCGGATCGGTGGCGTAACTGTGGGCCGAGCCGCGATAGAGGTTGCGCGGGAACTGGTCGAGCAGGATCAGCAGCGCCAGCGCGCCCTCCGCGGTTTCGATCCAGGCGTCGTACTGGCCGCGCGCCGCGGCGTGATGGGTCGGCTCGAACTTCAGCCGAATGGCGTCGTCGAAGGCCGCGGACTTCTCGAACCAGCGCTTCGATCCGGCCAGACGCCAGAAGGTAACGACGTCTGCGGGATGGGCAGTCATGACGGCGAACTCGCGGAACCAGGAAGTTGCCGATCCTGAACCGCAGGATTTGCTTTCGTTCAAGGCCAGTTCATAAGGTGAAGGCCAGGTTGGGGCCACGGATTTGGCGGCAGACGCCGCGATCTTGAACCTTCGGAGAATGAATTCCATGAAGTACTTCGTGACGGCGGCCCTGGCCGTGGCCCTGATGGGCGCCGCGGCGGCCGCGCAGGCGGACAATCCGCGAGACGATCAACACAAGACCGAAGCGCGTCCGGCCCGCGCCGCGCCGTCGCGGACCGAGCGCACCGCGCCGCGGACTGATCGGACTGCGCCGAGGACCGATCGCACCGCGCCGCGGACTGAACGGACTGCGCCGCGGACCGGTCACACCACGCCGCGGACTGATCGGACAGCGCCGCGAACCGATCACACCCGGCCCGCGGCGACCGCGCCCCACGCGACGAAGGGCGCCCATGGCTACGGCTTCAAGAGCCACGCGCTGCGTCCCGCCGACAAAGGCCGCAGCTACTACAGCGCCGGCAGATTCCAGGCGCGCTACGTCGCGGTGCGGCGCTTCCATTTCGTCGGCGGCGGCTATCCCGGCGGCTGGTACGCTCGCGCCTGGGTTTTCGGCGACGTCCTGCCGGTCGGCTGGTTCGCGCCGGCCTACTATCTGGACTACAACGCCTACAGCCTGCCCCTGCCGCCGATCGGCTGCGAGTGGGTGCGCGAGGGCTCGGATGCGGTGCTGGTCGATGTCTGGACCGGCCAGGTGCTGTCGGTTTACGGCGGCGTCTTCTACTGATCCGGCCGGGGGCCGGGCCCGGCTTTCAATTGAGAGCATGATTCAACGGTCAGGCGCTTGCGCCTGACCGCATCGTGCTCTCGGCCCGGCCGCTCGCCTTGACGGGCGCGGCAAAAACCTATCGATAGCGGCCCTCGCTCAAGCGGCCGGCGCTCGTCGCCGGCCGCGAAGGGCCTAGCTGGAGATAGAAACATGCGCGTCTACTACGATCGCGACGCTGACCTTGCCCGCATCCTGGACAAGAAGATCGCAGTCGTAGGCTATGGCTCCCAGGGCCACGCCCACGCGCTGAATCTGCGCGATTCCGGCGTCGCCAACGTCGCCGTGGCGCTGCGTCCTGGCTCGTCGTCGGCCGCCAAGGCCGAGGCCGAGGGGCTGAAGGTGATGAGCGTCGCCGAGGCGTCGCGCTGGGCCGACCTGATCATGATCCTGGCGCCGGACGAGCTGCAGCGCGGCATCTATCTCGACGAGATCGCGCCCAACATCCGCGACGGCGCGGCGTTGCTGTTCGCGCACGGGCTCAACGTCCACTTCAAGCTGATCGAGCCCAAGGCTTCCATCGACGTGCTGATGGTGGCGCCGAAGGGGCCCGGTCACACCGTGCGCGGCGAATACCTGAAGGGCGGCGGCGTGCCCTGCCTGATCGCGGTCGAACAGAACGCCACCGGCAATGCGCTCGACCTCGGCCTCGCCTACGCTTCGGCGATCGGCGGCGGCCGCTCGGGGATCATCGAGACCAATTTCCGCGAGGAATGCGAGACCGACCTCTTCGGCGAGCAGTCGGTGCTCTGCGGCGGGCTGGTGGAGCTGATCCGGGCTGGCTTCGAGACCCTGGTGGAGGCCGGCTACGCGCCCGAGATGGCCTATTTCGAGTGCCTGCACGAGGTGAAGCTGATCGTCGACCTGATCTACGAGGGCGGCATCGCCAACATGAACTATTCGATCTCCAACACCGCCGAGTTCGGCGAGTATGTCTCGGGCCCGCGGCTGGTGACCGCGGAAACCAAGGCGGAGATGAAGCGCGTGCTCGCCGACATCCAGCAAGGCCGCTTCGTGCGCGACTGGATGCTGGAGGTCGCCGCCGGCAAGCCGACGTTCAACGCCATCCGCCGCCGCAACGCCGAGCACCCGATCGAGGAGGTCGGCGCGCGGCTGCGGGCGATGATGCCGTGGATCGCCAAGAACAAACTGGTGGACCAGGCGCGGAACTAGGTCTGGCGCTCATAGACATCGTCGGCGCAGGGACACCCGGGCGACAAAGCCGCCGTTCTGAACTTCCGCGGCGCCGCGAATATCGGCCGGACTGGCCGCCCCATTACTGCATCGCGTGCTGGACAGCCTTCACGAGGGCTATGCGGCGGCCGTGGTTGACCAACCAATCTGGCGGTATCAACCTATTTTAGAACCAACCGCGAAAATCGCCCGCATCCTGGGCAGACCTCGATAGGAGCAACGAACGTGGCTTCTGACGCTCCGCCCGCCGAGGCCATGCCTGCAACGCAATACGATCTCAATATCCATGACGGCGAGGTGGCGACTGTCCTTGGGTTCAGAGATCACGGCATTGAACTCGCCGGCGACCGGATCTGTTGGAGCATCGACGGGCAGAGGCAGGAAGCTTCACTTGCCGATATCGCCGTCATCCGCCTGACGACTGAAATTGAGACGTTGCAGGGACCGATGGGCTCGACGACATGCCAAATCCGCTTTCAGTCGGATCAGGCGGTTACGGTTTTCGGCGGCAATTCGCGGAGCCCGGACGCCGCCGACCGGCGTGCGCGCTACGAGGCGTTTGTCGCCGATCTCCATCGCCGCCTGGGGCCCGGCGAGCGAGCGCGTATCCGCTTCATCGCCGGATTCGGCGGCGCCCGGTTTGGCATGCTGCTGGTCGCCGCCGTGATCTTCACCGTTTTTCTGATCGTGGCGCTGCTGGCGCTGTTGTTCGGCGGGAAGGGACCGCGGATACTCCCGGGCCTCGCCACCGCGGCGGGCGCGGTCATGACCATCGGTCTGTTCCGGCTGTTGCAGCGCAACGCCCCACATAGCTACGACCCGGCCGCTCCGCTCGGCAGCGCGACAGCGGGTTCGATCGGCGAGGCGATCGGCGATTTGCGCCCCGGCACGACCTTCGGCAAATGGCTGGTCGCTGGCGCGATCGCCGCCGCGTTGGTCGCGATCGTCGCGCTCCCCACCTTGTTAGGGCGGCCGACGCCAGCTCCGGTCAGCGCGGTGACGGCGAGCCAAGCCGTCAAAGCCGACAACAGCATCGACCCCTCCGAGCTGAAGACCCTCCACGACCAAGCGAGCGCGCTCGAAGCCCCGATAGCTGAATTCCATGACAACAGCGGCCACGACTTTGAAGAAAAGGGCCTCTACGACCAGGCCATCGCCGAGTACGCCCAGGCGATCGCGCTGAAACCCGACTTCGCCCTGGCCTACTTCGATCGCGGCTACGCCTTTGAAAAAAAGGAACTCTACGACCAGGCCATCGCCGATTTCACTCAGGCGCTCTCGCTCGACCCCAAGGACGGCGATAGCTACTACGATCGCGGCATCGCATTTGACGGCAAGAGCCTGCACGACCAGGCGATCGCCGATTTCACCCAGGCAATCGCGCTCGAACCCGACTTCGAAAAGGCCTACTTCCATCGTGGCTACGACTCTGAGGAAAAGGGCCTCCACGACCAGGCCATCGCCGATTTAACTCAGGCGATCTCGCTCGACCCCAACAACGGCGATAGGTACTACGTTCGCGGCGTCGCATTTGAGGGCAAGGGCCTGCGCGACAAGGCCATTGCCGACTTCCGGGCGGCGTTGGCCCGTGATCCAAAGTCGAACGACGCGAAAGCGGGGCTCGTCGATCTCGGCGCGACACCGTAGCCCCGCGCCGTCAGAGCATCGCCGCCAGCTTGGTGACGGTGTTCCAGTTGCGGGAGGTGCCGCGCACGCCGAGGCGGCGTTCGATGGCGGCGTTCGTGAGCTTCGTGTCGCCGGCGCCGTCCGGGTAGGTGATGTAGAGTTGGCGGCCGACGGCTTCGACGACCTCGCGGCCGGGGATCCAGGCTTTTAGCGCGCCCAGTTCGGTCTCGCCGGGCGGTGACTTCAGCACCATCACCATCAGGTGGCTGGGATCGTCCCGGGCCATGGCCGCGTGTGGGTTGGCGGCGATGAGATCGCGCCACTCTTCGGGGCCGCGCACGACGAATTCCGTGGCGAGGCCGAGACGCGCCAGGGTTTCGCGTTCAAGCAGGCTTTCCAGGTCCGCATCGCCGAGGGCGCTGCCGAACACCAGGTTGCCGGACTGGATCAGCGTCCGCGGCGCCTCCAGCCCGAGGTCGGCGGCGAGTTGGCGCAGCTCCGCCATCAGGAGCTTGCGGCCGCCGACGTTGACGGCGCGCAGCAGCGCGATCCGGGACGTCAGAGCCATGGCAGGTCAGCCTCGCCGCGCAGGATGGATTCGGCCAGCGGCGCGTGCTTGGCGCCGCCGCGTTCGTGCAGGATCAGCGGCGCCAGCAGCCGCAGCGGCGCGCGGCCGCCGCGCACGGCGCGCACCAGGATGCGGCTCGCCGGCGCATCGCCGAAGGGATGGACTGCGCGCACCTGGAACGAGCCGGCGCCGGCGCCCAGTCCCGCCAGCAGATCCGCGAGCCGGTCGGCGCGATGGATCAGGGTGACCGTCCCGCCGCCCCTCACCGCGCCGAGCAGGAATGCCGTCCAGGCGTCCAGTCCGTCGTCGGCGATGTGGGCGCCGCGCTTGGCGGGCTGGGGACCGCGCAGCGCTCGCGGATCGTCGAAGAACGGCGGGTTGCAGAGGGCCGCGTCGAACGGCGTTTCGAGCCGCATGGCGGCCACGTCGCCCAGGCGCGCCGCGACGCGAGCCTCGACGCCATTGGCGCGGATGTTTCGCTGCGCCAGGGCCAGCGCCGCCAGATCACGCTCGACGCCGAGGAAGTTGGCGCCCGGCCGCCGCATCGCCGCCGCCAGCATCACCGCGCCGACGCCGCAGCCGGCCTCGATCACCCGCTCGCCGGGACCCGCGTCGCACGCCGCCGCCAACAGCGCCGCGTCGAGGCCGGCGCGGTAGCCCTTCGCCGGCTGGGTCAGGGCCACGCGGCCGCCCAGGATGTGATCTTCGGTGACAAGCGGAGCCGTTTCGTCCATCGCGGGGGCCGGAACCTTGTGCTTGCCTTGACGCTCCCCTATCCCGCACCCATTGTCCGCTCGCAACGGCGTTTGCTGCGCGCGCGGCGCTGGTAGGAGCAAGTCTTGGACGTAGTCAAAGCGGCCATCGTCCGGCCCGCCGGCTCCGTCGATCGCCTGGTCCACTTGTCGCGGGCCGACATGGACGGCGTCGATGCGCTGATCCTTGCCCGGATGCAGAGCCCGGTCAGCGTGATCCCGCTGCTGGCCGAGCACATCATCGCCGCGGGCGGCAAGCGGCTGCGGCCGCTGCTGACGATCGGCGCGGCGCGGTTGGCGGGCGGACGCGGCGACGCGGCGCAGCGGCTGGCCGCGGCGGTCGAGTTCATCCACACCGCCACCCTCCTGCACGACGACGTGGTCGATTCCTCGCAACTGCGGCGCGGCAAGGTGGCGGCGCACCTGATCTGGGGCGCGCCGTCGAGCGTGCTGGTGGGCGACTTCCTCTTCGCCCGCGCCTTCGAGCTGATGGTCGAGAGCGGCTCGCTGCAGGCGCTGGAGATCCTGGCGCGCGCCTCGCGGGTGATCGCCGAGGGCGAGGTGCTGCAGCTGACCCGCGCCCACGATCTGAAGCTCTCGCAAGCCATCTATCTGGAGATCATCGGCGCCAAGACCGCCGAGCTGTTCGCCGCCGCGGCCGAGGCCGGCGCGGTCTCCGCCGGCGCCGATCCGCGCCGCTCGGACGCCCTGCGCAGCTATGGCAAGAGCCTCGGCCTCGCCTTCCAGCTCACCGACGATGCGCTCGACTATTCGGGCTCCAGCGAGACCCTGGGCAAGAACGCCGGCGACGATTTCCGTGAAGGCAAAGCGACGCTGCCGCTGATCCTGGCGATCTCGCGCACCGGCGCCCGGGAAGCCGAGTTCTGGGAGCGGGTGATCGGCCGCAAGGAGCAGACCGAGGCCGATTTCCGCCGCGCCCGCGAGCTGGTGGTGGGCACCGGCGCCCTCGACGACACCCTCGATCTCGCCGCCGACTATGCCGACACTGCCAAGCAGGCGCTGGGCCTGTTCCCGGCCGGCGAATGGCGCGAGGCGCTGGACTCGCTGGCCGACTTCGCGGTCAGTCGGCGGGCTTAGGGCGCAAAGGCCGGTCTACCGCGTCGAAGCATAGGTATAGCTGACCGTCGCGGTTGTCCCCGGCGCAAGGGTCAGCCGCCAGATCGGATCGCCCGACTTCAGGCCGTGCGGCGCGGATTCCGTCTTGATGTGGAAGCTGCGCCCGAGCTGCGGCTGGCGGATCTCGACCGTGGTTGGGAGGCGCGAGGCGTTGACCGCGGTGATCTCCTTGGCGACGCTGGTCTCAGGCCCGCCGGTCCGGCTCAGCGTCGCGTCGCGCACCGTCACCTCGTGCGAGGCGCCGATCTCCAGCTCGAACGGCTCGCCCACCGGCACGTCGCGTACGTCGTGGGCGCCCAGGAACCGGTCCGATCCGCCCGGCGGCGCGGCCATGATCGCCACCGATCCCGCCGGCAGCGCGCGCCCGAGCCCCTTGGCGGCGGTGTTGTCGAACCGCAGCGTGGTGACGGTCGCGGCGACAGCCGGCTCCGCGTCCGTATCGGCGTCATTCGCCCGGTACGTCTGCACCGTGTCGAAGGCGACGTTGGGCTGGCTCAGGAACGCCACCTGCTTGGTCTGGCGCGCGGCGACGGTGGTCGGCTCGTCCAGGGTGTAGAGCTTGTAGTCGCCGAGATCGCTCTGCGTCGCGCGGGGCGGCGGCTTCGGCGGGGGTGGCGGCATCGGAATGGCGCCGGTTGCCCGCGCGCGCATCGCGGTGACGGTCATTTCGTCCCCGGCGCTAAAGAGCCGTTGCGCGAGCTCTGCGACATAGCGGTCGATCCCGTGCGGATGATGGGAATTGCCCTGCGGCCAGCAGGCGGTCTCGCGCCGCAGCATCAGCGGATTGAAGGCGCGGATGGCGTTGCGCGCCAGGCGGCCGGCGACCACGCTGGTGGCGGCGCCCGCGTATCCGACCTCGCCGTGGTTCGCCAGGGTGATCCAGCCCACGAGTTCGAGGCTCTGGCCGTCCGGCGCCAGCCGCGCCACATAGGCGGCCTTCCAGGCGAGCCCGATGGTCATGTAGGCGAGCCGCAGCCGATAGACGCCGGCCTTGTCGACATGAACGCGGATCGAGAGCGTCGGCTTGCCGGTGAGATCGGCCGGCACGCTGGCGAAGACCAGCCCTTCCGGAGCGCCGCTGCAGCCCAGCGCCTCGACGCGGCCGCCGAAGTCCAGCACCACGCCGTCGGGTCCCGAGCGCAGCAGCGCCGGCTCCAGCGTGGCCTTGCCGGTGCGCGGATTGGTGCGCGAGACCTCGACCTGGCGGCCGACCGAGTGCTCGATCAGGGTCGCGGGGCTGAGCACCTCGTAGTCGAAGTTCTGCTCCAGCACCCGGCCCGGGAAGCCGGCGAGGCTGGCGGTCTGGGCGATGATCCCGTCCGCGACACCCTCCAGCGCCAGGCGCGTGTCGCCGGCGGGCAGGGTGACGTCGCGCGTCTCGCTGATCATCGCCAGCCCATAGCCGCCCCAGCTCGCCGCGGCCGGGTCGGGGATGGCGTCGTCGCGGTAGATGGTCACGGCGACCGCCTGGGGTCCTTGTGAGACCACGTCCGCCGTCGCCGGCAGCCCGATCAGCGGCGCCAGCAGCGCCGCCCAGATGGCGAGAACCCGCCGCATGGACCTACCAGCCGGTCTCGACCTGGGCCGTCAGCGTGGTCTGGCCGTTCGCCGCCACCGGCACCGACCAGCCGAGCGTATAGGCGTCGATCCTGCGGCTGGGCAGGCTCTCGGCGACCACCTTGGGGTCGCGGCCCCAGAGCCCGCCCTGGCGCAGCTCCACCGTCACCGGCTGGGGCCGCGCGTTGCGAATTAGATAGCTCATCGCATAGCGCGAGCGGGTCTTGGTCACCTTCTGGTCGGAGACCAGGGTCGGCTGCACGGTGACGTCGAAGGCGTCGCCGATCTTCACCGCCAGTTCCGAGCCCTGCGGCGTGTGGTCGATCTGGTTCTCGCCGACGAACTTCGGATCGCCGGCCAGGTCGCGCTCGTAGACCCGGATCGCGCCGGCCGGCAGGCCCGCGCCGAGGCCGCTGGCGGTGCTGTTGGTGAAATCGACCACCACGGCGGCGTTGGCCGGCTGCTCGGCGCTGGCGAAGCCGCCGAGATTGAACTGATAGACCTTGTGGGCCGTGACCCCGGCGGCGTCGAGGAAGCTCACCTGTTTGGTCTGGTTCTGGGCGATCGTGGTGCGCTCGGGCAGGGTGTAGATGTGGACGTCGCCCACGGCCTCGCTGGTCCCAGTGTCCGCCTCGGACCCGGCTTGGCGCACGTTGGTCAGCTGGTTCGGCTCCGAATCGTCGTCGCCGTCCTGGTTCACGTTTCCCGCCACCAGCTGGGTGCGGGCGTCAGTGAAGCTGGCGCCGGACTGGTTGGTGAGGGTGATCCAGCCCTGCAGGTCGAGCTTGGCCGCCTTCTCGTCGAAGATCGCCACATAGTCGGCCCGCCAGGCCAAGCCGGTGGTCAGGTAGCTGAGCCGCGCGAGGCGCGGGCCGGCGCTATCGGCGTCGACGGTGACCGAAAGGGTCGGCTGAGCGCGCAAGTTGTCCGGCACCTTGTCGAAGATCACCCGCGTCGGCACGCCGTCGTCGCGCAGCACCTCGACGTGGTCGCCGATCTTCAGCACCACGCCCTGATTGGCGGCGAGCACGGTGGCCACCTCGGTGGTCTCCTGGCCGGTGCCGGGGTTGGTGCGCACGATCTTCACGTCGTGGCCGACCGCCTTCTCCATCATCTTGTCGGGGGTCAGGAGGTCGTAGTCGAAGTTCTGTTCGACGATCGTCAGGCCGTCGGCGACCAGGCTGACGGTCTCCGGTCGGATCGCCGAGGAGACGTCCTTGAACTCCAGCCGCTGGCGCCCCTTGGCGATGTCGAGCTGGCGAGTGTCGTCCACCAAGGCCAGATTGGCGTTGTAGATGGTGACATCGAGCCCCGCCGCCGCCGGCTGGGCGGTCTGCGCTCGCGCCGCGCCGGAAAGGGCCAGAACGCTCGCCGCGAGGAGCCACTTCCGCCACATGACGCTTCTTCCCCGATCAGGTTTCGTTACGGCGAGGCTTTCACGCGACTGCGGCGAAATCCAGCCTTGCTGTGTCTACGCACGTGACGAGGAAACAGGGTTTAGCCCCTAAGCACCGCGCCCGTGGCTTTCGTCGCGGCGGCGACGATGCGGACCGAGAGCGCTTCGATCTCGGCATCCTCCAGGGTCTTGTCGCGCGGCTGCAGCGTCACCTCGACGGCGATGGATTTGGCGCCCTCCGCCACGCCGGGGCCTTCGTAGACATCGAACACTCGCACGCCGGCGATCAGCGCGCGGTCGGCGGACTGGACGGCGCGGACGAGGTCGCCGGCCGGGATTTCGCGACCGATGACGAAGGCGAAGTCGCGGGTCAGCGGCATGAGCGGGGAAAGCGTGAGCGCGCTCTTGGTTTTCACCGACTTCTTCTTCGGCTCCGGCATCGCCTCGACCCAGGCCTCGAAGGCGTAGACCGGGCCGGCTACGTCCAGCAGGGCCAGCGCCTTGGGATGGATCTCGCCGAACTCGGCCAGCACCGCCTTGGGTCCGAGCTGCAGCCGCGCCGCGCGGCCGGGGCGCCACCAGGGGCGCGGATCGCCCTGGGCGACCTGCAGGTTGGCCACCGGCGCGCCCAACTCATCGAGCAGAGCGAAGAGATCGCCTTTCAGGGCGAAGACGTCGTCGTCCGGGCCATGGCCCCAGCGACGGCGGCCGTGCGGCGCGATCAGGGCCGCGATGGCGGTGCGCTCGTCGCCCGGCTCGGTCCCGGCGAACACCGGGCCGATCTCGAAGAAGGCGCAATCGGCAAAGCCACGCCGCGCGTTGCGGCCGGCCGCCTCGATCAGGCCAGGCAGGATCGACGGGCGCATGGTGTCGAGCTCGGGGCTGATCGGATTTTCCAGCACCAGGGTCTCGTCCTCGCCGCCGCCGAACGCCGTCGCCGCCGCGCGGCTGACGAATGACCAGGTGACCGCTTCGGCATAGCCCGCCGCCGCCAGCGCGCGGCGCGCGGCGCGGATGCGGGACTGGCGCGGGGTGAGCACGCCGCTCGCCGGCCGCGCCATCGGCGGCAGCGACTCGGCGGGTAGGGCGTCGTAGCCGGCGATCCGCGCCACCTCCTCGACCAGGTCCGCCTTGCCGTCGACATCGCGCCGCCAGGTCGGCGGCTGGACGCGCCAGCCGTCGAAGCCGAAGCCCAGCGTCGCCAGGATGGTCCGGATACGGTCGTTCGGCAGCTCAATCCCGGCCAGCTTCTTCACATAGGCCGGATCGAAGTCGATGGCCGGCGGCGGCGCGGGGATCTGGCCGGCCACGCGGATCTCCGATGGCTCGCCGCCGCAGAGTTCCAGCACCAGCTTGGTCGCCAGCTCCAGCCCCGGAACCATGAAGCCGGGATCGACCCCGCGGGCGAATCGGTACTGGGCGTCGGAGACGAGCGTCAGGTCGCGGCCGGTCTGGGCGGTGCGGATCGGGTCGAACCAGGCGCTCTCGATGAAGACGTCGGTGGTCTCCAGCGTCGAACCGGTCGACTCGCCGCCCATGACGCCGCCGAGGCCGATGGCGCCCGAGCTGTCGGCGATGACGCACATCTCGGGGCTGACGTTGTAGGTCTTGCCGTCCAACGCCGCGACCGTCTCGCCCTCGCGGCCCAGACGCGCCTCGATGACGCCGCCGGCGATCTTCTTCGCGTCATAGACGTGCAGCGGCCGGGCGCGGTCGTAGGAGAGGAAGTTGGTCACGTCGACCAGGGCGTTGATGGGGCGCAGGCCGATGGCGCGCAGCAGGTCCTGCATCCAGGCCGGCGACGCGCCGTTCTTCAGTCCACGGATCACCCGGCCGGCGAAGGCGGGGCAGGCGTCGGAACCGTCGACGCGGATATCGATCGGGCAAGCGAAGCGGCCGGCGACGGGGGTCACCGACAGGTCCTTCAGCGTCCCGATGCCGGCCGCCGCCAGGTCGCGGGCGATGCCGGCGACGCCCAGCCAGTCCGGCCGGTTCGGCGTCACCTCGAAATCGATCACGGCTTCCAGGCCGAGCACTTGGGCGGCGGGCGCGCCGATTGGGGCTTCCGCGAGTTCCAGGATGCCGTCGCTCTCCTCGGCGGTCTGCAGCTCGGACGCCGAGCAGAGCATGCCGTTGGAGACGACGCCGCGCACAGGCCGCGGCTCCAGGGTGACGCCTGAGCCCGGGATGTAGGCGCCGATCGGCGCATAGACGGTGTAGAGCCCCGCCCGCGCGTTCGGCGCCCCGCAGACGATCTCCTTACGGCCGTCCTTGGTGTCGACCTGGCAGACCCTCAAGCGGTCGGCGTTGGGGTGCTGCACCGCCTCGACGATCTTCGCCACCGAGAACGCGCCCAGCTTCGCGCCGGGATCCTCGACGTGCTCGACCTCGAGCCCGGCCATGGTCATGGCCGCGGCGACTTCGGCGACGGTGGCGGAGGTGTCGAGGTGGGTCTTGAGCCAGGAGAGGGTGAATTTCATTGGGTCCTCCCTTCTCCCCTTGCGGGAGAAGGTGTCGGCGGAGCCGACGGATGAGGGGTGAAAGTGCGGCGGTCGGGGGATTGGCGGCTCTCCTGCGAGATCCAGCCGAAACCCCTCATCCGACCCGCTTCGCGGGCCACCTTCTCCCGCAAGGGGAGAAGGGAGCTTCGATCATATCCCATCAGCTGAGCCCCGAGGCCGGGTTCGGGTCCGCGAAGGCCGAGAACCCATAGTGCGCTAGCCAGCGGACGTCGGCGCCGAAGTTGTCGCGCAGGTCGGGCATGCCGTATTTCAGCATCGCCAGCCGGTCGATCCCCATACCGAATGCGAAACCCTGCCACTCGTCTGGATCAAGGCCGCAGATGCGCAGGATGTTGGGGTGGACCATGCCGCCGCCGAGGATTTCGAGCCAGTCGGAACCCTCGCCGATCTTCACCTGGCCGCCGGAGCGGTCGCACTGCACATCCATCTCCGCCGAAGGCTCGGTGAAGGGGAAGTGGTGCGGGCGGAAGCGGGTGACCACGCTGTCCAGCTCGAAGAAGCGCCGCACGAAGGCGTCCAGCGTCCACTTCAGGTGGCCCATGTGGACGGCGCGGTCGATCACCAGGCCCTCCATCTGGTGGAACATCGGCGTGTGGGTGGCGTCCGAGTCGCAGCGGTAGACCCGGCCCGGCCCGATGATGCGGATTGGCGGGTCCTGGTGGACGGCGAACTGCGGCGCGCCCACGGCCACATTGGCGCGGCGCATTACCCGCACCTGGATCGGGCTGGTGTGGGTGCGCAGCAGCTTGCGCTCGCCGTCGGCGTCCGGCTTCAGGAAGAAGGTGTCATGCATCTCCCGCGCGGGATGGCGGGGCGGGAAATTCAGCGCCGAGAAGTTGTGGAAATCGTCCTCGATGTCGGGGCCTTCGGCGACGCTGAAGCCCATCTCGGCGAAGACGGCGATCATCTCGTCCATGACCTGCATGGTCGGGTGCACCGAGCCTTTGCGGCGCGGCGGGGCAGGCAGGGAGAGATCGAGCCGGCCAGCGGCGAGTTCGGCCTCCAGCGCGGCGTCTTCCAGCGTGCCCTTGCGGGTGGCGATCAGGCCGGCGAGGCGGTCGCGCAGCCCGTTGATCGCGGGCCCTTCGACGCGCCGCAGCTCCGGGCTCATCTGGCCCAGCGATTTCAGCAGGGCGGAAACGACGCCGCTCTTGCCCAGCGCCGCGACGCGGATCTGGTCCAGCGCCTCCAGGTCGTGCGCGGCGGCGATCTGAGCCGAGAGGTCGGCCTCGAGGTCAGTGTGGTTGGTCATGGGTGCGCGTGCTCTAGCGTGGATTGGCGGTGATCGGCAAAAAGCCCTCCGACGGTCCCGCCGGAGGGCTTTTGCGACAGCGAGGACGAACCCGTCCCGCGATCAAGCCAGCGCGGCGCGAACCTTCTCGGCGATGGCCTTGAACGCGACCGGATCGGATCCCGCGATATCCGCGAGGACCTTGCGGTCCATCTCGATCCCGGCCTCGTTAAGGCCGAAGATAAATCGGGAATAGGTGAAGCCTTCCAGACGCGCCGCGGCGTTGATCCGCTGGATCCACAGCGCCCGGAACGAGCGCTTGCGGACCTTGCGGTCGCGGTAGGCGTACTGGCCGGCCTTGTCGACCGCGGCCTTGGCGGCCCGGATGGTGTTCTTGCGGCGGCCCCAGAAACCCTTGGCCTGTTCCAGCACCTTCTTGTGCCGGGCGTGGGCGACAACGCCCCTTTTTACACGCGCCATGTCATTCGCTCCTTATGGCAGGCCGTTGGGCAGGTAACCCTTGATGATCTTGGCGTCTGGCGCCGACATCACCTTGGTGCCCCGGTTCTGGCGAATGTATTTGGCGTTGTGGCTCATCAGCCGGTGCCGCTTGCCCGCGACGCCGGCCTTCACCAGGCCGGACGCGGTAAGCTTGAAGCGCTTCTTGGCGCCTGATTTGGTCTTCAACTTCGGCATTTCGCATCGGAGCCTTTAACGGCCCCGTCCTCTTGAAGGATGGCAGAAAGAACCGCCCTGGCATGCCTTGGGCCAGGCGGTTCGACGGAGCCGGCGCTTCTAGGGGAAAGCG
>Ga0302314_10002987_pt1 | contig 31336 bp, 22 predicted proteins | sample III_Palsa_N2_3_FD_200533 | JGI IMG/M metagenome (GOLD analysis project Ga0302314, IMG submission 200533) | Peat permafrost microbial communities from Stordalen Mire near Abisko, Sweden - III_Palsa_N2_3 | ecosystem: Environmental > Terrestrial > Soil > Palsa > Peat permafrost | place: Sweden... | reverse complement strand
CACGTGCCGCCGGGCCGCGCCGGCGGTGCCGCCGGGCAGGATGAACGAGCGCAGGTTCGGCAGCGCCTCGTTGTACCGGTCGCAGTCCCGCTCCAGCCGGTCGATGTCCTGCTGCTCGATCCGCAACGGCGGGAACTCGGGCTCCTCGGCCACCGGGTTGCACAGGTCCGCCCCGACGTCGAACAGCTCGTTCTGGATCCGGATGAGCGTCCCGCGCACGTCCTCGCCCAGCCCGCCCAGCGCGATCGCCACCCCGATCGCGGAGTTGGCCTCGTCGGTGTCCGCGTAGGCGACCAGCCGCGGGTCGTTCTTCGTCGTCTTGCTCATGTCCCCGAGCCGGGTCGAGCCGTCGTCGCCGGTGCGCGTGTAGATTCTCGTCAGGTTGACCATCGGGGGGTGCCTCTCGATCGGACAGCAGAGTTCAAACGGGGGAGCGGGGCCTGCACTTAGAGGGTATCCAGGGCGGCGTAGTACGCTCCGAGGGATAGTTACCAGATAGTAGGGAGAGTGGCAGCGTGGCCAAGAAACTTGCTGTAATCGGTGCCGGTCTGATGGGGTCGGGCATCGCCCAGGTTTCCGCGGCGGCCGGATACGACGTGGTCCTGCGGGACGTCACCGACGAGGCGACCAAGCGGGGGATCGACGGCATCACCGCCTCCTACGACAAGTTCGTCAGCAAGGGCAAGATGACCGCGGAGGCGGCCGCCGAGGCGCTGGCCCGGATCACCACCACCACCGACCTGGACGCCGTGGCCACCGCGGACATCGTGGTCGAGGCGGTCTTCGAGGACCTGGCGGTCAAGCAGACCCTCTTCCGCGAGCTCGACCGGCTCTGCCGCGAGGACGCGATCCTGGCCACCAACACCTCCGCGCTGCCGATCACCCAGGTCGCCGCGGTCACCGGCCGGCCCGAGTCGGTCGTCGGCACCCACTTCTTCTCCCCGGTCCCGCTGATGGCCCTGTGCGAGCTGGTCCGCGGCTACCACACCTCCGACGCCACGCTGGCCACGGCGCGTGCCTTCGCGGAGTCGGTGGGCAAGACCTGCGTCGTGGTCAACCGGGACGTGGCCGGCTTCGTCACCACCCGGCTGATCGCCGCGCTGATCAACGAGGCGGTGCACCTGTACGAGACCGGCGTCGCCTCGGCCGAGGACATCGACCTGGCCTGCAAGCTCGGCTTCGGGCACGCCATGGGCCCGCTGGCCACCGCCGACCTGACCGGCGTCGACATCATGCGCAACGCCACGCGCAACATCTACGAGGAGACCCACGACGGCAAGTTCGCCGTGCCGGAGCTGCTCAACCGGATGGTCACCGCCGGGGCCCTGGGCCGCAAGTCCGGCCGCGGGTTCTACGACTACTGAGAACGAACGCGAATGCGGCGTCCGCTCCCTTGCCGGAGCGGGCGCCGCATTCGTGTGCGCCGTCTCTATGGACGGCAGCCTGCCTGTCTTACCTGCTTACGATGCGTCGAAGGCCTGGCCACGCAGCGCGCGCAGGCCCAGGTCGCGGTGCTCAAGCAGCATCCGGCGCAGCCCCGACGGCACGAGGTCCGGCCCGGACTTGAGCACCGTGTCCACGGAGTCGACGGTGGACTGGTCGACGATCAGGTCCGGGTACAGGCCTGAGACGATCATCTGCGCCATGTGCGGAGTGCGCTCGGCCCACAGGCCGGTGACCGAGTGGAAGAACTTGTCCGCGAAGGGCGCGAGCAGTTCCCGCTGGTCCGCCTGGTTGAAGCCTCTCATCATCGCCGCCAGGGTCTCGTTGGGCAGCTCGTCGGCGCCGGAGCCGGTCATCGAGGCCCAGGCGGCGGCCTTGGCCGAGGCGGTGGGCAGGGCCGCGCGGGTGCAGGCGGCGTGCCGGGCGCCGGCGGCGGTCGGGTCCAGCTGCAGCTCGGCGTCGATCTGCGCCTCGTCGGCTCGGCCGGTCGCGGCCAGCCGCTCCAGCACGTTCCAGCGCACGTCGGTGTCCACGAGCAGGCCGTCCACCGAGGCGGTCCCGGCCAGCAGCCCGGCCAGCAGGTCCAGGTGCTCGTCCGAGTGGGCGGCGGCGACCAGGGCGCGGGCCCAGGCCAGCTGTACGTCCCCGCCCGGCTCGGCGGCCAGCAGCTGCCCGTGCGCGAAATCGGCCCAGGCTGCGGACAGCTCGTCCCGGGTCGCGGGAGCGGCGTAGAGGTTGATCGCCGTCTGGGTCTGCCGCTGCAGGGACTGGAGCACGCCGATCGCGGTCTCCTTGGCCGCGCCGGAGATCACCAGGCTGACGTAGTCGCGGGCGCGCAGTTCGGCGTTGCGGACCATGTCCCAGGCCGCCACCCAGCTCAGGGCGCGCGGCAGCGACTCGGTGAACTCGCCGATCGAGGAGACCAGGGTCCGGGTGGAGCGCTCGTCGAAGCGGATCTTGGCGTAGCCCAGGTCGTCGTCGTTGAGCAGGACCAGGTCGGGCTGGGCGACGCCGACCAGCTCGGGCACCTCGGTCAGCGCGCCGGCCACGTCCAGCTCCAGCCGCTGCGTGCGGACCAGGCCGGCCTCGGTCAGGTTGTACAGGCCCACGGCGATCCGGTGCGGGCGCAGCGTCGGATGGTCGGCGGGGGCCTCCTGCGCGATCGTGAACGAGGCATAGGTGCCGTCCTCGGCGAGGGTCGCCAGCGGGCGCAGGGTGTTGGGCCCGGCGGTCTCCAGCCAGGCCTTGGACCAGGCGCCCAGGTCCCGCCCGGAGGCGTCCTCAAGCGCGCCGAGCAGGTCCGACAGCTGGGTGTTGCCCCAGGCGTGCCGGCGGAAGTAGGTGCGCAGGCCGTTGGTGAAGGCCTCGTCGCCGACGTAGGCCACCAGCTGCTTGAGCACGGAGGCGCCCTTGGCGTAGGTGATCCCGTCGAAGTTGACGTAGACCGCTTCGAGGTCGGGGATCTCGGCCACGATCGGGTGGGTCGAGGGCAGCTGGTCCTGCGCGTAGGCCCAGGTCTTCTCGGAGTTGGCGAAGGTGGTCCAGGCGTGCGACCAGCGCGTCGCCTCGGCCTGGCAGCGCGTGGAGGCGTAGGTGGCGAAGGACTCGTTGAGCCACAGGTCGTTCCACCACTGCATGGTGACCAGGTCGCCGAACCACATGTGGGCCAGCTCGTGCAGGATCGTTTCGGCCCGGCGCTCGTAGGAGGCGTCGGTCACCTTGGACCGGAAGACGTAGTCCTCGCGGAAGGTGACGCAGCCGGCGTTCTCCATCGCGCCCGCGTTGTACTCGGGCACGAAGAGCTGGTCGTACTTCGGGAACGGGTAGGGCTGGTCGAACAGCTCCTGGAAGTAGTCGAAGCCCCGTTTGGTGACGTCCAGGATCTCCTCGGCGTCCAGGAAGTCCACCAGGGAGCGGCGCGCTGCCACGGCCATCGGCACGACGGTGCCGTCGGCGGACGTGTAGCTGTCGCGAACGACGCCGTACTCACCGGCGACCAGTGCGGTGATGTAGCCGGAGACCCGCAGGGTCGGAGCGAAGGCCCAGGTGGCGATGCCTTCGCCGGCGGGGGTCGGGACCGGGGTGGGGGAGTTGGAGAACAGCTCCCAGTCGGCCGGGGCGGTCACCGTGAACTGGAAGGTGGCCTTGAGGTCGGGCTGCTCGAAGTTGGCGAAGACGCGGCGGGCGTCGGGGACCTCGAACTGGGTGTACAGGAACAAGCCGCCGTCGACCGGGTCGACCATGCGGTGCAGTCCCTCGCCGGTGTGACTGTATTCACAGGTTGCCACCACTGTGAGGGTGTTCTCGGCTGCCAGGCCGTCGAGGTCGATCCGCGAGTCGGCGAAGACCTCGGCCGGGTCGAGGGCGACGCCGTTGAGGGTGATCGAGTGGGCCGTGGGCGCCACCAGGTCGATGAACGTGCGGGAACCCGGCTCGGCAGCGAAGTGAACCGTGCTGGTCGAAGCGAATGTGGTGTCGCTCGTGGTCAGGTCGAGTTCGACTTCGTAGGACGAGACCGACACGAGGCGGGCACGGTCCGCCGCCTCTTCTTGAGTCAGATTGGTACCGGGCACTTTGCCGCACGGCTCCTTACTGGAAAGGTGGTTTGATGGACTGATCCTCGCATGAACTGGAATGTTTCGGCACTGAGGAATAGCTCACGCACTCAAGTTCCTTGCAGTGGTAAGAGCACTTTTCCCCTGCAGTGATACAGAAAAGAGAGACGACTGTGACTGAAGGTAGCGAAGTACGGCCGGTCGCGGATTTCTGGTTCGACCCGCTCTGCCCGTGGGCGTGGATTTCCAGCCGGTGGATCCTGGAAGTGGCCGAGGTTCGTCCGGTGGACGTCCAGTGGCATGTGATGTCGCTCGCATATCTGAACCAGGGCCGGGACCTGTCGGAGAACTACCGCGCGGCGATGGACGCGGCCTGGGGCCCGGTCCGGGTCTGCATCGCGGCCGAGCAGCAGTTCGGCAACGAGGTGCTGCTGCCGCTGTACACGGCCCTGGGCAACCGCCGCCACCAGGAGAAGCGGGACTTCACCCGCGAGGTGATCGTGGAGGCCCTGGCCGAGGCGGGCCTGCCGGCGTCGCTGGCCGACGCGGCCGACTCGACCGAGTACGACGAGGCCCTGAAGGTCTCCCACCACTCCGGGATGGACCAGGTCGGCTTCGAGGTCGGCACCCCGGTGATCGCGGTCACCGACGACCCGGCCAAGCCCCCGGTCGCCTTCTTCGGCCCGGTCGTCTCGCCGATCCCGCGCGGCGAGGCCGCCGCGAAGCTCTGGGACGGAGTGCTGCTGGTCGCCGGGATCGACGGCTTCTTCGAGCTCAAGCGCACCCGCACCCGCGAACCGATCTTCGACTAGAACCTGCTGCCGCCTGCCCGCCGTGCGCATGCGCCCATCTCTGCCCGCCTCGTCCCGGGGCGGGCTTTCGCGCCGGGTGCGTGGAAGACTGGCCCCATGCGTATCTACCTCGGCTCGGACCATGCCGGCTACGAATTGAAGAACCACCTGGTCGACCGGCTCAAGGAACTCGGCCACGATCCGGTCGACCTCGGTCCGCACGAATACATCGCCACGGACGACTACCCGCCCTTCGTCATGCGGGCCGCGCAGGCAGCCGCGGCCGAGCCCGGCTCGCTCGGCGTGGTGATCGGCGGCTCGGGCAACGGCGAGGCGATCGCCGCGAACAAGATCCCCGGCGTCCGGGCCGCCCTGGCCTGGAACCCGCAGACCGCGCAGCTGGGCCGCGAGCACAACGACGCGAACGTGATCAGCATCGGCGCGCGGATGCACTCGATCGAGGAGGCCACCTCCTTCGTCGAGCTGTTCGTGGCGACCCCGTTCAGCCAGGACCCGCGGCACCAGCGCCGGATCGACATGATGACCGAGTTCGAGCAGACCGGCCAACTTCCCCCGATCGGGTAGCGCTAATCCACCCGAATAGTGGACAACTTTCGACCTGGAATCACCCAATCGGGTGATTGCCGAATGGATATCCTGTGGATATGCACACAGAACTGATGACGTCCGCGACGCCGGGTCGATAGGGTCCCGAGCATGGTGGCGACAACGTCGATGGACCGCTCGGCACGCTCGGCCCGGTCGACCCCCGACCGTCGGCCCACGCTCGGTTTCTGGTTGCGGCACAGCCTGATCCCCTCCGAGGGCTTCGCCCTGCCCGCGCTGGTGGCCCTCGCCTTCGCCGTGGGCGTGCTCGCCCGGATGCACACCGAGTGGGTCCAGGCGTCGATGGTCACCCTGCCGCTGCTGCTCGGCGGGTTCCTGCTGCGCTTCACCGCGCAGCTGTTCCTGCTGCTCGCCTCGGCCCTGGTGGTGGTCGGCGACTCGCTCACCAGCCATCCCTCCCGCCCGGCCCCCGGCACGATCCTGCTGGTCGGCACGACCGCGCTGATCGTGCTGATCATGTCGCGGGAGCGGGTCCGGCTGGGCGTGCGCGGCACAAAGGGCGAGTCGATGCTGTTCGACCTGCGCGAACGCCTGCAGGCCCAGGGCAAGGTGCCGCAACTGGCCGACGGCTGGCACATCGAGCACGCGCTCAAATCCGCCGGCGGCCAGTCCTTCGCCGGCGACTTCCTGATCGCCGCCAAATCCTGCCCACACGGCAACTGCGTGGACGGATCCCCCGCCGACGCGGACTACCTGCAGTCCGACTACCTCCAACTGGGCCTGGTCGACGTCTCCGGCAAGGGGCTGCAGGCCGGCACCAGGGCGCTGCTGCTGTCCGGGGCCCTCGGCGGACTGCTCGGCTCGGTACCGGCCGGGGAGTTCCTCGCCGCGGCCAACCGCTACCTCCTGCGGCAGGACTGGGACGAGGGCTTCGCCACCGCCGTGCACCTGGTGATCAACCTCAAGACCGGCGACTACGAGTGCTACAGCGCCGGCCACCCGCCGATCGCACAGCTCGCGGCCGGATCGGGCAAGTGGTCCCTCCAGGACACCGCCGGCCCTGCCCTCGGCATCCTGGCCGACGTCGAATACCGCCCCTCGTACGGAAAACTGGCCCCCGGCGACGGCCTGATGCTCTACACCGACGGACTGATCGAGCTCCCCGGCCGAGACCTGTCGATCGGTATCGACCGCCTGCTCGGCGCTGCGGAAACCCTGCAGACGAAGGGTTTCGACGGGGGAGCGGACCGGGTCGTGGACGCGGTGGCCCGCAAGACCAACGACGACCGTGCCCTGGTACTGCTCTGGCGGGACTGAGCCTCGACTACGCCTGGGCGTCGGGTGTGGTGGTCGTCTCATTGCCCCGCCACACCAGCGCAATGTCATGCGACGACGAAGCGGAAGGCCTGTCCGGGACAGGCCTTCCGCTTGACGTATTCGTTACCTGATCAGATGCCGTCTATCAGATACCGTCGAACAGGTGCAATACCTCCGGCGCGGCGTTGGTCGCGCCGTAGTTGTCCTGGTTCATCGTGTTGTCCAGGACCAGGGCGCAGGCGGCCACGTCCGGCCCGGGGTCGACCGCGGCGAACCAGGCGTTCGGGCTCATGTTCGTCGGCCCGTGTTCCGCCGTTCCCGTCTTGCCGTAGACCGTGGACCCGAAGGGGATGCCGTAGGCCGTGCCGATGGGGTTCGCGATCACCGCGCGCATCACTTCTTTGAGATAGGTGTCGGTCTGGGCCGGCAGCGGCGTCCCGGTGACCTTGTTGGTGACCCCGGCGACCAGGTACGGCTGGTGGAACACCCCCGTCTGCACGGTCGCCGCCACCGAGGCCATGGCCAGCGGACTGGCCGAGACCTTGCCCTGGCCGAAGGCCTCCTGCGCCAGCTCGGACCCGGACTCGTCACTCGAGTCCGTCGGCATGGTGAAGTACGTGGCCGGGCCGAGCCCGATGTTCCACGGCTGGTTCAAGCCGTAGGTGTTGGCCGCCGTGCCCTCCAGCCGGAGGTTTTCCAGGTTCGTGTACTGACTGTCGAACGCGTTGTTGCAGGACTGCGCGAAGTCGATCAGGAACGGCGTGCCCGCCGGCTCCTGGTCGCCCTCGCTGTTGTGGTACTGGACGCCCTGGATGGTCTCCACCGGCGGACAGGCGACCCCGGTGCTCGGGGTGAGCACGCCGTAGTTGAACAGCGCGGTGGCGGTGACGATCTTCATCGTCGACCCCGGCGCCTCGCGGCTGCCCAGTGCGTCGTCCCGGCCCCCGTCGTTGTTCGCCACGGCCAGGATCGCGCCGGTGGAAGGCTGTATGACGACCATCGAGCTACCGGACTTCTGCTCCACCGCCTCCAGCGCCAACTGCTCGTCGTGGTGATCGATGGTGGTGGCCACCGACGTGGCGTTCACCGGAGGCTTGATCGTGTCCGCGGTCCCGGTGATAGCGGTACCGGCCGCGTTGACCAGCTCGACGGCGAGGCCGGGAGTACCCGAGCCAGGCGGCACGTGCGTCTTGAGGTAGGACACGATGTCCTGGATCCCGGGGTCGGAGATGTCGGCCAGGTTGTTCCCGTCCGCATCGGTGACCTCACCCGCGCCCGGCGCGACCTGAACCGTGGCCAGGTGCTCGGTCGCGGTCAGATTCGGCGCGAGCAGCCCCGGAGTCCACTTGATGTACCACCGGCCGGCCTTCAGGTAGGCCGTCAACGAGGACGAGTAGGTCCACGTCGCAGTAGGCGCGGCGGCCGGAACCCCGTCGTCGGCCGTCGAGCCCGCACTCGGCGTCCCGCTCGGACTGGTGCTCGGCGACCCGGTGGCGTCGGCGGCGCTGTCGGTGCTCTCGGCACTGGCCGCAGTGCCCGGTGCCGCGACGGTGGCGCGCACCGAGAAGTTCTGAATCCCGGACGGAGCAGCGGCCGCAGTCGGCGCCGCACTAGTCGTGCCCGGAGCGCCCGCCGTGCCCGCAGCAGTGGGCGTCGTCGCCGCCGAAGCCCCGCTGGACGGCGCCGCGGTCGGCAAAGTCGTCACGGTCTGCGGCGTGATGGCCAGCTTCGTCGTGCTCAGGCCGCTCTGGTAGGCCCGCAGCGCCGTCACCGCGTCCGCCGGATCATCGGTGAAGTTGGCCGCGAGCTGGTACTTTCCCGCCTCCCAGTCGCCGAAGAAGGCCTTCGCAGTCTGGGCGACGTCCTCGGCCGTGGTGGTCCCATTGGCGGCGAAGCCGACCGTCGGCGTCGGAGTGGGCGTGGGTGACGAGTGGTTGCCGGTGAGGCCCGCAGTGATCCCGCCGTTCTGCGTCAGCAGCACGCCGACCAGGGCGAGAACGCCCACCACACCGATCGAGCCGCCCGTCAAGAGCGCGACCTTCTTCTTGCTCCGCCGAGGCTCCTCCGGCCCGGCCGGATCCCACATCCCGTCGTCCGGATCGTCTTGCGCAGTCCGGATGACCGGGGTGATTCCGGTCTGGTCGTCGGCGAACCCATACCCAGCCCCCCCATACCCAGACCTGGACCCGGGCCCGGCCGCGTCGCCCCCGGGATACGCACCCTCCGGCCCCCACGCCGGCCCCTGGGCTCCGCCCTGCAGCGGCCTCTGAGCCGGTCCCGCCCCCACTTCCGGCCCGTACAGCGGTGTCGGCGCGGGCGTGGGGGCAGACGTGGGCGCAGGCGCGGGCTCAGGCGTCCAGGCCTGCGGTACCTGCACCGGAGGCCCCTGTGGTGGCTGGTAGGGCTCCAACTGTCGGCGCGGCTGCGGGTCCCCCCAGGTGAGCGGAGGCCTGACCAAGTCGGTCTCGGCATTGGGGTCGGCCCGCTGGCCATCGCGGAACAACGCCGCGAACGGATCCTGGGCCGCCGGCCCGGGCTCCTGCCCCGGACCTTCACCGGAACCTGTCGATTCAGTCATGCTCATCCCTCCCAGGGAACCTGTGCGCCGCCGCCGGGCCGAAAACTGCGACATCGATCAGCCCCGACCCGGTGTGCACTCACCACACACCAGCCACAGTAATGACGACGCATTCTCCCCAACCGGGGATGCAAGGAACTGCGGAAAACACTGAACTGAGACTTACAGTTGCCAAACGGTGGCTGAAGTGTGATGCGCCTCAGCCAACCACAACCAACCAAGCGCTGCGATCAGGCATTATGCCACGCGCCCCAAGGCCCGTACGAGCCGAGGCCAAGTCCTGGACAACGCCCCGGCCTGGGCTCTCAGTATAAATTAGACTACTGATACGAGCCTCGCCGCCACACCCCGTCTCCGCGCGGGTGTCCATCGCCGTCACAACGGCAAAAGGCCAGGTCAGGGATAATCTCCCTGGCCCGGCCTCTCGCATATGGAGCGGATGACGAGAATCGAACTCGCGTGATCTGCTTGGAAGGCAGGGGCTCTACCATTGAGCTACATCCGCATGCGCTGACCATCTTGCCATAAAAACCGGGGCCGGGGCATCTTCATTCGCCGCTCGCAAACTGTGGTGTGTTCGGGCACCGCGAACCGGTAAGCTTCGCACTGATCGCACGGAGGTCCGTACGGACCCCCGCGGGGTGTGGCGCAGTTTGGTAGCGCGCTCGCTTTGGGAGCGAGAGGCCGTGGGTTCGAATCCCGCCACCCCGACACTGTGACCAGCAAAACAACGGCCGCCCATGATCGGGCGGCCGTTTTTCGTAGTCAGCTTGCAGCTTGTCGAACGCGAGTTAAGCCTTTTGGCCACGCACTCAGCCGCGAGACCGGACCGAACAACTGACCACAATCCGACACGCGGTCTAGTGCCGCACCCAGGTGTCGAGGATCTTGTTCGGGTCGTGGACGACGACCGTGCCGCCGATCAGGTCGGGGATGGACTGGTGCTTCTTGCCGCTCAGGAAGAGGATGAACGAGACGAGCAGCGTGATGAACGACAGGATTCCCTGGGCGATGTATCCGACGATGTTGCGCAGAGCCATCGTGCCCCACGTCGCTACGCGGTTTTCAGCTGGCCTCCAGCAGCGCAGACCGAGCACCTGGAATGCCGGGCTGGTGCCCTTGCCCCAGGCGATCAGGCCCCAGATGAGGTAGCCGATCCCGAGCGTGACGATGGCCAGGATGATCGACAGGAAGTAGGCGCCGACCCGACGGCCGACGCCGGCGAGCTGCACGCCGTTCGGGAGCGTCAGCCCCGAGTTCGGCTCGAAGTACATGCCCTGCGGCGCGACCTGCGGCTGCTGGGTCCCGTATCCGTAGGCCGCTGGGACGGGCGGCGCCTGCGGGATGCCCTGGTAGGGCGGAACGCCCGGGTAGGTCGGCGCGTCCTGCGGGTTTTGACCTGGCGTGGGCGCGTCCGGGTATGGCGATTGAGTCATCGATTCGCTACTTTCTGCACGGGCCGCGCCGATCCCGCGCCCATGGCGCGGCCCGCGCGGGCCATCTGGATTCCTGGTGTACTGCCGATTGCTGATCTCTTCGGGTCCGACGGCGCGGTGCCGCTCAGCGCAGCGCACCGGTCAACTCCTTCAACCCCACCGACCCCGGCGCCCCATTGTGCCTGGCCGCACCGCCGCACGCTACCCCTTACCGCCAAGAGTGCATGACTTGCGGCGAGCGGCGCATCGTCATGCCTCGGTCCGCCCGTCCCGACACTGTCCCGCATGACTCTCCCTCATTGTGCGGCTTTCGGCCGAAGCCTCTTGTGATGGCGAACTGGTGATGTGTTCGTATTGGATTCCTGACGGACACGAATCGGGCCGACTCCGCTGCGCGCCCTTCCCCGCCGGACCCCCACCGGATCCCCGCCGGATCGCCGCCGGACCCCGACCGCTCCGGCGGCGGACGGCGGCCGAGGGGGAGCGCGGCGGATTCCCCTGCCACCCGTTCCAGGCTCTCGTGATCTGCATCTTTATCACCCCAGTGGGTGCGCCGGGGTACGATGTCGAGCGCGAGTCGGTTGCGGTTCCCCTGAGCCGCGATTGGGAAGCTGGAAAGCCGCCTGAAGTCGAGGCGTCCACGCCGCTCGCGTCCTATGACGTAAAGTCCCAACGAGGAGACCACTGCTGTGAAGAGCGCCGTCGAGACCCTGGACCCGACTCGGGTCCGGCTCACTGTCGAGGTTCCCTTTGCCGAACTCAAGCCCAACCTCGACGCGGCGTATGAGAAGATCGCCGGTCAGGTGAACGTACCCGGGTTCCGCAAGGGCAAGGTACCGGCTCGAGTCATCGACCAGCGCTTCGGCCGCGGTCCGGTGCTCGAGGAGGCGATCAACTCGGCGCTGCCCGAGTTGTATAGCAAGGCCGTGCAGGAGAACAAGATCGAGGCCATCGGGCGCCCCGAGGTCGAGGTCACCGAGTTCGCCGACGGCGGGGAGCTGAAGTTCACCGCCGAGGTCGACGTGCGCCCCGAGTTCGACGTGCCGGAGTACCAGGGCGTCGAGGTCGAGGTCGACGACATCGAGGTGACCGACGAGCAGCTCGAGGAGCAGATCGACGGTCTGCGCAAGCGGTTCGGCACCCTGGTCGGCGCCGACCGGCCGATCGAGACCGGCGACTTCGTCACCCTCGACCTGATCGCGACGATCGACGGGGTGGAACTGACCGACGGCGCCGCGGCGGGCGTCTCCTACGAGGTCGGCTCCGACTCGATGGTGGACGGTCTGGACGCCGCGCTCACCGGCCGCACGGCCGACGAGATCGTCGAGTTCAACTCCAAGCTGGTCGGCGGCGAGCACGCCGGCGACGCGGCCGACATCAAGGTCACCATCACCGCGGTCAAGGCCCGCGAGCTGCCCGCCCTGGACGACGACTTCGCCCAGCTGGCCAGCGAGTTCGACACCCTGGAGGAGCTGCGCACGGACCTGAGCGAGCGGCTCACCCGGGCGAAGAAGTACGAGCAGGGCGCCCAGGCGCGCGACAAGGTCTTGGAGGCCGTGCTCGGCAAGGTGGACTTCCCGCTGCCGGCCAACGCCGTCGAGGCCGAGATCAACTGGCGCAACGAGCAGCTCGACCAGCAGCTCGAGTCCGCCGGGATGACCCGGGACGGCTTCTTCAAGCTGCAGGACCAGACCGTCGAGGAGTTCACCGCCGACCTCGACAAGCAGGTCCGCGACGGCATGAAGGCCCAGTTCGTGCTGGACAAGGTGGCCGACGCCGAGGAACTGAGCGTCAACCAGATGGAACTGACCAACCACCTGATCCGCCGGGCCCAGGGCTCGGGCCTGAGCCCGGACCAGTTCGCCCAGTCGGTGGTCCAGTCCGGCCAGGTGCCCTCGCTCGTCGGCGAGGTCCGCCGGGGCAAGGCGCTGGAGCTGATCCTCAAGGGCGCCCAGATCAAGGACGTCTCCGGCAACGCGGTCGACCTGTCCGAGCTCGACACCCCGGTGATCGGCGCCGCCGACGGCACCGGCCCGGACGACTTCGGCCGCACCCCCGAGGACGAGCACTACGGCCACGCGCACGAGTAGTAAGACGCGCAAAGGGGCGCGCCCGGTCATTTTGCTAGCTTCGACCGGGCTCAACGCCTAGAGCGAACAACAGGCCCTAATCCGCTGTCACATCGGTGACTCGGGTTAGGGTCTTCGTTATAGGACGACGGTCTTTGGAAGCGACACGTAGGACAGGTGGATGACGTGACGGGTGCAGGTACTCCAGTAGGAAGAGGCCACACGATGGCGGGGTCCGATGGGCCCGGCGGCCTCAACGACCAGGTTTTCAACCGGTTGCTGCGCAACCGGATCATCTTCCTCGGCCAGCAGGTCGACGACGAGATCGCCAACCAGTTGTGCGCGCAGTTGCTCCTCCTCCACGCCGAGGACCCGGAGAAGGAGATCTCGCTCTACATCAACTCTCCCGGCGGCTCGGTCAGCGCCGGCATGGCGATCTACGACACGATGCAGTACATCACCAACGACGTGCGCACCGTGGCGATGGGCCTGGCCGCGTCGATGGGCCAGTTCCTGCTGACCGCCGGGACGCCGGGCAAGCGCTTCGCCCTGCCGAACACCGAGATCCTGATGCACCAGGGCTCGGCCGGGATCGGCGGCGCGGCCTCGGACATCAAGATCCAGGCCGAGCAGCTGCGGCGGAGCAAGAAGCGGTTCATGGAACTGACCGCCCAGCACACCGGCCAGACCGAGGCGAAGATCGAGAAGGACTCCGACCGCGACCACTGGTTCACCGCCAGGGAAGCCAAGGAGTACGGCCTGATCGACGAGATCATCACCTCGGTGACCCAAGTCCCGGCCTCCGTCTGACCGCGGCCGACGAGCAGAGGAAAAAGACGCATGACACAGTACTCGTCCGCCGAGGAGCGCCTGCGCGCCCAGCGACACGAAGCCCGCTACATCCTTCCGCACTTCGTGGAGCGCACCAGTCAGGGCGTACGTGAGTACGACCCCTACGCGAAGCTGTTCGAAGAGCGCATCATCTTCCTCGGCGTGCAGGTCGACGACGCCTCGGCCAACGACGTGATGGCGCAGCTGCTCACGCTCGAGTCGATGGACCCGGACCGCGACATCACCATGTACATCAACTCGCCGGGCGGCTCCTTCACCGCCTTGACCGCTATCTATGACACGATGCAGTTCGTGAAGCCGGACGTGCAGACCGTGTGCATCGGCCAGGCGGCCTCGGCCGCCGCCGTGCTGCTCGCGGCGGGCACCAAGGGCAAGCGGCTGGCGCTGCCGAACTCGCGGATCCTGATCCACCAGCCCTTCACCGAGGGCAACCGCGGAGACCTCAACGACCTGGAGATCCAGGCCAACGAGATCCTGCGGATGCGTGAGCTGATGGAGACGCTGTTGGCCACGCACACCGGCAAGACGCGGGAACAGGTCAGCGAGGACGTCGAGCGCGACAAGATCCTGACCGCGTCGGCGGCGCTGGAGTACGGCATCATCGACCAGGTCATCTCGACTCGGTCGGCCGGCCTTGCCCGCTAGCCGGAGATGATTCGTCCGGCCGGTAAGGGGTTCGCGTGACGAGAGTTGCGCGAGTGACGTAAGAGCAGTGTCTGTTCGGCGGCAAGTTGGGAATGAACCTCCCAGCCTGCCGCCGTTCGCGGCGGGGAAGCGGTACCTTCTTGAGTGAGGACTTGTAGCAGAACGAGGAGATCGGTGTGCCACGTATCGGTGAGGGTGACCTGCTCAAGTGCTCGTTTTGTGGAAAGAGCCAGAAGCAGGCGAAAAAGCTGATCGCCGGTCCCGGCGTGTACATCTGCGATGAGTGCATTGACTTGTGCAATGAGATCATCGAGGAGGAGTCGGCCGGGGCGGCGGAGCACCGTTGGTCCGAGCTGCCCAAACCGAGGCAGATCTTCGACTTCCTGGAACAGTATGTGATCGGCCAGGACGACGCGAAGAAGTCGCTGTCGGTGGCGGTCTACAACCACTACAAGCGCGTGCAGGCCGGGGACACCGGCCGCTCGTCCCGGGACGAGAGCGTGGAGCTGGCCAAGTCCAACATCCTGCTGCTCGGCCCGACCGGCTCGGGCAAGACCTTCCTGGCCCAGACCCTGGCCCGGATGCTGGACGTGCCGTTCGCGATCGCCGACGCCACGGCGCTGACCGAGGCCGGCTATGTCGGCGAGGACGTCGAGAACATCCTGCTCAGGCTGATTCAGGCGGCGGACTTCGACATCAAGAAGGCCGAGACCGGGATCATCTACATCGACGAGATCGACAAGATCGGTCGCAAGAGCGAGAACCCGTCGATCACCCGGGACGTCTCCGGTGAGGGCGTGCAGCAGGCGCTGCTGAAGATACTGGAAGGGACGATCGCGGCGGTTCCGCCGCAAGGCGGGCGAAAGCATCCGCATCAGGAGTTCATCCAGATCGACACCACCAACGTGCTCTTCATCGTCGGCGGCGCCTTCGCGGGCCTGGAGCGGATCATCCAGAACCGGGTCGGCAAGCAGGGACTCGGCTTCGGGGCGCAGCTGCGCAGCAAGGCCGAGATCGAGGCCGAGGACGTCTTCGGCAAGGTGATGCCCGAGGACCTGATCAAGTTCGGGATGATCCCGGAGTTCATCGGCCGGCTCCCGGTGATCACCCACGTGCGCAACCTGGACCGGGAGTCGCTCCGGCGGATCCTGTTCGAGCCGAAGAACGCGCTGATCCGGCAGTACCAGCACCTGATGGCGCTGGACGGGGTGGAGCTGGAGTTCTCCGACGACGCGATCGAGGCGATCGCCGACCTCGCGATCCTGCGCGGCACCGGGGCCCGGGGCCTGCGCGCGATCATGGAGGAGGTGCTGCAGTCGGTGATGTACGAGGTTCCCTCACGCCGGGATGTGGCACAGGTGCTGATCACGGCGGAATCGGTGCGGGAGCACGCGTTCCCGACCCTGGTCCCGCGCGACTCGGTGCACCGCAACCAGCCTCCCGGCCGCAACACCCCGCACGAGAAGTCCGCTTAGGCGGTAGGTCCGCTTAGCCCGTTCGCGGTACAGAAGACCAGAAGCCGGGGTTCCCACCGATCAATTCGGTGGGAACCCCGGCTTCGTCGTCGGTCAGCTCTCCGCGGCCGCGCGCAGGGCGTCGGTCTGCGAAGCGGCGGTCGTGGCGTCTTCGGAGTTGAAGAAGTAGCCGAAGCCGAAGCCCACGCTGTCGTCCCAGACACAGGTCAGCACCGACTGGCCGGAGGCGTTCAGGTCCCCGCAGCTGAGCGCGGCGTCGGGGTCGCTGCTGGTCTCGGGCTGCACGTTCGTCGCGCCCGCACTGGACATGATCTGCGAGACGGCGTCACTGGGACTGGTCGACTCGAAGTCGCTCGCGTCCGAGGCGTCGAGGTTGCTGAACGGCTGGGCCACCAGGACCACCGTCGGGTCGCCGTTGCTGGTGGGGCCGTACGCGCCGAAGAGGGCGTTGTCGTAGGCGGACCCGCCGCCCGAGGTGACGCCGGTCTTCACGCTGGCGACCTCCGTGTTCGCGGCCGGGGTGGTGACCTGGGTCAGGCTGCCCGCGCTGGCCGGCAGGGTCATCGTGCCTGAGTCGGCGGGGGTGGTCGGCGGGGTGGTGGCCGCGCCGCCGCTGGGGCTGCCGCCGTTGACCGCGGGGGCCGTGGTGTTCTGGGCCACCGGGGTGGTCGGGGTCGACTTGTGGAAGGCGAGATAGCCGCCGACCCCGCCGCCGACGATCACGACCGCCGACACGACCAGGCCGATGACAAGCCCGTTGCCCTTCTTGGGCGGGGGCGCGGCCGGGTAGCCGAACTGGCCCTGCGGCGCGCCGTACGGCGGCGTCTGGGCCCCGTAGGGCTGCTGCGGCGCGCCGTAGGGATCGGCTGGCCCGCCGTACGGTGGCTGCTGCTGCGGCGCTCCGTACTGGCCGGGAGGCGGCCCGTACGGCGGCTGCTGCGGGGGCTGGGGCGGCTGCGCGGAGCCGTACATCTGGGTCGGCGCATCGTGATACGACGGGTCCTGCGCTGGTGGGGAGCCGTACGGCGGCGCCCCTTCGGGGCCGGCGGGCTGACCCCACTGACCGTAGGGATCCTGGCCGTAAGGTCCCTGTTCGGGATTCGGCTGCTGCTGCGGAGGTTCGCCCCAAGACATTCCCCCATCATATCGAAATGATTTGCTTTATAGGAGGGTCGGTAATAACGGTCCGGCCTCCCGTCGGCGCTCCGTACAATTGGCGCATGACCGAGACTTCAGCCTCCCCGGAACAGAGCGCGGCCTACGCGGCCGCGGCCGCCGCTTTGCCGACTCAGTACGCGCCGGCCGAGGTAGAGGGGAAGCTGTACGAGCGCTGGGTCGCGGCTGGCTACTTCGAGGCGGACGCCAAGAGCGACAAGCCCGCGTTCAGCGTCGTGATCCCGCCGCCGAACGTGACCGGCTCCCTGCATATCGGCCACGCCCTCGACCTGACCCTGCAGGACGCGGTGGTCCGCCGCAAGCGGATGCAGGGCTTTGAGACGCTCTGGCTGCCCGGGATGGACCACGCCGGCATCGCCACCCAGAACGTGGTGGAGAAGGAGCTGGCGAAGGACGGGATCTCCCGTCACGACCTGGGCCGGGAGGCCTTCGTGGCCAAGGTCTGGGAGTGGAAGGAGGAGTCCGGCGGACGCATTCTGGGACAGATGCGCAGATTGGGCCTTTCGGTGGACTGGAGCCGGGAGCGGTTCACCTTCGACGCGGGACTCTCCCGCGCGGTGCAGACCATCTTCAAGCAGTTCTACGACGACGGCCTGATCTACCGGGCCGAACGGATCATCAACTGGTGCCCGCGCTGCCTGACCGCGCTGTCCGACGCCGAGGTCGACCATCAGGAGGACGCCGGCGAGCTGGTCTCCATCCGCTACGGCGAGGGCGAAGGCTCCATCGTGGTGGCCACCACCCGGGCCGAGACGATGCTGGGGGACACCGCCGTGGCCGTGCACCCGGAGGACGAGCGCTACGCGCACCTGGTCGGCACCGAGATCGAGGTGCCGTTCACCGGCCGCCGGGTCCCGATCGTCGCGGACCGGCACGTGGACCCCGCGTTCGGCACCGGCGCGGTGAAGGTCACCCCGGCGCACGACCCCAACGACTTCGAGATCGGACAGCGGCACGGCCTGCCCTCGATCCTGATCATGGACGAGCGCGCGGTGATCACCGTACCCGGGCCGTTCCAGGGGCTCGACCGGTACGAGGCACGGCCGGCCGTGGTGGCCGCGCTGCGTTCGGAAGGCCGGATCGTCGCTGAGAAGCGGCCGTACCTGCACGCGGTCGGCCACTGTTCCCGCTGCCAGACCACGGTCGAGCCGCGATTGTCGCTCCAGTGGTGGGTGAAGGTCGAGTCGCTGGCCGCCGAGGCCTCCGCCGCCGTGCGCGACGGCCGGGTCAAGATCCACCCCAAGGAGCTCGAACCGCGCTACTTCCAGTGGATCGACAACCTGCTCGACTGGTGCATCTCCCGGCAGTTGTGGTGGGGGCACCAGATCCCGATCTGGTACGGGCCCAACGGCGAGACGGTGTGCGTCGGCCCGGACGAGGAGCCGCCGTCCGGGGAGGGCTGGACCCAGGACCCGGACGTGCTCGACACCTGGTTCTCCTCCGGCCTGTGGCCCTTCTCCACGATGGGCTGGCCGGAGCAGACCGCCGACCTGGCCAAGTTCTACCCCACCTCGGTGCTGATGACCGGGTACGACATCCTGTTCTTCTGGGTCCTGCGGATGATGCTCTTCGGCCTCTACGTCGGCAAGGCCCCGGACTCGCCCGGACCGGTGCCGTTCCACACCGTGGCCCTGCACGGCCTGGTGCGCGACAAGTTCGGCAAGAAGATGTCGAAGTCCCGCGGCAACGGCGTGGACCCGGTCGAGTGGATGGACGCCTACGGCTCCGACGCGCTGCGCTTCACCATGGCCCGGGGCGCGAACCCGGGCGCCGACCTCGCCACCACCGAGGAGTGGGCTCAGGCCTCGCGCAATTTCTGCAACAAGATCTGGAACGCGACCCGCTTCGCGCTGATCAACGGGGCCACGGTCGGCTCGCTGCCGGCGACTGAAGACCTGGCCCCGGCCGATCGCTGGATCCTGTCCCGGCTCGCCGCCACGACCGCCGAGGTGGACGCGTACCTGGAGGACTTCCAGCACGCCAAGGCCTGTGAGGCGCTCTACCACTTCGCCTGGGACGAGGTCTTCGACTGGTACGTCGAACTGAGCAAGGGCCCGCTCAACCGCGGTGGGGCCGAGGCCGATGCGACCCGCGCGGTGCTCGGCCACGTCCTGGACGTGACCCTCAAGCTGCTGCACCCGTATGTGCCATACGTGACCGAGGAACTGTGGACGACCCTCACCGGCGGCGAGTCCGTGATGATCGCGGCCTGGCCGGTGGCCGACCCGTCGCTGCATGACCCGGCCGCCGAGGCGGAGATCGCCGCCCTCCAGGAGACGGTGACCGAGATCCGGCGCTTCCAGGTCGGCCAGGGCCTCAAGGCGGGCCAGAAGGTGGCGGCCCGGCTGGAGCTGGCCGGGCCGCTGGCCGCGCACGAGCAGGAGATCCGGAAGCTGGCCCGGCTGACCGAGCCCGGCGCGGACTTCCACCCGACCGCGACCCTGCAGACCAACGAAGCCACGGTCCTGCTCGACCTGTCCGGGACGATCGACGTCCCGGCCGAGCGGGCCAGGCTCGGCAAGGACCTGCTGGCCGCGCAGAAGGAACTCGTCGCCGCGAACGCCAAACTCGGCAACGAGTCCTTCCTCGCCAAGGCGCCCGACGCGGTGGTGGAAAAGATCAGGACACGACTGGCCGAGGCCACCGCGGACATCGAGCGGACCACCGCCCAACTGGCCGCCCTGCCGGCTGAAACCTCAGACGGGGCACCGTAAAAAGGTTCGCTCGGATGGCCGAATCGCCATCCTGCCCAACGGCCGCGGGCTTCAAACGGAATTCCCCTTTTTTCCCACGCCTCGATTTGACCGCAGGCAAGGGAGGTGAGACGCTTGAAGCCCGCGCAACTGTTGTTTTGTGCGTGAGGTAGAAAGTGGAATGCTGCGCCTGCACGGCAGAATTTGCCCGCGCACCCCTCCAGCCCACGTACCCCACCCTGGCGACAGCCATGCCCGCGGACAAATGTCTCACGTGGCGCGACCTAACCGAGGCCGTGCCGGTCACTCGACGTGGAGGACCCTGGAATGGCTAAGGCACTACTCGGACACATCGGCGGTACCGACCTGCGGATGACCGCCGAGTTGAGGCGACTTCAGCAGCGAGTTCGGGACCTGGAGGACCAGCTGACCCAGGCGCAGGCGGAGAACGACACTCTCGCCGCCGCCATCCGGTCGGACGAATTCGACCAGGAACTTTTCGCTGCTGTGGCGCAGCGGGAGCCCGCGCTCGCCTGAGCCGGACCACCCGAAAGCAGTATTTTGCACCACAAACAGTACAGGTATGCGCGAAGGGGCGATCCAAGTATCGTCCCTTCACTGTTTTTCGCGGTTCGACCAGGTAAGCTCAGTGAATTAGTCGTCGGGCGAGCCTGGTAGGACCGAAGAGTCAAGTGCACCTCAAGAGCATGACCCTGCGGGGTTTCAAGTCCTTCGCCTCAGCCACCACGCTCCGTTTCGAGCCGGGCATCACCTGTGTGGTCGGACCCAACGGCTCCGGAAAGTCCAATGTGGTGGACGCCCTGGCCTGGGTCATGGGCGAGCAGGGGGCCAAGTCGCTGCGCGGCGGCAAGATGGAGGACGTCATCTTCGCCGGCACCGCCGGCCGCCCGCCGCTGGGCCGGGCCGAGGTCAGCCTCACCATCGACAACACCGACGGCGCGCTGCCGATCGACTACACCGAAGTCACCATCTCCCGGATCATGTTCCGCAACGGCGGCTCCGAGTACGCGATCAACGGCTCCGCCTGCCGCCTGCTGGACATCCAGGAACTGCTCTCCGACTCCGGCATCGGCCGCGAGATGCACGTCATCGTAGGCCAGGGCCAGCTCGACGCGGTCCTGCAGGCCGGCCCTGAGGAGCGCCGCGCGTTCATCGAGGAGGCCGCCGGGGTCCTCAAGCACCGCAAGCGCAAAGAGAAGGCGCTGCGCAAGCTCGACTCGATGGCCGGCAACCTCAACCGGATCACCGACCTGACCACCGAGCTGCGCCGCCAGCTCAAGCCGCTGGGCCGCCAGGCCGAGGTGGCCCGGCGGGCCCAGATGATCCAGTCCGACCTGCGCGACGCGCGGCTGCGGCTGCTCGCCGACGACCTGGTCACCCTGCGCGAGAGCTATGAGAAGGAAACCGCCGACGACACCGCGATCCGTGAGCGCCGGGCCAGGTACGAGGCCGAATACGCCCAGGCGCAGGCCCGGGAGACCGAGCTGGAGCAGGACGTCCAGGCGCTCGTCCCGCACCTGGCCGCGGCCCAGGAGGCCTGGTACCGGCTCAGCGCCCTGCGCGAGCGGCTGCGCGGCAGCGCCTCGCTGAGCGCCGAGCGCGTGCGCAACCTCACCACCCTGGCCCAGGGCGAATCCGGCGAGCGGCGCGGCCGCGACCCGGAGGACCTGGAGCGCGAGGCCGAGTACATCCGCGAACAGGAAGAGACCCTGGTCGAGGAGGTCGCGGAGGCGCACGAGCGCCTGGCCGAGGCCGTCCACCAGCGTGGCACCGCGGAAACCGGGCTGGCCGCGGAGGAACGCCGGCTGGCTGCGGCCATCCGTTCGGCCGCGGACCACCGGGAGAACCTGGCCAAACTCGGCGGCCGGGTCGCCGCGGTCAAATCCCGCGCCACCTCCGCCGAGGCCGAACTCGGCCGACTCCAGGCCGCCCAGGACGAGGCCAGGCAGCGCTCCGCCGGAGTGCAGGAGGAATACGACGCCCTGCGCGCCGAGGTCGAGGACATCGACGGCGGAGCGGGCCTGGACGAAGAGGTCGAGACGGCCACCTCCGCCGTGTCCGAGGCCGAGGAGACCCTGGTCGCGCTGCGCGCCGCCGAGCGTGACGCCGAACGTGAACGGGCCGGTTTCGCCGCCCGCAAGGAGGCCCTCGAACTGGGCCTGAACCGCAAGGACGGGGCCGGCGCGCTGCTGGCCGCGACCGACCGGCTCTCCGGTCTGCTCGGCTCGGTGGCCGCGATACTGACGGTGGAACAGGGCGCCGAGGCCGCGATCGCCGCAGCGCTCGGCCTGGCCGCCGACGCGGTCGGCGTCTCCTCCGGCGACACCGCGGTGAATGCGATCCGCCTGCTCAAGACCGAGGACAAGGGCCGTGCGTCGATCCTGATCGGCGGCGCGCCCAGCGAACCCGACGCCGCCGCACTGAACCTGCCCACCCTGCCCCCGCACGCGAAGTACGCGATCGAACTGGTCACCGTCCCGGTCGAACTGCGGCCCGCACTGCAGCGGCTGCTGCGCGCCGTGGTGATAGTGGACGACCTCGGCCAGGCAGGCAACCTGATTGCGGAGCACCCGGCCCTGATCGCGGTCACCCGCGACGGCGACCTGCTCAGCCGGCACATGGCCCAGGGCGGCTCCTCGGCCGCCCCGTCCCTGCTCGAAGTCCAGGCCGCGGTCGACGACGCGGCGGAGAAGCTGCTCGCCGCCGGCGCCCGGGCCACCGAACTGCGCGCCCAACTCGAACAGGCCACCCTGGCCCAGCGCGAAGCGAAGCAATACCTGGACACGATGCTGGCCCAGCGCCGGGCCGCGGACGCGCAGAAGGCCTCGGTGGCCCAGCAGCTCGGCCGCCTCGGCGGCGCCGCCCGGGCCGCGCTGGCCGAGGTGGAACGCTACGTCAAGTCGATCGAAACGGCTGAGCAGGCCCGGGAGAAGGACCTGCAGGCACTGGCCGACCTGGAGATCCAGCTGGCCGAAGCCGAGGCGATCGCCGAAGCGGCCGAGGAGCAGGCCGACGACGCGCCCGACCAGCGCGAGGAACTGGCCGCCGAGGCCGCCGCCGCCCGCGCCGCCGAGATGGAGGCGCGGCTGGCCGTGCGCACCAGCGAGGAGCGGGCCCGCGCGCTGGCCGGCCGGGCCGACAGCCTGGACCGCGCGGCCGCGCAGGAGCGCCAGACCCGGGCCCGCGCCGCCGAGCGCCAGGAGCGCGCCGCCGGACAGGCCGGCGTGGCCCAGGCGGTCGCCGCCGGCATCCGGCAGACCCTGGCCTGCCTCGAAGTCTCACTCGCCCGAGCCGGCGCTGAGCGCGAGACGGCCGAAAAGGACCGCGCCGAGCGCGAGGCGGCTCTCCAGGTCCTGCGCGGACGAGTCCGTGAACTGGCCGGCGAGCTGGAGAAGCTGACCGACTCGGTGCACCGGGACGAAGTGGCCCGAGCCGAGAAGCGGATGCGGATCGAGCAGTACGAGGCCCGCGCCATGGAGGAGTTCGGCCTGACCGCCGAGGCCCTGGCCGAGGAGTACGGCCCGGACCAGCTGGTCCAGAACGCCACCGCCGCGCTCAACCCCGACGACCCGGCCGGCCCGGAGAACGCACCCGTGCCCTTCGTCCGCGCCGAGCAGGAGAAGCGGCTGCGCCAAGCCGAGCGCGACTACCTCGCCCTCGGCAAGGTCAACCCTCTGGCACTGGAGGAGTTCGCAGCCCTGGAGGAGCGCTACAAGTTCCTCAACGAGCAGCTCGAAGACCTCAAGAAGACCAGAGCCGACCTGCTCGAAGTCGTCCGGGAGGTCGACGAGCGGGTCCAGCAGGTCTTCGCCGAGGCCTACGCCGACACCGAGCGGGAGTTCGTGGGCGTGTTCTCCCGCCTGTTCCCCGGCGGCGAGGGCCGGCTCTTCCTGACCGACCCCACCGACATGCTGGGCACCGGCATCGAGGTGGAGGCCCGGCCCCCGGGCAAGAAGGTCAAGCGACTGTCCCTACTCTCCGGCGGCGAGCGTTCGCTGACCGCGGTCGCCTTCCTCGTGGCGATCTTCAAGGCCCGCCCCTCGCCCTTCTACGTGATGGATGAGGTAGAGGCAGCCCTCGACGACGCCAACCTGCAGCGGCTGATCACGATCATGGAGGAACTGCGACAGTCCTCCCAACTGATCGTGATCACCCACCAGAAGCGCACGATGGAAGTCGCCGACGCGCTCTACGGCGTCTCCATGCGCGGCGACGGCGTCACCACCGTCATCTCGCAGAAACTGCGCAGCGGCGCGCCAAATAACCCTGCGGCTGTGACCTCCATCCCCGCCCCCGCCCGTGAGCCGGAACCCTCCCCGGCCCACTGAGCGTCACCTCCCGTTCGGCTTACCGTCCCAGCGGAAACGATCACGCCGCGAATGTGACACAACTGCGCGAAAATCGAATATGCTGCCCGCGACAGGAGGGGTTGTGGTAATAGCAATCGAGGGTGTCGCACCATTGGCCATCGAGGGGTTCCTGACCAGTCTGAGTCAGGCTTCAGAGGCTCTCGGCGCCATCCCGGCACGCCTGGAGGCCGCGCGAGTTCACGACACCGCGTTCGGCAAACTGGTCGACGCGGCAAAGGTCCGCGACGCCTACCATGAACGCCTTCCCGCCACCGAGCAGAACATCGCCGAGGCGCGAGAACTGATCGGGCATCTGATCAACCAATTCAACGGCGTGCCCGAGCCTGCGCCTGCAGTCGAGCCCGAGCCTCAGCCCGAGCCAGTCATCGCTGCCGACGCCGAGCCTGACTCTGAGCCCGCAGCCGAGCTGATTCCCGCTCAGGCGGCTGGCGCCGAGTTGCTCGCCGCCGCGCCGAGCGTGGACGAGCCGATCGCTGCCGAACCGCTCCCGGCTCAGTCGATCCCGGTCGATCCGATCCCGGATCCACCCGGGCCCCCGCTGGTCGGGCCCATCCCTCCCCGGCCGGCGCCAGCCGACCTGACTGACGAGGCGTGAGCGCCGATGTCCCTTTTCAAGCACTATGACGACGTGGTCGAGCACCCGGAGAAGTACAACGAGCACGTGCACGAGCCCCTCGACGAGGAAGCGCTCGCCGAGATCGGCCGCAAGCACCTGTCGCACTTCCACATCCCGACCCTGCCGATCCCCGGCGTCACCACGATCGAGAAGAAGCTGATCTACTTCATCTGCGATCACACCGGCGCGCCGAACCCGTTCCACGCCCTGGAGGAGATCACCGGGGACTGGGTCGAGTTGCAGCGGGCCGAAAAGGTCTGGGAAGCGGCGTGCACGGAGGTGATCGCGGCGGCGGAGCAGATCCGGACCGGCGCGCAGCCGTTGCGGGAATCCTGGGTGGGACCCGAGGGCGACCGATTCCACCAGGCCCTGGACGCCTACCTCGACGGGCTGGACGCGCTGGCCGGCTCGGTCCGGACCAGCTGGGACTGCCTGAAGGCGATCCGCAGCGAGGCCGCGCTGGCCGAGAACACCGTCATCATGCTGATCAACCTCCTGGTCGGCTCGCTCGGCGGGCTGCTGGTGGCCGAGTTCATCACCGCCGGCACAGTCACCCCGGTCGCCGCCGCGCAGGCCCAGGTCGAGCTCACCTACGTGGCCAAGAAGATCGCCTTCCTCGCGTCGAAACTGCACATGCTCTATTCCGACATCATGAAGGTCCTCGATGCCTTCCACGGGCTGAAAGGCATCGACGCGATGCGCTTCGTCTTCGACGTCGCGCCCGCCGCCGGGTCCCTGCTCTGAGACAATGGCCGCATGGTAATAGTGATCATTGCTGTAGTTATCGTCGCCCTGGTGGTCGGCGGCGTCGGCATCTATCTGGTTCGCGGGAACTCGGCGCGACGAAGTCTTCCGCCGCCCAGCCCTCCCCGGACCGAAGTGCCCCCGTCGGCCGGACCTGCTACCGGGTCGACCGGCGCCACCGCCACCGACACCGCGACGGTCGTCGAATCCGCGACCGTCGTCGAGCCGCCGAGTGCGCCGGTGCCGGTGACGGTACCCGCGCCATCAGTCGAGCTCGATGTGCCGGAGCCCACCGCCGGACGGCTGGTCCGGCTGCGCTCGCGACTGGCCCGCTCCAACAACGCGGTCGGCAAGGGCCTGCTCAGCCTGCTCGCCCGGGACAAGCTCGACGACGCCACCTGGGAGGAGGTCGAGGACCTGCTGCTGGCCAGCGACATCGGCGTGGCGCCGACCCAGGAGCTGGTCGACCGGCTGCGCACCCGGGTGAAGATCCTCGGCTCGCGCACCCCCGACGACCTCAGGACCTTGCTGCGTGAGGAACTGCTCGCGCTGGTCGGGCCGGACATGGACCGTAAGGTGCGCTCGCTGCGTGAGGACGGCACAGGACCTGCGGTGGTCCTGGTGGTCGGGGTCAACGGCGTCGGCAAGACCACGACCACGGGCAAGCTGGCCCGGGTTCTGGTCGCCGACGGACGCAGCGTCGTGCTCGGCGCCGCGGACACTTTCCGGGCCGCCGCTTCCGAGCAGCTGCAGACCTGGGGCGAGCGGGTGGGCGCGATCACGGTGCGCGGACCTGAAGGTGCCGACCCCGCCTCGGTGGCGTTCGAGGCGGTCAAGCGGGCCAAGGAGCTCGGCGTGGACACGGCGCTGATCGACACGGCCGGCCGGCTGCACACCAAGACCGGTCTGATGGACGAGTTGGGCAAGGTCAAGCGCGTGGTGGAGAAGCACGGCCCGGTGGACGAGGTCCTGCTCGTCATCGACGCCACCACCGGCCAGAACGGTCTGGTCCAGGCCCGGGTCTTCCGCGAGGTGGTGGACATCACCGGAATCGCCCTGACCAAGCTGGACGGGACGGCCAAGGGCGGCATCGTGGTGGCGGTGCAGCGCGAACTGGGCGTCCCGGTGAAGCTGATCGGCCTCGGCGAGGGCCCCGACGACCTCGCCCCGTTCGAGCCCGCCGCCTTCGTCGAGGGTCTCATCGCCTGACGGCTCCACTGCTCCACAGCTCCATAGCTCCACGGCTCTGAGTGCGGGAGAGCACACAGGTCAGGTCAGGCCCGGTTGGGCGCCAAGGCCAGCGTTCCGAGGATCAGGTGGGCGGCCGGCAGGACCGGCCGGCCTCCCTGGCCGACACAGGGCTCCCGCAGCCAGTCGCGGCGGCCGGGTCTGGCCGCGGGCAGCTCGTACTTCTGCCCGGTGGAGAACAACCGAGTACTCCCGGCCCAGCTGACCCAGGGCCGGATCGCCCCGGCGCCGCCCGCCCGGACCAGGAAGCCGAGCCGGCGGCCGTACTCGGCCCGGTCGAGCACGACCGGGCCCGGGCTGACCCCGAGCCGGTCGAGCCGGGCCAGGGCGTTGCGGCCGAGTTCCCCGTCCGCCTCGACCACGTCGAAGGCACAGCCGCAGGAGCCGAGAACCGGTGCGTCCGGCTGACGGTTCCAGAGAGCCAGGATCTGGTCCGGGTCCACCGTCCCCGGGGCGTCCGGGCATGCCGCCACCGGCCAGCCCCAGCCGGCGTAGCGCAGGGCGGCCTCACAGGGGGGAACGGGCGGGGATTGCGGGCCGCCGCGTCTGGACTGGCGGGGGAGACCGTTGACGTGAGGCGGCAGTGGACGTAACGGACCAAGCGAAAAGGGCCTAAAGGACACGCGCATCGTCACGCTTCTCTCAACTGTGACGTTCTGCGCCGCGTTACTCCCGAGAAGGCCGCTCCCACTCGTCTCACCGTTTTGAGTGAAAGCGCGCCACTGCGGCCTTACTATCTGAAAGATAGTCGGTTGTGCAGCGCCCGAACGATTCGCGCCGGGTGGCGAATCCTGGCGAGTTTTCGCGTTTCGCTGCGCGGCGATAGTCCGCCACATTACCTTCAGCTCACTATGCAGTGACGCAGTGCACACGAAAGGTGCCCAGCGGTGCCTGAGCGAGCTCCAAATGAACTGTTCGCCTCGTGGTTCGTCCGCAGCGGATGGTCGAAGGGTGAAGTCGCCCGACTGGTCAATCGGCGTGCCCGGGACCTCGGGGCCACTCATGTCGCCACCGACACCTCACGGGTGCGCCGCTGGCTCGACGGGGAACAGCCCCGGGATCCGATCCCGCGCATCCTGACCGAGCTGTTCAGCGAGCGTTTCGCCTGCGTGGTCACGCTGAGCGACCTCGGGTTGCGCGAACCCTCCAGTCCGATGGCCGGCGCCTTGGCCGACCTTCCCTGGACCGGTGAACGGATCGCCGAGCTGCTGGCCGAGTTCTGCCGCAGCGACCTCATCCTCGGTCGCCGCGGCGCGGGCGCGGCCCCGCCGCTGGCCGCCGGGGCCGCGCTGGTGGAGCCGGTGAAGCACTGGCTGCTGGCCGGGGCCAACGGTTCCGGGGCGAACCTGCCCGCGGCCGACCGCACCGCGCCCCCGCTCAACAACCGCGCCGCCGCGCTGGTCAAGTACCTCAATCTGGCTTCGGCCACGTTTCGGGACTGGTTCGCCGAGGCCGGCGGCGGAATGCGGCGGGCCGCGGTCGTGGGGCAGCTCTACGAGGTGGCCGAACTGGTCGCCGGCCTGCCCGACCCGGCCCCGCCCCAGCTCTTCCAGGCAGCCGCCCAGCTGGCCCTGTTGATCGGTGACATGTCCTTCGACCTGGGACTTCAGGCCACCGCGCAGCGCTACCTGATCCTCGCCCTGCACGCGGCGAAGGAGAGCGGGGACCGCGACCTGACCCTCGGCGTGGTCGCCACCATGGGCCGCCAGCTGATCTTCCTCAACCGGCCGCAGGACACCCTCGACCTGCTCGCGGTCGGCCGGATGGCCAACCGGGGCAAGGACTGCCATCTGGTCTCGGCCTTCGCGGACATGGTCGAGGCCAGGGCCTGCGGCGTGCTCGGCCGGCGCGAGCAGTGCGTCGAGGCGATGGAACGGGCCAAGGCCAAGCACGCCAAGGCCAGCCTGGGCGGACTCGAACCAGACTGGCTCGCCGGGTCCTACCACTCCGCGGCGCTGCAGGTGGACCTGGGCTGCGCGCTCGGCGACCTGGCCGCCCGGGTCCCGCCGATGGCCAAGACCGCCGCAGACGCCTTCGCCTCGGCGCTGGCCGGCTACGACCGGCAGTGGCCGACCCAGCTGCGCGGCCGGGTGCTCGCCCAGCTCGGCTCGGCCCGCGCGCACCTGCAGCTCGGCGACCCGCACGCGACCGCGGCAGGCCTGAAGGCGGCCCTGGTCCTGCTCTCCCGGCTGCGCTCCCGTTACGCCGAGGAGCAGTTCCACGAGGTGCTCGGCCAGGCCGTCCGCCGCTTCCCCGGGGCCGCCGAGATCGCCCAGCTCTCCCCGGCCAGGTCCGCGCCCCCGGCCTTCTGAGCCCCGGGCAGGGCGCCCGGGGCGGCTGGTAGGCAGCTCCGGGCGGTCCGGCACACCTCGATCACCGTCCGTGTCCGGACGGCGCGCGGAGCTTCGCGCGTTCATCTGGCCGTAATCCCAGGGCCCCAATTGTGACGCCGGTGAAACATCACGCGCAGTGGGCGGTAACGGCTGACCACGAGTCTTACGGTCAACCGCCTGACCACCCTCACCGACGGGATTGTGAACAATGACCACCCTCGATACCGGCTCCACAGCCTGGGTCCTGGCGAGCTCCGCGCTCGTCTTGCTGATGACACCGGGCCTCGCGTTCTTCTACGGCGGCATGGTCCGCGCGAAGAGCGTCCTGAACATGCTCATGATGAACTTCATCTGTATCGCGGTGGTAACCGTGGCATGGGTGCTCTATGGGTGGTCCATCTCCTTCGGCAACGCGAACAACGCCAGCGGTAACAACTTCTGGGGCGGCCTGTCCGAGTGGGCAATGCACGGAATCTCCTCCGGCGTCGGCGCCAGCACCATCGGCGCCTCCGGCGGCACCTTGTACGGCAGCACAGGCGTCCCGGTGATAGCCGTGGCATGTTTCCAGCTGATGTTCGCCATCATCACTCCGGCGCTGATCTCCGGTGCGCTGGCCGACCGGACCAAGTTCGCCGGCTGGACCATCTACGTAGCGGCCTGGGTCAGCCTGGTCTACTTCCCGGTCGCGCACTGGGTCTTCTCCCCGAACGGCTTCATCAACGCCAAGCTGCACGTGATGGACTTCGCCGGTGGTACCGCGGTGCACATCAACGCCGGCGCTGCGGGGCTTGCCTGCGCCCTGGTGGTCGGCCGCCGGGTCGGCTTCCGCAAGGACCCGATGCGCCCGCACAACGTCCCGTTCGTGATGCTCGGCGCCGCGCTGCTGTGGTTCGGCTGGTTCGGCTTCAACGCCGGCTCCGCGCTGATGGCCACCGGCCAGGCCTCGATGGTCTTCCTCAACACCCAGGTGGCCACCTGCACCGCCGTCATCGGCTGGCTGATCGCCGAGAAGATCCAGCACGGCAAGTTCACCTCCCTCGGCGCCGCCTCCGGCGCGGTGGCCGGACTGGTCGCGATCACCCCGGCCTGCGCCTCGGTCTCCCCGATGGGCGCGATCTTCGTCGGCCTGATCCCCGGCTTCGTCTGCGCCTACGCGATCGGCCTGAAGAACAAGTTCGGCTTCGACGACTCCCTGGACGTGGTCGGCGTCCACCTGGTCGGCGGTATCCTGGGAACACTGCTGATCGGCTTCTTCGCCACCAAGAACATGGTGGCCGGGTTCACCAACGGCGCCAAGCCCGGACTGTTCTACGGCGGCGGCATCGACCAGCTGTTCGCGCAGGCTGAAGGTGTCGGCATCGTCTTCGGCTACTCCTTCACGATGTCGCTGATCATCGCCTTCGCCGTGCACAAGACCATCGGTCTGCGGGTGAGCGAGGAGGCCGAGATCGCCGGCATCGACCAGGCCGAGCACGCCGAGACCGCGTACGACTGGGGCGGCCTGACCGGCTCGCTGCACCGCGCAGCCGTCTCCGTGGCTCTGGCCACCGCCCCCGAAATCGAGTCCATCACAGCGATTGACTCCGGCTCCACCAGGGCACCCAGTTCAGAGCCCGAATCATCCGGTTCCACCGACACAGCAGAGAAGGTAGAGGCCTGACTGTGAAACTCATAACCGCAGTGATCAAGCCGTACAAGCTCGACGAGGTCAAAACCGCACTACAAGCGTTCGGCGTACACGGAGTCACCGTGACCGAGTCCTCCGGGTACGGCCGTCAGCGCGGCCACACCGAGGTCTACCGCGGCGCCGAGTACACGATCGACCTGGTCCCGAAGATCAAGCTCGACCTGCTCGCCGAGGACCACGACATCGAGGCGCTCATCGACGTGATATCCAAGGCCGCGCAGACCGGCAAGATCGGCGACGGCAAGATCTGGGTCACCACGGTCGAGACCGTCGTGCGGCTGCGCACCGGCGAACGAGGCGCCGAGGCCCTGTAGCCCTCGTTTAGCCCACTGATACGCCCGGCCCTCGCGCCGCGTGGAGACCGTCCACGCGGCGCGAGGTCGCGGATCGAGAGGAGTGGAGGCACCGATGAGCTATCCGACGAGGCGTACGGAGCTGGTGGCCGGAGGGCTGCGCGGGGAGAAACTGCGCCGCTCGCTGTCGGCTGCGGCGGACGACTGGCTGGCCGAGCTGCTCGGGCAGCGGACCGGCGTGGCCCTGGTCGCGGTGGGCGGATACGGCCGCGGCGAGCTGTCGCCGGGCAGCGACCTGGATGTCGTGCTGCTGCACGACGGACTGCCCAGCAAGGTCGTGGCCGAACTGGCGGACAGCATCTGGTACCCGATCTGGGATACGAAGGTGCAGCTGGACCACTCGGTGCGAACGGTGAGCGAGGCCAGG
>Ga0302314_10002986_pt1 | contig 31343 bp, 30 predicted proteins | sample III_Palsa_N2_3_FD_200533 | JGI IMG/M metagenome (GOLD analysis project Ga0302314, IMG submission 200533) | Peat permafrost microbial communities from Stordalen Mire near Abisko, Sweden - III_Palsa_N2_3 | ecosystem: Environmental > Terrestrial > Soil > Palsa > Peat permafrost | place: Sweden... | reverse complement strand
TTCGCACAATGAAGATCGACCATCGCAGCAACCTTCGCCGGCAAGCCTATGATCTCAAGGACGCCTGCATTTTTCTTAGCAGCAAGGTGCGGTCAGTCGACGCCGAGGCCGCGGAGGCGATCCAGCGCGCACGCTATGCCCTCTTCGAAGCGTGGACGATCCTCTGCAATCCGCCGGAAGAAGAGGAGGATCACTGAGGCCGCTTCCGGGCCGCTGGCGAAGCGGTCCTAGCACACAGTCGCGCGCCTCAAGCTCTTCTTAGTCGGCTCGCCAACATCGCGGCGATCTCGCGCCGCGCGACCTTGTTGCTGGGCAGCATCGGCACTTCCTCGCGGGTGATCGCCACATAGGCGACGGGCACCTTGAAGCTCGACAGCCTCTGTCGCAGATCCTTCTGCACCTGATCGAAATCGGGTTCGATGCTTTCCCGCGGCACCACGGCCGCGACGACGATCTGCCCGCGTTCGGCATCGGGCAGGCCGACGACATAGGCCGAGTGGATCGAAGGCAATTGCTGCATCTCCATCTCGACCTCGGCCGGCGAGACGTTCGATCCCTTGGTCTTGATCATGTCGCCGTTACGACCGACGAAGTGAATGCGAGCGCCGTCGATCCGCCCCATGTCACCGGTATGGTAGAACCCGTCGGCGGTGTAATATCCGTCGCGCTCGATCTTGTGCAGCCCGGATGCGAGCGCATAGCCGCGTACCTGGATTTCCCCGGTTTCGCCGTCGCCAACCGGGCGGTCGTCCTCATCGACCACGCGCAGTTCATAGCGGTCGGCGACGTGATCGATCGGCGCACAGACCGGATAGCCTGGCGCCCGCAACTCGTCGCCGAACGAATAGGGCCCGAGCGTCTCCGACATGCCCAACGCCCAGTTGATCGCGCCCTTGGGCATCGCCTTCATGTCTTCCTCGGCGAGTACGCTGCCCATCGCCATGCGGCTGTTGGTCGAGGTGCCTTCAGTGCAGACCGTGGTCGCGCCAACCTCCCAATTGGGCATCATGAACAGCATCATTCCGCCGACCCAGAACAACGGCAGCGGTGCGCCGCCCTGCATGCCGCGTCCGATTGGGCTTTTTGCGCGCAGATAATGCGTCCGGAACAGCACAGGCCCGTGATTGTGTCTGACGCCCTTGGGCAGCGCCATCGAACCCGACGTATAGATCTCGACCATCTGATCGGTGGTGTGTACCTCGGATTCCACTTCGCGCAGGATATCCTCACTCACCGAGCCGGCGGCGCCCGTTAGATAGTCCATCCCCCGAATGCTGGCGGGCAGTGCCTCACCGGTCGATACGATCCACCGCAGATAAGGCGCCTGTGCAAGCCTCAGGTCGGGATCGGCGCCCTCACGCAACGCGGGAAGCGCATCGCAGACCCGCTCGACCAGATCGTGCCCGAGCAACGTGCGCTGAACGATCAGCCCTCCGATGTCGGACTGGCGCAGGACGCGGACGAGTTCGTTGGCCTTGATCAGCGTGCTGATCGGAATCGCTATCGCGCCGATCCGGCATATCGCGGCGAAGGTCACCAGGAAGGCGGGACCGTTGCCGAGGATGAAGCCGATTCGCGCACCCTTGCCGATGCCCCGCGCAATCAGACCCTTGGCCAGCTCGGCGGACCGCTGATCGAGTTCGGCGAAGGTCGCGCTCTCGCTCGGAATCTTGTCGCCGCTCAGCGTGACGGCGACGTCGTCGCCATAGGCTGCCGCGGCGGCACGAACGAGCTCGGGGAATGTCTTGGCCGTGCTGGGATCGCCGGCAGGGGTCTGGTGGCTCACGCGCGATCCTTTTCGTTATTTACACGCCTCGATGGGCATTACGGGCAGGAAGACTCTTCCTTCAAGGCAGAAAGCGTATGTCGTGACGGAGCGGGTGTGCATGCTGACACGCGTCGGCATGGGATCGTCCCGACGATATCGGCTTGCGTCATGAGGTCGGGACAACATGCGACCTGTCCGCCCAGCAGGAAGAATGATTGAACAGACCTATAAAGCGAAATGAGCATGGGTGCACCATGCCGTCGCTACAGAGAGGATCACCTATGGCTCGATATCTTCTGATCGCATTGAATGGCCCCACCAGCGAGAGCGACGAGGCTGCTTACAACGACTGGTATAGGGACGTACATGCCGCTGATCTGATGAGTATCCCCGGCGCCGTCTCCGTGCGACGTTTCGCCATCGAGAAGCAGAACCGCATAGACATGCCGTATGTCAGCGTCACCGAATTCGAGGCAGAGAACGCGGACGATCTCGTCGGCGAACTCGCGGATAAGGCGTCCAAGTTCCCCGCGACGATCGATCGGACCCGGTCGATATTCGTACTTGGCCGCGAGATAAGTCGGAGCGAATGATTATCTCGCCGCACGTTTCTTCCTTGAACACGACCGACGGATTGACACGCGGCGGCGAATGCCAAATGGGATGTGCATTGATCCGGCCTCGCAAGCGCCGGACGACCTTCGCAGGAGAGCGCGCAAGATGAGCATGGCCGGTAAAGTCGCTATCGTGACGGGTGGATCGCGCGGTATCGGGCGTGCCTATTCCGAGGCCCTGGCGGAGGCCGGTGCTGCGGTCCTCGTCGCCGACCTGCTCGCGGCGGAGGGCGCTGCGACGGTCGAGGCGATCCGCGCCAAGGGCCAGAAGGCGGCGTTCCAGATGGTCGATGTGTCCGACATGGCGGCGACCGAGGCGATGGCAAAGGCGGCGGCCGACCAGTTCGGCGGCATCGACATCCTCGTCAACAACGCCGCGATCTTTGCCAGTCTGCGCGGCGGGCCGATGAGCGACATGACGGAGGAGCGGTGGGACCGCACCATGGCGGTGAACGTCAAGGGCACATGGCTGTGCATCCGCGCGGTGGTGCCGTTCATGCGCCAACGCGGCGGTGGGGCGATCATGAACGTGACGTCGATCTCAGCCTTCGGCATGGCGGGCATGCTAGACTATACTGCGTCCAAGGCGGCGGTGATCGGGCTCACAAAAAGCGCTGCTACCGAGCTTGGCCGCGACAATATCCGCGTGAACGCGCTCGCGCCAGGCGGCACCGCGACCGAAGGCCTGTCCGAGATTATGGGCGGCGACCTGACCGCCGCGGCCGAGCGCGCCAAAGCCACACAGCCACTGGCCAAACAGCTGGTGCCCGAGGATATGGTCGGCACCATGCTGCACCTCGTCGGTGACGGTTCGAAATTCATGACCGGGCAGACGTTGGTCGTCGATGGCGGAAAATATTTCCTCGGCTGAGCGAGGCGATCAGCCAGGTCCGGTCCGCAAACCCGAAAGCAGCGATTGGAAGGCCCTGCTCACCTCGCGGTTGGTGTCGTCGGGCGAAGCGGAATTGGCGATCGCGAGCGCCGCGTCGTTCAAGGCGGCCTGGATGAGGTTAGCCAGTGGCCGGACGGGTTGGGGCGCGACCATGCCCTGGTCCATCAGCAACTGCAGTGCGTCCGCAATCCCGGTCGCCACGAATTCGGACTGCAACGTCCGCCACCGTACCCAGCCGAGCACGGCAGGCCCGTCGATCAGCACGATCCGCGCATAATGCCGGTCGGACGCGACGAGGTGTAAATAGAAGCGGAACGCGTCGCTGATCTTCGACCACAGATCGCCCGACGCGGAGACCGACGAATTGCTGAGCTCGACCAATTCGCCCGCGACCAGCCTGAACACCTCGGCGAACAGGCCCGCCTTGTCCGCGAAATGATGATAGAGCGCGCCGCGCGTGACCGCGGCGCGCGCCACGATCTCGGGGGTGCCGGTGGCGTGATAGCCCGCCTCGGCAAAGAGGATTCGAGCGGCATCGATCAGCGCGGCGCGCGTCGCCGCCGCCCTTTCGCGTTGCGCATCGATCGCGCCTCCGCGGTTGGATCTCGTCCTCAGCTCAGCCACATGCCGATCCATCCCGATACCGGCCATCGTTCAGACCAAGCGCACGCCGGGATAGTCGCCAATGATGATGCTCTCCATGTCGCCATAGCCGGCATTGTCGCCCTCGCGGATGCGGATCGGACGGTCGCGGATCTGCCAGCGATAGTTCTCCGCGGTCTTTTCAGCCGCATTGACGTCGTCGATGCAGTCGCCGTCGAGAAAATCCTCGCCCTTGAAGCTGCCGTGGATCTGCCCCTTCCAGCTGCCATACATGCCCGGCAGCAGGCGAAAGCCCATTTCGGGATCGATCACGTCGATCTCGAACACGCGCTCGACCATCGTCTTGCCCGGCCCGGCGAGCAGCGCCGTCACCCGCCCCTTCATCGCACCCTTGTCGGACGTCCGATAATCGATCTCGGGATAGAGGTGCAGGATTGGGATTTGGCGCCCGTCGCTCTCGTTGATATAGCCGCTGAAGAAATCGGGTGGCCCCTCCCCGCCGAAATCGCGGAAGTAATACGCCAAATCGTAGCTGCTGCCGTCGGGACGATCGATCTTCGATACCAGCCAGTTGAAATGATAGGCAGCGCCCGCCTTCGCAGCACCGGTGCCGCCGATGTTGCCCGGCACCAGATCGACCGGATCGACGCCGACATGCTCCCTTATGCCCCAGCTATGGTCGCGGAAACCAAACCACTCGTCCGGATCGACCGCGATGCGCTCGCCATCGATCTCGATCCATCCCGATACCGTGCCCGCCTGATGATAGCGGATCACGTCCGACGCGATCCGGCCGCCGTGGATGACGACGTCGCGCTTCTCGAAGAAGGCGGGCATCGTCGCCTGGAAGGTCAGATCGAAGCGTATCGGCTGTGCGTCGTTCTCGGCGAGCGCGATGCGGATCGTCTGGAAAGGCTCGACGACGGCGAACGACAGCGGGCCGACGCCCATATTCTCGACGTCGGAAGACAGCACGCGGCTGGCACGAACGGTGCGCTGCTGCGTGCCGCGCTGCACACCGGCGAAGCCATCCACGATGTTGCGGTTGCCATATTTGCCGAGACCGAAATTGGTCTGGAGCTGGCCGTCCTTGCGCATCAGCGTGAACCAGACCTTCTCGGTCCAGCCGCGATCGGCGGTCCCCACCGCGGCATGCGTGTTGACGATCTGATGGTTGAAGAGTTCGTCGGCCGCGGTCAGCGAGGCGATGGAGGGGATCATGGTCGTCCTTTTCGGATTCAAAGCCCGGCGCCGTCGAGCATCGCTGCCATGACGCCGATATAATAATCGAGATTCCGCTTGAAGTAAGCGAGCTTGGGGTCGCTGCTGCGGCCGGTAACGTACATATTGGTGCCCTCGGCGATGATTGCGGCGATCTTCCCGATCTGCGCAATCTCATGCCATGCCAGCCCCTCGGTCGATCGCCCGGACACCTCCGCCCATAATGCGATCACCTCGGCGCGGGACAGCATGCCCGGAAGCTTCTGCGCCCGCGTCGCGGCATGATGGTCGCTCTCGAACGAGTAGAGCATGTACGCCAGATCGGCGAGCGGCTCGCCGTTGAGCGCCATTTCCCAATCGAGAACTGCTGTGACCTCGCCGTCGTGCCACATCAGGTTGGAGAGCTTGGTGTCGCCGTGCACGATCCCGGGTGCGCCCGTGCGCGGCGCGGCAACCGCGAGTAGGCGATCGAACAGCTTGACGAGGACCGGGCTGTCGGCCGCCTCGGCGAAGGCACGCCACCGCGCCGCATCGATCTCGGGCGTGATTTCCGGACCCAGGATATCGAGCGTCGGCAGCGCCGCGAGTCCGGCAAACGTCGATATCCATGTCCGGCAAATGCGCGTGCGCAACGCGTCGCTTCCCTCGGCCAGCCAAGGCTGGATGTCGATATCGTCGATCGCCTCGCCCGGCACGCGCCTCATCACGAAGAAGGGCGTACCGATCGCCGCCTCGTCCTGGGCGACGGCAACGACTTCAGGCACCGGAGGCGCACCCGGTGTGGTGCCCAATGCCGCATATATCAGGGCCTGCGTCACGACGTCATGCCCGTCGAGCATCGCGCCCGCCGCGGGCGGCAGACGCAGGATGAGGCCTGGTCCGTCGATACTGTAGGTCTCGTTCGAGAAGCCGGTGGTGAGCGCCGAGATGCCGGTAATCCGATCGCCATCGGGCACCATTGTACGCAGCGCGTCCGCTATGGAGGCCAGATCGCGCTGCATTATCGGGCTGCCGTCCCGCACGTCCGCACGATTTCTTTGGTGGTCAAAGGGCTCTCCAAAAAAGGCGCAGCATTTGAACTTTTTTTGCTACATACAGCGTGTATCTTGATTCGGATTGCGATAGTCAAGTTACACCGGCGCCGCGCCTCGATGCCGCTCCACCCATCGCCAAGTTCGGAGTTACCGTGACCAACGATCCGCTTCTCGAGCCCTTCTCCACCCGCGGACTGACCTTCAAGAACCGTATGGTCCACGCACCGACGACGATGAACATGTCGGATGAGCGCGGCTATGTGACCCGGCAGGCGGTAGGCGCCTACGAGGCGCTCGCCGCAGGCGGGTTCGGCGCGGTGTGCGTCGGCGCCACCTGCGTGCGGTGGGATGGGCTGATCAACGAGCGGATGCTCGGTTTCTACGACGATACCTACACGATCAGCCACCGCGAGCTGGTTGAGGTGATCCACAACAACGGCGCGCTGGCGGGCATTCAGCTCTTCTACGGCGGCCTGATCCCAGGAGTCGGCGCGACGTTCCCGCTCGAACCGGGCAAGGGCTGGATCCCGAACACCGTGTCCTGGGGTCCGTCCGGTCGATATCCGATCGGCAACCAGCAGCCCGACGTCGTGCCGACCGAGGTCTATGAAAGTCTCGTCGAAGACTTCGCGCAGGCCGGTCGGCGCGCGAAGGAAGCGGGCTACGATTATATCTCCTACCATTTCTGCCACGGATCGCTGCCGCATGTGACGCTGTCGCTGCTCGAGAATGTCGGCCGCAACGATCAATATTCGGATCGTTTCCTGTTTTGCGAGCAGATCCTGCAGCGCACCCAGGAATTGTGCGGCAAGGATTTCCCGCTCATCCCGCGGATGTGCTGCGACGAGAATTACGAGGATGGCTTCGACGTCGATTACTTCGTCGAACATTATGCGCCGCGGCTGCATGCGCTGGGCATCGATGCGATCGACTGCACCTTCGGCTCGATGCTGCCCGCCAAGAGCCGCGACCCCGAAATATCCTCCGGCGAGGTGATCGGCGGCGGCTTCTACGTGCCCAACATGGTCGCGCTGCCCTATATCCAACGGCTGCGCGCCGGACTCGAGGCAAAGGGCATCGCGATGCCGCTGATGGGATCCTGCAACGTCAATACGCCCGCGCAGATGCGGACGCTGATCGCCGACGGCTCAGCCGACCTCTATGCGTCGTGCCGGCAGTCGCTCGACGACCCCGACTTCCCGCGCAAGATCGCCGAAGGGCGCGAGGACGAGATCCGCAAATCGACGCGCACCGGGGCCTCGCTGATGACTGGCAACATCTTCGCCAAGGGGATCGCCGGATCGGCGCAGAACGCCGCCTTCGGCCGCGATCGCGATTATGCATTGCAGAAGACGCTTGCGCCCGAGAAGGTAGCCGTCGTCGGCGGCGGATCGGGCGGCATGGAATATGCCATCACCGCGGCCGCGATCGGTCACGAGGTGACGATCTACGAGGCGGGCGACCGTCTCGGCGGCGTGATGACATGGGCGGGCAATTACAAGACGCTGCCCAACATGGAGCAGATCGCCTACCAGCCCAATTGGCACAGGACGATGGTCGACAAGCTCGGCATCGCGGTGAAGTTCGGCCAGACGGTGACCGTCGAGCAGATCAAGGCCGAACGGCCCGATGTCGTCGTCGTGGCGACTGGTGCGAGGCCGGCGCTGCCGCAAACCGAGGGGCTGGATGCGGCGCTGAAGAGCGGTTTCGCTTGCACGATCGACGACGTCCTGTCCGAAACCAAGGCGCTCGCCAAGGACCAGGCGGTCGTCGTCTGGGGTTCGGGAGAGGGCATCGAATTGGCGCTCGATCTCGCGCGGTCGGGCCACATGGTGCGGTTGATCGACGTCAACCCCGCCTTCGTGCCCGCCGCCTATATCGGGTCGCGATCGAAGGCGGTGTTGCGCTGGGCCGGCCAGGCGGGGCTCGTTCCCGAACAGGGCATTACGGTGACGCGTATCGAAGACGGCATGGTGCATATCCGTCACGCCGACGGGCGCGAGGACGGCATCGCCTGCGGCACGCTGGTGGTTGCTCCGGGGCGGGTCGCCTATGATCCGCTCTCGCGCGGCCTGCTCGGCAGCGGAATACGGGTGCAGGTAGTGGGCGATGCACGAACGCCGCGATCCTACGGCAATGCGATCCACGAGGCCGCCTATCTGGCGCGGCATATCTGACCGCACGTTCGAACAAGCGGCGGTACGAGGGAGGATGACATGGACTGGCTGACAGACGACCAGCGCGCGTTGCGCGACATGGCAGAGACGTTCGCGCGCAACGAGATCGAGCCGATCGCCAACCAGATCGACCTCGACGAGCATACGCCCGAGTCGCTGGTGACGAAAGCGGCCGAACTTGGTCTCTACGGCCTCTACACGTCGCCCGAATATGGCGGATCGGGCGCCGACTTGGTGGCGGTCTGCCTGGTCAGCGAGGAATTGGCCAAGGCCAGCCCCTCCTTCGCCGGCATGCTGACCGTGCAGATGGTGCTGTGCCCCAAGGCGGTCGAACTCCTCGGCACAGAGGAGCAGAAGCGGCGCATACTGCCGCGCAGCGCATCAGGCGAGCGTCTGCTCGCCTATTCGCAGAGCGAACCCGGCGGCGCCGCCAATATCGGCTCGCACCTGACGAAGATCATGCCCGACGGCAATGGCTACCGTATCGACGGCGCCAAGCTTTACTGCACGCAGGGCACCGCCAAAAGCTATCTGGTGATGGGCAAGTCGCGCGATCGCGACGGCAATGAAGGCTATGGCTGCGTCATCGTCGATGCCGAAGACGAGGGCTTCCGCGCCGAACCCTATGAGAAGAAGCTGGGCTGGCGCGGCACCAACACCGGGCCGATCTCGTTCAACGACGTGTTCGTGTCCGAGGACGACGTGCTCGGCAGCATCCTGACCGGCGGATTCTCGCACCGGGCGGCGAACCATGCCAATCTGCTCGCGCACGTCGCGACGTCGATCGGGTGCGCGCAGGGGCTGTTCGACAAGACGCTCGACTATGTGAAGCAGCGCCGGCTCTACGGCCGCGACATGGCCGACCTGCAGCCGCTCGGCTATTGGCTTGCCGAGGCGCACGCCAAGATCGTGACCTATCGCGACCTGCTCTATGCGACGGTACGCGAGTTCGAGGCGGGCACGATGGCGCCCGAGAAGCCGAACATCTGCAAGACCGTGATCTGCGAGGGAGCGTTCGACGTCTGCGTCAAGCTCGTCCAGATGTGGGGCGGCAGCGGCATCATGAACTCGACCGGGGTCAATCGCTATATGCGCGACGCGCGGGCCAATTGCGTCGCGGAAGGTGCCACCGAAATGCACTATGCGATCATCGCCAACCAGCTGCTGCACGGCCAGCCGACGCTGGTGCCCAGGAACATCGTCAAGACGGCGGCATGAGCATGATCGACGCGATCGTCCGCCAGCCCGTCACCACGCTCGACATGATCGCGCAGGCGCTGTCGCGCGATCTCGACCGGCTCGTCGCGATCGGTGCGGATGGCGAGCGGCTGACAGCGGGCGGCTTCGCGGAAGAGATCAGCCGCTATCAGCAATATCTCGAGACGCTCAACCCCAAGCCGCAGCGTGCCGCGGTGCTCGCGCGCAACCGGATCGAGGTGCTGTTCGTCGCGAACGGGCTGAATTTCGCGGGCATCGTCAACACCGCGCTTCATCCGATGGGTTCGATCGACGACTATCTCTACGTACTCGAGGATGCAGGGATCGACACGCTGGTGTTCGATGCCGATCACTATGAGGAGATGGCAGTCGCACTCCAAAGCCGCGCGCCAAGGCTACGCCATCTGCTCGCACTCGGCGAAAGCAAGGTCGGGCGGCCGTTGGCGGCCGACGTCGCGGGCATCGCACCGCGGCCGCTGGTCGCCCCCGTGTCCGATCCCGAGGCGCTGTTCCGCATCGCCTATTCGGGCGGCACGACGGGCAAGCCCAAGGGCATCATGACGACGCACCGCACCGCGACGACGTCGGCGCTGATCCAGCTGATGAGCTGGGAGTGGCCCGACGAGGTGCGTCACCTGATCTGCGCGCCGCTCAGCCATTCGGGTGCGGCGGTGCTTACCTCGGTGCTGGTCAAGGGCGGCTCGATGATCGTGCTGCCCGGCTTCGATCCGGTCGGCGTGATGCAGGCTATCGAGGCGCATCGGATCACCTCGGTGCTGATGGTGCCGACGATGGTTCTCGCGCTGATCGACCATCCCCGCTTCGGCGAATATGATCTCTCCAGCCTGGAAGTGATCTTCTACGGAGCCTCGGCCTTTCCGGCGGCGAGGCTGCGGCAGGCGATCGAGAAGCTGGGGCCGATCTTCTTCCAATTCTACGGCCAGTCCGAGGCGCCGATGTCGGTCACCGTCATGCGCCGCGACGAGCATGACGTGACCGATCCGCTTCGCCTGGCGAGTTGCGGCCGCCCGACGCCGCTGGTCCGAGTCGCGCTGATGGACGATGCGATGAACGAGGTCGCCGAGGGCGATCCCGGCGAGATCTGCGTGCGCGGGCCGCTGCTGATGGGCGGCTATCTCAACATGCCCGAGGAGACCGCCAAGGCAGTAGAGGGCGGCTGGCTGCATACCGGCGACGTCGCGATCCGCTCGCCAGACGGCTTCCTGCGCATCGTCGATCGCAAGAAGGACATGATCGTCACCGGCGGCTTCAACGTCTTCGCGCGCGAAGTGGAGGACGTTCTGGCCGAACATCCGCTGGTGCGGCAGGCGGCGGTGATCGGCGTGCCCGATCCCAAATGGGGCGAGGCGGTCAAGGCCGTGGTGGTGGTCGAGCCGGGCGCATCCGTCTCGGCCGACGAGTTGATCGCGCTAGTCCGCGAACGTAAGGGCTCCGTACAGGCGCCCAAGACCGTCGAATTCGTCGATGCGCTGCCGCTGTCGGCGGTCGGCAAGCCCGACAAGAAGGCCCTCCGCCTGCGCTTCCCGGCCTGAAACATCACCGATCGACGGACGCTATCTGCGGCCGATCTCCGCGGGCGCATCGATCTTTCCGGTGGTACGCGCACCGATGAAGCCGCCATCGACGGGGAGTACGGCGCCGTTGACGTAGGAGGCGGCTTCGCTGTTGAGGAACAGCAGCGGCCCGGTCTGTTCCTCGGCGCTCGAACGGCGACCGATCGGCTGCGCGACGATATCGATCAGCGCGGGCGGCGTACTACGCTCGATCTCCTCCAGCATCGGCGTCTGCACCGCCCCAGGGCAGGTGCAGTTCATCCGGATACCGCGGCGGATCAGATCGGACGACGCGGTCATCGTCCAGACGATGATAGCCTCCTTAGAGAGGCTATAGGCATTGGGCAGCGCGTCGATCCGCTGCGCATACCAATTCGCCGCCTCGTCGAACGACGCCGTCGCGACGAATTCGAGCAGCAGCGGGAGGCGAGCGGCCCACCCCGCCCCGCCATTCGACGCCACGTTGACGATTGCACCACCGGCCGTCATCCGCTCCAGCACCCGTTCCGTAAGCGCACGCGTGCCGACGAAATTGATCGTCATGACGTCGAGCGGCACAGGCCCCGGCGCGATCCCCGCGCAGTTGAAAAGCGCATCGATCGGGCCGTCGATCGCATCGACGCCATCGGTGATCGACCGGGGATCGCGCAGGTCGATCGCGGCGAAGGACGCCAGCGCGAGCGCATTGGGTCTCAGGTCGAGACCGTGGACCACGGCACCGAGTTCGATCAGTCGCGCCGCGGTGGCACAGCCAATACCCGAATAACAGCCGGTGACGACGACGCGTTTGCCTACGTAGCTTGAAAAATCCTGCACGCGTGGTCTCAGGCCGCAGGACGGATATCTATCGGCAGGCTGGTCCAGCCAACCTGGAACTCCGATATTGCCCAATTGCCCGCCTCCGGCTCGATCTCGAAGCGATCGACCGCAGACAGGAATTCGCGCAGCATGATCTGCCCCTCGAGCCGCGCGAGATGGATGCCGATGCAGAAATGCGGGCCGACGCCGAAGCTCAGCATCCGCCGTGCCTTGCGGTTCCAGATGAAGCGATCGGGCTCGTCGAACTCTCGCGGATCGCGATTGGCAGCGGCGATCAGCAGGATGACGCGCTGCCCCGGCTCGAGCGATACGCCGCCCAGCTCACGCGGTTTCTTGACGGTGCGGCCGAACCATTGCGCCGGCGCATTGAAGCGCAGCATCTCCTCAAACGCGATCGGCGCGTTCCTGTCGAGATCGGCGCGGATTTCGGCCAACGCCTGCGGTTGGCGGCCGAGCTCGAGCAGACCGCCCGCGAAGACCTTTGGCACGGTCTCGGTCCCGCCGACCAGGATCGCGAGCAGATCGATCGCGATCTCCTTGTCGGTCAGCGGACGGCCGACGAACTCGCCGTGGATCAGCGCATCGATCAGATGACTGTCGAGCGAGTTTCCCGTCCGGCGGCGGGCCACCACGCTCTGCAGGAACGCGAGCAATTCGTCTCGCGCCATCATGCCCTCCGCCGTCGGGCCGGACTTGACGGGCGAGCGTGCCACCATGCGGTTCACCAGATCGATGATCTCCGCGGTATCCGACAACGGAATGCCCATGATCAGCGCGGTCGAGCCCACGGACACATAGCTGCCGAAATCGCAATTGAGATCGAAGCGCCCCTGCGGCAGCAGACGATCGAGCTGATCGCGGACCAGCTGCGTGATCTGCGGCGCGAGCTTGCCGACGGCGCCCTTCATGAACGGCGGCGCCATCGCGCGGCGAAAATGACCGTGCACCGGCGGATCGAGATAGTTGAACATAGCACACGGATCGAGCTGCGGCGCGGGCGGATCGCCGCGATGATGGACCAGCAGCGCGTCGCGCCCGAATATCTGTCCTTCGGCCTCCGAGAAATGCTCGGCGTCCATAAATGCGTTCCATACGTCGGCAAAGCGCGTGAAGGCGTAGGCGTCGTACTCCGCCAGGAAATAGGCCGGATGTTCCTCGCGCAGCGTCGGGTAGAAGCTTTGCGGATCGCGCATCGCCTCGGGCGAGAAGGGATCGTAGCGAAATGCAGGCTCGATCAAGGCTTCGGTCATGCGGATGAGCTCTGGTCAAAGGGATGCTGACACCGCTCCTACGCGGCCAAACCATGACGTCAACATGCGGGCCGCGAACATCGTCGGCACGGTTATCCGGGCGGATTGCCGGATCTTTGCGACGCCCGACCATCGTCCCCTGTCGCGACGATCATGGCCTCAGCACGAGCCGCTGACCAAGACCGCCTTCGCCATCAGACGATGCGCCTCGGCCGCCTCTGCCAGTGGAGCACCCGCGCCTCGTCGGGCAGCAGCGCGCCGCTCGCGATCATATCGAGCAATTCGGTCGCATCGTCGCGATACTCGCCGGGGTGCGTGCCTCGCCGCTCGCGAATATCGTAGAAGGTCGTGCTGCGGCCGGTGCTGTCGGACTGGCCCTCCGCATTCCAGGTGCGATGGAAGAGGCCCATGATGCGTGCCTCCTCGGTCGGCAGATCCGATTCGAGATAGCCCTGGAAACCGTATCCGATCAGTCTGCCACCCGCCGCCAGCGCCGCCCAGCTGGTCTCCCAAATGCCGACACCGATCGCGTCGAAGGCAGCGGCCACGCCGTGACCATCCGTAGCCGCGCGGATCGCCTCCAGCAGGTCCTCACGCGCGTGATCGATGGCAATCGCGCCCAAGCGTTCGACCAGCGGGATATTGCCCGCCGAACAGGTTCCGATCACAGCGAGCCCGAGATGACGCGCGAGCCGCACCATCGGGCGGCCGACCGCGCCACTGGCGCCGACCACCAACACAGCCGATCCCGGCGGCAACGGCGCCGTCCGCTTGAGCATCTGCCACCCGGTCATCGCCATCAGCGGCACTTCGATCGCAGCCTTCGGGCCGACGCCGTCCGGCACCTGGATAAGCGTCTCGAGCGGACGGATCATATAGTGGCTGTAGGCACCGGCAACCGACATGTCGGCGACGCGATCGCCCATTCTCAGATCGGTCTCGCCGGGCCCGATCCTGTCGACGATGCCGACGACGTCATAGCCGGGCGTCAGCGGCAGGCCGCCCTTGTAATCGATGTAGCGACCGCGTCGGACGATCGTGTCGGTATATCCCACACCGGCCGCCTCGACGCGTATCCGCGCCTCGCCCTCACTTGGCTCGGGCAGGCTATCGACTGCACTAGCGCCAGGACTTCAGGGCCGCCGAACTGCTCCGCGACGATCTTGTCATATCCGTTCATCTAGAATTCTTCGTTCATTCCGCCGGACGGAAACGCAGCAGCGTCACGTCGACATAGGTTTCACGATCGAATACAGGCAGCAGCGCCATCCCGATCCGTACGGCGGCAGGATCAGCATCGACCAGCGTCGTCGGCACGCGCACGCCGACCGGAAGCTCGGCGACCGCGAGGATCGGCTTGTCCAAATGCGCGAACATCGGCGCGACCGGCACCGCGGCGATCAACCATGTGTATAGTGTCGCGCGGCCATCGACGAGCGTCCAGGTGAGCGACCGTCCACCACAGGCGGGACAGAAGAAGCGCGGGTAGAATACCCAATGGCCGCATCCGTCGCAGCGCTGCACCGCGATCGTGCCCCGCGCCAACACGTTGCACCAGGGCCGCGCGACGTCGCCGATCAGCGGCGACGCGCCGTTCACCCGGCGGCGCCCTTCAATACGAGCGCGACCTGTTCGCTCATGATGCCGCCATTGCCGCTGACGAACATCGTGTCGCAATCGGCGATCTGGCGTGCACGCGGTCATCGCCAACGAGTGCGCCCGTATGCGCCGCGGCGACGGCGGCCGTCGCCTCCGCCGCACCGACCGTGAGCACCACGATCGGCTTGCGCGCGGCGTGCGCCTTCGCAACGGCGCGGGCGAAGGCTGCGGCATCGCGCACGCCCTCGAAGAACAGCGCGATGGCACGCACTTTGGGAACGTCGATCAGATAGTCGATCAGACCGGCCGAGGAGACGTTCATCTCGTTGTCCGTCGCGATGAGGTGAGGGAAGCCCACGCCCTGCTGGATGCCGTAGAGATTGGCCGCAGACGCCACCGATCCCGAGGCGGAGACAAGCGCGACGCTGCCGGGCAAGGGTACTCTGCGAAAGGGATCGAGCCCAACGCGACGCGATCGACTGTGTTGCGATAGCCGAGGCTATTCGGCCCCAGCGCGCGCTCCCGTCCGCCGACACAGTGGCAGCAAAGCCGATTCGCGCGCGATGCCCTCCTGCCCTAGTTCCGCGAAACCCGAAGTCACAATGACGAGATTGAGGATGCCCGCAGCGATCGCCTTTCCGCTGCTGCCATCAGCGCGTCGGCCGGTGCGGCCAGATAGGCGTCATCGACCGGCTCGCCGATCGCCGCGCAGGAGGCGACGCTGGGCAGGCCTAACGCCTCGGTGCCGCGGCGGTTGACCATGTGCAGCCGGCCGTCGAAGCCGACGCCCCCGATCGCCCGCATCGCGAGAACGCTATAGTGGTTGCGGTCCGACGCGCCGACGATCGCCACCGAGCGCGGCGCGATCAGACCGTGGAGGCGATGCACCGCTGGACTTTGCTTGCCGCTCAAGTCTTGCCTCCGCGCGCCCGGGCCGATGGACGTGCCGCAAGCCTGGTACGGCTTCGGTAAGAGGCGGCCATACTGCACCGACCGGCGCAGCGATCCATCGCCTCAGCGATGGCGCCCTAGCGTCTCTTTCCTTGCCCGCCGCCGCGCGCGATGAGCCCATCATCGCCAGCGTTATGGCTGCGAGGAAGGACCGCATGAAAATCGACACGTCACTGGCGGCCGTTGTCACGGGTGGCGCCTCGGGGCTCGGCCTCGCGACCGTCAAGGCGTTGCGCGCAGCGGGCGCATCCGTCGCGATCCTCGATCTCAACCCAGAGACCGGCGAGACCGCCGCAAAGGAAACCGGCGCGAGCTTCTTCCGCTGCGACGTGCTGTCCGATGAGAGCGTCGATGCGGCGTTCGCCGGCGCGCGGGCGAAGCAAGGCCAGGAGCGCGCGCTGATCTGTTGCGCCGGCGGCGGCAATGCGATCCTGACGGTCAAGCGCGACCGCGAGACCGGCGAGATCACGACCTATCCGATGGACAAGTTCGAGCATATCGTGCGGCTTAACGTGGTCGGCACGTTCCGCTGCATTACCCGCTCGGCCGCCGGCATGATGACGCTCGGGCCGATCGACGGCGAACGCGGCGCGATGGTCAATACCGCATCGGCCGCCGCCACCGATGGCCAGATGGGCCAGGCCGCCTATGCGGCAGGCAAGGCCGCGATCGTCGGCATCACGCTGCCGGTGGCACGCGACCTGTCGCGCGAAGGCATTCGGGTCAATACGATCCAGCCAGGCATCTTCGCCACGCCGCTGATGCTGTCCGCCCCGCAGAAGATGATTGACGGGCTCAGCGCGCTGGTGCCCTTTCCCAAGCGTCTTGGTGATCCCGCGGAATATGCGAGCCTTGCGTTGGAGTTGATCCGCAACGGCTATCTAAACGGCGAGACCATCCGACTGGACGGCGCCATCCGCATGCAGCCGCGCTGATCGCCGCCGCTGGTGCGCAACCTGTAAAGCAATCGATCAGGCCACCAACACCGACGCGGCGGCGGGTCGCTTGTACGTCGCGATGCGGCCTGCCCTCGAAATCCAATTGTAATCGAGCCTTAATCCTCTACTGATTCTCTCGTTTAGAGGCTGGGAGATTGCGAGTGCAGAAGCTGGCGGCCGTGCGGAATTCCGGCCGGGACGATGGCGTCGGCCTATCGACCGATGGCGCACGCATCCAGGCGGGACGTCCGACGCTCGTCGAACTCGAACGGCGCAAGGCGACGGTGATGGACGTCGCTACCTATTTGTTCGTCACGCAAGGCTATGCCGAAACCTCGCTGGTCGATATCGCGAAGCGCGCAAGGGTCGCGACACGCACGCTCTACCAGCACTTCGGTGACAAGGAAGCGATCTTCCGCGAGGTGATTTTCGCGCGTCGCGCTTCGGCGTTGATACCCGCGCCGGAGATCGAACCGGACGAAACGCTGTTTGCGGCGCTGCAAAGAGCGGCGGACATGTCGTGCGACTATGTGCTTGCCGAACGCTCGATCGACCTCATGCGTCTAATGGTGGCCGAGAGCCGTCGATTCCCGGATTTGATGAAGCGTGTGGCGAACGCTACGTTCGCGCGCTTCCGGTCGAACATCGCGGCGATGTTCGTCCGCCTAGCGGAGCGCGGGCAGATCCCAGAAAGCGACCATGCCGTCTCCGCGCAGCTGTTCCTCGATCTCGTACTCGGCAGCACGCCAGTCATGTTTTACGGCGATTGGGAAACGACCCGACCGACCGCAGAGGAAATGGGCCTCAAGATCGATCTCTTCATCCAGGGTCGTTACGGGACCGCGGTAGCGAAGACCTCACGGACCAAGGCGCCCGTGCGCCGTCGAACCGCGCATGTCGCCGACCCTGTTGATTGATCGCCGAGACGGATTGACGACGCGGCCGGCGTACGCCTCGCAGTATCTTCCCGACGATCAGTAGGGCACGCCAGCGTACCTATATTGCGCGCCTGCCGCGCTGATCCTAACGCTTTCGCAGTCCGCCGCGCAGTCGTTGGGAGAGCCCGTGCATCCGCGCATCCATGCCGAGAGCAAGCCCGATGCGATCGCGCTGATCGATGCGGCAACGGGCCTGTCGATCAGCTATGCCGATCTGGAAGCGCGCGCCAACCGCGCCGCGCACGCCTTGCGCCGACTGGGAATGCGCAACGGCGACGCGATTGCGATGTGCTGCGACAATCGGCCAGAATTTCTCGACATCTATTGGGCCGCTCAACGCGCCGGCCTCGTACTGGTGGCGGTTTCAAGCCGCCTGAAGGCCAGCGAGATCGCCTATATCGTCAATGACAGCAGCTCACGCGTGCTGCTGATCGCGTCCGCGCTCGCGGAGACCGCACGCGGAATGACGGCGATCGAGCACGAGATGCCGGGGCTCGAGACGATCGTCGCGATCGGCGCGATCGATGACTTGGCGACCTGGGACAGCTTGTGCGCCGCCGAGCCCGGGACGCCCATCGCCGACGAGCAGATCGGCGGGCGTATGGCCTATTCCTCGGGCACCACCGGGCGTCCCAAGGGCATCCTCTATCCCTCGGTCGCGGGATCGCCCATTCAGCAATTGCCGGCGGCACGTGCCTTCGGAGCGCTCTATGGGCTTGATGAGCAGACGGTCTATCTGTCGCCCGCGCCCCTCTATCACGCCTCGCCGATGGCGTTCGTCACCGCGGTGCAGGCGCTTGGCGGCACCGTCGTGATGATGCGCAAGTTCGACGCCGAGGGCTTCCTCGACGCGGTCGATCATTGGTGCGTGACCGCCGTCCAGGTCGTGCCCACGATGTTCATCCGCCTGCTCAAGCTGCCCGCCGAGGTTCGCGCGCGTTACACGCTTTCGTCGCTCAAGACGGTGGTCCATGCCGCGGCACCCTGCCCGATCCCGGTCAAGCGCGCGATGATCGAATGGATGGGCCCGATCGTCGAGGAATTCTACGCCGGCTCCGAGGGCAACGGCCATGTCACGATCACCAGCGAGGAATGGCTCCGCAAGCCCGGCTCGGTGGGCCGCGCGATCATCGGCGAGATCCGCATCTGCGCCGATGACGGCTTCGAGCTGCCCGTCGGCCAGATCGGCACCGTCTTTTTCAGCGGTGGCCGCTCGTTCGCCTATCACAATGACGACGCCAAGACGGCATCGTCGCGCAACCCGATCCATCCGGATTGGTCGACGATGGGCGACGTCGGGCGGCTGGACGAGGATGGCTATCTGTTCCTCGCCGATCGCAAGGATTTCATGATCATCTCGGGCGGGGTGAACGTCTATCCGCAGGAGGTCGAGAACCTGCTGGTCACGCATCCCGCCGTCGCCGACGTCGCGGTGTTCGGCGTGCCGAATGCGGATTTCGGCGAGGAGGTGAAGGCGGTCGTGCAGCCGACCGACTGGTCGCAGGCCTCCGACGCACTCGCACAGGATCTCATCGCCTGGTGCAAGGCGCGCCTGGCGGAGTTCAAATGTCCGCGCAGCATCGATTTCGATCCCGCCCTGCCGCGTGAGGATACCGGCAAGCTGTTCAAGAGGGAAATCCGCGCACGCTATTGGCCGGCGAACGCCTGAACCGAACGGACGCTACGCCGCCGACACGGCCAGCGGCGGCACGTGCGATTGCGGCGCGCGGCGCGCCTCGAATGACGCGAGCATCCGCCATATCTTCTGCGCGATATCGACCCCTGCAGTGTCGTCCTGCACCTCGACCGCCGCATGCGTTAGGATCAGCAAGCGGCGCAGCCGATCGTTCTCGACATCGAGTTCGGAGATCCGGAGGCCGGGACCGTGCGACGCCGCGGCCTGTTCGAGCGCCGCGGCGAGCGCTGCATCGATGAGGATTGGGGCAGTCTGCGCGAACAGCGCGCGCATGTCGCGATTCTCATCGACGCGCAACGCGACCGCATCGTCGATCGCGTTGGCCGAGATCGTCAGCAGCAACACCCCGAGCCGCGCGGCCTCGATCGCGAACGTGTCGCCGAGCGCGGGCACGATGCGTTCACCGATCGCCTGTCCCAGGCGATGCAACCCGATATCCAGCGGCAGGTTCATCCCAGCGCTCCCTTGGCCTGCATCATGTTCAATATCTCGGTGCGGTGAAAATAGCCGCCCCGGATCGCGCACATCGCCACGACCATTTCCTGCGAGCGGCCAGCGACGATGCTCGCGCCCGCAGTCGCCCAGATGCCGAGTGCCTTGACCGCAGCGAACAGCCGCCACCAATCGAGCGCATCGCGATCGACGGCCATGCCGCTCGCCGCCTCCCAGCACGCCAGCGCTTCGTCGAGCGGAAGATGGCGGGTCATCGGCCACATGCCGTCGATTGCCCAGGCGATGTCCTCGAGCGGGTCGCCGATATGGCACATCTCCCAATCGAGGATGGCGCTGATCGTCCCCTCTTCGGTGAACAGGAAGTTCCCGCTGCGATAATCGCCGTGAACGATCGCCGGCTTGACCGCCTCCGGCGGCGGATTGGATCGCAGCCAACGGATCGCTCCGCGCGCGACCGGATCGGCGATGCCCCCGGCAATATCCAGCATCGCGTCCCAATGGCCGAGTTCGCGCGACCAGAAACCGTCCGCGGCATGGCCGTTGCGCAAGCGCTCGAGCCCGACCGCGCGATGATCCACCTTGGCGAGGCAACCCAGGTGCCGCCAAAACTGACGGGCAATCTGCTCACCATGCCCCTCATAGGGATCACCAGCGGTGTAGAAATGGCCGGGCTTGCCCGGCGCCATGTCCATGATGAAAAAGGGCCGGTCGAGCCATGCGCCATCCAGTTCGAGGAAATGGACACCGGGGACGGGCACGCCCTGCCCCTCCAGTGCCCGGTAGACGCTATATTCGAGATCGCGTTCGGCGACGACCAGTCCGGCGGCCGGTTCCCGGCGCAGGATCAGCCGACGATCGACGTCGTCCCCGTCCACCCGCCAGTGCGCGTGCAGCCGATATGTTTCCTGGCTACTGCCGCCCTGGATGCGCGACAGTTCATCGACGACGATCGCGGATGCTTCGGGCATCGCATGCGCGAGATAGCGTTCGATCCGGCGCTCCATGTCGCTCATCGCGCGTCCGTCAATCCTTCGAGGCCCCATGGGCGGTAGGTGCCCATGCTCAGCGACTCGAATGTTCCTGTGCCGTGGATCACTTGCCCGTCGGGCGTCGTCATCGTCAGCCTGGCAAAGGCTTCGGCATGCGCATGCCGCAGATCGTAGGCGGTCACGTCGCCGATCTCCTCATAGGCGACTGCCAGCGGGCCTTGGTTGAGACCATGGCCCCATTCGGGATGCATATAGCCGATGCCCGACAGGTAGAAGCGCGCACCGGCCTCGATATCGATGCGATATTCGCTGCCGGATGGATCGGGAAACCGGATCGTGCCGCGTGTCGGCCAGCGCGTGCCGGGCTTGGTCTCCACATCGATGCTGGCGCCCTTGAAACGCTCGATGGTGCCGCCGTCGCGCACCATCACCATATCGCTGTGCCACGTCCCACCCTCGGCATCGTGGTTGATGAAGAAATGGATGACACGGTCGTCGAGATGGGCGGGCACCCAATACCAATGGAACTGCGGTGCGGGCGCGGGCACCATCGGCTGCGGATCGCGCACGCCGATCGCGCGGACGCCCCACGATCGGTCGCGCGTGCCCAGAAGCGGGATATCGTCGGCACGCATCTCGCGCCCGCCCGCGCGTATCCAGCCGGTATAGGATCCGAACTGCGTCAGCCGGGTGAAATCCATCACGACGCGCGGACCGTTGCGACGCACCGAGCGCGGCTCCTCGATGACATCGCCGCGTCCCTCGAACAGCAGATCGGCCGCGATGTCGCGCGCATTATCCTCGACGATCAGCCGCAGCCGCCTGAGCGGTTCCACAACCTCGACTCGGATCGGGCCGACCTGCGTGTCCATCCGCTCCATGTCGAGGTGGCGCGATGCGCGAATATTATATTGCCTGGCGCCGATCCGTACGCCGAAACCTGCATCCATGATGTTGAGGTTGGGATAGACGCCAAGTGCGCCGGCGAAGAACATCTCGCCGTCGGCGGCGTAGCCGTTGAAGAAATAGCGGTCGTAGAAATTGCGGTCCGACCCGGAGAAGGCGATCGGATCGGGGGTTTGATGAAGCGGATAATCGTCGCCCTTGGTCAGCATGACCGCGAGACCCTCAGCGCACTTCGTAGAAGGCGTAGTCGAGCCGCGCGCTGCCGCCTGCACCGACCGACAGCGTGCCCTTGCCAATCGCTTGAATCCGGTTGAGCCATGCATAGCGCGGGTCGCCCGTCTCGAACACCGGCGCGACGACGGCGGTGATACCGGCGCTGGGATTGGACAGATCGAGCCGACCGCCATAGCGGATATAGATGAGCGCGCCGTCGTCGCTACGCACCGTCATCCGCACATCGATCACGCCAAGATCGCCGGCCCGCGCCATCCAGTCGGCACCGCTGCCCTCGACAAGCTTTGCGCGGAGCCGCTCGCCTTCGATCGTCGCCGAGAGGAACGCGCCGATGCTGCGCGCCCCGGCCGGCGTGTCACCGATCGCCTGTGCGGGTGCGACCTCGACCGCAGCGGTACAGAGCGGAACCAACTCGAGCATATCATGTCTCCTTCGCGACGCTGCGCCGAGCGTCCGGACCGCCTGAGCCATATCACCGCCGCGAGGACGCGGAAGTTGCGATCGCGAGGGCTATCTACTGACCGCCGGGGCGATGACGGCGGATGACCGCACGCCTAGCGGATCAGATGGCCGCAACTTCGGCTTCGGCGATTTCGCGCGCGCGGATCCGCAATATGTCCTTCTTTACCTTGCCCGAGGGGACGCGCGGCAGATCATCGACCAGCACGATATGCTCGGGAAATTTCTGGCGGGCGAGCCCGGCTTCGTCGAGGAAGCGGCGGATCCCGGCCATGTCGATATTCTGCCCCGCGCGCGGGATGATGAACGCGCAGCCCTTCTCGCCGGTGACGGCACTCGGCATCGCGACGATCGCGACCTCGGCGATCGCCGGGTGCAGATAGAGCGCGTCCTCGACCTCCTTGGGGCTGATATTCTCACCCGAGCGGATGATGATGTCCTTCTTGCGGCCGGTGATGACAAGATAGTCTTCGTGCACTCTGCGGCCGAGATCGCCCATCCGGAAGAAGCCGTCCGCGTCGAAATTGCCGTGGTTGTCGGACGGGTGGAGGTAGCCGACGAAGCCCTCGGGACCACGCACGAGGATCTCGCCTTCCTCGCCATCGGGGACGGGATCGTCGCCTGCGGGATCGACCAGCTTTATCTCGGTCGGGTAGACGATCTCGCCGTCGGTCTCCGCACCGAACGTCGCCTGCGACGCGTCGCGGATGCCCAGCGTCGCGGTCGTCATCTCGGTCGAGCCGTAGGCGCGGAAGAACAGGCAGCTCGGAAAGCGCTCGTTGGCCTGGCGGATGAGATCGGGCGACACCGTCGTTCCACCGCAGAAGAACAGTCGAGGCATCGGCAGCGTGCCGGTCTGGCGATCCGCCGCGTCGAGCAATTGCTGCAGGAACGGGGTCGCGCCGCCGACCACGGTGCAGCCCTTCTCCGCGATCAGGCGCAAGCCCGCTTCCGGCTCCCACACATCGACCAATACGCTGCCCGCGCCGCGCACCCACGGCATGTCGATCGCCCAGAACGCACCGGTGATGTGCGTGACCGGCGACGGCATGAAGACGATGTCGTCGCGACCGATCGACCAGGCCTCGCCCATCGAGCGGACGCGGTAGTCGAAGCCGTAATGCGTGTGCAGAACGCCCTTGGGCTTGCCGGTGGTGCCCGAAGTGTACATCACCATCATCACAGCGGCAGGATCGACAATGGGCAGATCGGCATCGGCCGCGGGTGCCGTCGCCATCGCGTCGTCCCAATTCAGATCGCCCTGCCCCCGCACGATGACGATGTCGCGCAAATCGGGAAGATCGGGCCGCAGCGCCTCCACCGTCGCACGGTGTTCGTGCTTGCGGAAGATATCGGGCACGAAGATCATCTTCGCTCCGCAGTCCTTGAGGATATAGCCGAGTTCGGCGCCGCGATAGATCGGCGGGATCGGGTTGACCACCAGGGCGACCATGCGCGCCGCAAGCCCGATGATCGCGGCCTCGATCCAGTTTGGCAGTTGGAAGGAGATGACGTCGCCCGGCTTCAGCCCGCGCGACAGGAAGAAACCAGCGAGACGCAAGGCTCGCTCCCACGCCGCGCGGCGCGTCAGCATATGATCGCCCTCGATCAACAGGACGCGTTCGGGATCGTCCGCCACCGCGGCGCGCGCGACATCAACCAGCGTGCGGTCCTGCCAGAAGCCCTCGTTGCGATAGCGCTCGGCCATCTCTTCCGACCAGCGTATCAAAAAACCGCTCGGGTCGCCCTTTAGCGTGATGTTCATGCGAAAGCCCCGCGTCTTTCTGAATCTCTGATGCCTGCTCTGGCAAGGCGATCGTCGGGATCGACGGATCTGCCGATCGACCCAACGATGCACCGCATGCGCAATATCATGATCGCCGCCTCAATGAGCGTCAATGCGCAACGGCGCGACGAAGTCGTGGATGGATTGCGCGAAGGCTTGCGGATTCTCCGCGCAGGCGAGGTGCCCGGCAGCGACCATCGCGATCTTCGCACCGGGAATGCCGGCGGCGATGCGGTCGCCATGGCCCTCGAACGGGGTTGCCATGTCCAGCGTCCCGCCGATCACCAGCGTCGGAACCGCGATCTCGTCCAGCCGCGGGATGAAGTCCATAGCGAGGATGGCGGCGCCGCAGCCCGCGTAGCCGTCATCGCTCATCGTTGCGATCTCGCGCCGTGCGGTATCCATAAGCGGCTTGTTGGCACGCGCGAAAGCGTCGGAATAGAGCCGCCCGATCGCCGCATCGGCTATGGATGCCGTCCCCTTCTCACGCACTGCAGCGATCCGCGGCCCCCAGAACTCGGCGCCCATCTGCGCAGAGGTGCAAGCGAGAATAAGCCGATCGACGCGCTCGGGCGCCTTCAGCGCAAGCGCCATCGCCATCATCCCGCCGAGCGAGAGTCCGCAGATCGTGGCAACCGCGACGCCCGCCGCGTCCATCACCGCCAGCACGTCGCCTGCAAGCATGTCGAGGTCGTAGTCGCCCGATGGCGCATCCGACGCGCCATGGCCGCGCGTATCGATCCGAAGCAGCCGAAAGTCCGCCACGAGCAGCAGGATGACGCGATCGTACAAGGTCTGGTCGGTGGCGATCGAATTGAGCAACACCATCACGGGCTTCTCGTCTTCGCCCTGCATCCGCCAATAGATGCGGGTCCGATCATGGATGGCGAACGGCATGGACTCTCCGATATTCTGGCCGATATTCTTGCGGCGCGGCAGGCCGGTGCGGATCAGACGGCGGCGATCTGGTGCCCGACGATCTGCACCATGCCCGATTTGTCGATCGCGTCCGTCGCCGGCATCTCGTCGGAGCCGGACATGCCGCGGATCTTGGCCAGCAGCGCTTCGGGATCGTCGGTCTCGAGTTCGTATATCGTCATCAGCACATAGGCGGGCGCGTCGAGATGGTAGACGCGCTGCACGTCGGGCGCGAACAACCGTGCGCTGATCACGCCCGGCTGTCGCGCGACGTCATGAAGATGATGCTCGGCGTACCAGCGACGATATTCGTCCTCGCGCCCGGGCTTCGAGCGGCTGAGGATGACATAGTGATAGCGGGCCATTCTGGTTTCCATTCGGTAGCGGTGCATATTCCGGACTGAGGCGGCAAGATGCAACGGCCGCAAGCGAGCATCGCGCCCGCGATGACGTGGGACCCGACTTGCGTTGAGACGCAGGCCGAGGCTGGTATAGGCGATCGCGAGGTGGCCGTACGCGAACCCGGAGAGCGAGCGATGACCGAAAACGACCTTCCCGCAGAGGCGATCACCGAGGCGCGGACCTTCACCGACGAGCAGGCGCTGCACGGAATGCTCGCACGGCTGCGTCGCATCGATCCGATGCCGATGGTCCGATCGGAGACGACCATACCCTTCTGGCTGGTGACCCGGCACGCAGATATAACCGCGATCGAGCTCGATCCCAAGCGGTTCGTCAACGCGCCGCGCCAGGCGATTTTGCCGCGCGCCTATGAAGATATGGCGCGGGCGGCCCGACAGGGGAAGGACGCCAACGACACGATGCGCAATCTCGTCGCCATGGATGGTGCCGAGCATCGCTTTTACCGGTCGATCAGCCAATCGCAATTCCTGTCCAAGGCGCTCAACACCCTGCGCGGCGATGTCGAGGCGCTGGCCAAGGAATATGTCGCGCGAATGGAGGGCCTCGGGGGCATCTGCGATTTCTCATCGGACATCGCAATGTGGTATCCGCTGCGCGTCATCATGAGCATCCTCGGCGTGCCGGCCAGCGACGAGGCACTGATGCTGCGCCTCACGCAACAGACGTTGACCAGCCAGGATCCAGAATTCGCCGACGGCGAGAACAACGGCGCGCTCGCGATGCAACGGATCCTGGAGTATTTCCGGCCGATCATTGCCGAGCTGCGCGCCAACCCGCGCGACGATATCGCCAGCGTCATAGCCAATACGAAGGTCGATGGCGGCTACCTGCCCGATCGCGACGTGTTCGGCTATTTCATGATCCTGGCGACCGCGGGACACGACACCACCAGCTACAGCCTCGCGGGTGGAATCCATGCGCTGATCGAATTCCCAGGCGAACTCGCCAAGCTGCGCGCGGACCCTTCGCTGATCCCGACGGCGGTCGACGAGATGATTCGCTGGGTGACGCCGGTTCGCCATTTCTGCCGCACCGCGGTCGAGGATTGCGAGCTGTTCGGCAAATCGATCAAGGCGGGGGATGTGTTCGTGCTGTCCTACGTGTCCGCCAACCGCGACGAGGCGGTGTTCGACGAGCCGTTCGCCTTCCGCGTCGATCGCAAGCCCAACCGCCATCTGGCGTTCGGGACGGGACCACATCTGTGCCTCGGTCAGCATCTCGCCAAGATGGAACTCGGTTCTTTCCTGCGCGAATTCCTCGATCGAATCGAGCATTTCGAGCTGGCGGGCGCACCGCGACTGGTCGAGGCGACGTTCCTCGGTGGGATCAAGAGTCTGCCGCTACGCTATCGTTTCAAAACACCACTCGAGGCGGCCGCCTGAGCCCCGAGGCCGGACCCGGCTTGCCCGTGACCGCAGCTAAGAATTTGAAGGACAAGACATGACCGACAGCCAGTCCTCGATGCCACTTCACGTCCCGGCGCGCGACATTCCGATACCCGACTTCCTCAGCGAGGTCGCACAGCGGTATCTGACGCCGCAGCCCGACGCGCTTCCTCATCCCGCGATCGGCGACAAGGCCGGCTGGCTGGCTTATGTCTCGACCATCGATCAGGCCATCATCCCATTGCTCCGCCTCGTCAACGCGCAGGCGAGCGCTCAGGTGGAGGAGCGCGATGCCGATGGTGCGCGCGTCTACGACATCTTGCCGACGGGCGTACCGGCAGACGATCGCGGCGTCGTGCTCGACCTGCACGGCGGCGCGCTGATCCTGTGCGGCGGCGAGTTGTGCCGGATGATGGGGACCGGGGCTGCGGCTCGTCTCCAGCGGCGGGTGTGGTCGGTCGATTATCGTATGCCGCCCGAGCATCCCTATCCCGCCGCGCTCGACGACTCCATCGCCGCCTATCGCGCGCTGCTGCGTGAACGGTCGCCGTCGGAGATCGTCGTGAGCGGCGGATCTGCAGGCGGCAATCTCGCCGCCGCGCTGGTGCTGCGCGCGAAGGACGAGGGACTTCCCCTGCCCGCCGGCCTGATCCTCGCGACGCCGGAAATCGATCTCACCGAGTCGGGCGACAGTTTCCGCACCAACGACGGCGTGGATCCCGGACTGCGCTCGCTGATGCCGGTCAACCTCCTCTACGCCGACGGGCATGACCTCACGCATCCCTATCTTTCGCCGCTGTTCGGTGATCTGGGCGGATTTCCGCCGACGCTGCTGACCACCGGGACCCGCGATCTCTATCTTTCGAATACGGTAAGGATGCACCGCAAGCTGCGCGCGGCCGGGGTTGCCGCCGAGCTTCACGTCACCGAGGCCGGACCACATACCGGCTTCCCCGGCGGCCCCGAAGGCGCGGAAATCGAGGAAGAAGTCCGCCTGTTCCTGAGACGGGTCTTCAAAGGGGCGTGAACAGGGCTGCCGTCCGGTCCGAATGAGCACCGGGCGGGCAAAGCGATCATGTGCATCGAGGAACGGCAATGGATATTGAACACCTCAACGCAATCGCCGACCAATTGGCGGTCCGCACCGTGCTGGACGAATACAGCCTTCGCCTGGAGATCGACGAGTTCGATCGATGGCTCGACCTATTCACCGACGACACGGTCTACGACGTCTTCGGCCGATCGCTTGTCGGCCGCGAGGCCGTGGCCGCGATGCTCTCTCAGGCCCCGCACGGGGTGCATCTCGGCGGGGCCTCGCGAATCGTAATATCGGGCGATGAGGCCGATACCGTCCAAAACTACGTGTTCGTATCAACGAGTTCGGACGAGTGGAATATCGGCTGGTATCATCGCAAGCTCGTCCGGCAGGACGGCGTGTGGAAAATTGCGCACACGCGCGTAAAGCTGGGGCGCAAGGACCCGATGCCGCAGAACGATCGGGCGAGACATGTCACCTACCCGATCAGGTTCGCCTGATCGGCACTAGGCGGAGTGGTCCTCGACAGGTCCATACCGCGTCAGACCGCCGATCAGCGCCGTCAGCGCCTCTGCCATGTCGGCGAGCATCGTCGCCGGGTCGTCGGCGTGCGCGACGGCCAATACCGCCTCGTCGATCGCGGCCAATATGATCTGCGCCAGCGGCTCGATCGGCAGAGGGCCGATCTGCCCCTGGTCGCGCAGCAGCGACAAGGTGCGCACCCAGCCGGCGAACTCGAATTCGGATCGCATGGACCGCCAGCGCTCCCAGCCGAGCACCGCGGGCCCGTCGACTAGTAGGATGCGTTGAACCCCGCGCGACGAGACGAGCAGTTCCACATAGATGCGTAGCGTCGCTAGCGCGCGCTGGCGGGTCTGCCCCTGCATCGCCAGCGTCGCCGCTTGCGCCTGCGTGCTCACCTCGTGCTCGACCTGCCGGCATACGGCCTCGAACAGATCCTCCTTGTTTCGGAAGTGATGGTAGAGGGCCCCGCGCGTCACCTGCGCTTGTGCCACGATCTCGCCCGTCCCCGTCGCATGATAGCCCACCTCGCCGAACATTTGGCGCGCGGTCGCCACCAGGGCGGTACGCGTATCAAGCGATCGCTGCTGCGCTGCGCGAGTGCGTTCCCTCCCCCCGTCGATGATCCCGCCTTTCAAATTACAGCGTCCTTTCCACGTCCAAGCCGCCGGACGCGCCGCCCATCATCGAAACATACAGGTTGCATGTTTAGCTGGGAGGTGCGAGACGTAGGACAATAACGATACGCTATGGAGAGCGGGCGTGGCCAGCTACGACATCGTCATCAAGGGCGGCACCGTCATCGACGGGCACCAGACGCCCCGATATCGCGCGGACGTCGGCATCCGCGACGGCCTCATCGTCCACATCGGCGGTAGCATCGACACCGAGCATGCGGACCGGGTGATCGATGCCGAGGGATTGATCGTGGCGCCCGGCATCGTGGACCTCCACACGCATTACGACAGCCAGCTATTCTGGGATCCGTGGTGCACGATGTCGGGCTGGCACGGCGTCACCAGCGTCGTGATCGGCAATTGCGGATTCGGCTTCGCGCCCTGCAAGCCCGAGGATCGCGAGCGCGCGATGCTCAGCCTCGTCCGCAACGAGGCGGTGCCGCTCGAGACGATGCGGCAGGGCATGCCGTGGGACTGGGTGACCTACCGCGAATATCTCGACAGTGTCGATCGCGCGCCCAAGGGCGTCAACATCATGTCGTTCGTGCCGCTCGCGCCGCTCTATGGTTTTGTGGTGGGCACGGACGAGGCCAAGCAGCGCCCGGCGACCAACGCGGAACTGGAGCAGATGTGCGACCTGCTCATCGAGGGCATGGAAGCCGGCGGTTGCGGCATCAGCGCGCAGATCCTGGGCAACGAGGGCAACGTCCAGCTCGATTACGACGGCACGCCGATGGTCACCGACATGATGAGCCGGCGCGATCTCACCGCCTTCTGTCGCGCGATGGGAAGTACCGGACGCGGCGTCGCGCAGATCACGGGCAGCATGGATCTCGCCGAGGTGATTGCGCGCGAAAGCGGTCGGCCGGTGATCTGGAACGCGCTGCTCGCCGACGGCGCGCTAAATCAGCATGGCGGCCAGCAACTTCCTGCCAAAGTCGCGATCGATCGCCTGATCCAGCTCAACGAGAAGGACGGACTGCAGGTCTTCGCGCAGGCACTGACCACCAATTTCGCCTCGCAGTTCACCTTCGAGGACTATAATCTGGCCGATGCGATCCCGGCTTGGAAGGACCTCTGCACCGGCACGATCGACGAGAAGATCGCCAAGTTCAACGATCCCGAGCGCCGCCGTGTGGCGAAGGAAATCCACGAAGAGCGCGGCGGCTTGTTCGGGTCCGGCTACGTGCTCACCGACATCAAGGTGGGCTGGATCCCGCTCGACGTGCCCGACGGCCTGGCGCTGCAGGACCGATACGAGGGTTATACTATCGGTGAAATCGCCGAACGCGAAGACAAGCATCCGATCGACGTCCTGCTCGACATTTCGGTGTGGGGCGGACTCAAGGCCGGGTTCGAGACGTCGATGATCATAACCTCGCCCGCCGCGATGAAGGAGATCGCGACCGCGTCGGTCTCGCTGCCCGGCGTCAGCGACGGCGGCGCGCATACCAAGTTCGTCACCACCGGCCGCTATCCGACCGAACTGCTCGGCTATTGGGTGCGCGAGCATGCCATCATGTCGCTCGAGGAGGCGCATTGGCGCCTCTCCGCACTGCCGGCACGCGCGGCGGGGCTGAAGGGCCGCGGCCATCTCGCCAATGGCATGCCCGCCGACATCATCATCTACGACCTTGCCGAACTCGACAGCCTGCCCGCCGAGCGCGCGTGGGATTATCCCGCCGGCGAATGGCGGCTGATCCAGAAGGCCAAGGGCTACAATCACATCATCGTCAACGGAGTCGAGACGTTCCGCGACGGCGAATGCACGCAGGCGACCCCCGGCAAGCTGCTCCGTCACGGAGTTGCCTGACGGAGCAAAGATAGAGGAAGCGAATATGGACAAAGATATCCGGGCCGATTTCGGTGCCATCTTCGACGCCGACAATCATTATTGGGAATCGAGCGACGCGTTCACGCGCTACCGCGCCAGCAAGTTCAAGGATCGCGGCCTGCGACTGGTTCCCAAGGACGGCACGGTGCGCTATTTCATCGGCGATCGCGAGCACCCGATATTGCCAGGACCCGGCGATCTGCACGGGCGGCCCGTTCCCGGCGCGCTGTTCGACTATTTTGCGGGCAAGGCGAGCCACGATCCGTTCATGCCGGAACTCTGGTCGCAAAAGCCGGACGAACATCCCGAATGGTATCATCGCGATGCCAGACTCCGCTGCATGGACGAGCAGGGCATCGAAGCTACATGGATGTTCCCGTCTCATGGCGTGTGCATCGAAGGGCCGATGCAGCCCGACATTGAGGCGTC